>Ga0075420_100000301_pt1 | contig 37130 bp, 36 predicted proteins | sample SoiMetdeltSBSDD4_FD_75296 | JGI IMG/M metagenome (GOLD analysis project Ga0075420, IMG submission 75296) | Bulk soil microbial communities from a Populus tree surrounding site in Tennessee, USA - Soil MetaG P. deltoides SBSDD4 | ecosystem: Environmental > Terrestrial > Soil > Tree plantation...
GTTCTCGACCACGAAGGTGCCCTTGAGACGTTGCTCGAGTTTCAGCGAGAGCATGCGGGCCAGCCAGTCGGTGGAGCCGCCGGCAGGGAAAGGGACGATCACATTGACCGGCCGGGAGGGGTAGGTCTGTGCCTGCGCATCGCCGCATCCGGCAACGGGCGGCAAGACGACCAGGGCGGCAGCCATCCCGGCGGCGGCGAAAATGCGAACCAAATCCATGGTTCCCCCCGATTTTGGCGCGACCGGCGCGCTCTCTTGGCGTCGCCCCCGGCTTGCCGGGGACCCGCAGAGGCGGTTCTAGCCCACGGATTTGGCCGCTGTCAGCGCGTTTCCTTGACACAGCGGGCCCCCATCGCCATAAACCCGCCAGCAAGCGGGCCGTTTTCGGCCCGTGCGCATAAGTTGTGGGTGCTTTAAGCCCCGCAGAAACCCCAAACGACTGGAAGAAGCCGGTCCGGACACAAATCCGCGCACCGGGATCGAACACCAAGGAAAGAACGATGTTCGCAGTCATTAAGACCGGCGGTAAGCAGTACCGGGTAGCCGCTGGCGACAAGCTCAAGATCGAGAAGATCGAGGGCGAACCCGGCAAGATCGTCCAGATCGGCGAAGTGCTGGTCGTGGGCGGCGACAGCGTTACGCTGGGCGTCCCGACCGTCTCAGGCGCATCCGTTGCGGCCCAGGTGCTGGAACAGAGCCGCGGCCCGAAGGTCATCGCCTTCAAGAAGCGCCGCCGCAAGAATTCGCGCCGCAAGCGCGGTCATCGGCAGGAATACACCGTGCTCGGGATCACCGAGATCCTGACAGACGGTGCCAGCCCGACCAAGGACGCCTGGCCGAGGCCCGTCTACAAGGCCAAGCCGGCTCCGGCCGCTGTTGCGGAAGGGGCCGAGGGCGAAGCCGCCCCGAAGGCCAAGGGCCGGACCAGCAAGAATAAGAAGCTGGTGGTCGGCAAGAAGCCCGCTCCTCGGGGTGGGTCGAAGCCGAAAAAGTGATGATTTGGACACAAAGTCGGGCTATATAGGCCTCGACTGAAGGATATTTGTCATGGCTCACAAAAAAGCAGGCGGTTCATCCCGCAACGGGCGCGACTCCAACGCGCAACGCCTCGGCCTGAAGGTTTTCGGCGGCGAGGAAGTCATTCCCGGCAACATCATCGCGCGCCAGCGTGGCACCAAGTGGCACCCCGGCAGCAATGTCGGCCTTGGCAAGGACCACACCCTGTTCGCGCTGACCGCCGGCCGCGTCGAGTTCCGTTCGAAAGCCAAGGGCCGCGTCTTCGTGTCGGTCGTACCGGCAACGATGGTGGCGGCCGAATAGACGGCGAACCAAAATTCAGGTTCCGCCGGCATCCCAGTCGATCCGGCGGACCCACACGGGTTCTCATGAGGGGAGACGGGATACCGGCTCCCCTCTTCGCATTTGAGGAGCCCGCGTGATGACATTGCTGACTCCAGAGCCGACCGAAGGTCTCCAGGGATCCCGCAGCCCGGTGCTGCGCACCGCCCGGCTGGTGCTGCGCGCCCCACGCACGGACGACGCCAAGGCGATCAAGACGCTGATCAACGACCGCCGCATCGCCGAGAACACGGCGCGCATCCCGCATCCGTACACGCTCAAGGACGCGAGGGCGTTCATCGCGGCCGCCAGCGGCGGCAGTCAGCCGCTGTTCGTGATCGCGCTCGCCGACGGGCGGATCGTCGGCGGCTGCGGCATCGGCACGCTGCGCGCCGACGGTCCCGAGATCGGCTACTGGATCGGCGTCCCGCACTGGGGCAACGGCTACGCCACCGAGGCCGCCCGCGCCCTCGTCGACCATGCCTTCGGCGACCTCGACTACGAGGAGCTGCGGGCCGGCGCACGCGTCACCAATCCGGCGTCGCGGCGCGTGCTGGAGAAATGCGGCTTCCAGTGGACCGGCGTGGTGCTGCAACGGGTGGTCGCGCTGAACTCGTCGGCGCCGTCGGACCGGTTCCGGCTCGACCGCGGCCTGTGGGCATCGCTGCGCAATTGGGGCAAGCTGTCCCCGATCGACTGACTCAGGAACAAACGAGATGCCGGCGCCCTATACGATCATCGGTCTCGACCATGTCGTGCTGCGCGCCCGCGATCCGGCGGCGCTCGAAAAATTCTACGTCGAGGTGCTCGGGTGCAGCCTGGAGCTGCGCCAGGGCAACCTCGCGCAGTTGCGGGCCGGTCGAACGCTGATCGACATCGTGCCCGACGACGAAGCGGTCGCTTCCACGCGCATGGTGGGCGCCAATCTCGATCACCTCTGCCTGCGCGTCGAGCCGTTTGACGCCGCCGCGATCACGCACCACCTCGCCGCGCATCGCGTCGATTGCGGCGAGGAAGTATCGCGCTACGGCGCGGAGGGCCGCGGCCCGTCGATTTATCTTAACGATCCCGAAGGCAACGGCGTGGAACTCAAGGGGCCGGTTCCCCCGCAGGGTTGATGCGATCCGAATCGCGCGCGCGCAATGCGCGGTGTCAGCAATAACGCTTCCTTCCGCGCCGACCGCGAGATTCTCCGACGCCGTTAAAGCGTCCCGCAACGCAAAGGGAACGCGCCCCGAACAAACCGGATGCGCGGCGAACAGGACGCGCACAGTGTCGCGCAGCGGTGGAAGTTCCGGCGGCGGTTGACCATTGCGATAGCTAATGTAGCGTTCATCGCGGGAGCGTCATCGCCGCGATGGAGGCAGGAATGTCTTACGATCTCGATCAGCTCATCGCGGATTGCCGCAGGTTACTGACGAGCGGCTGAGGCCTACTACACGATGCATCCCGTAACTCCCCACGCCGTCAAAGCCATGCTCGCCGACGGCGATGAGCTGGCGCTGATCGACGTCCGCGAAGAGCTGACCTATTCGGAGAACCATCTCCTGTGGGCGCGCTCGGTGCCGCTGAGCCGGCTGGAGTTGCGTTTTGCGCGGCTTGTCCCTCGCCTCTCGACGCGCATCGTGCTGTGCGACGATGCCGATGGGCTGGCGCAACGCGCCGCCGCCGTGCTCGCCCGCGCCGGCTATTCCAACCTGGCGCATCTCGACGGTGGCGTCGCCGCCTGGGCCGCCGCAGGCTACGAACTGTTCTCGGGCATATACGTACCGAGCAAGGCGTTCGGCGAGTTTATCGAGCACGCCTGCGAAACGCCGAACATCAGCGCCGAAGAACTCAACCGGCTGATCGAGAGCCGCGCCGACATCGTCGTGCTCGACAGCCGGCCGTTCGATGAATACCAGCGCGTCTCGATCCCGACCGCGACCAATGTGCCCGGCGCGGAACTGGTGCTGCGCGTGCGCGACATGGCGCCCTCGCCCGACACACTGGTCGTCGTGAACTGCGCCGGCCGCACCCGCAGCATCATCGGCGCGCAGTCGCTGATCAATGCCGGCGTGCCCAACAAGGTGGTGGCGCTGCGCAACGGCACCATGGGCTTCACACTGGCAGGGTTCACCTGTGAGCGCAGCAAGCGTAACCGGCCGCTGCGGCTGTCCGACGAAAGCCGCGCCTGGGCGAAGGATGCGGCTGCGCGCGTAGCAAAGCGCTGCGACGTCGAACGCATCGATAAGACCACACTCGATCGCTGGTACGCCGACGAACATCGAACGCTCTACATTCTGGATGTGCGCGACCCGGAACAATACCATTATTCGCATATGCTCGACGCCATCTCAGCGCCGGGCGGCCAACTCGTACAGGCGACCGACCTCTACGTCGGAACACTCGGCGCCCGCCTCGTATTGGTCGACGATGACGGCGTACAAGCGGCGATGACGGCGTCCTGGCTCAAGCAAATGGGCTGGAAGGACGTATTCACCTTTCAGCCCGCGCCCGACACGCGCCAGGATTACTCGCCAGAGAACGAATTCCTTGGGCCACCGCCCTCGCCTGAATCCGCAATCTCGTGTCAGGAACTAGCGAGGTTGCATGCTCATAACGAAGCGACTGTGATCGACCTGTCGCTGAGCCCAAACTACCGGCGGGAGCACATCACCGGCGCCTGGTTTGCCATTCGCTCGCGGTTGGCGCGGGCGCTGCCGAAGATCCCGCTGCACGGCGAAATCGTGCTGACCTCTGAGGACGGCATCCTCGCCGGCCTCGCCGTGGAGGAAGCGCGATCGCTTACCGGCCTTCCCGTTCGATACTTGAAGGGCGGCACCAAGGAATGGCGGCTCGCCAAGTTTCCGCTCTCAGGCAAGCCACACATGGCTGACGACCCGGTCGATGTCTGGCTCAAGCCCTACGAGCGCGCCGGCGACACCACCGGCGCGATGAACGAGTATCTTTCGTGGGAGGTCGACCTGGTGGCGCGCATCGAGCGCGACGGCACCTGCAATTTCTCGACGGCACCTGATCGCTAGCGGATCGATCCCTTGGTCGCGTGAATCGGGTCTATCCCGCTCGTCCCCGCGAAAGCGGGGACCCAGTGCCAAGATCCCGGAGCCTAAAAGAAGACTCTGGATGCCCGCCTTCGCGGGCATGAGCGGAGGAGAGGCCGGCAACTGGCTTCGGCTAACGGCCCGCGTTCGATTTGGCGGCGAACAGCGGGGCGAGCTTCTCGACCAGCGCCGGCCCGAAATGCGCCTGCGGATTTGACGGCGGCAGCGCCTCCTGTAGCTCCCATTCACTAATCGTGAGACGCGCACCGTTGAATGCGCTGCTTAAATCCGCGCCTGGCCGCAGGCTGCGGTTGAAGAACGCATCACCGAAGAAGGTCCACTCGCGTCCCGGCGCGCAGCCGAAGGACGGGTTCCTCGCATCGGCGGCGGTGATGACGATGGTGTTGTCGTTCGCGAGCGGCGGCACGAACGTGCCCGAATAGCAGGCGGAAACGATCACGACACGGTTGCGGATGCCGGCGTCGTCGAGAATCTTCGCGAGTTCGACCGCCCTAAATTCGACCAGCGGTCGGCGCGGCAACTGCAGGCCGAAGCCGGCGCGGGTGCCGTGCGAGGTCATGAACAGCACCAGAATGTCCTCGTCCTTGTCCATCGCATCGGCGACCGCACGGGCTGCGGCCGCGATGTTTTCGCGGGTCGCAAGCGGCGTGCCTTTCGCAGTGTCGGGACCGTTGACGAGACGCAGCACCCGACCGTCGACCGGAAGCACCTTGTTCAGCGCGGCAAGCGTGCCGTCGAGTTCTTTCACGAACACGTCCTGGTCGGCCCAGCCAGCGACGCCGATGGTGTAGAGGTCGGTCACGCCCTTGCGTTGCGGCGCCAGCCCCGCGACCGCCGCCTTCAAGAACGCGCTCTGCTCGCGTTGCTTTTTGGTTTGCGCTTCGGGTTTTTCTTTGGACTTGGCTTTCGCCTTGTCGCCGGGCTCACAGCGCAAGGCCTGTGACACGACGCTGCAATCACCTGTCGTGTCGGCACGCGCGCCCGCTAGCGAACACGCAATTAACAATGCGAGGCCGAACCACGCGGCGCAGCGCCTTCCAAACATCAACGTGATTCCCCTATGCCGCACCGCGCGCTCCATCATGCGGCAATACTACTGACTTGTTTGGTCCCCGTCATTGGAACTCGAAACAAATGGTGAGAACTGAATCGTTGACAATCGAGCGCCGCGTACACACGATCTCATAGTCGGGATGCAGTTCGTGAGACAAGCGACTGCGCCACTACAGACGGAGGCGCGATGCCACCGGGGTACCAAGGCCGCGATTATCGCCTTAGCGATGTTCGGGTTGCGGCGTAGCGGCAGACAAACGGACAAGCGCGTCGGGAGCGGCCGATCGGGCCGCATCAGTGAGGCATGGCCCACCCTGGCCCCTCCCGGCGAGAGCTCCCGGTAATTTCCCTTCAACGATGATTTGCGATAGACGCTGCCCGGACGGCGGCGTTGCCGCGCGTCCATACAGGCCCTGTCGGAAGCCGGGCACCGACCACATATTGCGATAACCATGAAATTCCTCGACGAAGCCAAGGTCTATATCCGCTCCGGCGATGGCGGGAACGGCTGCGTGTCGTTCCGGCGCGAGAAATACATCGAGTTCGGCGGGCCGAATGGCGGCGACGGCGGCAATGGCGGCGACGTCATCGCCGAGGCGGTCGAGGGCCTGAACACCCTGATCGACTACCGCTACCAGCAGCATTTCAAGGCCAAAAGCGGCGTCGGCGGCATGGGCAAGGATCGCCATGGCGCCAACGGCGACGACATCGTGCTCAAGGTGCCGGTCGGCACCCAGATTTACGAAGAGGACGGCGAGACCCTTCTGGCCGACCTCGAGAAGGCCGGCGACCGGGTCATGCTGGCCAAGGGCGGCAACGGCGGCTTCGGCAACGCACGTTTCAAGAGTTCAACCAACCGGGCGCCGCGCAACGCCAACCCAGGACAGCCCGGCGAGGAGCGCACCATCCGCCTAAAGCTGAAGCTGATCGCCGATGCGGGCGTGGTCGGCCTGCCGAACGCGGGCAAGTCGACCTTCCTCGCCGCGGTCAGCGCCGCGCGCCCGAAGATCGCGGACTATCCGTTCACCACGCTGCATCCACAGCTCGGCGTGGTCGAGATCGACGACCAGTCGTTCGTGCTCGCCGACATCCCCGGCCTGATCGAAGGCGCGCACGACGGCGCCGGGCTCGGCGATCGTTTCCTCGGCCACATCGAGCGCTGCCGGGTGCTGCTGCATCTCGTCGACGGCACCTGCGAGCATGCGGGCGAAGCCTACAAGACCGTGCGCGCCGAGCTCGACGCCTATGGCGACCTGCTCGCGGACAAGGCGGAGATCGTGGCGCTCAACAAGGCCGACGCGCTGACGCCGGAAGACCTGAAGCAGCAGGTCGCCCGGCTCAAGCGCGCCAGCAAGAAGACGCCGCTGGTCATTTCGGCGGCGACCCGGCAGGGCGTGCCGGAGGCGTTGCGCGCGCTGCTGAAGGTGATCGGCGAGCAATCGTCGGGGCCGCGGCCGCGCGGCAAGGCGGTAGAAGCCTGGCAGCCATAGACGGGCTTGCCGCAGACCGCCACACGCATGCTAAACACTGCGCATCTAAACAACGCGTACTAGACACGTTCTTGCGCGGCCATCGCGCGCTGCCGGTTAACCAATGTCGTCAAAATCCCCCGCCATCACCGACTTCCGCCGCATCGTCGTGAAGGTCGGCTCCTCGCTCCTGGTCGATTCCACGGCCGGCCGGGTGAAGGAGGATTGGCTGGCGTCGCTGGCCGAGGACATCGCGTCTCTGCACGGGGGTAAGGGTGATGTGGGCAAACGCGACGTGCTGGTGGTGTCGTCGGGCGCGATCGCGCTCGGCCGCGCCGTGTTGAAGCTGCCCAAGGGACCGCTCAAGCTCGAGGACTCGCAGGGCGCCGCAGCGGTCGGCCAGATCGCGCTCGCGCGCACCTGGGCGGAGGCGCTCTCGCGCCACGGCATTGCCGCCGGCCAGGTGCTGGTGACGTTGCAGGACACCGAGGAGCGGCGGCGCTATCTCAACGCGCGCTCGACCATCGAGCGCTTGCTTTCCTGGCGCTCGGTACCGGTCATCAACGAAAATGACACCGTCGCCACCAACGAGATCCGCTATGGCGACAACGACCGGCTCGCGGCGCGCGTCGCCACCATGGCCAGCGCGGATCTGCTGGTGCTGCTGTCCGACATCGACGGGCTCTACGACGCGCCGCCGGGCAAGGCCGTGAAGGCCAATCACATTCCGCTGGTGGAGCGCATCACGCCCGACATCGAAGCGATGGCCGGTGCCGCCGGTTCGGAGCTCTCGCGCGGCGGCATGCAGACCAAGATCGAAGCCGGCAAGATCGCGACCCAGGCGGGCACCCACATGGTGATCGCATCCGGCCGCATCGACCATCCGCTCAAGGCAATTGCTGATGGGGCTAATTGCACCTGGTTCCTCACCGCGGCTACCCCCGTCACCGCGCGCAAGAAATGGATCGCCGGATCGCTCGAGACCAAGGGCGTGCTGGTCATCGACACCGGCGCGGTCACAGCGCTCAACAGCGGCAAGAGCCTGCTGCCCGCCGGCGTCATCAAGGTCGAGGGCACGTTCGCGCGCGGCGACGCCGTGGTGATCCGCGGGCCGGACGGCGCCGAAGTCGGACGCGGTCTCGTCGCCTATGACGCCGAGGACGCCGACAAGATCAAAGGCCGGTCGTCATCCGACATTCTGCAGATCCTGGGATTCGGCGGTCGCGCCGAAATGGTGCACCGGGACCACCTGGTGGTCGGGCAATCCTGATCCGGGCCGGCACGCGGCCGCCCCGATACCAATAGACGACCGCGGCGCTGACCTGTTTTGGCGGCGTCCCCGGCGGCTCAAATACCTCAATGTAATCAAAGAGATTTGTGATGGGGCCGCCGCACGCACGGCCCATGGCGGCGGCATCGCCGTCGACGCATCGTCGGGAACGATGAACCTTTTGCCATGCGAGGCAACAAAGCTCCGATCCCCCGCGCCGGCGAGCAAGCGCCGTCGTCAAGTCCCGAGAATGAGGAGCAATCAGATGCGTAAGATTATGACTTTCATGTTCGGCGTCCTGATCGGGACGATCGTGGCAACCGCCTATGCCAACTATTCGAAGTATCCGGCGGTGGATTCGCCTGAAGCGCCGACGGTGGCCGCGATGACTCCGTTCGAGCTGATGTGGAACGCACGCGGACTGCCGGTTGAGCAGCACGACGCGTTCTAAGCGCGCGCCGCGATCATCTCCGCATGTCAGGGCGCGCTAAGCAGCCTGCGTAGCCCGGCCGCGCGCCCCCCCATCCGCACAAAAGAAGACCCCGGCGCCCAAAACGGGAACCAGGGTCTATTAGCCGGATGGGTGAGGGGTTGGGGGGCTGGGGGCACTCCACCCGGCTTCTGCAGACATAATTCGCGGAGCCAGGGACCGTTCCCAAGATGGTAAAATTATTTTCGGCTGCCGGCGCGATGCGGACGGCGGCGGCGGGAACTCGTCCGCGGCGGCGTCTCCAACGGCAAGGCGACCTGGCGGCCGTCGGGGAACTCGACATAGCGTTTATGGATACGGCCACCCTTACCTTCGATGACGAAACGGGTACCGACCGGGAAGCGGCTTGGCAGACGCTCGGCAGCAGCCGACGAACGCACAGGAACCGAACGCGCAGAAACTGAACTCATGGGAACCCTCCTGGGGAATCACGCTCCCCCGACAGGCTCCTAATGACAGCCAAGCGCGACCGTTCCGCGACGCGCCGGCAACGCGCCCAGATTCCTGTGCATGGATGTGGACAGCCTGCTGAAATGGCCGCGATTGCAGGCGCTTAGAGCGAAAATCCTGCGTTCTCGGCCAGCGCCTTCAGCGAGGTTTCCGGCCGCGCACCCATGTGCTGGATGACTTCGGCTGCCGCCAGTGCCCCAAGTCGGGCACAATTGCGGAGGTCCTCGCCACGGGCCAGACCCACCAGGAACCCGGCCGCGAACAGGTCGCCCGCCCCGGTCGCGTCGACGATCTTTTCGATCGGTTCCGCCCGCACCGCGTCGTTCTGCTCGCGCGTGATCACCAGGCAGCCTTTCTCGCTGCGCGTGATCGCCGCGAGCTTGGCATCGCCGCGAATCGCGTTGACCGCGGTGTCGAAATCCGACGTCTCATAGAGGCTGTGCAACTCGCGCTCATTCGCGAACACGATGTCGACGGTGCCGTTGCGGATGAGATCGAGGAACTCAGCGCGATAGCGATCGACGCAGAACGCATCGGATAGTGTCAGCGCCACGCGGCGGCCGGCGCCGTGCGCGATCTTCGCCGCCTTGAGGAATGCTTCCTTGGCGTGCGGCGGATCCCACAGGTAGCCTTCGAGATAGGTGATCTCGGCGGCGGCGATCGCGTCGGGATCGATATCGTTCGGATGCAAGTCCTGCGCGGCGCCGAGGAAGGTGTTCATGGTGCGCTCGCCATCCGGCGTGACCAGGATATAGCAGCGCGCAGTCGCCGGTCCGTCGGACGCGGGCGGCGTATTGAACGCAACACCGGCGGCGCGGATGTCGTGCGCGAAGGTGCGGCCGAACTCGTCGTCCTTGACCTTGCCGACGAACGCGCCACGGCCGCCCAGGCTCGCGACACCGACGATGGTGTTGGCGGCCGAGCCGCCGGAAATCTCCACCGCCGGGCCCATCGCCTCGTAGATCGATTCCGCGCGCGGCTGGTCGATCAGCATCATGCCGCCTTTGGCCATCTTCTGCTTGGCCAGGAAATCGTCTTCGGCGCGCGCGAGCACATCGACGATGGCGTTGCCGATGCCGAGGACATCGTAGCGGGACGTGGGCATGCTGAACTCGACTGATTGTTGTGGGGAAGGCCGGCACTATACCTGCCGTTTCCGCCGAGGCAATTGCGGCTCGTGGAGCCGCACGCCAATACTCCCAACGGAGGCGAAACCATGTCCCAGGCGCGCGATGTCGTGACGGTCGGCGGTGCGACGCTGCTGTCGCGCCTGCTCGCCTTCGGGCGCGACGTCGCGATCGCGGCCGTGCTCGGCGCCGGCGCGCTTGCCGATGCGTTCTTCATCGCGCTGCAGATCCCGAACCTGTTCCGCCGCCTGCTCGCCGAGGGCGCGCTCAATTCGGCGTTCGTCCCGCTATGGCTTCGCCGCCAGCAGGAAGACGGAGCGCGTGGCGCGCGGCGCTTTAGCGAGGATGTGCTGGGCACGCTCGCCGCAACGCTCGCCGCCACCGCTGTGCTGTGCGCCGTTTTCGCGTCCGTGATCGTCTCGCTGCTGGCGCCGGGCTTCGAGCCTGAATCGTATCTCTACGCCGTCTATTTCCTGCGGCTCGCCTCGCCCTATCTCGCCATCGTCGGCATGGTTGCGGTGATGGCGGCGACGCTGAACGCCGCCGGCCAGGTCGGTGCGGCGGCCTACGGCCCTGTCATCTTCAACGTGGTGATGATCACCGCCGCCGCTGGCGTCGCGGTCAGCAGCCTCGGCGACTCGCCGGTGGTCGGCGCGATCCTCGCGGGCGCGGTCGTGGTCGCCGGCCTTTTCCAGCTGCTGGTGGTCGGCGGCGCGATGTTCCGGCTGCCCGACGCCCCCGTTTCTCCACAACTTAGCCTGTCGCCCGACGTGCGCCGTTTCTTTCGGATGATGCTGCCGGGCGTGATTGCCGCAGGCATTCCGCAGCTCACGCTGATCGCCGGCACCATCGTGGCATCGTCGTCGCCGTCGGCGGTGTCGTGGCTGACCTATTCATTCCGTCTCTACGAGCTGCCGCTCGGCGTCGTATCGGTCGCCATCGCGTCGGTGATGACGCCGGCTATCGCCGCGCATGTCCGCGCCGACGACCATACCGCATCCGCCTCCGCACAATCGCGCGCCTTCGAGATCGCGTTCGGCCTCGCGCTGCCGGCAGCGGTCGGGCTCGCGCTCCTGGCCGAACCGATCGTCACCGGGCTGTTCCAGCGCGGCGCGTTCAGCGCCAACGACACCGCTGCTGTCGCCGGTGCGCTCGCCGCGATCGCGCTCGGCATTCCCGGCCATGCGCTCGAGAAGGTGCTGGCGTCAGTATCGTTCGCCCACGAAGACACCCGCACGCCGATGCTGACGGCGCTTGCCGGGCTCGCGGTGTCGGCGGTCGCCGCCGTACTCATGTTCCGCACGCACGGCCATGTCGGAATCGCGCTGGCGATCGCGGCCTGCGGCTGGGTCAGCGCCGCCCTGCTCGGCATCGCGCTGCTGCGCCGCCACCGGCTGCAAATCGACGCCCATTTCATGCGCCGGATGGGAGCGATCGTGCTGGCAACCGCACTGATGGGCGCGGCGATCTTCGGCATGCACCGCTGGCTGACGATGTTTGCGGACGGCAACACCTCGTCAATCCGGTCGCTCACGATCATGACGATCCTGGTGATGTGCGGCGTGGCGGTCTATGCCGGGGTGCTGCGGCTGTTCGGCGTACTGGTCATCAACGAGACCTTCAGCAAGGATCGCAGCGGGCAATAGCGCCGCCCTTGCGCGGATGCGCCGCCCCGTGGCATGGGACAGCCGCACATCAAAGGGCTGCCGCCATGGCATTCAAGCAACTGGTCTTTTCCGGCATACAGCCGACCGGCTTTCTGCATCTCGGCAATTATCTCGGCGCCCTGGTGAAGTTCGTCGAGCTGCAGAAGACGACCGACTGCATCTATTGCGTCGTTGACATGCACGCGATCACGGTCTGGCAGGACCCGAAGGAACTGACGCGCTCGATCCGCGAGGTCACCGCATCCTACATCGCCTGCGGCATCGATCCGACGAAGAGCATCGTCTTCAACCAGAGCCAGGTCGCCGAGCATGCCGAGCTCGCCTGGATCTTCAATTGCGTCGCGCGGCTCGGCTGGCTCAACCGCATGACGCAGTTCAAGGAGAAGGCGGGCAAGGATCGCGAGAACGCGTCGGTTGGGCTCTACGCCTATCCGAGCCTGATGGCGGCCGACATCCTGGTTTATCGCGCTACCAAAGTGCCGGTCGGCGACGACCAGAAGCAGCACCTCGAGCTCGCGCGCGACATCGCACAGAAATTCAACAACGACTTCGGCGAATCGATCGCCGCGCACGGCTTCGGCGACGCGTTCTTCCCGCAGCCGGAGCCGCTGATCCAGGGACCGGCGACGCGAGTGATGTCGCTGCGCGACGGCACCAAGAAAATGTCGAAGTCGGACCCATCCGACCAGTCGCGCATCAACGTCAACGATGACGCCGATACCATCGCGTTGAAGGTGCGCCGGGCGAAGACCGATCCGGAGCCGCTGCCGAGCGAGATCAAGGGCCTTGAAACGCGGCCGGAGGCCGACAATCTGGTCAGCATCTACGCGGCGCTGGCGGGAAAGACCAAAGCCGAGGTGCTGACCGAGTTCGGCGGCGCACAATTCTCGACGTTCAAGGGCGCGCTGACCGATCTTCTGGTCGCAAAACTCGGCCCGATCACCGCCGAAATCCGGCGGCTGGTCGCCGATCCCGGCCATATCGACGCAATCCTGGCGGACGGGTCGGAACGCGCCCAGGCGATCGCCGCCGAAACGATGAAGTCGGTCAAGGACATCGTCGGTTTCATCCGACGCTGACAGGACGCCGACAGAGAGTCGCGCCGCCGACCGGCTTGTACCACGGCCGAGCGTCGTGCCAGATTCGCCACCATGACCATCAAGCGCCGAAGCTACGAGGCCGGTCACTCGCCGAAATTCCTGGTGGTGATCGACGATTCGCCGGAATGCGACCGCGCCGTCTACTTCGCCAGCCGCCGCGCGCTGCGCACCGGCGCCAGCGTGCTCATGTTGCGCGTCATCGAAACCATGGACCGCAACCAGCAGTGGCTCGGCGTCGCCGACATCATGCGCGCGGAAGCGCATGAGGAGGCCAACGCGGTGCTTGACCGCCACGCCGCGCGCGTATCGAGCATCACCGGCGTCATGCCGGAGCGGGTGATCCGCGAAGGCGACAAGGCCGAGGAACTGCTCAAGCTGATCGAGGAAGACGAGGACATTGCGGTGCTGGTGCTTGCCGCCGCCACCGGCAAGGAAGGGCCCGGCCCTCTGGTCGCCACGCTCTCGAAGAGCGCCGGCGAGTTCCCGATCCCGGTGGGCATCGTCCCGGGCCATCTGAGCGACGCCGACCTCGACACCATGTCGTAGCGGGAGTTTGCCACGTCGTAGCGGGAGTTTGCCTCCTTCGGGGCCAGCGCTAAACCCTTGAACTTCCTATGGGCGGCGCCACCTAGTATGATGCCGTTCGAAGCATCCGCCAGGCGATTTGGGCCGGGCAACCTGAAAGCCGCGGCCACGGAGCCAGCCATGTTCATTCAGACCGAAGCGACCCCGAATCCGGCGACGCTCAAGTTCCTGCCCGGCCGGACCGTGCTGAGCCACGGCACCCTCGAAATACGCGACGCCGCCACCGCGGCGCAGTCGCCGCTGGCCGAGCGCCTGTTCGGCATCGAGGGCGTATCCGGTGTCTTCCTCGGGTCGGACTTCATCTCCATCACCAAGTCGGATGGCGAGTGGCAGCAACTCAAGCCCGCGATTCTCGGCGCCGTGATGGAGCACTTCATGTCGGGCGCGCCGATCCTGCGCGACGAAGCGACCGGAGCGGACGATGCCGCCGACGAGTTCTTCGACTCGAAGGACACCGAGACCGTCGCGACCATCAAGGAACTGATCGAGACCCGCGTGCGTCCGGCGGTCGCCAATGACGGCGGCGACATCACCTTCCGCGGCTTCAAGGATGGCGTCGTCTTTCTCGACATGAAGGGCGCCTGCGCGGGCTGTCCATCGTCGACCGCGACGCTGCGCCACGGCATCCAGAACCTGCTGCGCCACTACCTTCCCGACGTGGTCGAAGTCCGGCCGATGTCTTGAACCAACCGTTAGCCTGTCATTTCGTGATAGTCTCGGCCGCGTTGGGGTTTTTGGGTCGTCCTCTTTCATGAGGGCGACGGGGGCGGCGAAATAAAGCCATGCGTGTTCTTGCCATCGACACCGCGCTCGGCGCCTGTTCGGCCGCCGTGCTCGACACGCGCCATGTCGCCGTGGTCGCAAGCGAGACACTGCCGATGGTACGCGGGCACGCCGAAGCGATCATGCCGCTGATCGCACGCGTGATGGACCAGGCCGGGATCGAATTCGCCAGCCTCGATCGCATTGCCGTCACCACCGGACCCGGCAGCTTCACCGGACTGCGGGTCGGCATCTCAGCCGCGCGCGGCATCGCGCTCGCCGCCGGCAAGCCCGCGGTCGGGCTGTCGACACTGGCCGGATTCGCGGCGCCCCACATTGCCCAGGATGACAGCTCCGCGGTGGTCGCGGCGATCGACGCCCGCCATGAACACGTCTACCTCCAGGTGTTCGGTCCGGGCGGCAAGACCGTGGTGGCGCCGCGCATCGCGCCGATCAAGGAAGCGATGCGCGCCGCGACTGCATCGCCGGCACGCATTGTCGGCTCGGGCGCTGAGCTGATCGTCGCGCTATGGCCGAACGGCGAGCGGCCGCCGGTTCTGGTCGAACAGCTCGGCGCTCCCGATATCGGCTGGATTGCACGGCTCGGCGCCGCCGCGGCCGAAGGCCAAGCACCTCCGAAGCCGCTCTATCTGCGCGCGCCCGATGCGCAGCCGCAGGATGCCTCACGCCTGCCACGCCGATGATTGGATTTCTCTCTCGCCTGTTCGCGCGCAGCCAGCCGACGCTTTCTGACGCAACGCCGCGCGACGCGGCCGCGATCGCCAAGCTTCACGCCGCGTCGTTCCATCGCGGTTGGAGCGAGGACGAGCTCGAGCGGCTCTTGGTCGAACGCAACGTGCTCACGCATCGCGCGACCGTGAACGGCCGGCTGGTCGGATTCATCATGTCGCGCATTGCCGCGGGCGAAGCCGAGATTCTGTCGGTCGCGGTCGCGGCGTCGTATCGCGGCAAGGGACTGGCGCGGCGGATGCTCAATCTCCATATGGGTCGCCTTTCGGGCATCGGCACGCGTGTCATCTTCCTCGAAGTGGATGAAGGCAACGCGGCCGCCCGTCAGCTCTATCGGCGCGCGGGCTTCGGCGAGGCCGGCCGCCGCGAAGGGTACTACGCCGCAGCCAACGGCAAGCGCGCGACGGCGCTGGTGCTCCGGCGCGATCTGGCATGACGCGATGGACGCGGGGAATTGTGGCCTTCCCTGCCCGATGGATTCCCCACCCCCGGCCGTGATATGCGGAACAACGGAGAAAGGCCGTGATCGAATCTAAATCCAAGGACATCGAGGCACTGTGCGCCGCCAAGGGCATGCGCATGACCGAGCAGCGGCGCGTGATCGCGCGCGTGCTGGCGGCCGCCGACGATCATCCCGATGTCGAGGAGCTTTACCGCCGTTGCTCCGCCGTCGACGACCGCATCTCGATCTCGACCGTCTACCGGACGGTGAAGCTGTTCGAGGATTCCGGGATCATCGAACGCCACGAGTTTCGTGACGGCCGGGCACGCTACGAGCAGATCCCGGAGGCGCATCACGATCACTTGATCAATTTGCGCACCGGCGAGGTCATCGAGTTCCAGTCGGAGGAGATCGAGCGCCTGCAAGCGGAGGTGGCGCGGCGGCTCGGTTACCGCCTGGTTGACCACCGGCTGGAGCTTTACGCCGTGCCGCTGGACGACAAGCCACGCCGCTAAAAAGCCGGGGCTAATAAAGGCGAGGCCGCCGCGGCATTCCAATTGCAGGGGAAAACCGCTAAACCCGCGCCGCCCCCTTAAAGGGCCCGCGGGTCGACATGGTCAATCGCCCACGTCTTTGATATCGTTAGCGAAAGCAATTTCCCGGATGCGCCGGGAGCAAGGCAAAGTCGACCAGACCGGCATGAGCGGCGCCCGCAAGGTCCATATCAAGTCATTCGGCTGTCAGATGAACGTCTACGATTCCCATCGTATGGCGGACACCCTCGCACCCGAAGGCTTCACCGAGACCGCGACGCCGGACGACGCCGACCTCGTCATCCTGAACACCTGCCACATCCGCGAGAAGGCGGCCGAGAAGATCTACTCGGAACTCGGCCGCATCCGCGTGATGAAGCAGGAGGCGGCGCGCAACGGCCGCAAGCTCACGATCGCGGTCGCGGGCTGCGTCGCGCAGGCCGAGGGCGAGGAGATCATCCGCCGCGCGCCGGCCGTCGACCTCGTGGTTGGCCCACAGAGCTATCACCGCCTGCCCGACCTGCTGGCGCGGGTCGCGCGCGGCGAGGCCGTGGTCGACACCGAGTTTCCGGTCGAGGACAAATTCGAGATTTTGAAAGCGCCGAGCCGCGCCGCAACGCGCGCACGCGGTATTTCCGCCTTCGTCACCGTGCAGGAAGGGTGCGACAAGTTCTGCACCTTTTGCGTCGTGCCTTACACGCGCGGCGCCGAAGTCTCGCGCCCGGCGGCGAAAATCGTCGCCGAGGTCGAGCGGCTCGCCGATGCCGGCGTGCGCGAGATCTCGTTGATCGGACAGAACGTCAACGCCTATCACGGTGAAGGGCCGGACGGCCGCGCCTGGACGCTCGGCCGCCTGTTGCATCGCGTCGCCGAAGTGCCGGGCATCGCGCGGCTGCGCTACACCACCAGCCACCCTCGCGACATGGAAGAGAGCCTGTTCGCCGCGCATCGCGATCTCCCGGCGCTGATGCCTTACCTGCATCTGCCGGTGCAGTCGGGCTCGGATCGCATTCTCGACGCGATGAACCGCCGCCATACCCGCGCCGACTATCTCGACGCGATCGCGCGCATGCGCGCCGTGCAGCCGGCGATCGAGTTCTCCTCCGATTTCATCGTCGGCTTCCCCGGGGAGACCGACGACGATTTCCGCGCGACGCTGTCGCTGATCGACGAGGTCGGGTTTGCCGGCGCGTACTCCTTCAAATATTCGCCGCGGCCCGGCACGCCGGCAGCGGACATGGCCGCACAGGTGCCGGATGATGTCGCGACCGAGCGGCTCTACCGGCTGCAGGCGCTCATCGACATGCAGCTAAAGACGTTCAATGCGCGGTGCGTCGGGCAAAGCTTCGACGTACTGTTCGAGAAGGCGGCGCAGCGTCCCGGCCAGATGGTCGGACGCTCGCCTTATTTGCAGCCGGTTCACGTCATGGCGCCGTCATCGATCGTCGGCGAGATCCGCCGGGTGACGGTGACGGAAACACACGCGTACAGCTTGTTTGGCGAATTGACGTCGCAGCCCGCAGCACGGGCAAACGCCGCCGGCGAACTGGCGGAAGCAGGAGGCTAGCCCGTTGCGCACAACGAAGTCGGACACCGGAGCGGCGAGCGCGGCCACGGCTGCCGCGGCGCCAACCGCCACCACCCATATCGTCCTGACCTTCGACGACAATCGCCTCGCGTCGCAATTGTTCGGCCAATACGGGCAGAACCTGGCACTGGTCGAGCGCCGGCTCGGCGCTGCGGTCGAGCAACGCGGCAACCAGGTGACCCTCGAAGGCACCCGCGATGCGGTCGAGCAGGCGCGCCGCGTGCTCCAAGGCCTCTATGAGCGGCTCGGACGCGGCGACGAAGTCGCGACCGGCGACGTCGAGGGCGCGATCCGACTCGCGATCTCGCAGGGCTCGCTGTTCGACTACGATCCGACCGTCGCGCGGCCGAGCTTCGACGAGGTCAACCTGCGCAAGCGCCTGGTGCGCGCGCGCACGGCGGCGCAGGACTCCTACATCCGCGCGCTGCGCCGGCACGAACTCGTGTTCGGCATCGGCCCCGCCGGCACCGGCAAGACGTGGCTTGCCGTCGCACATGCCGTGCAGCTGTATGAACGCAAGCAAGTCGATCGCATCATCCTGTCGCGGCCGGCGGTCGAGGCCGGTGAACGGCTCGGCTTCCTGCCTGGCGACATGCGAGAGAAGGTCGATCCCTATCTGCGCCCGATCTACGACGCGCTCTACGACCTGATGGATGCGCGCATCGTCGAACGCGCGATGCAGGGCGGCGAGATCGAGATCGCGCCGCTCGCCTTCATGCGAGGCCGCACCCTGACCAACGCCGTGGTGATCCTCGACGAGGCGCAGAACACCACGTCGATGCAGATGAAGATGTTCCTCACCCGGCTCGGCGAAAACAGCCGCATGATCGTGACCGGCGATCCCAGTCAGGTCGACCTGCCCTACGGCCAGGTGTCCGGCCTGGCGGAAGCGACCAAGCTGCTCGCGAATGTCGAGGGCATCGCGCAGGTCGCCTTCACCGCGCAGGACGTGGTCCGCCACGAACTGGTCGGACGCATCGTCGAGGCCTACGACAGGGCGGCGCTCGCATCCGGGCGAGACCGCAAGCCGTGACCGATCAGGACGAGGACATCGTCTGCGTCGAGGCCGACGGCCTCGCGCTCGAAATCGGCATATCACCGGGTGCGGCGGCGCTCGACGCCGCCCTGTCCAACGTCATCGTGTCGGCGATCACCGCGGCGAACCGGGCTGCCGGCCCAGAGCAAGGCGAGGTCACGATCGTGGTCGACGACGACGCCCGGATCCGTGCGCTCAACAAGCTGTGGCGCGGCTTCGACAAGCCGACCAATGTGCTGTCGTTCCCGGCGCCGGATACCCAACCCGGCCCGGCGCGCATGCTGGGCGACATCGCCATTTCCTACGAGACCGCGGCCCGCGAGGCCGTCGCTGAGGGCAAGTCTTTCGCCGACCACATGGCCCACCTGTCGGTCCATGGCTTTCTCCACCTCCTGGGCTACGATCACGAATCGGACGAGGACGCCGAGGAGATGGAAAGGCTGGAGCGCCTCATTCTGGCGAGTATCGGGGTTTCCGACCCCTACATTGCGCCCGAGGCTGAGGGCTGACATCTAGACGCCATGCCGGACAACGATTCCCCAGGCCCAAATTCCCAAGGCCCAAGTTCCTCCGGTCCGGGGCCTTCAGGTCCAACCGATCAGCCCGCAGGCCCGACCCGCAATCTGCCGGTGCCGGTTCCGCCCGCCCAAATGGCCACCCGATCGAACGGCGATAGCTGGTTCGCGCGCGCCATGCGGGCCCTGTTCGGGTGGAAGCCGGATACGTTCCGCTCCGACCTGCGCAGCGTGCTGGAGGACGGCGCCGCCGATATCGGGCTGTCGCAACGCGAATCCGCCATGCTGCGGAACATCCTCAGCCTGCGCGAACGGCGCGCGGTCGACGTGATGATCCCGCGCGCCGACATCATCGCGGTTCAGAAAGAGATCCCGCTCGGCGAATTGATGAAGCTGTTCGAGAGCGCCGCGCATTCGCGGCTGGTCGTCTACGACGACACCCTCGACGATGCGATCGGCATGGTCCACATCCGCGACCTGATCGCGTACATGACGGCGCACGCGACTGCGAGCGCCAAGACCAACACCAAGCGCAAGAAGCCGTTTCCAGCCGACCTCGATCTCAAGGCGATCGACCTGTCGACGACGTTGGCCGCGGCCAAGATCATGCGCGAGATGCTGTTCGTGCCGCCCTCGATGCCGGTGATGGATCTCCTGGCGCGCATGCAGACGAGCCGCATCCATCTTGCGCTCGTCGTCGACGAATACGGCGGCGCCGACGGCGTGGTCTCCATGGAGGATATCGTCGAGCAGATCGTGGGCGAGATCGCCGACGAGCACGATGAAGATGATGCGCCGCGCATCTTCCGTCAGCCCGACGGTTCATTCCTAGCCGACGCGCGCGCTAACCTCGAAGATGTAATGCTGGTCGTCGGACCGGAATTCGAAATCGACGACGAGGTGGCCAAGGAGGTCGACACGCTCGCGGGCTATATCGCAACGCGGATCGGCCGCGTGCCGGTGCGCGGCGAACTGGTGCCCGGCCCTGGCCGTCTGGAGATCGAGGTGCTCGACGCCGATCCCCGACGCGTGAAGCGGTTGAAGATCTTCGTGAGTCACGACGTCGCCAACCTCAACCGCGACCCGCAGCGCCGCGTGATGGCATCCGGCCATACGCCGCCGGCCTCCCAAACGCCGCAGGCCTCTGCTGTGCCGCCCGCTCAATCCGAGCTTCCCGTCAATCGTGACCCGTCGGTCAAGCTCTCGCCCGACGACCCGCCCTCGAAGGGTCCGCGCAAACCGTGAAAGCTGCCCGTATCGCTCATTCGATCATGCTGGCGTGGGGCTGGCGCCGCGCGCTGTTCGCGCTCCTTGCTGGCGCCATCACTACGTTCGCGTTGCCGCCGTTCAACATCTGGCCGCTGCCGTTCCTGACCTTCCCGGTTCTGGTGTGGCTGATCGACGGGTCCGCGGCCGGTCGGCTCGGCGGCGCGTTGGCGGCAGCCGCCGCGGGCTGGTGGTTCGGCTTCGGCTATTTCGTCACCGGCATCTATTGGGTCGGCCATGCATTCCTGGTCGATGCCAAGACATTCGGCTGGCTTCTGCCGTTCGCCGTCATCGCGCTGCCGGCCGGACTGGCGCTGTTCACGGCTCTCGGCGCTGCGCTGGCGCGCATGCTGTGGATGCGCGGCGCGATGCGCGTGGTCGCGCTCGCCGTGGCCCTCACCGCGGCCGAGTGGCTGCGCGGCCATGTGCTCACCGGATTTCCCTGGAACACGTTCGGCTACGCGTTCGCGACGCCACCGGCGCTCGCGCAGGCCGCGTCGCTGATCGGCATCTGGGGGCTCACTTTCATCGCCGTCGCCGTTTATGCCGCGCCTGCGGTGTTGGCCGACGATCCCGCCGACACCCGGCGGCGCTGGCTGGCGCCCGCGCTTGCGGTGGTTCTGATCACTGGGCTTGCCGGCTATGGCATCTGGCGGCTCGACCGGACACCGACCACGTTCGTCGACGGCGTGCGGCTGCGCCTGATGCAGCCGAACATCCAGCAGGATCAGCGGTTCAATTACGCGCAGCGTCACGCGGTGATGCAGCGGTACGCGGCCTTGTCCGCCCGCGATACAATGTTGTCCGGCGGCGCCAGCGGATCGAACGCGGCGGGTCTCGAGAGCGTCACCCATCTGATCTGGCCGGAATCGGCGTTCCCGTTCTTCCTCACGCGCGAAGCCGATGCGCTTGCGCAGATCGACAAGCTTCTGCCGGAAGGCACGGTGCTGATCACCGGCGGCGTGCGCGCACCCGAAACCGTGCCGACCGACGCGATCACGCGCGCCTACAATTCGATCTACGTTCTCGATCACGATGCGACGATCCTGTCGATTTACGACAAGGTGCATCTGGTTCCGTTCGGGGAATACCTGCCGTTCCAGGATACGCTGGAGCGGCTCGGGCTGACGCAGCTCGTCAATGTCAAAGGCGGGTTCATTCCGGGCGATCGCCGCCGCACCGTCAGCGTACCGCGCGCGCCGCGCTTCCTGCCGCTGATCTGCTACGAGGTCGTGTTCCCTGGTGAAGCAGTGCCGCGCGGCGACCGTCCCGGCTGGATGCTCAACCTCACCAATGACGGCTGGTTCGGGCGCAGCCCCGGTCCCTACCAGCACCTCCAGCAGGCGCGCATGCGTGCCATCGAGGAAGGGCTCCCACTGGTGCGCGCGGCCAACACCGGCATCTCGGCGGTGATCGATCCGTTGGGCCGGGTGGTGAGTTCCTTGCCGCTCGGGACCGAAGGCGTGCTCGACTCGCCATTGCCGCGGGCGCTGCGGGCGCCCCCCTACTCGCTTTGGGGCGACGGCCCGGCCGGACTGGTGGTCGCGGCGGCGCTGATCCTGGTGCTGCACCGGCGGCGGCGCCGGACCTAGCGGTCTTTGGACAACTTTCCCAACACGGCGCCGGTGCCACAAACGGGCCACAGATCAGGCGACTAATCGTCCGCGTCGACCGGGGGGCCGCATGACCGATTCCAAATTTCCGCATAAGTTGTTGAACGCAAATACTAATCCTAGGATTGTAATGAAATTTCACAATATTTGTTCGGGGTTGCGGAATAAGGCCAAGAATCGGATTGCTTTCCTGAGGACGGCATGACCATTAGCGGGAACAGCATCGACATAGGAGATCGTTATATGGCGAAGAAGGCCCCCAATCCCATTGATAAGCACGTGGGAAGCAGGGTGCGCATGCGCCGTATGATGCTGAGCATGAGCCAGGAAAAGCTCGGCGACGCTCTCGGACTGACCTTCCAGCAGGTCCAGAAGTACGAAAAAGGCACGAACCGGATCGGCGCCAGCCGGTTGCAGCAGATCTCGCAGATCCTGCAGGTTCCAGTCGCCTTCTTCTTCGAGGGCGCGCCCAATGTTCCGCCGCACGGCGGCAGCGGCACCGACGGGATGAAGGAAGCACCATCACCGGCCTATGTGTCGGACTTCCTCGCCACCTCGGAGGGTCTCGCCCTCACCAAGGCCTTTATGCGGATCAAGGAAGCCAAGCTGCGGCGCCGCATTGTCGACTTGGTCGAAGAAATCGCCGGCGACAAGGACTGATCGTCTCCCGCGGAACCTTCCGACTCGCTCTCCCACCATTCCAAATCGCCACGAAACAGGTTGAATCCGGCGGTCCATCTTGACCGCGCGGAGCGACGCTGCAAGAAACACCCCGCACCCACGACGGGCCGGGACGGCCAACGGTGGTTCTGAGGGGAGTCTCCTACGGTGTCACGCGCGAATTACCTGTTCACCAGCGAATCCGTTTCCGAAGGTCATCCCGACAAAGTCTGCGATCAGATCTCCGACGCGATCCTGGACGCGTTCATCGAGAACGACGTCAAGCTAGGCATCGCCGACGACAGCCTTGTGAACACGCGTCTCGGCTGCGAGACGCTGACCACGACCAACAAGATCGTGATCGCCGGCGAGGGCCGCGGCCAGGCACCGCTGTTCAAGAAGTACGGCTCGCACGCGGTGATCAACCGCGAGATGTTGACCGAGATCGCGCGCGGCGTCGTCAAGGACATCGGCTACGATCAGGACGGCTTCTCCTATCACGGCGCGGATGTGGAAGTGCTGTTGCACGGCCAGTCGCCCGATATCGCGATGGGCGTCGACGCCAAGAAGAAAAAAGGCGCCGAGGAAGAAGGCGCGGGCGACCAGGGCATGATGTTCGGTTACGCCTGCACCGAGAGCGAGGTCTATGAGAAGGGCTCGTTCATGCCGGCCCCGATCTTCTTCGCACACAAAATCCTGCGCACGCTTTCCGAGCAGCGTCGCTCGGGCAAGCTGTTCGATCTTCAGCCCGACGCCAAGAGTCAGGTGACGGTGCAATACGTGGACGGCAAGGCCGTCGGCTGCACCAAGGTCGTCGTCTCGACCCAGCACAACGCACAGAACCGCAACAACAAGAAATACACGCCCGGCATGGTGCGTGACTTGATCGAGGGCGCGGTCGAAGCCTCGCTGCCGAAAGGCTGGATGCCGAAGAAGCCGTCCGACTTCCTGGTCAATCCGACCGGCAATTTCGTGGTTGGCGGTCCGGACGGCGATTGCGGCCTCACCGGCCGCAAGATCATCGTCGACACCTACGGCGGCTACGCGCCGCATGGTGGCGGCGCGTTCTCCGGCAAGGACCCGACCAAGGTCGACCGTTCGGCAGCCTATGCCTCGCGCTATCTCGCCAAGAACGTGGTGGCGGCCGGGCTTGCCGACCGCTGCACCATCCAGGTCGCCTATGCGATCGGCGTCGCCGACCCGATGTCGCTGCTGGTCGACCTGCACGGCACCGGCAAGGTCGATGAGCGCAAGCTCGAGAAGATCCTGCCCGAGATGTTCCGGCTGACCCCGACCAACATCCGCCGCTCGCTCAAGCTCAACCGCCCGATCTATCGCCGCACGTCGGCCTACGGGCATTTCGGCCGCGCGCCGGAGAAGGATGGCGGGTTCTCCTGGGAGCAGACCAACCTGGTGAGCCAGCTCAAGGGCGCGTTCAAGTAAGCCGCGTCCAACCAGCATTTCTGTCTGATGGCCGGGCAATAGCCCGGCCATCAACGTTTTTGGTATGACGGCAAATGGACCCCGATCACCACCAGGGCGCGTTCTTCGGCCGGCGCAAGGGACATGCGCTCAAGCCCCGGCAAGCGGCGCTGTTCGACACGCTGCTGCCGAAGCTGGCGCTCGATCTCACGCGACCCGCGCCGCCGGATCTGCGCGCGCTGTTCAACAACGTCGACGACGTCCGCCTCGAAAGCGGCTTCGGCGGCGGCGAGCACCTGGTGGCGGAGGCGGAGCGCAACCCGCGGACCGGCTTCATCGGGATCGAGCCGTTCATCAACGGCATGGCAAAAGGGCTCGCCGCGATCCACGACCGCGGCCTCGCCAACATCCGCCTGCACCACGGCGACGCCACCGATGTGCTGGCCTGGCTGCCGCGCGCCAGTATCGCGCGCTTCGACCTGCTCTACCCCGACCCGTGGCGTAAGCGGCGTCATTGGAAGCGACGGTTCGTGCAGGAGGAAAGCGTCGCGGCGATTGCGCGGATCGTCAGGCCGGGCGGCGAATTCCGGTTTGCGAGCGACTGGTCGGATTACGTCGCGTGGACGTTGCGGGTGCTGGCGCACGCGCCGGACTTCGAATGGACCGCCGAGCGCGCCGACGACTGGCGGCTACCGTGGCCGGGCTTCACCTCGACCCGCTATGAGGCCAAGGCCAAGCGCGAGGGCCGCATCCCTTGCTATCTGATCTTCCGCCGGCGGTGAGCGGATCTAGCGTGCGGTGTTGATGCCGGCCGGCCGCGCCTGCCAGAACCGCATCACGCGTTGCGCGGTCGCGGGCGACAGCCGCTCGAAATTGCTGAACGCGGTATCGAGACCGGCCGACGACGCCCCCTTGTTGCCGGGCCGGGCCATGATCAGCGCCTTGACGGTCGGCCACTCCCAGCCCGCCGATTTGCACAGGATCAGGATCGGGTCGGGACGCTCCCCGCCCATCAGGCGGTCGACCACGTCGATCGGGACGACGCATAGCCGCGACAGTGCCGCGATCATCTCCTCGTATTTGCTGAGTTTGGCGAAATCGACCAACGCGCCCTCGTTGAGCTTGCCTTCGCGATGCAGCGCCTCGATGACGCGCTCGGCGGCCGAGTAGTCGCGCGATTTGGCGCTGCCGACTTCGTGGGACACCCGCGCGAGCACGCGCCGAATCTCCGCCTGGGTCTCCGGCTTCGCGGCCTCGATCAGGCGCTGCTGCACCACCTCGGTTGCCTTGAGGAGGAGGTCGCGGAACAACCGCGGCGGAATATCGGGACGGGTGCCGACCTTCTCGGCCAGGATGCCATCCTCTTCCGCCTGGCTCACCAGCGTCGAGAAGCTTCGCTCCGACAGGCGGGCCGCCCGGTTGTCGGCAACGCTGCGAACGACCTGGCGGTCGCCGCGGCGGATCAATTCGTCGGTCACGGATTCCGCGATCCCGGTCCGCCCGGAGATCGCGAGCAGATGCGCCTGGCTCTTGGTCTTGGCGATATCGACCAGGTCGGCCTCAGCGAGCCGCGGCGATTGCTCCAGCACCGGGCCCGCCACCGCGATGTCGTCGTCCTTGGCGAGCCGCCGCATGGCCTCGACCGGGGCGTTGCTGACCGGCGCCAGGCGATGGGCCAGCTCGGCCCGCGCCTTGGTTTCGATCTCGTCGATCAGGCGTATGAAGACCCCGTCGAACAGCTCGACATGGTCCTCATTGTAGAGGTCGGCGCTGTTGAGAAAGAGCGATGTGATCCGCTGCAAGGTGCGCGCGCGGCGCTCAGCCGAGCCGTGTTGGAGGACTTCCTCCAATTCGGGAATCAGCGAGGCGGGGGCGGCCATTCTCTCGATCCTGCGGGATCGACGGGAGAATCAAAAAAAGGCCCGTCGGCGGGAACCACAAATATGCGCGGAATCTGAAGGAAGGGTTAGCCAATTCCTACCCGGGAGGGCTCGGAAGGGCCCGGGATGGCCTTGCGCGGATTGGCCAAATTGCTATATTTCGCCTGTCCGCTAAGGACGTCTCATAACGGTCGGATTGAAATCTGATCGGTTTTTGAGAGTGGGTTCCCCCCGGGACCCGCTCTTTTTTGTTACCGCGTGACGGGGCTCAGTCGGCCCCGCGAACGGTCGAAATCCCGGGGGAACGTATCGCCGAGACCTTGGACTGAATGACTGAAGCGTATCCGAGCCAGTCGGACTCCGAACCGCGCCTGATCGTCGAACAGGGCGTGGCGGCTCGTGTTGCGGCCATCGCCGAGCCGGTCCTGACCGGGCTTGGTTTCCGGCTGGTCCGCGTTAAGGTCTCACGTGTCGACGGCTGCACCGTCCAGATCATGGCCGAACGGCCGGATGGCACCATGGTCGTCGACGACTGCGAGGCCGTCTCGCGCGCGCTCTCGCCGGTGTTCGACGACACCGATCCCGTCGCCCAAGCCTACCGGCTCGAGATCTCCTCGCCGGGTTTGGACCGGCCGCTGGTGCGGCGCTCCGATTTCGAGCGCTACGCAGGCAACCGGGTCCGGATCGAGATGGCGGTCGCGGTCGCGGGCCGCAAGCGGTTCCGCGGCCTGCTGACCGGCGTGGACGGCAACGCCGCCCGCGTCCAGCGCGAGGATGCGGCGGCCGGCGAGCCGGCCGAGGCGCTGCTGACGATCGACGAGATGGCGGACGCCAGGATCGTGCTGAGCAACGAATTGATCGCGAACTCGCTGCGCCGCGGCAAGCAGGATGCCGAGCGCGCGGAACGCGCCGAAGACCAGACCAAGCGGAAAGGGCCGGGCAAATACCGGCGTTCCAAGGGTTTCCAGCCGCAGCCGGCGCAAGGCCGGCGGGCGGCCCACCAAGAGGGAGAGTGACCGATGGCCGTCAGCGCCAACCGGCTCGAATTGTTGCAGATCGCCGACGCGGTCGCCCGCGAGAAGTCGATCGACCGCCGCATCGTGATCGGAGCGATGGAGGATGCGATCGCCAAAGCAGCGCGCTCCCGCTACGGCATCGAGACCGACGTGCATGCTGAGATCGACCCGAAGAACGGCGAGCTCCGGCTGTTGCGCCACATGCTGGTGGTCGAGACCGTCGAAAACTCGTCCAACCAGATCAGCCAGGAAGACGCCCGGCGCCGCCATCCGGCCGCGCAGGTCGGCGACACCATCGCCGATCCGCTGCCGCCGCTCGAATACGGCCGCATCGCCGCGCAATCCGCGAAACAGGTGATCGTGCAGAAAGTGCGCGAGGCCGAGCGCGACCGGCAATACGAAGAATACAAGGACCGGATCAGCGATATCGTGAACGGCATCGTCAAGCGCGTCGAATACGGCAACGTGATCGTCGACCTTGGCCGCGGCGAGGCGATCGTACGCCGCGACGAGATGCTGCCGCGCGAAGTGTTCCGGAACGGCGACCGCATCCGCGCGTTCATCTACGACGTGCGGCGTGAGACGCGCGGTCCGCAGATCTTCCTGTCGCGCACGCATCCGCAATTCATGGCCAAGCTGTTCGCGCAGGAAGTGCCGGAAATCTACGACGGGATCGTCGAAGTCCGCTCGGTCGCGCGCGACCCCGGCTCGCGCGCCAAGATCGCGGTGATTTCGCGGGATTCCTCGGTCGACCCGGTCGGCGCCTGCGTCGGCATGCGGGGCTCGCGCGTGCAGGCGGTGGTCAACGAATTGCAGGGCGAGAAGATCGACATCATCCCGTGGACGCATGATCCCGCGAACTTCGTGGTCAACGCGCTCGCGCCCGCCGAGGTCGCCAAGGTCGTGCTCGACGAAGACCGTCAGCGCATGGAAGTGGTCGTGCCCGACCAGCAATTGTCGCTCGCGATCGGCCGGCGCGGCCAGAACGTACGGCTGGCGTCGCAGCTTACCGGCTGGGACATCGACATCGTCACCGAGCAGGAAGAGTCGGAGAACCGCCAGGCCGAGTTCGAGAAGCGCACCAAGCTGTTCATCGACTCGCTCAATGTCGACGAGGTCGTCGGACAGTTGCTCGCGTCGGAAGGCTTCAAATCAGTGGAAGAGCTCGCGATGGTCGACGAGAAGGAAATTGCCGGTATCGAAGGCTTCGACGAAGAGACCGCCGGCGAGTTGCAGACCCGTGCCCGCGAATTCCTGGCGGCACAGGAGGCCGAGCTCGACACCAAACGCAAGGAGCTTGGCGTCGAGGACGCGCTGCGCGAAGTGCCGGGCATCACCACGGCCATGCTGGTGAAGCTCGGTGAGGAAGGCGTCAAGACGGTCGAGGATCTCGCTGGCTGCGCCACCGACGACCTTGCCGGCTGGAGCGAGCGCAAGGACGGCGAAACCACGCGCTTCCCCGGCATGCTGGACGGCTTCGAGCTGTCGCGCGACGAGGCCGAGTCCCTGATCATGCAGGCCCGTGTCAAGGCCGGGTGGGTCAAGGAAGAAGATATCGCAAAGCCTGCGGAAGCGGAGGCTGACGCCGAAGCCACGACCGAGACCGAACAAGCGCAAGCGTGAGGACGCGATCGAATCGATGATGCTCGCTGAACCGATCGAAGACGCACTCGACACCGGGCCGCGCAAGACTGCGCACGGCGCGGAGCGCTTGTGCGCCTCGACCGGCACCGTGCGACCCGTCGACGACATGATCCGGTTCGTCCTGTCGCCGGAGGGGTCAGCGGTTCCCGATCTGAAGCGGCGGCTGCCGGGACGCGGCATCTGGATCACGGCAACCCGCGCCGCGCTCGGCCAAGCGATCACGCGCAAGGCGTTTGCGCGCAGCTTCAAACGCGAGGTGCGGATTGCGCCGGACCTGATCGAGTCGACCGAGCGCCTGCTCGAACGGGCGGCGCTCGACGCGCTCGCTATCGCCTACAAGGCACGGCGGGTGGTGGCGGGATTCTCCAAGGTCGAGGCGGCCTTGGTACAGGGCAACGCGATCGCGCTGCTGCACGCCTCCGACGGCGCCCCCGACGGGGTGCGAAAACTGAACAATGTCCTGCGCCGGGCCAATGAAGAGGACGGTGACGGCCGCAAGCCCGTCGCGGTCCTGAACGCATTCACCTCGTCGCAATTGGATTTGGCAATAGGGCGGTCAAATGTGGTACATGCTGCGCTGCTTGCCGGCCCCGAAAGCAAAGCGGTTCTGACGCGCTCGGCGCGTCTTGAGCGGTTTCGGACCGGAACGGTCGCGAACGACCGCCAAAAAAACGCCCGGGAAATGGAACGGAATGGCTGAAACGACTGAAAAAACTGGCGATAAGAAGCTGAGTATCACTTCGTCCAAGACGCTGACGCTCAAGCCGCGCGGCAGCGAGACGGGCGTGGTGCGCCAGAGCTTCAGCCATGGCCGGACCAAATCCGTGGTTGTCGAAAAGGTCCGCAGCCGCGGCGCCCCGGGCAAGCCCGCGGCCACCACCGCCAAGGCGGAACCCGCGCCGGCCCCCGCGCCCGCGCCTGCCCCCAAGCGTCCGGCGCCCGCGCCCGGCAGAGCCGCCGCTCCGGCGGCGACGCCCGCAACGCCACCCAAGTCATCCGGCGTCGTGCTGCACACCTTGACCGACGAAGAGCGTAGCCGCCGCGCGCACGCGCTCGGGGACGCCCGCCTGCGCGAGGCCGAAGAACGCAAGATCGCGGAAGAGGACGCCAAGATCCGCGAGCAGCGCTCCGCGGTCGAGCGCGCCGAGCGCGTCGCGGCCGAGACCCGCAAGCGGGAGGAAGACGAGCGTCGCCGCCACGACGTCGAGGTCAAGAACAAGGCCGACGAAGTCGCCAAGAAGCGCCTCGGCGGCGAGGAAACCACGACGACGACGACGACTGCCGCCCGGCCGGGCGTCCGCCCGGTGGTGACCGCTGAAGAAGACGACGAGGCTCCGCGCGCTCGCCGTCCGGGCATCGCCGGCCGTCCCGTCCTGGCGCCCAAGCCGACGCGCACCGTCGTGCCGCAGAAGCCGCGCGGGCGACTCACGGTCGTCACCGCCTTCAAGGCCGACGAAGAGCCGGAACATTCCGTCGCCGCCTTCAAGCGCCGCATCAAGCGCCGCATGAAGGCGGAACCCGGGCCGAAAGAGAAGCTGGTCCGCGAAGTCACGATTCCTGAGGTGATCACCATTCAGGAACTCGCCAACCGCATGGCCGAGCCGGCGCGCAGCGTCATCGCGATCCTGATGAAACAGGGTCACATGATGACGGTCACAGATTCGATCGATGCCGATACCGCGCAGCTGATCGCCGAGGAACTCGGCCATACGGTAAAGCGCGTCGCGGAGTCGGACGTCGAGGAAGGCCTGTTCGACGTCGCTGACGATAATACCGAGGCGCTGGAGCCGCGTCCGGCGGTGGTGACCGTCATGGGTCACGTCGACCACGGCAAGACCTCGCTGCTCGACGCCATCCGCGCCACCGAAGTCGCAGCCGGCGAAGCCGGCGGCATCACGCAGCACATCGGCGCCTATCAAGTCACCGCGCCGTCAGGCGGCAAGATCACGTTTATCGACACGCCCGGCCACGCGGCGTTCACCGCCATGCGCGCCCGCGGCGCGAAAGTGACCGACCTGGTGATTCTGGTGGTCGCGGCCGACGACGGCGTGATGCCGCAGACGGTCGAAGCGATCAATCACGCCAAAGCGGCCAAGGCGCCGATCATCGTTGCGATCAACAAGATCGACAAGCAGGACTCCAAGCCGGAGCGCGTGCGCACCGAGCTGCTGCAGCATGAGATCCAGGTGGAATCGCTCGGCGGTGACGTGCTCGACGTCGAAGTCTCCGCCACCAAGAAGATCAATCTCGACAAGCTGCTCGAGGCGATCGCGCTGCAGTCGGAAATCCTCGACCTGAAAGCCAATCCGGCACGCCCCGCCGAGGGCACCGTGATCGAAGCGAAGCTCGATCGCGGCCGCGGCCCGGTCGCGACCGTGCTGGTGCAACGCGGCACGCTGCGGACCGGCGACCTCATCGTGGCCGGCGCCGAATGGGGCCGCGTGCGCGCGCTGGTGTCCGATACCGGACGTCCGGTTTCGTCGGCCGGCCCGTCGACTCCGGTCGAGGTGCTGGGCTTCGCCGGCACCCCCGACGCCGGCGACCGCCTTGCGGTAGTCGACAGTGAATCCCGCGCTCGCGAAGTCACGGCCTATCGCGCCCGCGAGAAGCGCGAAAAGACCGCCGCGCGTGCCAGCGGCATGCGTGGCTCGCTCGAGCAGATGATGGCGCAGGTCAAGATCTCTGGCCGCAAGGACTTCCCGCTGGTCATCAAGGGCGACGTGCAGGGTTCGATCGAAGCCATCGCCGGCGCCTTGGAGAAGCTCGGCACCGACGAGGTTGCGGCACGCATCCTGCACTCCGGCGCCGGCGGCATCACCGAGTCGGATATCCGGCTGGCGGAAACCTCGAACGCAGCGATCATCGGCTTCAACGTGCGCGCCAACAAGGAAGCGCGCGAGGCGGCCGAGCGCGCCGGCATCGAGATTCGCTACTACAACATCATCTACAACCTGGTCGACGACGTGAAGCAGGCGATGTCAGGCTTGCTGGCGCCGAGCGTCCGCGAGACCATGCTCGGCAACGCGGTGATCCTCGAAGTCTTCAAGGTCTCGAAGGTCGGCAACATCGCCGGTTGCCGCGTCACCGACGGTACGGTCGAGCGTGGCGCCAGCGTGCGCCTGCTGCGCGACAACGTCGTAATCCACGAAGGCAAGCTCTCTCAGCTCAAGCGCTTCAAGGACGACGCCCGCGAAGTCAGCGTCGGGCAGGAATGCGGCATGGCCTTCGAGGGCTACCAGGACATGAAGGTCGGCGACATCATCGAATGTTACCGGTCCGAGACGGTGCAGCGCTCGCTGTAAGCGCCGCCACCTATTGAGCGTTTGAACCTTTTCCGGTTTCAGGCCGTCACAGGGAAATGGCCGGTGCGCGAAGGCATTCCGCCGCGCCCGGCCGCCATCCCGGAGCCGACATGGACGACTTGAGCACCCCATCTCCCTGGCAAGCGACGCGCTTCGAGGTCCGCACGCAAATCGAACCGCTCGACTACGCGCACCTGATGGGCCAGCTGCACTGGAGCACAATCGAACGCGTCGTATCGTGGCTGGTGGCGGTCGGGATGGCCGGCATCGGCGCGGTGACCGCGCTGATCGCGGCGGAGCCGTTCGTCGAGCGCCTGCCGGTTTATTCCTACTGGGACTGGGGTCTTGTCATCGCGCTCGCGGGTGCGACGGCGGCGTTCTTCGTCTACAAGATCTTCATCATGGGTCCGTACGTGAATTCGATGTTCCACGGACAGCCAGTCGGCATGGGCGAAACCACGATCGTCGCCGACGCGAAAGGTGTGATCGCCACCTCGGCCGGCGTCGGGATTCATATTCCCTGGGACAGGGTCCAGGATGTGGTCGTCACCGACCAGCACCTGTTCGTGATGTTCGCCCGGCTGGTTGGCGTCATCGTTCCACGCCGCGCTTTCGCCGACGATGGCGAGGCGCAGCGTTTCGCCGAGTTCGTGCGCAGCAAGACGCCCAAGCCGGCGTAGAAGATTTGCGTGGTCGCATGATCTTGTCCGAAAAGTCTGCAACTTTTCGGGATCATGCTTAGAGGAGAATCAATGGCGCGCGGAACCCGCCGCGAGAGTTCGACCGGTCCATCGCAACGCGTGCTGCGCGTCGGCGAATTGATTCGGCACGCGCTCGCGGACATGCTCACCCGCGGCGAGGTGCACGATCCCACGCTCGAAGGCCACATGGTCACGGTGCCGGAAGTGCGCATGAGCCCCGACCTGAAGCTTGCGACCGTGTACGTGATGCCGCTCGGCGGGCGCGACACCGATGAGGTCGTGGCGGCGCTCGAGCGCAACAAGCGCTACCTGCGCGGCGAGATCGCGCGGCGCGTTAACCTGAAATTCGCACCTGACATCCGATTTCGCGCGGACGAACGATTCGACGAAGCGGAACGGATCGAGAAATTACTGAGAACACCCGAGGTCCAGCGCGATCTCACGCCCCGAAAGGACGACGATGAGTGAGGAGCGAATCGCTCCGGCGGACGCGCGGCCGAAGATCAAGCGCGTAAAGCGCGACGTGAATGGCTGGTGCATTCTCGACAAGCCGGTGGGCATGACCTCGACTCACGCGGTGAGCGTGGTGAAACGCCTGTACCAGGCGAAGCGCGCCGGCCACGCCGGGACGCTCGATCCGCTGGCGTCCGGGCTGCTGCCGATCGCGCTCGGCGAGGCCACCAAGACCGTTCCGTTCGTGATGGATGGGCGCAAGACCTATCGCTTCACCGTGCGCTGGGGCGAGGAGCGCGACACCGACGACAGCGAAGGACGCGCCACCGCCAACAGCGACGCGCGGCCTACGCCGGACGCGATCCGTGCGCTGCTGGCGCGCTTCACCGGCACCATCGAGCAGGTGCCGCCGCGCTATTCCGCGATCAAGGTCGACGGCGAGCGTGCCTACGATCTCGCGCGTAGCGGTGAGATCGTGGAGCTTGCGGCCCGCCCGGTCGACATTCACCGCCTGGACGTCGTCGAGACGCCGGACGCCGACCACACCGTGCTCGCCGCCGAATGCGGCAAGGGCACCTATGTGCGCGCGATCGCCCGCGACATGGGCCGCGCGCTCGGGTGCTTCGGCCATGTGTCGGCCCTGCGCCGCACCAGCGTCGGCCAGTTCCAGGAAGCGGATTCGGCGCAGCTCGCCGATCTCCAGGCCGCGGCGCCGGCCGAGGATGGCGACCGGACTGCCCTCACCGCGCTGCTGCAGCCGGTCGACGCCGGTTTGCGTTCCATCCCCTCCCTTGGCGTCAGCCGCGCCGACGCCGCGCGCTTGGCGCGTGGTCAGGCGGTTTTGCTGCGCGGCCGCGACGCCCCGATCATGCAGGGGTTCGTCGCGGTATCCACCCACGGCGACCTGATCGCGCTGGCGGAATTCGAGCAGGGCGAACTGCGGCCGCGGCGAATCTTCAATCTGGGGACCAGCGGCTGAACCGGAACGGGAAGAATTCTTCTTGTATTTTCAATGCTTAACGCCTTGCGGAGAGCATTGCGGCCTTGACTTTGTGGCGGGTTCCTATATCCCGCCGGGCACGTGCGGATTTGTGCTCGAACGTAAGAGCTAGCCCGCGCCATGTGGCGACCTCGCTGGACGACATCCCGGCTTGGCCGCAGATCGTAAACCCTCAGACAAAAGGAAACCCGATGTCGATTACAACCGCGCGTAAAGCGGAACTCATCCAGGCTTATGGGACCAAATCCGGCGACACCGGGTCGCCGGAAGTGCAGGTCGCGGTCCTGTCGGAACGCATCAACAATCTGACCGAGCACTTCAAGAGTCACGTCAAGGACAACCATTCCCGGCGCGGCCTGCTCAAGCTTGTATCCCAGCGTCGTCAGCTTCTCGACTACCTCAACCGCACCGACGAGGGCCGTTACAAGACCCTGATCGGGAAGCTGGGCATTCGTCGCTGATATCGTTGCGCGCGCGGCGTTGTCCGCGCGTTTCGGTGCGGATCGTTCAAGACTGATCCGCCCTTCATCCGGCAGCGAAATCGCTGCCGACACTGCGGCGGTGCGAATTGTTCGCCCGCCGGACCAGGAAGGCCCGAAGGCCATGGCAGGATCGCCAGACGCTGCTCGTTCGCGGAACGTCGCCGCACGTGACAGCCTCTCGCCGTCTTGCACATGGCTTTCGCCCCTTCGCGAAAACCATGAGAGACCATCGCAATGTTTAACGTTCATCGAGTTGAACTCGATTGGGGTGGGCGCAAGCTCACGCTCGAGACCGGCAAGGTAGCCCGCCAGGCCGACGGCGCCGTCATCGCAACCTACGGCGAAACCACTGTCATCGCGACGGTGGTCGCGGCGAAGCAGCCCAAGCCGGGCATCGACTTCCTGCCGCTGACCGTCAACTACACCGAAAAATACTACGCCGCAGGCCGCATTCCCGGCGGCTACTTCAAGCGCGAGCGCGGTCCGACCGAAAAGGACACGCTGACCTCGCGCCTGATCGACCGTCCGATCCGTCCGCTGTTCGCCGACGGCTGGCGCTGTGACACCCAGGTGATCATCACCGTGCTGTCGCACGACATGGAGAACGATCCCGACATCCTCGGCATGGTGGCGGCGTCAGCGGCGCTCACGCTTTCCGGCGCGCCCTTCATGGGCCCGATCGGCGGCGCCCGCGTCGGCCTCTCCGCGGAGAACGAATACGTCCTCAACCCGACGATCGACGAGATGAAGGAAAGCAAGCTCGATCTCGTCGTCGCCGGTACCCAGGACGCCGTGCTGATGGTGGAATCGGAGGCGCACGAGCTGTCCGAAGAGATCATGCTCGGCGCCGTGATGTTCGGCCACCGCCACTTCCAGCCGGTGATCGACGCGATCATCAGCCTCGCGGAGAAGGCGGCGAAGGAGCCGCGCGAGTTCGCGACGCCGGATACCTCGGCGATCGAAAAGGAAATGCTCGGCATCGTCGAAGCCGACCTGCGCAAGGCCTATTCGATCCCGCGCAAGGCCGAGCGCCAGGACGCGGTCTCCGTGGTCAAGAAGAAGGCGATGGCGCACTTCTTCCCGGACGGCACCGACAATCCCGAGCGGCCGATGACCCTTGTCGCCGGCGTGTTCAAGGAGCTCGAGGGCAAGATCGTCCGCTGGAACATCCTCGACACCTCGAAGCGCATCGACGGCCGCGACCTCGTCACCGTCCGTCCGATCGTCTGCGAGGCGCCGTTCCTGCCCCGCACCCACGGTTCGGCGCTGTTCACCCGCGGTGAGACGCAGGCGATCGTGGTCGCGACGCTCGGCACCGGCGAGGACGAGCAGTTCATCGACGCGCTGCAGGGCACCTACAAAGAAGCGTTCCTGCTGCACTACAACTTCCCTCCTTTCTCGGTCGGTGAAACCGGACGCATGGGCGCCCCGGGCCGCCGCGAGATCGGTCACGGCAAGCTGGCCTGGCGCGCAATCCGCCCGATCCTGCCGTCAAAGGAAGAGTTCCCCTACACCATCCGCGTCGTGTCGGAGATCACCGAGTCCAACGGCTCGTCGTCGATGGCGACGGTGTGCGGCACCTCGCTCGCTCTGATGGACGCTGGCGTCCCGCTCAAGCGCGCGACCGCCGGCATCGCCATGGGCCTGATCAAGGAAGACGCTCGCTTTGCGGTCCTCTCCGACATCCTCGGCGACGAAGACCACCTCGGCGACATGGACTTCAAGGTCGCCGGCACCGAAGTCGGCGTGACCTCGTTGCAGATGGACATCAAGATCGCCGGCATCACCGAAGAGATCATGAAGGTCGCCCTCAATCAGGCCAAGGGCGGCCGCATGCACATCCTCGGCGAGATGGCGAAGGCGCTGAACACCGCGCGCGCCGAGCTCGGCGAATACGCCCCGCGCATCGAATCGTTCAAGATCCCGACCGACAAGATCCGCGAGGTCATCGGCACCGGCGGCAAGGTGATCCGCGAGATCGTCGAGAAGACCGGCGCCAAGATCAATATCGAGGACGACGGCTCCGTGAAGGTCGCATCCGCCAACGGCGAATCGATCCGGGCCGCGATCAACTGGATCAAGTCGATCACTTCGGAGCCGGAGCTTGGCCACATCTACGAAGGCAAGGTCGTCAAGGTCATGGACTTCGGCGCCTTCGTGAACTTCTTCGGCGCCCGCGACGGCCTGGTGCACATCAGCCAGCTCGCGCAGCGCCGGGTGCAGAAGGTCACCGACGTGGTCAAGGAAGGCGACACCGTCAAGGTAAAGCTCCTCGGCTTCGACGACCGCGGCAAGACGCGGCTGTCGATGAAGGTCGTAGACCAGCAGACCGGCGAGGACCTCGAAGGCAAGCAGAAGGCCGAGGGTGAGCAGCGCACGCAGGAAGCCGTCGGCGGCGAATAGAACGACGCATTGCGCGAACCAACGAAAGGCGGCCCTCGCGGCCGCCTT
>Ga0075420_100000303_pt1 | contig 37052 bp, 35 predicted proteins | sample SoiMetdeltSBSDD4_FD_75296 | JGI IMG/M metagenome (GOLD analysis project Ga0075420, IMG submission 75296) | Bulk soil microbial communities from a Populus tree surrounding site in Tennessee, USA - Soil MetaG P. deltoides SBSDD4 | ecosystem: Environmental > Terrestrial > Soil > Tree plantation...
GGCCCAGCAGCCGCTCGATGTCTGCGTCGAAATCGTCTTTGCGCTGGAACGCTCCCGCGCGCAGGTTCTCGAGCACCGTCATGCTCGGAAATACGAGGCGGTTTTCCGGCACCAGGGCGATGCCGCGGGCGACGATGGCGTGCGGCGCCAGCCCCGACAGCTTTTCACCGAGAAAGCTCACCGTGCCGAGCTTGGGCTTCAGCACGCCCGCGATGGTCATCATGAGCGTGGTCTTGCCGGCGCCGTTGGGGCCGAGCAGGCAGGTGATCGTGCCCTGCGCGACCTCGAGGGAGACGCCTTTCAGCGCCTCGATCTTCCCGTAAGCCGTGACGAGCTCCTGGACCCGCAACACCTAGGCCCCGCCCAAGTAGGCTTTTCTGACCAGCGGATCGGCCTGGATCTCGGCCGGCGTGCCCTCGGCGATCTTCTGCCCGAAGTTGAGCACTGCGATGCGGTCGGTGACGCCCATGACCAGCTCCATCACATGCTCGATCAGCAGGATCGTGATGCCCTGGGCGCGCAGCTTGAGGATCCGGCCGCGAAGCTGGCCGACTTCCTCGCTGTTCATCCCCGCGGCCGGCTCGTCGAGCAGCAGCAGCTTCGGCTTCGCGGCGAGCGCGCGCGCGAGCTCGAGCCGGCGCTGCTCGCCGAAGGCCAGGTTCGCCGCGAGCTCGTCCTGCTTGTGGGCGAGGCCGCTGAACTCGAGCAGCCCGGCAATCTCGGCGCGCACGCCCGACTGGCCGCCGAGCCAGCGCGCGAAAAAGCCGCGCCGCGCATGGTCCACGGGCGCGTTCTGCGCCACCCAGAGGTTCTGCCAGACCGAGAGCTGGCCGAAGAGCCGGATGTTCTGGAACGTGCGCGCGATGCCGAGCTGAAGACGCTTGTGGGTCGCCAGGGAGCGCAAGTCCTCCCCCTGGAAGCGGATTTCTCCTGATGTGGCAGGGAACAGGCCGGCGATCACGTTGACCGTCGTGCTCTTGCCCGAGCCGTTGGGGCCGATCAGCCCGACGATCTCGCCCTCGCGCACGCTGAGATCCAGCCCGTCCACCGCTTTCACCCCGCCGAAATGGCGCGACAGTCCCTTCAGCTCAAGCACGCCGTCCCCCGAGGAAGCCCTGCGGCCGCAGGTTCATGGCCGCGACGATCAGGGCGCCGAACAGCAGGTTGCGCCAGTCGCCGAGAAAGCGCAGCCCCTCGATCAGGATCGCCTGAACGAAGATCACCGCGACGAGCGTGCCGAAGACGTTCTTCAGTCCGCCGACGATCGGGTAGGCGATGGCGAAGGTCGCGAGCAGCACGTTGAAGTTCGCGTGCTCGATGTGCGTCGTGTAATGCGCATAGAGTCCGCCCCCGACGCCGGCCACGGCGCCGCCGACCGCCATCGCGCTCACCTTGACCGCGGTCAGGTTCACCCCGACCGACTGCGCGGCGAGCTCGTCCTCGCCCACCGCGCGCAGCACCGCGCCGTAGCGGGAGCGGTCGAACCACCACAGCACCGCCATCGCGAGGATGACGAAGACCCAGACGAACAGCATCACCTCGCCGGTACTCCAGCCGTTCTCCTGGAAGTAGCGGATCTGCCGGAAGCCTTCGCCGCCGAGCGGACCGACCCTGATCTCGCCCTTGGCCACCTGGTAGTCGAAATTGAAGAAGAACAGGCGCACGCCTTCACCGAAGGCGAGCGTGGCCACTACCAGCATCAAGCCCTTGACGCGCAGCGCCGGAAAGCCCACCGCGCCGGCGGTCGCCGCACCGAGGAGCGCGCCTGCGCCGAGCGCGGGCACGATGGGCCAGCCGGCGAGCACGGTGAGCATGCCCGCGGCATACGCCCCGATCGCGAAAAACGCCGCTTGCGCCATCGTGACCTGCCCGGTGAGCAGCACGATATAGGCCGAGAGGCCGAGCAGGGTGTGAATGCCGACCGTTTGCGCGAGGCCGTAGTAGAAGTCCATCAGCTTTTCGGGGCGAAGAGCCCGCCAGGCCGAAACACGAGGAACGCGAACAACAGGAGCATCACGTAGAGATCGCGCTCGGTGACGCCGCGGAACTGCTGGAACACGTTCTCGAACGCGCCGACCAGCAGGCCGGCGACGATCGCGCCGGGGATGCTGCCCAGTCCGCCGATCACCGTCACGATCAGGCCCTTCACCGTGAGCGGCGCGGTGAGAAGCGGGGAGAGCGCGCCCACCGAGGCGCCGATCAGCGCGCCGGCGATGCCGCCCAGAAGCCCGGTGATGATGAAGGTGAGCGCGTTGATCCGCGCGACGCGGATGCCGCAGAGCTGCGCGGCCACCGGTTGTTGCGACACCGCGCGCGTAGCGAGGCCCAGGCGTGTGCGGTAGAGGAGCGCAAGCAGGCCGATCATGCAGAGCACCGAAACCCCGGCCACGAGCAGGAGGTCGCCGCGCAGCGTGAAGCCGCCCGCGCGCAGCATCACGTCGTCGAACATCGCCGGATAGTTCTGCGGCATGCCGGCGGTGACATGCACGATGATCTCGTCGATCAGGAGCAGCATCCCCACCGTCGACATGAGCGGCGCGAGCTGATGCGAAAGCGGGATGAAATGGAAGCAGGTCAGGTAGACCAGCCAGCCGATGACCCCGCCTCCCAGGAACGCACACAGGAACACCGCCCACGGCGGCGCGCCGGCGCCCAGCTGCAGAATGAGAAGCCCCGCGTACGCGGCGCCGATCGAGGCCGCCGCGTAGGCGAGGTTCAGCTTGTGCATCACGCCGAATACCAGCGTGAAGCCGATACCGATCAGCGCATAGGTCGCGCCGAACAGTAAGCCGTCGGAGACGGCCTGAAAGAAGTCGAGCAAATACCCTGTCGAGCAAACCCCCTACAGGGGGTTATGCAGAACCTTCCATTCGCCCTTGTTGGCGTGGACGAAGAGGTAGGGCTTGTCGGCCTCGCGATCGTCGGTGCGCTTGGTCACCCCCATCAGGCCCTTGGTCTCCTTCAGCTTGGCGAGCCCGTCGCGGATCTTGCGGCGGTCGGCCTGGAGCTGCGCCTTGTCACCGGACAGCTTCTCGGATTCGATGACCTGCTTGAGGATGAACATGTTCTCCCACGCCGCCATCGAGTGCAGGTCGGCCGCGCCCTTGAACTTCGCCGTGGTCTCGGCTGCCGCCTTGCCTTCCTTGGTGACCGGCGCGAACGAGGTCGGGATGATCATGCCCTCGGCCTGCTTGGCGCAGCCCTGCAGCGTCTCGAGGCTCGAAGAGCTGGTCAGCCCGACCAGGACCTTCGGCTTCACGCCCTGGCGCTGCATCTCCTTCAGCACGCCGCAGGTGGTGAACGGATGCGCCGAGATCGCGACGATGTCGGCGTTGGCGTTCTTCATCTCGCGCACCTGGGTGGCGAAGTTGGTGTCGTTCAGCAGCCACTTCGAGTTGCCGAGCACGTTGTAGCCGTTCGCCTCGGCGCGGTCCTTCATCACCGCGTACCACGAGGCGCGCGAGTGCGCGAAGTCCTCTTCCACGCCGCCAAAGACCGTCTTCGCGTTCGGGTACTTGGTCTTCAGCCAGTAGAAGAGCGACGAGTACATGGTGGTCTCGTTCGGCACGTTGCGGAACGCCCATTCCGAGATCTTCGCGAGCCCCACCTTGATCGCGACATCGGTGAACACCGGCATTTGCAGCCCGGAGTCGCCCTTGTCGTCGACCTTCTTCTGCAGAATGCCAAACAGCGGCTCGGCGACGTTCGAGCAGGTGGGTCCCACCGCGACCACGGCGTCGGTGCCATAGATGCGACGCAGGACCGAAATGCCTTCCTCCGCGTTGCAGCGGTCGTCGAGGAAGTCGACCACCACCTTCGCCTTCGAACCGTCCGCCAGCCTGACGCCGCCCTCCTTGTTGATGACATCCGCGGCGGCGAGCATCGCCGCCTCGCTGTTGATGCCGAACGAGCGCACCACGCCGGACTTGGCGCCGAAGCCGGTAATGCGGATCGTCTTCTCTTGCGCGAAAGCGCTCGTGGAAAGCGCCAACGCCACTGCGAGGGCGAGTGTCTTCACGGATTCCTCCTCCTTGGAGTAGATTGGCCGAGTCTAAAGCGAGGGGAAGCCAATGGCCAAGCAAAGACGGGGGAACGGCAAAGGTGATGTTGCGGTGCGCAAGAAGACGATGTGGTCCGCGCTGAAACCCGGCCCCGCCAACTACACGCCGCTCTCGCCGATCGTCTTTCTGGCGCGCGCCGCGGAGATCTTCCCTGACCGTACGGCGGTCGTGCACGGCGCCACGCGCTTCACTTATCAGCAGTTTTTGGAACGCGCGAGGCGCCTGGCGTCAGCGTTGCAGAAGGCCGGGGTCAGGCGGGGCGACGTGGTCTCGGCCATGCTGCCCAACATCCCGCCCATGCTGGAAGCGCATTACGGCGTGCCGATGACCGGCGCCGTGCTGAACACGATCAACACGCGCCTGGACTCGGACACCGTCGCTTATATCCTCCAGCACGGCGAGGCCAAGGTGCTGATCATCGACCGGATATTCGCGAACGTGGTCGGCCCCGCGCTCGCCAAGCTGAAGAAGAAGCCGCTGGTCATCGATGTCGATGATCCGCTGTATACCGGCCCCGGCGAGCGCCTCGGCAAGGTCGAATACGAGAACTTCAGCGCGGGCGGCGACCCGGATTTCGCCTGGTCGCTGCCGCGCTCGGAATCGGACCCGATCGCGCTCAACTACACCTCGGGTACCACCGGCCGGCCGAAGGGCGTGGTCTACCACCATCGCGGCACGTTTCTCGAGGCCTGCGGCAACGCGATGGCCTGGGCCATGCCCGCGAATCCGGTGTACCTGTGGACGCTACCGATGTTCCACTGCAACGGCTGGTGCTTCCCGTGGTCGGTGACCGCGATGGGCGGCACGCACGTCTGCCTGCGCGCAGTGGAGCCGAAGCGCATCTTCGAGCTGATCGTGGAGCATGGCGTGACGCACATGTGCGGCGCGCCGACGGTCCTCGGCATGCTGATCGCCGCGCCGGAGGAGGAGGAGCGCCGCAAGTTCCCGCACGTGGTGCACATCCAGACCGGCGGCTCGCCGCCGCCCGCCAAGGTCATCCAGGCGATGGAGGAGCTCGGGTTCCAGGTGCTGCATATCTACGGCATGACCGAGCTCCAGGGCCCGTCGACCTTCTGCGCGCCCCAGGAGTGGGCGGACAAGTACACCGAAATGGCCCGTCAGGGCGTGCGCTACCCCGTGGTGGAAGGACACATCGTGGGCGACCCCAAAAGCTGCAAGCCGGTGGCGAAGGACGGGAAGAGGATCGGCGAGATCCTGGTGCGAGGGAACACGGTCATGCTCGGTTACCTCAAAGACCCCAAGGCAACCGCGGAGGCGTTCGCCGGCGGCTGGATGCACACCGGCGACCTCGCGGTCTGGCACCCGAGCAACTACGTCGAGATCAAGGACCGCAAGAAGGACATCATCATCTCGGGCGGCGAGAACATCTCGTCGGTCGAGGTCGAGATCGCCCTCTACAAGCACCCGGCGACGCAGCTCGCCGCGGTTGTCGCCAGGCCCGACGAGAAGTGGGGCGAGACGCCGTGCGCCTTCGTTCAGCTGAAGCCCGGCGCGAACGCCAGCGAGCAGGACTACATCGACTGGTGCCGGCAGAACTTGGCGCGCTTCAAGATCCCGAAGAAGGTCGTGTTCGGGCCCGTGCCGACCACCGCCACCGGCAAGATCCAGAAGTACGTGCTGCGCGAACGCGCCAAGGCCCTTTGAGCATGGAAGATCCCAAGACCAGAGTCACCATCCTGACCTCCAGCTACCGGATCAAGGGGCACATCGATCTTCTGCCCGGCGCGCGCGTCACCGATTTCATGGCGGAGGCGCGCGATTTCATCGCCGTAACCAACGCGGAGGTCTGGGAGCTCCAGGTGGGCGGCAGGCAGGTCCTGTCCGCGCCGTTCATCAACGTCAGCCGCGACCACATCGAGATCATCCTGCCGGGCCACTAGCTGCCTACCGGTCGAGACCCTGGTCCTCGTAGGAAGCGGGATCGGAGATCGGCTCGATGTGTGTAAAGACCGACACGTTGTGCGGGAGCACCGTGCGGATGCGGGCCTCGATCTCCTCCGACAGACGGTGCGCGCGCGCCACGCTCCAGCGGTCCGGCACCAGCAGGTGAAACGACACGAAGCGACGCGCCGCGGCGCGTCGCGTCCTTAGGGCGTGGAAAGTCACGCCATACTGGGAATACTCGGTCAGCACCTTCTGGATCGCATCGCGGTCGGCTTGCGGGATGGCGCCGTCCAGCAGGCCCGAAGCCGAGCGGCGTACCAGGCCGACGCCGGTCCAGACGATGTGCGCGGCGACGCCCAGGGCGACCAGCGGGTCAAGCCGGAGCCAGCCGGTCGCGAACACCAGCGCCACGCCGAGGATCACGCCGACCGAGGTCCACACGTCGGTCATGAGGTGCTTGCCGTCGGCTTCGAGCGCGATGCTGCGGTACTTCTTGCCGACGCGCAGCAGCACGATGGCCACCGCGAGGTTGATCACGGACGCCGCCGCGCTCACGCTCAGGCCGAGCAGCGGTGCGTCCAGCGGTTCCGGGTTCAGGAGGCGTGGCACCGCGGTGAGCAGGATGCCGGCCGCGGCGAGAACGATCAGCGCCCCTTCGATGCCCGCGGCCAGGTACTCCGCCTTGGAGAACCCGTAGGGATGCTCCTCGTCTGGCGGCGACGCCGCGAGGCGCAGCATCGAGAGCGCGAGCAGCGCAGCAGCGAGATTGACGATCGATTCCAGCGCGTCCGAAAGCAGGCCGACCGAGCCGGTGACCCACCAGGCGAACGCCTTCAGGCTGATCGTCGCGATGGCGGCCGCGACCGACAGCCAGGCAAAGCGCTCGAGATTACGGGTAGCGGCGATAGAGGCGGTAGACAGTGGCGCCGGACTGGCGGAGGTTGGCGAGCTCGTACAGGGCGATGCTCTCGCCCGAATCGGCGGCGAAGCGCCTCATTTGAAGCACGCCACCGAGCCGGATTGTACCCATCGTGAACACCACGCCCGCGGCGGCCGGGTGCGGATCGGCCGTGCCAGGCTCGATTTGCTCGCACGCCCAGCGCTTGAATAGGACCGTCTTGCCCAGGCAGCGCCGGCTCCAGGGCGTTTGATTGCGGAAGCGTGCCAGGTACGCGGGGGATTGCAACACCGCGGCCGAATCGAGCTCATAGGTCGCGAGGTATTTGCCTTTTCCCGGCGGCACGTCCGCAACCCATCGCGTGGCGGAGCGAAAGCCGGGGATCGCGAGCCGCTCGGCGAGGTGCTCCTCGTCGTACCAGGCGTTGAATTCCTCCTCCATTGCCGGCGGCGGCTCGGTGAGGGTGAGGAGCAGGCCGCGGCTCATGCGATCACGCCTTTCTCGAGAACGTACGTGCGATCCGCGACGCGTCCGGCGAAATGGCGGCTCTGCTCGGCGAGGAGCACCGTGACGCCGGCGCGCTTGATCTCGACGATCGCCTTCGCCACCTGCTCCACGACGACCGGCGCGAGCCCCTCGGAGGGCTCGTCGAGCAGGATCGTCGTGGGATTGCCGGCCAGGGTGCGCGCGATACAGAGCATCTGTTGCTCGCCGCCCGACATGCGCGCGCCACGGCGCTCGCGCAAGGGGCCGAGCGCAGGAAAGAGCGCGTACAGGCGCTCTTCGGTCCAGGGCGGGACAGCGCCGCGCGCCGCCTGGCGGCCGACTTCCAGGTTCTCGCTCACGGTCAGGTCCGTGAAGATACGCCGATCCTCGGGGACGTAGCCAAGCCCGAGGCGCGCGATCTCATGGGGCTCGAGGCCTTTCAGGCTTCTGCCGTCGAGGAGCACGTCTCCGGAAAGAACCGGCACGAGCCCCATGATCGCCTTCAGCGTGGTCGACTTGCCGGCGCCGTTGCGGCCGAGCAGTGCCACCACCTCGCCCGCGCGCGCCTCGAGATCGACATCGAACAGGACCTGCGCTCGGCTGTAGCCCGCGCTCAGGCGCCTGACTTCAAGCATCGCCAAGGTAAACCTCGCGTACGCGCGCATCGGCGCGCACTTGATCGGGCGACCCGCTGGCGATGATCTCGCCCAGATGCATGACAATGACCCTGTCGGCGAAGCCGAACACCACGTCCATGTCGTGCTCGGTGAAAAGGATCCCGATGTGGTCGCCGCGCGCGAGCGAAGCCGCGAGCGCCATCAGCGCGCCGCGCTCGTCCGGCGCCATGCCGGCAGTCGGCTCGTCCATCAGCAGGAGGCGCGGGCGGCTCGCGAGCGCGATCGCAAGCTCGACGCGCTTCAGGTCTCCGTAGGCGAGGACGGCGCACTGCCGGTCCGCTTGGCTGCGGATGCCGACGCGCTCGAGCAGGGCTTCGGCCTCGTCTCCGCAAGACGAGCCAGCGCGGCCCCACACGGCATAGTTCCGGCGACGATGCGAGAGCAGGGCGGTTTGCACGTTCTCCCGCACGCTCATGGAACCGAACGTGGCCGTGATTTGGAAAGTCCGGCCCACGCCGAGCCGCGAGATCCGGTGCGGAGGCAGCCCCGCCAGGCTCGCATCGCCGAGCCGCACCTCGCCCGAGTCGGGCGCAAGCTGGCCGTTCACCATGTTGAAGCACGTCGTCTTTCCGGCGCCGTTGGGCCCGATGATCGCGACCATTTCGCCCGCGGCGACGCCGAAAGAGACGTCACGCACCGCCTGGACGCCGCCATACGCTTTCGAGAGACGACTTACCGAGAGAACCATCGTTTCAAGGTGCCTTCGAGGCCGCCCGGCAACGCGAGCACGAGCAGGAGGATCACGGCGCCGATGCCAGCGCGCCAGTAGGCGATCTCGCGCGACATCGCATCCTCCAGCCAGGTAAAGATCGCCGCGCCCCACACCGGGCCGGTGAGGGTCTGAACGCCGCCCAGAAGGACCATCACCAGGCCGTCGACCGACCGTGGTACCGACAGCGTTTCGGGTGAAATCGACCCCTTGGAGAAGGCGAAGAGGGCGCCCGCAAGCCCGGCGAAGCCGCCGGCGACGATGAATGCGGCCCACTGCTGCGCGCGCACGTTGATGCCGCTCGCCTCGGCGCGAAGCGGCGAATCGCGGCTCGCGCGCAGGGCATAGCCGAACGGCGAGACCGCAAAGCGCCAGAGACACGCGATCGACGCGGCACAAAGCGCGAGCGTGGCCAAGTAGTACGCGGTGCGCGACGAAAGCCATGCCGCCGGCCAGACACCCACCAGGCCGTTCGAGCCTCCGGTGACGGCATCCCACTGGAACGCGACCGACCACACGATCTGCGCGAGCGCAAGCGTGAGCATCGCGAGATAGATGCCGGAGAGCCGCACGCAGAACCAACCGAACAGCACCGCGCCGCCTGCCGCGACGAGCGGCGCCGCTGCCAGGGAGAGCTCCATCGGCAGCTGCCAGCGCAGGAAGAGCAGGGCAGCGCCATAAGCGCCGAGACCGAAATATGCCGCGTGGCCGAACGACACCATGCCGCCCGGGCCGAGCAGGAAGTGCAGGCTGACCGCGAACAGCGCGAACACCAGCACGTCGGTGAGCAGGATGAGGATGTAACCGTCCGAAAGCAGCGGGACCAGCGCGAGCACCGCCACAACCAGCGGCATGGCTCTGCGCGACGAAATGCCGAACGCGTCTTGCGGCGCGCGTGACACTGCGATCGGGCGGCCAAGAAGACCCCACGGGCGCACCACGAGCACCGCGGCCATCACGATGAATTCGGCGACCAGCGTGATCTTCGAATAGCCGAGCCCGATGCAAAAAGCCTTGATCCCGCCGATGAGCAGCGCCGCGAGGAATGCGCCCGGTATGGAGCCCATGCCGCCGACCACGACCACCACGAACGCGTCGGATACCAGCGCGAGGTCGATCTCGAGATTCGCCGGCTCGCGCGGAATGGCGAGCGCGCCGCCGAGGCCGGCGAGCGCGGCGCCCAGGGTGAACACGGCGGTGAACAGCCAGCGCTGGTTGACCCCGAGCGCCCCGGCCATTTCGCGATCCTCGGTGGCGGCACGGATCAGGATGCCGAAGCGCGTCCGGGTCAGCAGAAAATGAAGCAGCACGAACACGGCCGGCCCGAGCGCGATGAGAAACAGGTCGTACTGGGGAAACTGGCCGCCGGCGATGCTCACCGCGCCGCTCAGCCCGGGGGCGCGCGGCCCGAGCATGTCTTCAGGACCCCAGGCCCAGAGCGCGAAGTCCTTGATGACCAGCACCAGGGCGAACGTGGCGAGCAGCTGCAGCAGCTCCGGCGCCCGGTAGATCCTCCTTAACAGCAGGGTCTCGATGAGAAATCCGAGCGCGGCGAGCACCAGCGCCGCGATCGGCACGCCGGCCCAAAACCCGACCCTGGCCGACAGCCAGACCGCGAGATACATGCCGAGCATGAAGAGCGAGCCGTGGGCAAAGTTGACGATCCGGCTCACGCCGAAGATGAGCGACAGCCCAGCGGCGAGGACAAAGAGCGAGCTTGCGCTGGCAAGCCCGTTCAGGGACTGCAGCAGAACGGCCGAGCCGCTCACTCCTTGCGCAACGCGCGGATTTCTTTTTCGGCCGGCTGGTACTTTGCGCCGTCGGCGTAGCGCCAGTTCACCATCGTGCCCTTGCCGTCCTTCTTCGCCAGCTGGCCGACATACGCGCCCATGGTCGACTGGTGGTCGATGGCTCGCCAGGTGACAGGACCGAACGGCGTTTGCATCTGCAATCCCTTCAAGGCTTCGACCAGCTTTTCGGTCTCGGCGGACTTTGCCTTGCGCACCGCGTTCGCGACGGCGTGGACCGCCGTATAGCCGACCACGGACCCCTGGCGCGGATAGTCGTTCCAGCGCTTCTGGTACGCATCGCGAAACGCCTTGTGCTCGGGCGTGTTGATCTCGCTCCACGGATAGCCCGTGACCCACCAGCCGTCGGGCGTTTCGTCCTTGAGCGGGTCGAGGTACTCGGGCTCCCCGGCAAGCAGGTTGAAGACCACGGTGTTCTTGAAGAGGCCTCGGGTATTGCCCTCGCGCACGAATTTCTGCAGGTCGGCGGCGAAGAGAGAACTGAAGATCGCATCCGGCCTGGCCTGCGCGAGCGCCTGCACCACCGCGCCGGCTTCGATCTTGCCCAGCGCCGGCGCTTGCTCGGCGACGAACTCGACGCCCGGCTGCGCTTCGGAGAGCAGTTTCTTGAAGGAGGCCGTGGCGGACTGCCCGTACTCATAGTTCGGGTACACGATCGCCCAGCGCCGCTTCTTCAGCTTTGCCGCCTCCGGGACCAGCATCGCGGTCTGCATGTAAGTCGAAGGCCGCAGCCGGAAGGTGTAGCGGTTGCCGTTCTCCCAGACGATCTTGTCGGTCAGCGGCTCGGATGCGACGAACAGCACCTTCCTTTGCGCCGCCAGGTTGGCCACCGCCAGCCCCACGTTGGAGGCGAACGTGCCCATCAGGACGTTCACCTTCTCGCGCGCGATCAGCTCCTCGGCCACGCGTACTGCATCGCCCGGCGTTCCGCCGTCGTCCCGCGTGACCAGCTCCAGCTTGCGCCCGGCCGCGCCGCCGGACCGGTTGATCTCCTCGATCGCGAGCTCCATCCCTTTCTTGTAGGGCTCGAGAAACGACGGGAAGACCTTGTAGCTGTTCAGCTCGCCGATCTTGACCGCGTTTTGCCCAAAGGCGTCCGCAGTGACTAGAAATAAACAAAGATAAATCAATAGAGTACGTTTCATGCTTCACCTTCGACTTTAGCTCCGCGATCGGGCCGGATCTTGTCCGTCCCCGCGGGGAAGACCCGCCAGAACTCCCTGCGCACCAGGCTCGCGATCGTGGCGCTCTTGTTGAGCCCGTGATAGCGCGCGACCGCCTCGAGCATCAGGAGATCGCGCGGCGTGGCCGAAAAGGTGCGGACCTTTGTCTTCTGCATATATAAAAGTTATATAAAACTTATACGCCGGGCAGCGTTACACGTCAAGCGCGCTTAGCTGTTGGGGAGTTGCGAAACTAGACGACAGAAAACCTAGGCCGATGCCCTGCGCCGATGCTCCGCAAGCACGATGGTGCTGGCGCGCCGCAAGGTCTTGCGCATGACTTCGGCAAGCTCGTCGGCGGCGCGCGCCTCGCTGAAATAGTGCCCTTGGATCTCGTCGCAGCCCTCGCCGCGCAGGAAGCTGAGCTGCGCCTCGCTTTCGACGCCTTCGGCCACGACCTTGAGGCGCAGGCTGTGCGCCATGGCGATGACCGCCTGCGCGATCGCCATGCTGTTCACGTCCGTCGGGATGTCCTGGACGAAGGAGCGATCGACTTTCACGCTGTCGATCGGGAAGCGCTTGAGGTAGGCGAGCGATGAATAGCCGGTGCCGAAATCGTCGATCGCCACGCGGATGCCGAGCTCCTTCAGGCGCCGCAGGATGCTCACGGCCTGCTCAGGGTCGTCCATGACCATGCTCTCGGTGATCTCGAGCTCCAGGTCCGACCCGTGCAGCCCGGATTCCGCCAGGGCTGACTTGATGTCATCGAGCAGGCTTTCGTCGGCGAACTGGCGGGGCGACAGGTTGACCGCGACCGGGAAGCGCTGAAGGCCCTGCTGCCACGCGCGGTTCTGCAGGCACGCGGTCTTCAGCACCCAGGCGCCGATCGGTCGTATCAAGCCCGTCTCCTCGGCGATCGGAATGAACGCGTTCGGCGGCACCCACCCCAGCTGCGGATGCTGCCAGCGCAGCAGCGCCTCCATTCCGCAGACGCGGCCGGTCGCGACGTCCACCTTGGGCTGGTAATGCAGGCGCAATTCGTTGCGCTCCAGGGCGCGGCGCAGTCCGGATTCGAGCGCCAGGCGCTCGCGGGAGTACTTGTCGATCTGCGACGAATAGAACTGGTAGTTGTTCCTGCCCTTGTCCTTGGCGCGGTACAGCGCGATGTCGGCATTTCTCAGGAGCGTCCTGCCGTCATCGGGGTAGACGCTGATGCCGATGCTGGCGGTGACATGGATTTCCTGCCCGTCGATGACGAACGGCTGGACCATGGCGTCCAGGATCCTCTGCGACACACCGATGACCGGCTCGCGGTCAGGGAGCTCGTCCATCAGGACCACGAACTCGTCGCCCCCCTGGCGGGCCATCGTATCGGTCTCGCGCAGGCAGTCATACAAGCGGCGCGCTGCAACCTGAATCAGCGCGTCGCCGGCCTCGTGGCCGAGGGTGTCGTTCACATGCTTGAAACGGTCGAGGTCGACGAGGAGGACCGCGAGGCTCCGGCCGTGGCGCTGCGCTCGGGCAAGCGCGTGCGACAAGCGCTCGTGGAGCAGGGTGCGGTTCGGCAGCGCGGTCAGCGGATCATGGGTGGCCACGATCCTGAGCTTCTCCTCGGTCTGCCTGCGCACCGTGATTTCCCGGTAGACCAGGTAATAGATCAGGCCGAGAAACAGCAGGCCGAAGAACGTGGCGACGTACTGCGTCACGAGGCTGAAGCGGGAATTTTCCTGAACCTGCCGCGTGCGCTGCGTGAAAAGCGCGTCCTGCTTCGCGCTGAGCTGCCGGAAGACCTCGTAGGTGCCTTCCAGGTTGCGCCGGGACCCCTCCGTCGAGATCGCCTTGAGGGCGCCGCGTCGATCGCCTTTCGTCAGCAGCGCGAGCGTGCGCTCGAACTCGGCGGCACGGGCGGCGATCGATGACTGCAGAGAGGCGATGTGCTTGAGCTCGGCAGCGTCATGGCCGACGAGGGCCCGGATCTCGTTCAGCCGCCGATCCGCGACCCGCAGAACCTCGGTGGAATCCTCGAGGTACTCCTTCCGCTCGCTGATGATGTAGCTGCGCTGCCCGGCCTCGGAATCGGCGACCGCGGAGGCGATGCTACGCAGGGCCTCCCCGACCTGCAGTCCATCCTCGACCGCACGCGTGGCTTCCCTGAGTGAAACGATGGTTTGATAGGCGACCAGCGCGTTGACGGCGAGGATCGCCAGGCCCAGGCCGAAGCCGATGACCACTCTCCTGGGCACAGCCGGGCTTATGGAAAACCACCTCAGAACGTCCTCCCGCGCTTCTTGAGGGTGTGTCGTAACTCATCCTAGGCCGGGTGGCGCGGGCCGCAACGCAGATAAGGCGCCGCCGTGACAATTGCTTACATTGCTTGGGCGTTGCTCACGCCGCCTTGCGCTCGGCGGGCGGTGGAAGGAGCTTCAGGCAGCGGTCGATCCAGAGCGCGGTGAGCTTCTCCTGCACCCCGTTCTGCGCCAGGCGTTGGGCGAGGGCGCCGAAGTCGACCTGGTCGAGCGGCTGGTCCTGGTTGAAGCACGAAAACACGTAGGTCGTCTTGCCGGTGGCGGGGTCGACGTGCGGCTGCAGGCACTGCGCGCAGATCTCTTTCATCATGCACTGCATCGGGCTGTTGATTGAGCCAATGGCGACATGACTCTCCTTGAGGAATTTCTTGAGCACGCGGTGTCGTGCCTCCGCGACTGCGGCCATCATGCGGTCGGAACCGATGGCGATGATGCGATCGGTGGCGGAGAAGGCAATCGCCTGGGCGCCCAATTTCCCGGCGGCATAAGCCGCCATGGCCTGAACGATGTTGCCGACGAACGCGCGGTCCTGCGGCCGCCGCGGCGTAAAGCCGGGGGACTCGTCGCAGCACCAGACGACCACGTCCGATGCGGCCTCGATGTCTTCGACGCGGTAGCGGTCCGCCACGCGGCGATAGCCGGCGAAATACACCACCTTGGAGCCCGCGGCGCGCAACGCGCGGCCGATGGAGAAGAGCACCGCGTTGCCCAGGCCGCCGCCCGCAAGCACCACGCTCTCGCCGCGCGGGATCTCGGTCGGCGTTCCGGTCGGCCCCATGAGGATGACCGGCTCGCCCGGCTGGAGGTAGGCGAGCAGGTCGGCCGAGCCGCCCATTTCCAGCGCGATCACCGAGATGAGTCCCTTCTCGCGGTCGACCCATGCGCCGGTGAGGGCAAGGCCTTCCATCGCCAGGGTGGTGCCCGGTACGCGCAGCGCGAGGGTCTCGAAGTTCTGCATGCGGTAGAACTGGCCCGGCTCGAAACGCCGCGCCGCCACCGGCGCGCGTAACACCACCTCGACGATGGTCGGCGTCAAGCGCCTGACCTCGTGCACTACGGCGCGCAAGTCCCGATTCAGACTGGCGAGGAACTGGGCGTCATCCGTGCCGGACGCGGCCGCGCGCTCCGCAAGCACTTTCGAAACGATCGGGTAACCCTGCTTGGCGCTGCCCATCGCCTTGACCACGTTGCCAAAGTAGGAGGGATGGAGGTCGCCGAAGAAGCTCATGAAGCGGCCGTCGGGATAGCGGTGTAGCAGGACCTCGGGGCGTTTGGGCTTTGAGGTATGGCGCTCGGGCTTGAGCGGTGCGCCGGTCTCGTCGCAGGCGAGGAAGTATTTGCCGTCGAGCTCCAGGCTCACGCCTTCTTCCCGCGCGAGGACCGTGTTCGGCTGCGTGCCGGCCGCGATCAGCACCGACTTCGCCGCCAGCTCGATGCCGTTTGAAAAAGTCACGGCACGGGCATGGCCGTACTTGTCGACCTCGATGCGCGCAGGCGTCAGGTTCTCGGCGAATACGATGCCTTCCTCGAGCGCCTTCGCCACTTCCTCGTGGTTCAGCGTGTACGACGGGCTGTCGATCATCCGGCGGCGGTAGGCGATCGTGGCGCCGCCCCAGGACCTCAAGAGATCCAACCGGTGTTCCCGCCGCGCGCTGCGGAGCGCCCTCGCGTGCGCGATGAATTCCTCGGCGATCTCGCGCTCCTCCGCGGTCCACTGCGGCTTCTGCTCGAGCGCTTCGTAGCGCGCGAGGAACTTCTCTACCTGCACCGCATAGTAGGCGAGCGATTCGGTGGCGGTGTCGATCGCGGTCAGGCCGCCGCCGATGACCAAGATCGGCAGGCGGATCTGCAGGTTGGCGATCGACTCGCGCTTCGCCGCGCCGGTGAGCTGCAGCGCCATCAGGAAGTCGGAGGCGGCGCGAACGCCGCGCGCGAACCCGTTGGGGATCTCCAGAACCGTCGGGCGGCCGGCGCCGGCGCAGAGCGCGATATGGTCGAAGCCGTCGGCGAAGGCCTCGTCGATGGTCAGCGTGCCGCCGAAGCGCACGCCGCCGAACATCGCGAACTGCCGCCGCCGCTCGAGCAGCAGCCGGATGATCTTGAGGAAGTTCTTGTCCCAGCGCACCGTGATGCCGTACTCCGCGACGCCGCCGAAGCCGGCCATCACGCGCTCGTCCAGGGGCTCCCGCAGCGAAGCGACATCGCGAATCGGCCGAAACGGCCGTCGATTGCCCAGCGGATCGACGCCGGAAACGTCTGCCTCGAGCGGCTCGATTTTCAGGCCGTCGATGCCGACCACGGTGTGGCCGTCGTTCATCAGGTGATGCGCGACGGTGAACCCCGCGGGGCCGAGGCCGACGACCAAGATTCTTTTTCCGGAAGATTCTTTTGGATGGGGGCGCCGCAGGTCGAAGGGATTCCAGCGCGTGAGGAGCGAGTAGATCTCGAATCCCCACGGCAGCTCGAGCACGTCCTTCAGGGTGCGCGTTTCGGTCTGCGGGATGTCGACCGGGTCCTGCTTCTGGTAGATGCAGGACTTCATGCAGTCGTTGCAGATCCGGTGGCCGGTGGCCGCCATCATCGGGTTGTCGACCGTGATGATGCCGAGCGCGGCGAGCGGCTCGCCGCGTGCCTTGACCATCTGGAACTCGGAGATCTTTTCCTCGAGCGGGCAGCCGGCGAGAGGCACGCCGAACACGGTCTTGCGCCAGCCCTCGGCCGGCGCCTTCTCCTTCAGCCCCTTGGAGCAGGAGTCCTTGCCCTGCTCGTGGCACCAGATGCAGTAATTGGCCTGGTCGAGCGCGCCGGCGAGGTCGGTGCCGGGGTCGGTCAGCGCGAACCCCTCACGCTGCCGCAGCTCGGTGTGCGGAATGAGCTTCATGTAGTCGAGCTTGCGCGGCACTTTGAACAGCACGCCGTGGCGATGCTGTTCCTTGCCCTCCGGAGTAAGCGTCGCCCATGCCGCGTAGCGCGCAGCCCGCTCGAGGTCTTCCTGGTGCGCGGGTTCATCCTTGAGCCACGCGGTAACCTGGCGCGCGAAGTCGAGCTCGGTGGTAAAGGCGAATCCGTCCGGCTTCGCGTCCTCGGGCTTTACCTTGTGCAGCGCGCGCCGCTGCACGAACAGGCGCTTGACGGAGTAGAGCGGCGCGAGCTCGTCATGCCGCGCGGCGAGCGCTTGCGCCTCGGCTTCGATGCCGAAGAGCTTGGCGAGGAAATCCTCGACGTGCGGCGCGAGGCCGACGAGCAGATCGGACTCGGCTTTCCCCGACGGCGGATCGCTTCTGCCGGCGATCAGCCGGTCGCGCAGGCCCCGGTCGATCTCCGCAAGAAATGCGAGAAACGCGGCATCGACGCGCAGCAGCCCCGCGCGCTCGTATAGGTCGTTGAAACGAATGCCGAAAGCAAGTTGCATGCAGTTAGAATTATCGGCGAATTCACTGCGGAGCTTCCGATGCAAATCCGAAATAGCATATTCCTCGTCACCGGCGGCGCATCCGGCCTCGGCGCGGCGAGCGCGCGTATTGCGGCCGAGAACGGCGGCAAGGTGGTCGTGGCCGACATGCAGGCCGACGCGGGCGAGAAACTCGCCCGCGAGCTCGGCGGACGCTTCATCAAGACCGACGTGACCAGCGAGTCGGACGGCAAAGCCGCGGTCGCGCTGGCGCTCAAGGAGTTCGGCGGACTCCACGTACTGGTGAACTGCGCCGGCATCGCGCTCGCCGAGCGCACGCTCGGCAAGGATGCGCCGCATGACCTGCAGCGCTTCGCGCGCATCGTCAACGTGAACCTGGTCGGCACGTTCAACATGATCCGGCTCGCCGCCGACGCCATGGCCAAGGCGGTGCCGAACGCATCGGGCGAGCGCGGCGTAATCGTCAACACCGCGTCCGTAGCGGCGTTCGACGGGCAGATCGGGCAGGCGGCTTATTCGGCGTCGAAGGGCGGCGTCGTGGGAATGACGCTGCCGATCGCGCGCGATCTGTCGCGCAACGGCATCCGCGTCTGCACCATCGCGCCGGGGCTCTTCGAGACCCCGATGCTGGCGGGGCTCCCCAAGGAGGCGCAGGAATCGCTCGGCAAGCAGGTGCCGTTTCCGTCGCGCCTCGGCCGGCCGACCGAATACGCGCAGCTGGTGAAAGCGATCGTCGAGGTCGAGATGCTGAACGCCGAAACCATCCGCCTCGACGGCGCGATCCGGATGGCGCCGCGCTAGATTTCGCGCAGGGAACTCTTGTAGAGCTTCGAGCGCTCGACGTAGCCGCTCGCGACCTTGAGCAGGTGGTCGCGCTCCTCCGGCTTCAGCTCGCGCACCACCCTGCCCGGTGAGCCGAGGACCAGCACCCCGTCCGGGAACTCCTTGCCTTCGGTGATCAGCGTGTTCGCGCCGACCAGCGTGCTGCGGCCGATGCGCGCGCCGTTCATGATCACGCTGTTGATGCCGATCAGGCTGCCGTCGCCGATGGTGCAGCCGTGCAGCATGACCTTGTGGCCGATGCTGACGTTCTTGCCGAGCGTCATCGGGAAACCCGGATCAACGTGCAGCACCGAGCCGTCCTGGATGTTGCACGCCTCGCCGATCTCGACGCGATCGTTCTCGGCGCGGATCACGACCTGGAACCAGACGTTGACGTTGTCGTGCAGCGTGATGTCGCCGACCAGGGTCGCGTCGTGCGCCACGTAATGGTGTTCGCCGAGCAGCCGGACGCGCCGCGCGCCAAGGGCAAAGAGGGGCATGCGGCTATCATAATCTAGTGAAAATCGTCGTTCTCGGCGCGGGGGTGGTCGGCGTCGCCAGCGCCTGGTACCTGGCCGCCGCGGGCCACGAGGTGACGGTGATCGAACGGCGCGACGCGGCCGGCCTGGAAACCTCGTTCGCGAACGGCGGGCAGATCGCCGCCGGCCACGCCGAGCCGTGGGCCAAGCCCGCGGTGGTGCCGAAGCTCCTGCGCTGGCTCGGGCGCGAGGACGCGCCGCTGCTGTTCCGGCCGCGCGCGAGCTGGGCGCAATGGGAGTGGGGCGTGCGCTTTCTGCTCGAATGCTGGCCGGGGCGGTTCGAGCGCCACAGCCGCACGCTCGCCGGCCTCGCCGGCTACAGCCTCGAATGCCTGCGCGAGCTGCGGCGCAGCCTCGGCCTGCGCTACGACCACCTCGAGCGCGGCATCCTGCAGTTCGCGACCAGCCAGCGTGACTTCGACGCCATGGCGCGCCACGCCGAAGCGATGCGCGCCCTCGGCGTACAGCGCGAGGTCAAGCCCGCTGCCCAATGCCTCGATCTCGAGCCTGCGCTCAGGCATTCGACCGACCGCGTGGTCGGCGGGGTTTACGACCCGAAGGACGAATCCGGCGACGCGTGGCGCTTTACGCAGGAGTTGGCGCGCATCGCCGCATCGCGGGGAGTGACTTTCCGCTTTGGCAGCTCGATCGCGGCAATCGAAACCGCCGGCGACGGCGTCAGCGCGACCCGCCTTGAAGGCGGGGAGCGGGCCACCGCAGACGCGTATGTCGTCTCGATCGGCAGCTACAGCCCGCTCCTGCTCGCGCCGCTCGGCATCCGCATCCCGGTGTATCCGCTGAAGGGCTATTCGATCACGCTGCCGCTCGCTCCGGCGGAGCTGGATGCCGCGCCGACCGTAAGCCTGACCGACGAGGCTTTCAAGATTGTGATTTCCCGCCTCGGCAACCGGTTGCGCGCCGCCGGCACCGCCGAGCTCACCGGCTACGACACCACGCTGAACGCGACGCGCTGCGCGGCGATCGCGCACCGGATTCGCGCTCTCTTTCCCGGACTCGGCGGCGTGACCACGATCGAGAACTGGACCGGGCTGCGCCCGGCGACGCCGAACAATGTGCCGGTCATCGGCAGGACGAAGCTGCGCAATCTCTATTTGAATACCGGCCACGGCACGCTCGGCTGGACGCTCGCCTGCGGATCGGGCAGCGTGCTCGCCGACCTGGTGTCCGGCAGGCGGCCGCAGGTCGCGTTTCCCTTCACATGAGGCAGAGCGAGTCGCGGTTCGTGGAAATCCGCGGCCTGCGCTATCACGTTCGTCACTGGCCATTGCCCGGCGCGCCCAAGCTGGTGCTGCTCCACGGCTGGATGGATGTCTCGGCCTCCTTCCAGTTCGTGGTGGACGCGCTCGAACGCGATTGGGACGTCCATGCGCCGGATTGGCGCGGCTATGGGCTGACCGACTGGGCGAAAGCCGACAGCTACTGGTTTCCCGACTATCTGGCCGATCTGGATCAAATCCTGGACTACGTAGAACCCGCTTCCCCCATCAATATTGTGGGCCACAGCATGGGCGGCCACGTCGCCGGCCTCTATGCCGGGGTGCGTCCGGCGCGAGTCGCGAGGTTCGTGAACCTCGAAGGCTTCGGGCTCGCGGCGACGCGTCCGGATCAGGCGCCCAAGCGCTACGCGCGCTGGCTCGACGAGGTTCGCGTGCCGCCGCGGCTGCGCCCCTACGAGAGCTTCGCCGCGCTCGCCGAGCGCATGCGCAGCAACAACCCGAGGCTTTCGCGGGAAAAGGCGGTGTTTCTGGCGCGCCACTGGGGCAAGGAAGTGGACGGCCGCGGCGTGACCCTGCGCAGCGATCCGGCGCACAAGATCGTGAACCCGGTGCTCTATCGCCAGGACGAGGTGCGCGCGTGCTGGCAGCTCGCGACTGCACCCGTGCTCTGGGTCGAGGCCGCGGATTCCGATGCGCTCAAGCGCGTCGGCCTGGATGCCGCGGCGCACGCGGAGCGCCGTGCGGCCTTCCGCACGCTGCGCCATGTCGCCGTGCCAGAGTCCGGGCACATGCTGCACCACGACCAGCCGGAAGCGGTCGCGCGCCTGCTGGACGAGTTCTGCGCGCGCTGATGGCCCAATACTTCTCGATCCACCCGACCCACCCGCAGAAGCGCCTGATCCGCCAGGCCGCGGACATCGTGCGCCGCGGCGGCCTCATCGCGTATCCGACCGACTCGTGCTACGCGCTCGGCTGCGACCGCGGCAGCGCGCAGGGCGCCGAGCGCCTGCGCCGCATCCGGGGTATCGACGAGCGTCACCATCTCACGCTCATGTGCCGCGATCTGGCCGAGATGGCGCGCTACGCGGTCGTGGATGATGCGCAATTCAAGCTGCTGAAAAGCGTGACCCCCGGCAGCTACACCTTCATCCTGCGCGCGCGGCGTGAAGTGCCGCGGCGCCTGACGAAGAAGAAAACCATCGGCGTGCGCGTTCCGGGACATCCGGTCGCGCACGCGCTGCTCGCGGAGCTCGATCAGCCGATGCTCTCCGCAACGCTCATGCTTCCCGGGCAGCGAACGCCGCTTTCGGAGCCGGCGGACATTCGCGCCGCGCTCGAGAAGCAAGTCGACCTGGTGGTCGACGCCGGATCGTGCGGCATCGAGCCGAGCACGGTCATCGATTTGACCGAGGAGACGCCGCGCGTGCTGCGCGAAGGCAAAGGCTCGCTCGCACCCTTCGCCATCGAACGCGTCTGATAAGATTGCAGCCGCAAGATGGACGTCAATTTCAGCCAGCTCGCACAAACGCTGGCCATCTACGCGATCCCCGTCCTGTTTGCCATTACGCTCCATGAGGCCGCGCATGGCTACGTGGCGCGTCACTTTGGCGACATGACCGCGCACGCGCAGGGCCGCATTAGCTTGAACCCGGTGCGCCACATCGACCTGATCGGCACCATCGTCGTGCCGATCGTGATCCTCACGTTCTCGAAGTACCTGTTCGGATGGGCGAAGCCGGTGCCGGTGAACTACTCGGCGCTGCGCAAGCCGCGCCAGCACATGGCGTGGGTCGCCGCCGCCGGGCCGGCGGCGAACCTGGTGATGGCGCTTTTCTGGGTGCTGGTGCTAAAGGTTGGCATCGCGTTCAGCAGCCGCGCCGACGCGTGGACCGAGCTCGCGGCGCGGCACGGCACCGGCGGCCTGGTCGACGCGGTGATGCGCCACGGTGCTGGGCCGGTTGAATACCTGATCGGCGTCAGCGCCGCCGGTGTCCTCGTCAATCTCGTGCTGATGCTCCTCAACCTGCTGCCGATACCGCCGCTCGACGGCGGGCGCATCCTGACGAGCCTCCTGCCCAGGCGCGCGGCGTGGGGCTTCGCCAAGCTCGAGCCGCTCGGCATTCCCCTTCTGCTGCTGCTGCTGTTCGTTCCCGTCTACGGCTCCAATGCGCTGAGCCTCATCCTGAGCCCGCTGCTGCTGGAATCCGAAGCGCTCGTGCGCGCGATGGTGCTGCTCTAGATGTACGAGACCCGGGTACTCTCCGGCATGCGGCCGACGGGAAGCTTGCATCTCGGCCACTATCACGGCGTGCTCAAGAACTGGATCCGCCTGCAGGCCGAGTATCCGTGCCTCTTCTTCGTGGCCGACTGGCACGCGCTCACCACCGACTACGAGAAGCCGGGCGACCTGCAGCAGACCGGCACCGACATGGTGATCGACTGGCTCGCCGCCGGTGTCGACCCGGGCCAGGCGATGCTGTTCGTCCAGTCGCAGGTGCCGGAGCATGCCGAGCTGCACCTGCTGCTTTCCATGATGGCGCCGCTCGGCTGGCTCGAGCGCGTTCCGACCTACAAGGACCAGCAGGAAAAGCTCGCCGATCGGGACCTCACGACCTACGGCTTCCTCGGCTATCCGCTGCTGCAATCGGCCGACATCCTGATTTACCGCGCGAAGTACGTGCCGGTGGGCGAGGACCAGGTACCGCACGTCGAATTCACGCGCGAGGTGGCGCGGCGCTTCAACCACTTGTACGGCCGCGAGCCGGGTTTCGAGGAAAAGGCCAAAGCCGCGGTGAAGAAAATGGGCACCAAGAAGGCGCGCTTGCTCAACGAGCTGCGCACCAAGTTCCTGGAGCAGGGCGACGCCGGCGCGCTGGCGCGCGGCCAGGCGCTGCTCGACGAACAGCAAAACCTGTCGCGCGGCGACCGCGAGCGCATGTACGGCTGGCTCGAGGGCGGCGGCAAGAAGATCCTGGTCGAGCCCGAGGCGCTGCTCACCGAAGCCTCGAAGATGCCGGGCCTGGACGGACAGAAGATGTCCAAGTCCTACGGCAACACGATCTCGCTGCGCGAGGAGCCGGAGGTGGTGGCGAAGAAGGTCAAGACCATGCCCACCGACCCGGCGCGCGTGAAGCGCACCGACAAGGGTAATCCGGAGAAGTGCCCGGTGTGGGACCTGCACAAGATCTACTCCAACGACGAGCGCAAGGCCTGGGTGATGAAGGGCTGCACCACCGCCGGCATCGGTTGCCTGGAGTGCAAGCAGCCGATCATCGACGCCATCAACCTCGAGCTCGCGCCGATGCGCGGCCGCGCGCAGCCCTACCTCGACGATCCGACGCTGGTGAAGAACATCATCGCCGACGGCTGCGAGAAGGCGAAGCGGCTCGCCGGCGAAACCATGCGCGACGTGCGCGAAGCCATGGGGCTCACCGACTCATGACCGTCGCGGCCAAGCTCTACGGCGAGCCGGTCATCGAGCTGCCGCACGATCTCTACATCCCGCCGGATGCGCTCGAGATCGTGCTGGAGGCTTTCGAGGGCCCGCTCGACCTGCTGCTCTATCTGATCCGCAAGGAAAACCTCGACATCCTCGATATTCCGATGGCGCCGCTCACGCGCCAGTACCTCGAGTACGTGGAGGAGATGCGTCAGACCAACCTCGAGCTCGCCGCCGAGTACCTGGTGATGGCGGCAATGCTGATGGAGATCAAGTCGCGCCTGCTCCTGCCGCGGCCGCCGGCCGCCGAAGCGATCGAGGAAGACCCGCGTGCCGAGCTGGTGCGGCGCCTGCTCGAGTACGAGCGCATGAAGAAAGCCGCGCAGGGCCTGGACGAGCTGCCCCAGGTCGGTCGCGACGTGATCGCGATCTCGGTCTGGATCGAGAAGCAGGTCTCGCAGCGCCTTCCTGACGTCAATGCAAGGGACCTGGCGGAAGCCTGGCGCGGGCTGCTGCATCGCGCCCGGCTGTCGGCGCATCACCGCGTTACGCGCGAGGAGCTCTCCGTGCGCGCGCACATGAGCTCGATTCTGCGCGCGCTGAAGGAGCGGCGCGTCATGGAGTTCGGCGAGCTGTTCGATCCGCAGCGCGGCGTCGCCGTGCTGGTGGTGACGTTCCTCGCGCTGCTCGAGCTCGCGCGCGAGCTGCTGGTCGAGATCACACAGTCTGCTGGTTTCGGCCCAATTTACGTAAAATTGGCGAATGCTGAACCCGCCTGAGGCGAAGCGGATCCTCGAAGCGGCGCTCCTCGCCTCGCAAGAGCCGGTCAGTGCAACCGAGCTCAAACGTTTGTTCGACGGCGAGCTCGGCGTCGATGCCATCCGCAAGCTGCTCGCCGAGCTTGCCGAGGAGTGGCAGGGCCGCAGCGTCGAGCTCGTAAGTCTCTCTAGTGGCTGGCGTTTCCAGACCCGCCCGGAGTTCCAGCCGTTCCTCGAGCGGCTGTTCCCGGAGCGGGCGCCGCGCTACTCGCGCGCGGTAATGGAGACGCTGGCGATCATCGCGTACCGCCAGCCGGTCACGCGCGGCGACATCGAGGACGTGCGCGGCGTCGGCGTGTCGACACAGATCATCCAGGCGCTCGAGGCCCGCGGCTGGATCGACGTGGTCGGCCACCGCGAAACGCCGGGCCGGCCGGCGCTTTACGCCACGACCAGCAAGTTCCTCGACGACCTCGGGCTGCGTTCGATCGAGGAGCTGCCGCCGCTCGAGGAAATCGCCAGGACCGTGCAGCTCGAAGTCGTCCCCACTGCCGAAGCCGCTGTCAGAGAAGAACCCCAGGAACCCGAGCAAGCCGCGACCGGCACCGACGGCTGAGCGGCTGCAGAAGCTGCTCGCTGCAACAGGGCTCGGCTCGCGGCGCGAAATCGAGGGCTGGATCGCCGCCGGCCGCGTGACCGTGAACGGGCAGGTCGCGAAGCTCGGCGACCGGGCGGGATCTGCGGATGCGGTGGCGGTGGACGGCAAGGCCGTGCCACGGCCGCTCGCTGCCTCCCCTCGCGTGCTGCTCTATCACAAGCCGGTCGGTGAGCTTGTCACGCGCAGCGACCCGGAGGGCCGGCGCACGGTTTTCTCCCAGCTTCCGCCGGGCCGCTGGATTGCAGTCGGCCGGCTCGATCTCAATAGCTCCGGGCTTCTCCTTCTCACCGACTCGGGCGAGCTCGCGAACCGGCTCATGCATCCCCGCTACGGACTCGAGCGCGAATACCTCGCCCGCGTAAGGGGCGAGTTGAGCGCGCCGCAGCTCGCGCGCCTGCGCCAAGGCATTCTTCTGGATGGTATTCCGGCCCGCTTCGAGCGCATCCAAGGCGAGCGGCAAGGCGAGGGCGTCAATCGCTGGTACCGGGTGGTGCTGCAGGAGGGGCGCAACCGCGAAGTGCGGCGGCTCTTTGAAGCCCTCGGGCATCCGGTCAGTCGCCTTTCGCGCGTGCGCTACGGTCCGGTCGCGTTGCCGCCGGATTTGACCGCGGGAAAGTGGCGCGAACTGCCGGCCAAAGCCGTAAACGGGTTGTTCCGTCAGGGGGATACTGCTAAAATCTCAAAGCTTTAGTGGCGCAATGTGACAGATGGGCTTCGGCCCATTTTTTGTTTGAGCCTCGAAAACGTGATGGAGCCGGCGGTGACCGGCCTCGGCTATGAGCTGGTCGACGTCCAAGCGTCGAACGGCGGGCGGATGCTGCGCCTCTTCATCGACAAGCCCGGGGGCATCACGGTCGAGGATTGCGCGACGGTGAGCCGCCACCTGACGAGAGTGCTGGCGGTCGAGGGAATCGATTACGAGCGGCTGGAAGTGTCCTCGCCGGGCCTCGACCGGCCGCTGCGCAAGGGCGCCGACTTCGCGCGCTTTGCCGGCCACAAGGCCGAGGTGCGGATGCGCACGCCGGATGCAACGGGGCGGCGGCGCTTCGTGGGGGTGCTGCGCGGAGCCGACGCGGGCCGCGTAGAGATGGAATTAGACGGGCAGACAGTGGCGCTCGCGCTCGATGGGATCGAGCGGGCACGGCTGGTGCCGGAACTGTAGAGGATTGAATGAATTTCGGTAGAGAGCTCTTGCTGCAGGCGGACGCGCTGGCGCGCGAGAAGAACGTGTCGCGCGATATCGTGTTCTCGGCGCTCGAGATGGCGCTCGCCTCCGCGCTGAAGAAGCGCTATCTCGAGGACGTGGACGTGCGCGTCGCCATCGACCGCAACACCGGCAACTACAACGCGTTCCGGCGCTGGAAGATCGTGCCCGACGGCACGGTCGAGCTCGCCGCGCAGCAAATCCCGGTCTCCGAAGCGAGCAAGAAGAACCCCGAGGCGAAACCCGAGGAGTTCATCGAGGAATCGATCGAGCCGATCGATCCGCGCCGCATCGGCGCCCAGACCGCGAAGCAGGTCCTGCTGCAGCGCATCCGCGACGCGGAGCGCGAGCAGATCCTGCAGGACTTCCTGTCGCGCGGCGACGAGCTGGTCACCGGCACGGTGAAGCGCATGGAGCGCGGCAACGCGGTGATCGAATCGGGCCGGTTGGAGGCCTTGCTGCCGCGCGAGCACATGATCCCGAAGGAGAACCTGCGCGTCGGCGACCGCGTGCGCGCGTGGGTGGCGAAAATCGACCGCCAGGCGAGGGGGCCGCAGCTAATCCTTTCGCGCACCGCGCCGCAGTTCATCATGAAGCTGTTCGAGCTCGAGGTGCCGGAGATCGAGGAAGGCCTGCTCGAGATCAAGTCGGCGGCGCGCGACCCGGGCGTGCGCGCGAAGATCGCGGTGTTCACCAACGACAAGCGCATCGACCCGATCGGCACCTGCGTCGGCATGCGCGGCTCGCGCGTGCAGGCGGTGACGCAGGAGCTCGCCGGCGAGCGCGTCGACATCGTGCTCTGGTCGGCCGACCCCGCGCAGTTCGTGATCGGCGCCTTGGCGCCGGCCGAGGTTTCGTCGATCGTCGTGGACGAGGAAAAGCACGCCATGGATGTCGTCGTCGATGAAGAAAACCTCGCAGTGGCTATTGGCCGCAGTGGGCAAAACGTGCGCCTCGCCTCCGAGCTCACCGGCTGGCAGATCAACCTCATGACCGAGGAAGAATCGACCAAGAAGCAGCAGGAGGAGAGCGGCCGCATCAAGCAGCACTTCATGGAGAAGCTCGACGTTGACGAGGAAGTGGCCAACATCCTGATCGAGGAGGGCTTCTCCACGTTGGAAGAGATCGCCTACGTGCCGATCAACGAGCTGAACGAGATCGATGCGTTCGACGAGGGGACGGTGAACGAGCTGCGCAACCGCGCGCGCAACGCGCTCCTGGTGGCGGCGATCGCGAACGAGGAGAAGGTGGAAGGCGTCGACCCGGAGCTGCTCAAGCTCGAGGGCATGACGACCCAGCTCGCCGCCAAGCTCGCCGAGAGCGGCATCAAGACGCGCGACGACCTCGCGGACCTGGCGGTCGACGAGCTCTCCGAAATGACGGGCATGGAGAGCGAAGCGGCGAAGAAGCTGATCATGGCCGCGCGCGCCCACTGGTTCGAGAACAAGGAGACCGCGTAAGTGGCGCAAACCAGCGTAGCCCAGTTCGCGAGCGAGCTGAAGGTTCCGCCTTCGGTGCTGCTCGAGCAGCTGCGCGCCGCCGGGGTCGACAAGAAGGCGCCCGACGACTCGCTCACCGAGCAGGACAAGTCGCGCCTGCTCGAGCACCTGCGCAAGATGCACGGCTCGGCGGAGCAGAAGAACAAGATCACGCTCACGCGCAAGCACACGAGCGAGATCAAGAAGACCGACGCAAGCGGCAAGTACCGCACGGTGCAGGTCGAGGTCCGCAAGAAGCGCGTCTTCGTCAAGCGCGACCCGGCCGAGGTCGCCGCCCAGGCCGTCGCCGCCGAAGCGCCGCCGCCCGCCCCGCCGCCGCCTCCCGCGGTCGACCCGAAAGAAGCGGAGCTGAGGGAAGAAGAAGCGCGGCGCCAGCAGCAGCTCGCCGAGCTGCAGGCAGCCGAGCTGCGCGAAAGGCAGGAGCGCGAGCGCAAGGAAGCCGAGCAAAAGGCTGCCCAGGCCGCGCAGGCGCCCGCGGCGCAAGCGACGTCGCCGGGTGCGCCGACGACCCTGCACGCGCCGAAGGCGGCGGAAGCGAAAACCGAGAAAAAGCCGAAGAAGGCGAAGCCGACGACGGTGCTGCGCGACGACTCGGTGCGCCGGCGGCAGATCAAGACCCGTGGCGACTCGGGAGGCGGCGTCGGCGGCTGGCATGCGCGCGGCGGCGGACGCCACCGGCAAGCGCCCGGCGGGGGCGAGCCGAGCACTTTCGCTCAGCCGACCGAGCCGCTGGTCCGCGAGGTCGCGGTACCGGAGACCATCACGGTCGGCGAGCTCGCCCACCGCATGTCGGTGAAGGCGGCCGAGGTCATCAAGGCGCTGATGAAGCTCGGCACCATGGCCACGATCAACCAGGTGCTCGACCAGGAAACGGCCATCATTCTGGTCGAGGAGATGGGCCACAAGGCGAAGGCGGCGAAGCTCGACGACCCCGAGGCCTATCTGACCGAGAGCGAGGAGCAGGCGGCGGCGGAGCTCAAGCCGCGGCCTCCGGTGGTGACGGTGATGGGCCACGTCGACCACGGCAAGACCTCGCTGCTCGACTTCATCCGCCGCACCAAGGTCGCGGCGGGCGAAGCGGGCGGCATCACCCAGCACATCGGCGCCTATCACGTCGAGACCCCGCGCGGGGTGATCACGTTCCTCGATACGCCGGGCCACGAGGCTTTCACGGCCATGCGCGCGCGCGGCGCGAAGGCGACCGACATCGTGGTTCTGGTGGTGGCGGCCGACGACGGCGTCATGCCGCAGACCATCGAGGCGATCAACCACGCCAAGGCGGCCGAGGTGCCGCTGGTCGTGGCGATGAACAAGATCGACAAGCACGAAGCCAATCCCGAGAAGGTGAAGCAGGAGCTCCTGACGCACGGCGTGGTGCCCGAGGAATACGGCGGCGACTCGCCCGTGGTTCCAGTTTCGGCCAAGACCGGGCAGGGGATCGACAGCCTGCTCGAGCAGGTGCTGCTGCAGGCCGAGGTGCTCGAGCTGAAGGCCGCGATCGACGCTCCTGCCAAAGGCGTAGTGATCGAAGCGCGCCTCGACAAGGGTCGCGGGCCGGTGGCGACGCTGCTGGTGCAGTCGGGAACCCTCAACCGCGGCGACATCGTGCTGACCGGCGCGGTCTACGGCCGCGTGCGCGCCATGCTCGACGAGAACGGCAAGCCGATCCAGGCCGCCGGGCCGTCGATCCCGGTGGAAGTCCAGGGTTTGTCCGAAGTGCCCACCGCGGGCGAAGAGATGATGACCATCGCCGACGAGCGCAAGGCGCGCGAGATCGCGCTTTTCCGCCAGGGCAAGTTCCGCGACGTGAAGTTCGCGAAGCAGCATGCGACCAAGCTTGAAAACATGTTCGGGCAGATGGCCGAAGGCGAGAAGAAGGTGCTGACGCTGGTGATCAAGGCCGACGTGCAGGGTTCGCAGGAAGCGCTGGTGCACGCGCTCACGCGCCTCGCGACCGAAGAAGTGAAAGTCACGGTAGTGCACGCCGGCGTCGGCGCGATCACCGAGTCCGACGTCAACCTGGCAATGGCGGCGCGCGCGGTGATCATCGGCTTCAACACCCGCGCGGATGCGACCGCGCGCAAGCTGATCGAGTCGGCCGGGATCCAGGTGCGCTACTACAACATCATTTACGACGCGGTCGAGGAGATCAAGAGCGCGCTCTCGGGAATGCTCGCGCCGGAGCGCAAGGAGCAGGTCCTCGGCCTGGTCGAGGTGCGCCAGGTGTTCCGCATTTCCAAGATCGGCACCGTGGCCGGCTGCTACGTGCAGGAAGGCCTGGTCAAGCGCAGCGCCCATGTGCGCGTGCTGCGCGACAACGTCGTCGTCCACACCGGCGAGATCGACTCGCTCAAGCGCTTCAAGGACGACGTCCGGGAAGTGAAAGCCGGCTTCGAGTGCGGCATGTCGCTCAAGAACTTCTCCGACATCAAGGAGAAGGACCAGTTCGAAGTGTTCGAGACCGTGGAGGTAGCGAGGACGCTGTGAAAAGAGGGCAAGGTCGCCCGCAGCGGCTGGGCGACCTGATCCAGCGCGAGGTCTCCGACCTGATCCGGCTGGAGGTGCGCGACCCGCGGGTCGGCATGATCACCATCACGTCGGTCGACGTCTCGCCCGACATGTCGCACGCCAAGATCTTCTTCACGGTGCTCGAGAAGGAAAAGCTGCGCGAGACGCTCGAGGGCCTGGGCCGCTCCGCCGGCTTCCTGCGCTCGCAGCTCGCGAAGCGGATCAAGATGTACACCACGCCGGAGCTGCGCTTCGCCTACGACGAGTCGGTGGAGCGCGGGGATCGCCTTTCGCGCCTCATCGACGAAGCGCTGCATCCGGCCGCGCCTGCGCCGCGCCGCAGGAAGAAATGACAATCGACGGAGCGCTGCTGCTCGACAAGCCGCTCGGGTTGACCTCGAACGCGGCGCTGCAAAAGGCGAAAAAGCTTCTCGGCGCGGCGAAGGCCGGCCATGCCGGCACGCTCGACCCCCTGGCGTCGGGGTTGCTCCTGGTGCTGGTGGGCGAGGCCACCAAGTTCGCGGGGCCGCTGCTCGATGCCGACAAGGAATATCTCGCCACGCTGAAGCTCGGCGAGCGCACCACGACCGGGGACGCGGAAGGCGAGGTGCTGGAAAAAAGGGTCGTCGACGTGGCGGCGGATTCGCTGCTCGCGGTACTGGACGGCTTCCGGGGCGAGATCGAGCAGGTACCGCCGATGCACTCGGCGTTGAAGCACAAGGGCACGCCGCTCTATCGGCTGGCTCGGCGTGGGCAGGAAGTCGACCGTGCGCCGCGCCGCGTACGGATCTCGGAGCTGGAGCTCGTGAGGCTGGAGCCGGGCGCGGTCACTCTGAGGGTCGTTTGCAGCAAGGGCACGTATGTCCGGGTACTGGCTGAGGATATCGGCGGGGCGCTGGGCTGCGGCGCGCACCTGTCGGCGTTGCGGCGCACCGCTTCAGGGCGCTTCCGGATCGAAGATGCGGCGACGCTGGACGGCCTGGAGAAGATGCCAATGGCAGAGCGCCGGCAGCAGTTGCGTTCGCTCTCCGCCTTGCTGGAGGGCTTGCCGCGCGCCGAGCTCGGCGCGGTGGATGAAGCGCGCCTGCGGCAGGGGCAGGCGTTGAAAATCAGCGGGCTGCACGCGGGGCTGTGCGCGGTGGTGCGTCCCGACGGCGAAGTCATCGGCCTCGGCAGCGCCGACGGCGAAGGCGGCCTCAAGCCGCTGCGGCTCACCCAAACAGCTGAAAAACATTTAAAATCCGCGCCTCACGTAAAGACCGAGTAGAGAGAGACCACACAGATGGCATTGCAGGTCGTACAGAAGGAGCAGGTGGTGAAACAGTACCAGCGCTCCGGCAAGGACACCGGCTCGCCCGAGGTGCAGATCGCGCTCCTCACGGAGCGCATCAACGGCCTCACCGAGCATTTCAAGACGCACGTCAAGGACTTCCATTCGCGCCGCGGGCTCCTCAAGCTGGTGAGCCAGCGCCGCAAGCTACTCGATTACCTGAAGCGCAAGGACGCGGACAAGTACCGCGGCTTGATCGAGCGGCTGAGCCTGCGCAAATAGACCCGGCCGATGCCGTCTGGCCAAGCGCTCATCGCCTGATGAGCGCTTTTTGCTTTCAAGGATCCCTGTGAACCCCATCAAGAAGACCTTTTCCTACGGCGCACACCAGGTAACGTTCGAGACCGGCGAGATCGCCCGCCAGGCGCACGGAGCGGTGATCTGCTCCATGGACGACACCGTCGTCCTGGCCACCGTCGTGGCGGCGAAGGAGCCGCGCGTCGGTCAGGACTGGTTCCCGCTGACCGTGGACTATGTAGAGAAGACCTACGCCGCAGGCAAGATCCCGGGCGGCTTCTTCAAGCGCGAAGGCCGGCCCTCGGAGAAGGAGACCCTCACCTCGCGGCTCATCGACCGCCCGATCCGGCCGCTCTTCCCGGACGGCTTCCTGAACGAGGTGCAGGTCGTTGCAACCGTGCTCTCGCTCAACCCGGAGATCGACTCCGACATCCCCGCGATGCTCGCGGTGTCCGCGGCACTGGAGATCTCGGGCATTCCGTTCAACGGTCCGATCGGCGCGTGCCGCGTCGGCTACGTGAACGGCGAGTACGTCCTCAACCCGACCGCGTCGCAGATCAAGGAGTCGAAGCTCAACCTCGTGGTCGCCGGCACCGAGCAGGGCGTGATGATGGTCGAGTCCGAGGCGCTCGAGCTGCCCGAAGACACGATGCTCGGCGGCGTGGTGTACGGCCACGAGCAGATGCAGGCCGCGATCCAGGCGATCCAAGAGCTCGCCGAGGCCGCCGGCAAGCCGTCCTGGGAGTGGCAGGCGCCCGTCAAGAACGACGCGCTGCAGGCCCGCGTGGCGGAGCTGGTCGAGGGCGGGATGCGCGAGGCTTTCGCCATCAAGCAGAAGCAGACGCGCAATACGCGCCTCGCCGAGATCCGCAAGGCGGCGCTGGAGAAGCTGGTCGCCGAGGCCGCGGCCACCGGCGCCGTGCTCAACCCGAACGAAGTGAAGGAAATTTTCTTCAACACCGAGTCGAAGATCGTGCGCAGCCAGATCCTCGACGGCGAGCCGCGCATCGACGGCCGGGATACGCGCACGGTGCGGCCGATCACAGTGCGGGTCGGCGTGCTGCCGCGCACGCATGGTTCCGCGCTGTTTACCCGAGGGGAGACCCAGGCGCTGGTGACCGTGACGCTCGGCACCGGCCGCGACGAGCAGATCATCGACGCGCTGTCGGGCGAATATCGCGAGCGCTTCATGTTCCACTACAACATGCCGCCCTATGCGACCGGCGAGACCGGCCGCATGGGTCCCTCGAAGCGGCGCGAGATCGGCCACGGCCGGCTCGCCAAGCGCGCGCTCGTCGGCCTGCTGCCGACGCCCGAGGAGTTCGGCTACTCGCTGCGCGTGGTATCCGAGATCACCGAGTCGAACGGCTCCTCGTCGATGGCCTCGGTGTGTGGCGGCAGCCTCGCGCTGATGGACGCCGGCGTGCCGGTCAAGGCGCACGTCGCCGGCATCGCCATGGGCCTGATCAAGGAAGGCAATCGCTTCGCTGTGCTCTCCGACATCCTCGGCGACGAGGACCATCTCGGCGACATGGACTTCAAAGTCGCCGGCACCGACAAGGGTGTGACCGCGCTGCAGATGGACCTGAAGATCGAGTCGATCAACAAGAGCATCATGAAGGTCGCGCTCGATCAGGCGCGTGAAGCGCGGCTCAAGATCCTCGACATCATGAAGCAGGCGATCGAAGGCTCGCGCGCCGAACTCTCCAGCTTCGCGCCGCGCATCATCAAGATGAAGATCAACCCGGACAAGATCCGGGACGTGATCGGCAAGGGCGGCGTGATCATCCGCGGCATCCAGGAGGAGACCGGCACCACCATCGAGATCGAGGACGACGGCACGATTTCCATTGCCTGCGTCTCGGCCGAAGGCGGCGAGGCGGCGCGCAAGCGCATCCAGGACATCACGGCCGACGTCGAGGTGGGCAAGATCTACGAGGGCCCGGTGCTGCGCCTGCTCGACTTCGGCGCGATCGTTCAGCTATTGCCGGGCAGAGACGGCCTGCTGCACATCTCGCAGATCAGCCACGAGCGCGTCAACGCGGTGTCCGATCATCTCAAGGAAGGCCAGATCGTGAAGGTGAAAGTGCTGGAGGCCGACGACAAGGGCCGCGTGCGCCTGTCCATGAAAGCCGTCAAGGAGCAGGAGCAGGCCGCGAAGCAGAGCAGCTAGCCGACGTCACCCCCGCGAAGGCGGGGGCCCATTGAGATCGTTACTTGGCCACCTGCCGCTCGCGCAGCTCGTCGAGCGTCTTGCAGTCGATGCAGAGCGTCGCGGTGGGCCGCGCTTCGAGGCGCTTCAGGCCGATCTCGACGCCGCAGCTGTCGCAATAGCCGTACTCGTTGGCGTCGATGCGCGCGATCGTCTCGTCGATCTTCTTGATCAGCTTGCGCTCGCGGTCGCGGTTGCGCAGCTCGAGCGCCATGTCGGATTCCTGGCTCGCGCGGTCGTTCGGATCGGCGAACACCGTCGCCTCGTCCTGCATCGTGTGCACGGTGCGGTCGATTTCCTGGGACAGCTCCGCCTTCAGCGACTCCAGGATCTTGCGGAAGTGCGAGCGCTGACGGGCGTTCATGTACTCCTCGCCCTTCTTCGCGGCGTACGGCGTGAAACCTTTGCGGGATAGCTCTACGGCCATGGTCGGCTCAAAAAACGAAAGCGCTTTGTATCACTAAAGACCCCCTCTCGCAAGCAACTTGCATTGCGACGGCCATGCGCTAAGAGTATCATTTGACGCCTTTTTCGGGGTGTGGCGCAGCCTGGTAGCGCGCTTGCTTTGGGAGCAAGATGTCGCGTGTTCAAATCACGCCACCCCGACCAGATTTTCCGGTTCGCCCGGTGGCTGCCCGTAGCTCAACCGGATAGAGCACCAGCCTTCTAAGCTGGGGGTTGGGCGTTCGAGTCGCCCCGGGCAGGCCAGACAAAGTTTTGCAGATTGAGTTGCACCTACGGTGACCGTAGCTCAAAGGTAGAGTCCCGGATTGTGATTCCGGTTGTTGTGGGTTCGAGTCCCATCGGTCACCCCACCTTTCGCCGCAGCTTCAACAGGGGATAGACGAGCGATATCGCCACGCAGGCGAGCAGCGCCGCGGCGAGCGGACGCTCGACGAAAATCATCAGGCTGCCGAAGGAGAGCAGCAGCGACTGGCGCAGCGAGCTCTCGAGCAGCGGGGCGAGCACCAGCGCGAGCACCAGCGGCGCGCGCGGGAAATCGAGCTTGATCATGAACCATCCGACGACGCCGAACGCCAGGCTGATCCAGACATTGGTGAAGCCGAGCGTGCTCGCGTACGCGCCGACGAGCGAGATCGCGAGGATTCCCGGCGCGAGGTACGCGTAGCGCACGCGCAGCAGCGCTGCGAACAGCGGCGCGAGCGGCAGGTTCAGGATGAGCAGCACCACGTTGCCGATGAACATGCTCGCGATCAGGCCCCACACCAGCGTCGCCTGCTCGGTCATCAGTCCCGGCCCGGGCCGGATGCCGTGCAGGATCAGCGCGGCGAGCAGCACCGCCGTGCTCGCCGAGCCCGGGATGCCGAGCGCAAGCATCGGCACGCACGCGCCGTGCGCGGCGGCGTTGTTCGCCGACTCCGAGGCTGCGACGCCGTCGATCGCGCCGTGGCCGAAGCGCTCGGGGTGCGGACTGAAGCGCCGCTCGGTCACATAGGCGAGCATCGCCGCGATCGTCGGCCCCGCGCCGGGCATTACGCCCACCACGAAGCCCACCAGGCCGCCGCGCACGATGGCGTAGCGGCTCTGCGCCCATTCCTGCGCCGTGAGCCACATGTCGCGCAGGCGCGTGCGCATCGGCTGGGCGGCCTGGGCGCGCTCGAGCGACGCGAGCACCTCGCCGATGCCGAAGATGCCGATCGCCACCGGCAGGAAGTCGATGCCTTCGAGCAGCGCCGGCTGGCCGAAGATCAGCCGCTGCGTGCCCTCGATCGGATCGACGCCCACCATCGCGATCATCAGCCCGAGGAGCGCCGCCATCAGCGCCTTGCTCGGCGAGCTGGTGCCGAGGCTCGCGCTCGCGGTGATCCCGAGCAGCGCGAGCAGGAAGTACTCGGGCGCGTTGAACTTGAGCGCGAACGCGGCGAGCGGCGGCGTGATGAACACCACCGCGATGACCGCCGCCACGCCGGCGAGGAAAGAGCCGATCGCCGAGATGCTGAGCGCCGCGCCGGCGCGTCCCTTGCGCGCCATTTGGTGCCCGTCGACCGCCGTCATCACGCTCGCGGCTTCGCCGGGCACGTTGACCAGCACCGAGGTGAGCGTGCCCCCGTACATCCCGCCGTACATGATCCCGGCGAGCATCATGATCGCGGTCGCGGGCGGCACCCCATACGTGAGCGGCAGCAGCAGCGCCATGCCGGCCGAGGGTCCGATGCCGGGGAGCGCGCCGATGATCTGGCCGATCAGCACCCCGATCACGATGAAGGACAGGTTGAGCGGCGTGAAGCAGGTCGCGAAGCCCTGGCCGAGTAGCTGCAGCGCTTCCATCGCTCAGATCCCCAGCATGCCCTTGGGCAGCGGCACGTTGAGCCAGCCGACGAAAATGCCGTACACCACGCCGACCGTGATCGCCAGGGTCGCGAGGCTCGGCCAAAGCGCCTGGCGCAGAACCGCGAGCAGCAGGAAGCCGACGAAGAGCGCGAGCGACGCGACGAGGCCGAGCAGCGGCGACAGGACCGGGACCGCGACCAGTCCGCCAAGGACGAGCGCCACGCGCAGGAGGGCAGCCCGATCCGGCCACTCGACCGGCGCGCTGGAGCGCCTTGCCTCCAGGAGGCGCAGCACCCCCAGCACCACGCCGGCGATCGCGAGCCACACCGGCATGAACGCCGGCCCCGGCGTGGTGTCGGCCCAGAAGCTCAGGCCGCGCGTGTCGAAGGCGATCGCCGCCGACAGCGCGAGGATGAGCAACGCCGGAACGACGTCGCTCTTCTTCACCGCGTTATTTCTTGGCTAGCCCGACGTCCTCCATGAGAGACCGGAACTTGGCCTCTTCACGCTTGAAATACTCCCCGGCCTTCGCCAGGCCGTAGAAGTCGCTGCGCTGGAACTTTTCCTTCAGCCCGTCCTGCCAGGCCTTGGTGGCGACGGCCTTGCGGAACTTGTCCTCCCACCAGGCCGCGATCGCGGGATCGGTTCCTGGCGGCGCGGCGACGCCCCAGAACTGGCCGAACACGATGTCGTAGCCGAGCTCCTTCGCGGTCGGCACGTCCTTGTAGGACGGCTCGGGCCGGCGTTTCTCGGAAAGGATCGCGAGCGGCCGCGCCTTCTTCTCCTTGAATACCGGCAGGCCCTCTTCGAGCGTGGCGAACGTGGCCTCGACGTTGCCGCCCAGGAACGAAGCGAGCGCCTTCGAGCCGGCGTCGTAGGGGATGTAGGTGA
>Ga0075420_100000306_pt1 | contig 36977 bp, 40 predicted proteins | sample SoiMetdeltSBSDD4_FD_75296 | JGI IMG/M metagenome (GOLD analysis project Ga0075420, IMG submission 75296) | Bulk soil microbial communities from a Populus tree surrounding site in Tennessee, USA - Soil MetaG P. deltoides SBSDD4 | ecosystem: Environmental > Terrestrial > Soil > Tree plantation...
CGCGCGCGCCGAACGGGCGCCCGCCAAGATCAACCTGACGCTTCGCGTCGTCGGCCGCCGTGCCGACGGCTACCATGACATCGAGAGCCTCGTGGTGTTCGCGGGCGTCGGCGACACGCTGACCTTTGCGCCGGCGCGCGCGCTGGCGCTCAAGGTCGACGGCCCGACGGCCGCGGCGTCCGGGACCATCGGCGACAATCTGGTGTTCAAGGCCGTCCGCGCGCTTGCCGAGCGGGTCGAGGGCCTCAAGCTCGGGCGCTTTGCGCTGACCAAGCGGTTGCCGGTTGCGGCCGGCGTGGGCGGCGGCTCGTCCGACGCTGCGGCGGCGTTGCGCCTGATCGCCCGCGCTAACCGTCTTGCGCTCGACGATGCGCGGGTGATGGAAGCGGCGGGCGTGACCGGCGCCGACGTGCCGGTGTGCGTCGATCCGCGCCCGCGCATGATGCGTGGCATCGGCGAGATTCTTTCAGGCCCGATCGTGCTGCCGAAGCTGCCGGCGGTGTTGGTCAATCCGCGTGTCGCGGTGCCGACCAAGGACGTGTTCACGGCGCTCCGCGAGCATCTCAAGACGCGCAAGGGCGCGACGACCGGCGTCGCCTTCGAGGAGCGCGCCCGCTGGAAAATGGGCGACCTGATCGATGCGCTCGCCGCCGAGCCCAACGATCTCGAAGCGCCGGCCGTCGCGATTGCGCCTGTCATCGCGCAAGTCCTCACCGACCTGGGCGCCCTCAAAGGCTGCCGGCTGGCGCGTATGTCGGGCTCAGGCGCGACCTGCTTCGGCCTGTTCGGCACCGCGCCCGCCGCCGCCGCCGCCGCTCGTGCGTTGCGCGCGAAGCATCCGGGCTGGTGGATCAGGGCCACCAAGCTGGGTTAGGCGGTTGCCGAATTCCGCTCGTCCCGCCCCCGATCAACTCGGGGGTAAACTCCAGCGGGGACCCAGACAACGAAAGAAAGGCCTGATGCCCACTGGAGCCTGTGCTCGGGCCAGCCGAAGGCTGGACACGAGTGCGGGCATGAGCGGAGAGACTAGCTCTGGTGTCTAATTCGAGCGCGCGATGCAGAACTCGACCGACTCTTCCAGCGCTTCCTTCATCGGCGACGACGGGAACAGCGCAAGCGCATCCTTGGCGATGGCGCCGTAGTGGCGGGCGCGCTGGATCGTGTCTTCGAGCGCCCGATGCTTCGCCATCAGTGCGATGGCCTGCTCGAGATCGGCGTCGGTCGACACGCCCTCTTCAAGCGCGCGCCGCCAGAAGGTGCGCTCGCTCTCGGAGCCGCGGCGGAATGACAGCACCACCGGCAGCGTGATCTTGCCCTCGCGGAAATCGTCGCCGACGTTCTTGCCGAGCTTCGCGGCCTTGCCGCCGTAGTCGAGCGCATCGTCGACGAGCTGGAAGGCGATACCGAGATTCATGCCGAACGAGCGACAGGCCGACTGCTCGTCCTTCGAGCCGCCGTTGAGCGCGGGGCCGACCTCGCACGCGGCGGCGAACAGCTCCGCGGTCTTGGCGCGGATCACCGACAGGTATTCGTCCTCGGTGGTGGCGGTGTTCTTGGCGGCGGTGAGCTGCATCACCTCGCCCTCCGCAATGACCGCTGCGGCCGTCGAGAGGATTTCGAGGGAGCGCATTGAGCCCACCTCGACCATCATCTTGAACGCCTGCCCGAGCAGGAAGTCGCCGACCAGCACGCTCGCCTCGTTGCCCCAGAGCAGCCGGGCGGCAAGCTTGCCGCGCCGCATCTCGCTCTCGTCGACGACGTCGTCGTGGAGCAGGGTCGCGGTGTGCATGAACTCGACCGCGGCCGCGAGCTTGACGTGACCCTCGCCGCGATAGCCGGCAAGCCGCGACATCGCCAGCGTCAGCATCGGCCGCAGGCGTTTTCCGCCCGACGCGATCAGGTGGTTCGCCACCTCCGGGATCATCGTTACTTCCGACCCGGTGCGGGACAGGATGGTGGCGTTGACCCGCCCCATATCGGCCGCCACGAGATTTGTGAGGCCCTCGATCGATGGCGACGAGTGGCTTTCGAACGGGACGACAACGGGCAAGGACAGAACTCCGGTTTGAAGGACGCGGGAGAATAGAAACGCTATGGTTGACGGGCAAGAGCGCAATCCGTCAAACCAACGTAGGGTTGCGATTTGGAAGAATCAATGACCGAGGCAAGGCTGGGAATGCAGCATACGGATAGCCAACAGGGGCGCCAGCGCGTGGCGGTGCTGGTGCCGTGTTTCAACGAGGAGGCCGCGATCGCCCGGGTGGTGGCCGATTTCCGCGCTGCCTTGCCGCAGGCGACCCTCTACGTCTACGACAACAACTCGACCGACGGCACCGCCGCTGCCGCACGCGCCGCCGGGGCGGTGGTGCGGCGGGAGACCCACCAGGGCAAGGGCTACGTCGTGCGGCGGATGTTCTCCGACATCGATGCCGACGTCTACGTGCTGGTGGATGGCGACGCCACCTACGACGCGCCGAGCGCACCGGCGATGATCGCCCGGCTGCTGGAAGAGCGGCTGGATATGGTGGTGGCGGCCCGGGTGCATGCCGACGATGCCGCCTACCGGCGCGGCCACGTGACCGGCAACCGGCTGCTGACCGGTTTCGTCGACACCGTGTTCGGCGCCCGGTTCACGGACATCCTGTCCGGCTATCGGGTGTTCTCGCGCCGTTTCGTCAAGTCGTTTCCGGTGCTGGCCGGCGGTTTCGAGATCGAGACCGAGCTGACCGTGCATGCGCTCGAGCTCGAACTGCCGGTCGCGGAAATTCGCACGCCGTATTTTGCGCGCCCGGAAGGGTCGGTATCCAAGCTCTCCACCTGGCGCGACGGCTTCCGCATCCTCGGCACCATTTTGAAGCTCTATCGTTCGGAACGGCCGCTGCGGTTCTTTTCCAGCATCGGCATCGCACTGGCGATCATGTCGTTCGGGTTCGCCACGCCGGTCGTCGTGCATTTCATCGAGTACGGGAACGTGCCGCGGCTGCCGACCGCGATCCTCGCGATGGGCATGATGCTCGCGGCATTCGTGGCGATCGCCGCGGGACTGATCCTCGACACAGTGACTCGCGGCCGCCGCGAGGTGAAGCTGCTCGCGTATCTGGAGCAGCGCGCGCCGGGCGACGAATCGGACCGGCGCGAACGGAGCTAGATCGAAATGCGCGAAATTGTCCGCACCAACGACGCCGTATTGATCTCGGCGATCGAGGCGCTGCTGCAAGGGGCGGCCATCGCCCATGTGGTCTTCGACCAGAACATGAGCGTGCTGGAAGGCTCGATCGGCATGCTGCCGCGCCGGGTGATGGTTGCTGACGACCAGGTGGACGCAGCGCGCCGGCTCCTGACCGATGCAGGCCTCGGTTCCGAGCTGCGCCCCGATGGCGACTAGGATGTAGGATTCGGAATGTGCCGCATACTCGGTGGGATTCCCTCTCCCCGAGGGGGAGAGGTTGGGGTGAGGGGGTTCGAACCTATCGAGAGAGCTGGCCCCCCTCTCCCCAACGGGGAGAGGGAGCAGAGCCTTGCTGCGAGACCACGACTCACATCATGACCGCTAAATCAGCACCAGACCTCACCGAAGACGCGGTTCTCGGCGGGCGGCTGCGATTGCGCCAGCCGAAGCGCGGGCATCGCGTCGGCCACGATGCGATTCTGCTCGCGGCGGCCTGCCCGGCGGGAGCCCGCGACAAGGTCGTCGATCTGGGCGCCGGAGTCGGCGCCGCCGGCCTTGCCGTCGCTGCGCGCGTCCCGGGCACGGCGGTGACGCTGGTCGAGATCGATCCGAAGCTCGTGACGCTGGCCGAAGAGAACGTAAGGCTCAACGGCTTGGAGGCGCGGGTGCGCGCGGTCATCCTCGACGTCGCGGCGCCGGCGCGGGCCTTCGCCGTCGCCGGCCTGGATGCTGAAAGCGTCACCACGGTGCTGATGAATCCGCCGTTCAACGATCCGGCCCGGCAGCGCTCATCGCCGGACGCGGCGCGGGCGTTGGCGCATGCAGGCCCGCGGTCGCTGCTCGTGCCCTGGGTCAAAGCCGCAGCGCGGATCCTGCGCGCGCGCGGCACGCTGACGCTGATCTGGCGCGCGGACGGCCTCGGCGACGTGCTGGCCGCGCTGGCGCCCGCCTTCGGGGCGTTGGCCGTGACGCCGGTTCATCCGGTGGCGGACAAGCCGGCGATCCGCATTCTCGTCACGGCCGTGAAAGGCAGCCGGGGCGCGCTCACGCTGTTGCCGCCGCTGGTGCTTGCGGATGCGTCAGCGCGACCGACGGCGGCGGCGGAGGCGGTGCTCCGCGACGGCGCGGCGTTGTTCGACGGTCACTGACTGGACGGTCACTGACTGGACGGTCACTGACTGGACGGTCACTGACTGGACGGTCACTGACTGGACGGTCACTGACTGGACGGTCACTGACTGGACGGTCACTGACTTGACGGTCACTGACTTGACGGTCACTGACTTAGTGCGGGACATGCCCGCTGGTTGTGCAATGGCTGCCGCAAGAGTGCGCCGAACCCAAACGTCAGTTCGCGCGTTCCTGCGACTGGCTGCGGCCGCCGAAATACGACGCCGCCGCAATCGTGGCGATGAGGGCCAACAGGACGAAGATCTTTACTTCCATTGTCGAAGTCCTTCCCACCCGGGCTTGTCCGACAAACTCGAACTAGCAAGAAACGTTCCAATGGTTGAAAACTGGTAACTGGTTCCCAAATCTTCCCCTGCCTAAATCTTCGCTTGTCTATGCAGCGGCAATGGGCCGGATGCGGGGCAAAATCTTGACGCGGGTCGCGTCCAGAACTGCTGAAAGAGCGCCATGGCCGAGCAAGGCACCTCCCAACCAAGCATGTCCGAACATCTGCGCCAGATGCTGGCCGGCCTGCGCGAGGCCATACGTCCGTGGCTGCCGAAGCAACTGCGCGGCGGTGAGGCCGTCGTGCCGGTGGTAAGGCTGTCCGGCACGATCGGGTTGTCGACGCCGTTGCGGCCGGGTCTTACGCTCGCAAGCGTCGCGCGTCCGCTCGAAAAGGCGTTCACCACCCGGCGCGCCAGCGCGGTCGCGCTGCTGATCAATTCGCCCGGCGGCTCGCCGGTGCAATCGCATCTGATCCATCTGCGCATCCGCCAACTCGCCGCCGAGCACAAGCTGCCGGTGCTCGCCTTCGCGGAGGACGTCGCCGCGTCGGGCGGTTACATGATCGCCTGTGCCGCCGACGAGATCATCTGCGACGTTTCCACGATCATCGGTTCGATCGGCGTGATCGGCGGCTCGTTCGGGTTCGCCGGGCTCATGGAAAAGCTCGGCATCGAGCGGCGGCTCTATACCTCCGGCGAGCGCAAGGCGATGCTCGACCCGTTCCTGCCGGAGAAGCCGGACGACGTGGAACGCCTGAAATCTGTGCAGCGCGACATTCACGATGATTTCATCACGCTGGTGAAGCAGAGCCGGGGCGCGCGCCTCACCGGCCCAGAAAATGACTTGTTCTCCGGGGAGTTTTGGACCGGACGCAAGGCGGTGACGCTCGGCGTCGCCGACGGTATCGGCGATCTCCGCACCGTGCTGCGTCAGCGTTTCGGAGAGGATGTGCAGATGCCGCTCATCGGGCCGGAGCGCAGCCTGTTTGGACGGGCGCGCCCGGGCATCGGATTGCGGGAGCGGCTGTTCGGCGAGGCCTCGTTCGCCGACGAGATGATCTCGGCGCTGGAGGAGCGCGCACTGTGGTCGCGTTACGGCTTGTGAACTTCGGTCTCTGAACTTTAGGCCGGGATGCGGAGACTAAGAGCGACCGACGTTGTGCGGCGACAGACGCGTGTTGGTGTCGTCGACATGATGCGACAGGAGATGGTCATGCCGTTCGTTATTCCGCCGCTGGTGAAAATGGCGCTTGCCGCATTCGGCGGCGTTGCGGCCGCGTACTGGACCGTGCGGGAAATGCGGCGCGTCAACGAAGAGCTCGAGCGCGTCAAGGCGCAGCCGGCGATGGACCCGGCCACGCGCCGGTCGCTGCCGACCTTGCGGCGCGATCCCCGAACCAACGAGTGGCGGGTGACCCAGTAGCGCGTTGTCTGATGCTCAGGCGATGCGGTCCGGGCTGATCAGGGCCTTCGCGACCATGACATGGCCGAACAGCGCGATGGTGACGAACGCCGCGACGAACGAGGTGATCAGGATATCGATCATGGCTCCCTCCGGTGGTGTCCCACCCATTAGCCGGGAGCGCGTTGCCGGCAGGTTCACGGAAATCCGCCGGAGATCACCGAATAGGCCGCGGCCTTGATCCAAAATCCAATCCGCTCAATTGGTTAGAGTCCCGAAAATTTCCTTAGCCATGGTTCCAGGTCGGCGATTGGGCGGCCCGTTGCCGCGGTTCAAGGTGAAGCAATCGTCGCCGCCCGCGTCGCCTTGACCGGTCCGGGGGCCGCCCGATAGGGTCCGCGCGCAATCGAATCCTTCAAGAAAATCACGCAAATGGCCGATCTTCCCGCCCACATGCGCCCGGAGCGGTCGTTTCAGGGTTTGATCCTCGCGCTGCAGCGCTATTGGGCCGATTACGGCTGCGTGATCCTTCAGCCTTACGACATGGAAGTGGGGGCGGGGACCTTCCATCCGGCAACCACGCTGCGCGCGCTCGGGCCCAAGCCCTGGAAGGCGGCCTATGTGCAGCCCTCGCGCCGGCCCAAGGACGGCCGGTACGGCGAGAACCCGAACCGGCTGCAGCACTACTACCAGTTCCAGGTGATCCTGAAGCCGAACCCGCCGGACCTCCAGGACCTCTACCTGAAGTCGCTCTACGCCATCGGCATCGATCCGACGCTGCACGACATCCGCTTCGTCGAGGACGACTGGGAATCGCCGACGCTCGGCGCCTGGGGCCTCGGCTGGGAGTGCTGGTGCGACGGCATGGAGGTCTCGCAGTTCACCTACTTCCAGCAGGTCGCCGGCTTCGAGTGCGCGCCGGTGGCGGGCGAACTGACTTATGGCCTCGAGCGGCTCGCGATGTATGTGCAGGGCGTCGAGCGCGTCTACGACCTCAACTTCAACGGCCGCGACGGCGCGGAGAAGGTGACCTACGGCGACGTCTTCCTGCAAGCCGAGCAGGAATATTCGCGGCACAATTTCGAGCACTCCGACACCGCGATGCTGTTCGAGCAGTTCAAGATGGCGGAGAGCGCGTGCAGGAAATACCTTGAGGCCGGATGGTCGACGACGGGCAACGAGAAGCGCCACCTGATGGCGCTGCCGGCCTATGACCAGTGCATCAAGGCGAGCCACGTGTTCAACCTGCTCGACGCGCGCGGGGTGATCTCGGTCACCGAGCGGCAGAGCTATATCCTGCGGGTGCGCGAGCTGGCGAAGGCCTGCGGCGAGGCGTGGCTCGCGACCGAGGCGGGAGGCGCGTAAGAGGCAGGAGGCGCGGCATGAGCAGCGAACCTGAGATCGGCGGCACCGAGCCGATCGTCGTCGACGTGGTCGCGGGCGAGAGCTACTGGTGGTGCCGCTGCGGCCGTTCCAAGAGCCAGCCGTTCTGCGACGGCTCGCACGATGGCACCGGCTTCGAGCCGATGGAATGGAAGTCCGCGCGTGCGCGCCGGATCATGTTCTGCACCTGCAAGCGCACCAAGTCGCCGCCGTTCTGCGACAGCAGCCACGAGCGGCTGTGAGGCGCGGTGGTGAGGGGAGGGGCCATGCTCGCTGGTGTGCGAAACGTGGCGTGGGGCGCGGCAATGGCCATGGCTGGCATTGTGGCTCTGATGCTGGCCGGCTGCCTCTGGATCATCATCCTCTTTCCTTCGGATGCTCGTTACATTTTCTTCGGCCCATGGTTCGCCTTCGATGGACCGATCCAGATTTACGCTCAGCACGCGCAGATCCTTCTCGGTCTTGCCGTGGTGATGTGGCTGATCGCTCACGTGATCCGGCGTGCGTCTAGATCAATATCGGCCCGTCGCTCGTGACGCGGTTTATCGGCGGCTGGCGCGCCCGCCGCAAAGTATCGCGACGCCGCAGGTAAGACGTGAGGTGGGCACGTCCTCTCCGTTCCCCTCCCCCTTGTGGGGAGGGGTTAGGGGTGGGGGTCGTGGATGGGAACGGCAATGCCCAAACGTGAAGGCGCACCAAGAACTTGGGCGCTGCTCGACCGGTCAGTCCCCGCGGCGCCGCAACGCCGGTTCGCACGCCAGATGCGCTCCGCGCCTACCGATGCCGAGCGAAAACTCTGGTGGCACATTCGTCACAGTCTCCCGGTCGCCAACTCACATTTCCGCAGGCAGGTTCGGATCAAGTAATACATCGTGGACTTCGCGTGTCATGCCGCGCGTCTTGTCGTGGAGATCGACGGCGGTCAGCACGCGTCGACCGCGGTTGCCGATGCTGAGCGAACCAAGACGCTGGAAACAAACGGCTATCGCGTTCTTCGCTTCTGGAACAATGACGTGCTCGGCAATATCGATGGCGTGCTTGAATGATTCAGAGCGCGCTCGCAACCATCCCCACCCCTAACCCCTCCCCACAAGGGGGAGGGGAACCGCCGCGGCGCGATCGTCCTCCTGACGCTTGAATCGCGGGCTCGGCCGCGCGCTAACCTTTATCGTCAACCTTATCGCGCGCAATTTGAATCATCGACGTTACGCGCCGGCAACCATCGCCGCGCTCCGGCCGGGAACCGCGCGCGGACGCGCTACATTGCCTTCATGGATGAGGGCAATGAACATGACGCAGTTCTCCTATGACGTCGTCCCGCACCACGGTGGCTGGGCGATCCTGGTGACGCTCGGCGACGCCGGCGCGTTTCCGACCAAGCAGGCGGCCTATGACGTCGCGGTCGAGCTTGCCCACAAGCTGCGGTTTGCCGGCTTCGGATTCAATGTGCATGTCGGGCACGAGCCGGCGAAGAAGGCCGTCAACGCGCCTTAAGCGGGCGCGCCGCTGAGCCTCGCCGGCCGCGACAGGCCGGGCGTGACAAGCGCGCCGGTGGCTGGTACCTCGGGTTACCCCCGCAGGTCACAAGAAGCCATGCCCGACCTCCTGATCGAACTCTTCTCCGAGGAAATCCCCGCGCGCATGCAGCCGCGCGCCGCCGAGGATCTGCGCAAGCTGGTCACCGACCGGCTGGTCGCGGCCGGGCTGGTGTACGAGGGCGCCAAGGCGTTCGCCACGCCGCGACGGCTGGCGCTGACGGTGCAGGGCGTGCCGGCGCGGCAGCCGGACGTGAAGGAGGAGCGCAAGGGTCCGCGCGTCGGCTCCAACGAGGGCGCGATCAACGGCTTCCTCAAGGCGGCGGGGCTGACATCGATCGACCAGGCCAAGGTGCAGCCCGACAAGAAGGGCGACTTCTACATCGCGGTGATCGAGAAGCCGGGCAGGACCGCGATCGAGGTGATCGGCGAGATCGTGCCCGACGTCGTGAAAAGTTTTCCGTGGCCGAAGTCGATGCGCTGGGGCGAGGCCTCGGCGAAGCCCGGTTCGCTTGGCTGGGTGCGGCCTTTACATTCGATCATCGCGACCTTCGGTCCGGAAACCGAAGACCCCGACATCGTGCCGTTCGCGGTCGGCGGCATCGCCGCCGGCGACGTGACGCGCGGGCACCGCTTCCTCGCGCCCGACCCGATCAAGGTCCGGCGCTTCGACGACTACGTGGCGAAGCTCGAGAAGGCCAAGGTCGTGCTCGATCCGGAGCGGCGCAAGCAGTCGATCCTGACCGACGCCAAGAACCTCGCGTTCGCGCAAGGCTTCGAACTGGTCGAGGACGACGGGCTGTTGACGGAAGTGGCCGGCCTGGTCGAATGGCCGGTGGTGCTGATGGGCTCGTTCGAGGAGGCGTTCCTCGCGATCCCCGACGAGGTGATCCGCGCCACCATCCGCAACAACCAGAAATGCTTCGTGCTGCGCAACCCGAAGACCGGCAAGCTCGTCAACCGCTTCATCCTGATTTCGAACACCGAGGCGGTCGACGGCGGCAAGGCGATCGTCGCCGGCAACGAGCGCGTCATCCGCGCGCGGCTGTCCGACGCGAAGTTCTTCTACGAGACTGATCTTAAGCTGAAGCTTGAGGACCGGCTGCCGAAGTTCAAGCAGATCGTGTTCCACGAGAAGCTCGGCACCCAGGCCGCGCGCATTGAACGCATTGAGCGTCTGGCCGCGGAACTGGCGCCGCTGGTCGGCGCCGATGTCGAAAAGACCAAGCGCGCCGCGCATCTCGCCAAGGCCGACCTGCTTACCGAAGTGGTCGGCGAATTCCCCGAAGTGCAGGGCCTGATGGGCAAATACTACGCTCAGGCTCAAGGTGAGGATGAAGCGGTCGCGCGCGCGATCGAGGATCACTACAAGCCGCTCGGCCCCGGCGACCGCGTGCCGACCGATCCGGTGGCGATCGCGGTCGCACTCGCCGACAAGCTCGACATCCTGACGAGCTTCTGGGCGATCGACGAAAAGCCGACCGGCTCCAAAGATCCCTATGCGTTGCGACGGGCGGCACTTGGCATCATCCGGCTTGTGTTGGACAACGGTCTGCGCCTGAAGCTGCAAAGCATTGGGGTGAATGCCGATCTGCTCGCCTTCTTCGCCGACCGCCTGAAGGTCCAGCTGCGCGAGCAGGGCGCCCGCCACGACCTCGTCGACGCCGTGTTCGCATTAGGCGAGCGGAGTGCCGGAGGCACGACAGATAGCAACAATGCTCAGGACGACCTCCTGCTCATCGTCGCCCGGGTCGCGGCGCTGGGCAAATTCCTCGAGACTGACGACGGCAAGAACCTGCTCGCCGGCACCAAGCGCGCCGCCAACATCCTGCGCATCGAGGAGAAGAAGGACGCCCGTGAATTTGTCGGCAAGCCCGATCCCTCGCTCTACCGCCAGGACGAGGAATGGGCGCTGTCGAAGGCGATCGACGCCGCCAAGGCTGAAGCATCGACCGCGGTCGCCGGCGAAGACTTCGCCGCCGCCATGATGGCGATGGCCAAACTGCGCCCCCATGTTGACGCATTTTTTGATAAGGTCACGGTCAACGTGGACGATCAGGCGATCCGCGAGAACCGGCTGCGCCTGCTCAACCAGATCCGCGAGGCGACCCGTGCGGTTGCCGATTTTGCGCGCATTGAAGGCTGACGATTTTTTCTTGAGTTGTTTGCGGCGGGCTGCCTCCCGGGCGGCGGACCTGCCGCCTGGAAGCATTAGGCGATCGTATTGTCATGAGCCGCCTTTCGCATTTGTTCCGAGCACCGTGGCGCCGGTCGCCGTTGCCCGCCACCTTGGACGGTTTCGATCCGACCATCGGGGCCGATCATTTGCTCGATGGATGCCGCCGGCTCGGCGTCGATCCGGCAGGAGCGGTGGTGACAGGATTGCTGCGGAGATCGCTCGGCACGGAAGCCGTCGGTCCAGACGGATCCCGGAGCTGGGTCAAGGTTTCGGCCTTGCGCGGCGTCGCGTCTCATCCAAATCGTGACGCGGAACTGGCCGCTGCTGCAATCCGGGGCGTCAGCAAGCCGGCGTTGCTGGCACAGCGACAGTGGACCCAGCACGATCGCCGCTGGCTTGCCCTGCAAATGACCTTGGCGCCTTCCCCGATTGTTGAGGCCGGCCTCTTCGCCGGCGCCGCGGCCACGCGCATCGACGCAGCGTGGATCGCTTCATTGAAGCAGGCGCTCGACACCCTGCGGACGCTCGACACCGATCGAGTGTGCCTCGGCGCGGATCAGATCAGCGCATTGATCAAGGATCGTTTCGGCCCCGCCGCACCGCATCAGGTGGACGAGTGGCATTGCGCCCATGGTGACGTGCACTGGTCGAACACGACCTATCCAGATTTCATGCTGCTCGACTGGGAGCGCTGGGGGCTGGCGCCGCGCGGCTACGACGCCGCTCATCTTCTGGTGTCTTCATGTACGCGCCAGGAACTCGTGCAAAAGATCGCGGCCGCATTTGCTGCCGATCTAAACACCCAGTCCGGCCGGGTCGCACTGCTTGTCGTTCTCGCGCGCCGGTTCAGGGATGTCGACGAGCGGGTTTTTGATCCGGCCTACAAGCCCCATCTCGAAGCGATGGCGCGGCGTGTGCTCGCCGCGCCATGACTTGATCCGCGAATATCGTTCGCGAGGCCGTAGGGCGTTACAGCCCCTTGAGCAGGTTGCCGGCCGCGAGCACCACGAACGCGCCGATCGCGAGCCAGAACTTGTAGACCGCGATCGCCGGAATCACGGCGAAATGGCCAAGCAACGCCAGCACGAACAGCACGACGGCGATCAGAAAAACCGGCAAAGTCGGTGCACTGAGATTCATGACATGTCCCCCATAGCGGCCGGAATGGCCGTCTATCCCGAGCGGTAGGATCATAGGACCGGCGCGATGGCCGGAGCAAATCGATTTGCAGGATTTTCAAGTCGGAGGCTTGTGCGGTTGCCGTTGCCTCGCGAGGAATGGCCGTGCATGAATGTCGCAGGTTGGACACACTGCGTTCCGATCCATGCACGGGAGCCTGCCATGAATCCGTACGTTGTTCCCGTCGGTGCCATTGTCGCCGGCGTCCTGGTCCTGCTCATGCCGCGATTGCTGAATTACGTCGTCGCGCTGGCGCTTATTGCGTACGGGCTCTATGAGCTCAACAAAGTCCATCATTTTATTGCGATCTGACCCCGGCGAGCGCCGGACGCTTCCGGCTTGCCTCCGCAACGCTTGCCGTGGTCATTAAAAAGGCCGGGCGCAATGGAATCGTGAGTTATGGCCAGACCACGCAGCTCGCTGAAATCTAAGTCGAAATCCGCCAAATCCGTGCGCGCCAAACCGGTGCGTACCAAGCAGGCCGGACTGGTCCGCAAGCCGTCAACGCGCGTCGCGGCGGAAAAGAAGCCGGCGGCCAAAGCCGCCAAGTCCAAAGCCAAGTCCCAGCGCACCAAGTCCCAGCGCACCAAGTCCCAGCGTTGGGTCTATGCGTTCGGCGGCGGCAAGGCCGAGGGCAAGCCGGGCATGCGCAATCTGCTCGGCGGCAAGGGCGCCGGCCTCGCCGAAATGGCCAATCTTGGCCTGCCGGTGCCGCCCGGCTTCACCATTCCCACCGAGGTCTGCACCTACTACTACGCCAACGGCAACAGCTATCCGGCCCCGCTGGAAAAGCAGGTCGCGACCGCGCTCGCGGAGGTCGGCCGCATCACCGGGAAGACCTTCGGCGACAAGGTCAATCCGCTCCTGGTCTCGGTGCGCTCCGGCGCGCGTGCCTCGATGCCGGGCATGATGGACACGGTGCTCAACCTCGGCCTCAACGACGAGACCGTCGAGGCGCTGGCGCAGAAATCCGGCGACCGCCGCTTCGCCTATGACAGCTATCGCCGCTTCATCACCATGTATTCCGACGTCGTGCTCGGCATCGGCCACGAGCATTTTGAGGAGATCCTCGACGACCACAAGGACCGCAACGGCTACACCCTCGACACCGACCTCACCGCGCAGGATTGGGAGGAACTGGTCGGCCGCTACAAGGAGCGGCTGGAGGAGGAGCACGGCGAGCCGTTCCCGCAGGATCCGTTCAAACAATTGTGGGGCGCAATCGGCGCGGTGTTTAGCTCCTGGATGAACCAGCGTGCGATCACCTATCGCCGTCTCCACAACATCCCCGAAAGCTGGGGCACCGCGGTCAACGTGCAGGCCATGGTGTTCGGCAACATGGGCGAGACGTCGGCGACCGGCGTCGCCTTCACGCGCAATCCCTCGACCGGCGAGAAGCAGCTTTACGGCGAATTTCTGATCAACGCGCAGGGTGAGGATGTCGTCGCCGGCATCCGCACGCCGCAGGAAATTACCGAGCAAGCAAGAAAAGAGTCCGGCTCCGACAAGCCGTCGATGGAAGCGGCGATGCCTAACGCATTCAAGGAACTGACCCGCATCTATCGCGTGCTGGAGAAGCACTACCGCGACATGCAGGACCTCGAGTTCACGGTCGAGCAGGACAAGCTGTGGATGCTGCAGACCCGCTCCGGCAAGCGCACCGCCAAGGCGGCGCTCCGCATTGCGGTCGAACTGGCCAATGAGGGCCTGATCAGCCGCAAGGAGGCGGTCACGCGGGTCGATCCCGCCGCGCTCGATCAGCTGCTGCATCCGACCATCGATCCCAATGCCGAGCGCAAGGTGATCGCGACCGGGCTGCCGGCCTCGCCCGGCGCGGCGACGGGCGAGATCGTGTTCTCGGCCGACGATGCCGAGGACATGAAGGCGCAGGGCAAGAAGGTGATCCTGGTGCGGGTCGAGACCTCGCCCGAGGACATCCACGGCATGCACGCCGCCGAAGGCATCCTCACCACCCGCGGCGGCATGACCTCGCATGCGGCGGTGGTCGCGCGCGGCATGGGCAAGCCGTGCGTCTCGGGCGCGGGCACGCTGCGCGTCGACTACGGCACCGGCACGATGACGGCGGCCGGGCAGACGTTCAAGCGGGGCGACTTCATCACCGTCGACGGCTCGACCGGGCAGGTGCTGGCCGGGCGCGTGGCGATGGTCGAGCCGGCGCTGTCGGGCGAGTTCGCGACGCTGATGGGCTGGGCCGACGCCGTGCGCACGCTCGGCGTGCGCGCCAATGCCGACACGCCGAACGACGCGCGCGTTGCCGTGAAGTTCGGCGCCGAAGGCATCGGCCTATGCCGCACCGAGCACATGTTCTTCGAGGAGGATCGCATCCGCGCCGTGCGTGAGATGATCCTCGCCGACGACGAGAAACAGCGCCGCGCCGCGCTCGCGAAGCTCCTGCCGATGCAGCGCAACGACTTTGCTGAGCTGTTCGAGATCATGGCCGGCCTGCCGGTCACGATCCGGCTGCTCGATCCGCCGCTGCACGAATTCCTGCCGCACTCGGACGAGGAGATCGCTGAGGTCGCGGCCGCCATGGGCGCCGATCCGCGCAAATTGGCGGATCGTGCACGAGAGCTGCACGAGTTCAATCCGATGCTCGGCTTCCGCGGCTGTCGCCTCGCGATCGCCTATCCGGAGATCGCCGAGATGCAGGCGCGCGCGATCTTCGAGGCCGCGGTTTCCGCCGGCAAGCGCACCGGCAAGACGGTGGTGCCGGAGGTGATGGTGCCGCTGATCGCCACCAAGGCCGAGTTCGACTTGGTCAAGGAGCGCATCGACGCGATGGCGGCGGCGGTGGTGAAGGAAACCGGCGCCAAGGTCGTCTATCAGGTCGGCACCATGATCGAGCTGCCGCGCGCATGCCTCATGGCCGGTGAGATCGCCAAGACGGCGGAATTCTTCTCGTTCGGCACCAACGACCTCACGCAAACTGCGTTCGGCATCAGCCGCGACGACGCCGCGAGCTTCCTCGGCACCTATACCGCGCGCGGCATCCTTGAGGTCGACCCGTTCGTGTCGATCGACCGCGAGGGCGTCGGCGAATTGGTGCGCATCGGCGTCGAGCGCGGGCGCAAGACCAAGCCGAAGCTCAAGGTCGGCATTTGCGGCGAGCACGGCGGCGATCCCGCCTCGGTCGCGTTCTGCCACCAGATCGGCCTCGACTATGTGTCGTGCTCGCCGTTCCGGGTGCCGATTGCGCGCTTGGCGGCTGCGCAGGCGGCATTGGGCAAGGATGCGGCGAGCCAGGCGTAGGGGTGCGGCGTCTCCCGGCGCGCAACCCCTGCGGGCTTGGCAAACGCCGGGCAGCTACCTAGTTTAATATATGCCCCGATGCGGCTGGAAGAGTCGCGACCATCGGCGTGCGTGACCCTGCATCCCTGCCGCTAGGTGGCCTCTTACGGGAGGTTACCATGGTCTGGCCTTTTGACGTCCACCGCCGTTGGCAAGACTGGTTTGGCATCGCGCTCGGCGTGCTGATCGCGCTGTCGCCATGGCTCGGGGGACCAACGGACAATCAGGTGGTGCTGTGGATCACCATGGCCGCCGGCATCTGGGTAGTGCAATTCGCGGGATTGCAACTGGTCGATCTGGAACGCTCGCAGGAGGCCGGACTATTGGTTTGCGGCCTTTGGCTTATCGCGTCGCCATTTGCACTCGGGTACGCCGACAGCGGGACTCTCATGTACTGGCATGTCGTTCTCGGCTCGGTCGTCGTGCCGCTAGCGGCGCTGGAGCTTTGGCAGGACTGGAAGCTCAGCGACAAGGAGCTTATCCGGCACGGTTCATAGAGCATGATCCCGAAAAGTGGGAGCCGGTTTTCGGAAAAGATCATGCTCCAACGCAAAGTTGGACGATGCTCTGTCGCGATAACTCATGGAGGTAACCCATGAACGTGCAAACGTCTGAAGTGCAGACAGCTGAGGTGATCGCTTCAAAATCCCACCGTCTGGTCGCGAGCGACCGGGTCGAGGGAACGCCGGTGCGTCGGCCGGGCGGAGAAAAAATCGGCACCGTTCAGCGCCTGATGATCGACAAGGTCGGCGGTAACGTCGCCTACGCGGTGTTGAGCTTCGGTGGCTTTCTGGGGATGGGACGCAAGCACTTGCCCATCCCGTGGACCCGGCTGAAGTACGATCTCATCCAGGAGGCCTATCTCGTCGACATCACGGACGAGGAACTCCGTCATGCGCCCGACTATGAGACGGATCAGCAGTTCGACTGGGGCGACCGCAGCCAGGAACTCGTGGTCCGCAACTATTACAGGTCGCCGCACTACTGGGGCCTCTGAGTGCTCGCGCTAGTGGTCCGGTTCAGAAATCCGCGCCAGGAATTCTGGCTGTTGTTTCCTGGCGCATCGCCTCGATCGAAAGGTCGCCGGAAGGAGTAGGCACGCATGGTTCGGTTGGAAAACAATGGCCCGTCGCGAAAGGCGGTGCCTGAGGCGCTGCCCCCTCGGCAAACGAACGCCGCAGAGCGTCGGCGATTGGACGAACTGCTCGACGACGCCCTCGAGCACACGTTCCCGGCATCCGACCCCGTTGCCATCGTGCCGCCGGCGCGGCCCAAGGCGGCGCGTCGGCGGCGAGCGGGGCATGACGAAGGCGGCAGCAGGTCGCAGGATTCGGATTTGCTGTCGAAGGGCCGGGGACTGACGCTGCGACTACGGTGTGCTCGAACAACGGAGGTCCGCCATGAAAGTCAAAGACGCAATGCACAAGGGCGTTAAGTGGGTCAGTCCGGACACCCCTGTTACCGAGATAGCGAAATTGATGCGGGAGCACGACATTGGCGCCATACCGGTCGGCGAAAATGACCAGCTGATCGGCATGGTCACCGACCGTGACATCGTCTGCAATGGGTTGGCGCAGGACGATTTCGATGCGCGCCTTGCAACGGCGCGCGATGTCATGACCTCCGGCATCCATTGCTGCGGGGAGCACGACGACCTCGCCAAAGCGGTGCGGCATATGGAGACGCTTCGAGTCCGCAGGCTGCCGGTGATCAACAACGGCAAGCGGATGGTCGGGATACTCTCTCTGGGCGACGTCAGCCATTCAGCGCTCAACGAACTGGTGTCCGAATACGTCAAGAGCGTCGCGGCTCATCACTGAGGTAGGTGCGGGCCGTACTTGGCAACGGCGCCACGACGCTAATCGGGGGGCGGTGTCCGCCGGCAAGCGCACCGGCAAGACGGTGGTGCCGGAGGTGATGGTGCCGGTGATCGCCACCAAGGCCGAGTTCGATCTGGTCAAGGAGCGCATCGACGCGATGGCGACGGCGGTGGTGAAGGAGACCGGCGCCAAGGTCGTCTATCAGGTCGGCACCATGATCGCGCTGCCGCGCGCATCGCTGATGGCCGGCGAGATCGCCAAGACGGCGGAATTCTTCTCGTTCGGCACCAACGACCTCACGCAAACCACGTTCGGCATCAGCCGCGACGACGCCGCGAGCTTCCTCGGTCCCTATACCGCGCGCGGCATCCTCGAGGTCGACCCGTTTGTGTCGATCGACCGCGAGGGTGTCGGGGAGTTGGTGCGCATCGGCGTCGAGCGCGGCCGCAAGACCAAGCCTAAGCTCAAGGTCGGCATCTGCGGCGAGCACGGCGGCGATCCCGTCTCGGTCGCGTTCTGCCACCAGATCGGCCTCGACTATATGTCGTGCTCGCCGTTCCGGGTGCCGATTGCACGCTTGGCGGCGGCACAGGCGGCCTTGGGCAAGAACGCGGCGACGCAGGCCTAGCGCGCTCTACGGTGGCGTCACGCGTGCCCGGTCCATCGAACGGGCCAGCACTCGAATGAGGCGAGCACGAGGTGGCCGGTTGCTGATTCACAGGAATGAGAATCGCGCCGGACCTCTGTGAGATGAGCCGTATCTGCGGTAAAGTTGCCTGCCGGACGACCCAGCGCAAAAATTCACGGCAAGACCAAGTCTGACGAGGAGTCAGGCAAGGCGCTCGGCTCGTCATTTGAGGCAAGGAAGTGGCTTTGGCACAGGCCAAAATCTGAGGGAGTTAGAAGATGAAATTTAGCGTCGTTCTGTCAACGGCTGCTTTTGCAGCCATCGTATCGTTGCATTCAGTACCCGCCTCGGCGTGGCCGCAGATGCCCAACGTGAGCGCGGCCGACCGCGATATGCTCGTGTCCGTAGCTGCCGTTCGTCGCACCACCGTTCGTCGCGGCCCGGCCGGCACCACTGTCCGTCGCACCACGGTTCGTCGCGGTCCGGTCGGCACCACTGTCCGCACCACCGCTGTGCGCGCTCCGTACGTCCACGGCACCACGGTTCGCGCGTGGTCCCGTCGGGCGTATTACGGCACCGTGGTCGGCGGCGTGGCGCTCGGCGCCGTTGCTGCGGCTCACTTTGCTCCTATTCCGCCGGCGGCGAACCTCTGCTGGGTCTGGACGACGCCGGCGCACACCGCGGGCTACTGGGATTACTGCAAGCCCGTGCGATAAGAAGGGCGGCCGCGCTGGTGCGCAACTAGTCTTGTATCATCGCGTGTCCCGGGCGCAGCGCAGCACGCAGTGCTGCGCTGCAGTGCACCGCTGGCGAGCTGCACCGCGTGCGGGACACGTTCCGTTACGTTGTCAAAGCCAAGCTACCCAGGAGCGCGAAATGATGAGACGTCTATCGCTGGCCGTAGTCGCGGCTATCGCATTCGGATGCGGCCAAGCGCACGCCGCCAGCTTCGATTGCGGCAAGGCGTCGAACCCCGATGAGATCACCATCTGCGACAGCCGCGAGCTGTCACAGCTCGATGTGAAGATGGCGACGCTCTACGACACCGTCATCAAGCTGGTGGGCATGGGCGTCCGCGGCGACATGCAGGACCAGCAACGCGCCTGGCTGCGGACGCGGGCCGATTGCGGGCACGACCGCGCGTGCATCAAAAAGCTCTACGAGTCGCGTATTCATGGCCTCGAAGGTGAAGTCGCCCGCATTGCCAAGGGCGGCCCTTATTGACCTTCGCGGCGATGTGACGATGTTCGCCGCCAATCTGCGCGCAACATCATCCGTGCACGTGTGAAAGCACGCGCCGATTCATTTTGTCGCACCTGCCTGGCGCGTGCGGCCACCGCTCCAGATTTTGTGCGTTTTCTTCGTGAATTCAGTTCTTGAATCCCTGAAGTTATGGAACATTCAGAACAGTTTCATTTCATGCGAGCGCAACCTGTGGCAATGATTCTTGGCCATGCCCTCGTTCCCCAAAGACACCCGCCTTCGCGGCGCCCCCGTCTCAGACCCGAAGATCATCGTGGTCGCGTCCGGGATCATCATGGTGTTGGTTTTGCTGTACGCGGTCGTTTGAGACGCGCGTCAGTCTTTTCCCAGGCGTGGATCAACCGCTGAGCATCATATCTTGGTGAATTCACGAAGTGGAAGCAGCAGCAGCAGCAGTTATGGATGGCGTTACGTGGCTCTAAATTCCTGAACCACCTCGATCTCACCTACGATCGAGTCGTTGAAATCGTTTAGTTCAGCCGCAGGTATCCAATATTCTCTGTGTTGCCGGCCGCCCGCTTCTTGGGCTTCGTATTTTTCAAGGAAGCTGCGCCGTATGCGAAATCGAGTGACAAACCCTGCGCCATTTGCGGGCACGTTCCAGTCACGAGCAATCTTGACCGCGTACTCCTCCGTCAGAACCGGATAAAAAATCGGCTGGTCGGGAAGGCGCGGTGGAAACTCACGCATCCCCGATTTGCGGACGAGGTCGAGTTCTTTGGGTCCAACGGGACGCCAGAGCGTTATCGTGTCTTCCATTCAGCGAAGTTTCCTGAGCTTGTGCAAGTCGACGGGACGAAGACGAGCTTGATGGAGTTCATTGTTGTTTCGAGCGGCCTTCACGGTTTGCCGGGCGCGAGAGCGAAGCTCGCGTGCTTCGCTCGTATCGCTCCTCGGACGCCATACGATGCACCCCAGGCGAACTGGTAGGTGTCGTCTACCTTCGTGATCTTCATGAAATGGATGATCCCAGGCAGGTTGAAATCGTCTAAGGCGACATTTGTAACGTCGTTGAGCGTGATCGTGACGACGACGTGCCTGTCGAGAACGAAGTAGCCCCGGGCATCCGTCTTGTCAGTGATCTCCCAAGTGTGAACGCGAAGAACGCTCTGCTCTTGGCTGGATAGTTTGACCTCAAGCAGATTTGCGTCGTGGAAATGCGGCACATGCCCAAACCATTTGGATAGTGCTTCTCCGCCTGGGAGCTCGTGCAAAATGGCTTCGGATGTCATCGCTTTAGCCTGCCAGACAGAATTGGTGACTGGAGTTTCGCGCGCCGGCTATGCACAACCTATGAACAGAACGCGTGACTTCTGTTTACAGCGAGCATCCATTCTTTGACTTTCGTGCGGATTTAGTTCCTAATGCGGCCATCCCGCTCACCGAAGGCGTCTCCGGAGACGAGCCAGAGTCGGAGCGGGATGCGGCGTCCCGCGTGCGTGGCTCGTAACCACGCTCCCGGGAGGCTCCGGAAACCCGCCCTCCGCCACTACGAGTGGACGCGAGTAGATCGCAGACGGTGACGCCGAAGACGCTTGCGTCTAGGAGGCACCCCGCGCGGGACCGGACGCCAGAAATCCCGTGGTGGAGCGCCGAGAGGCGAGCGTCCGGCGTTATCGGACGCGAGGCGTTTTGCGCAAAGCGCGTTCACGCGCGTCTTCGACGCAGATGCGCCTGCGGGCCTGCGTCACTGGCCCGCGAGCGGGTGCCTCGCAAGCACCCGAGCGCCTGTCGGCGCTCCGCCCCCTCGACTTTAGTCGCAGGGGAACCGGCAAACCTCGGAGGACATTTTGCCTCGCGAGCACGATCGCGCTTGCGGACCCGCACCCGCAAGCCATGCTAGCCTGCGCGAGGATGGCGCCGGCAAGAGCGCGACGCGGAGGGGACATGACAGGGAACGGCAACGCGCCGAAGCAGCAGCTTGCGCAGTCGGATGCCGAGACCATCGATGCCGGTTTGGCCGGCGCGGCGATTTCCGGCGAGGCGCTGCGCAAGGCCGAGACCTACATCGAGGCCGAAGAGGGCGCGACCAACCGGCTCGTCGGTGTCGCCGCCACGATCACCACCGCGATCGCGGTCGTGATGTCACTGTTTCATCTCTACACCGCGATCGCCGGCGTGCCGCCGCTGTTCAACGAATTCCCGATCGTTGCCACACAGCCGCTGCGCTACACCCACGTCGCGTTCGTGCTCGTGCTCTGCTTCCTGTTGTTTCCGTTGTCGAGCCGGTTCCGCAACCGGATCCAGTGGTTCGACGTCATCCTCGCGGCGATTGCGGTCGGAATCCTGATCTACGCCCTCGAAGGCGGCGAGGACTTCACCGATCGTGCGACCATACCCACGCGTACCGATGTCATCATCGGCGTCGTGTTCATCGTCATCCTCCTGGAGGCGACGCGGCGCACCATCGGATGGATCGTTCCGGTAGTGGCGATCCTGTTCATGGCCTATGCGATGGCGGGGCCGTATCTGCCGCAGCCCTGGAACCATCGCGGCTACGGCATCGATCAACTCGTCGGGCATCTGTTCATCACGCTCGAAGGCATCTTCGGCATTCCGGTCGACGTCTCGTCGTCGCTGATCATCCTGTTCACGATCTACGGCGCGTTCCTGCAGCATTCCGGCGCCGGCAAATTCTTCATCGATTTTTCGTTGCGGCTGATGGGCAACAAGTCGAACGCCGCCGGCCGGACCGTCGTGCTCTCGTCGTTCCTGCTTGGCGGTCCGTCTGGCTCGGGCGTCGCCACGACGGTGACGGTCGGCGCCGTCGCCTATCCGATGATGCAGCGGGCCGGGTTCGAGAAGAACGCCGCCGGCGGGCTGTTGGCGGCCGGCGGTCTCGGCGCGATCATCTCGCCGCCGGTGCTGGGCGCGGCCGCGTTCCTGATCGCCGAGTTCCTCAAGATCAGCTATCTCGACGTGATCTGGATGGCGGTGATCCCGACCTGCCTTTACTACCTGTCGCTGCTGTTCATGGTCGAGCTCGACGGCCGCAAATACAGCGGCGTCACCACGATGACGGTCGACGACTTTTCGTGGTGGCAGTCGTTCCACTTCATTTCGCTGATCGCGGTCATCGCGTTCATGCTGCTCGGGCGTTCGCCGGCGTTGTCGGTGTTCTATGCGACGGTGGTCGCCTTCGCGCTCAGCTTCTTGACCCGCGAGACCGCGTTGACGCCGAAGCGTCTGGTGCGCGCGCTGTCCGACGGTTCGACCAGCGTGCTCACCGCCGCCATCACCTGCGCCACCGCTGGCATCATCGTCGGCGTGGTCACGCTGACCGGGCTCGGGCAGAAGTTCGCCGACATCGTCATCAGCTATGCCGGCGGCAGCCTGCTGCTGACGGCGGTATTCACCGCGCTCGTGGTCTGGATCGTCGGCCTGGCCGTGCCGGTCACCGCGTCCTACATCATCTGCGCCGTGATCGCGGCGCCGGCGATGATCAAGCTCGACGTGCCGCCGGTCGCCGCGCACATGTTCATCTTCTACTATTCGGTGCTCTCGGAGGTCTCGCCGCCGACCGCGCTGTCGCCGTTCGCCGCGGCTGCGATCACCGGCGGCGATCCCTACGCGACGACCTTGCAGGCGTGGAAGTACACGCTGCCGGCGTTCCTGGTGCCGTTCGTGTTCGTGCTCGATCCGCAGGGCATCGGCCTGTTGTTGCAGATACCCAAGAACGGATCGGCGATCGACATCGTCCTGATCACGCTGAAGACCGGGCTTGGACTGGCCGCGCTCGCGTCGGCGGCGCAAGGCTGGGCGATCCGCAAAGCCACGGGGCCGGAGCGCATTCTGTTGCTGCTCGCGGGCCTGCTGATGGTGTTCCCGGGCTTGCTCGAGGCGCTCGTCGAGGCCATCATCCGCGTCGACATTGGATACACCGCGTCATTCGGCATGCTGATCGCCGCAGCGGTGCTGATAAAACAATGGGTGCAGCCGGCGCCGTCGAACGCATAAGCGAGCGGCTCAATAGAGAATGATCCATAGAGAATGATCCAAAGAGAATGATCCAAAGAGAATAATCCAAAGAGAACGACGTCAGGGAGGATCAACGATCATGGCTTGGAACAGGACATCCCGTATTGCGATCTCGGCGCTTGCGCTTGCGGCCGTCGCGTTTGCCGGTGCGGCCGTTGCGCAGAACTTGAACATCGCCATCGCGACCGGCGGCACCGGCGGCGTCTACTATCCGCTCGGCGGCGGCATGGCGAACGTGTTGTCGAAATACGTGCCCGGTGTGCAGGCGACGGCGCGCGTGACCGGCGGCTCGGTCGACAACCTGCGTCTGATCCATACCGGCCAGAGCGAAGTCGGGCTGGTGATGGTCGACGCCGCGCTCGACGCGCTGAAGGGCGAAGACAAGTTCAAAGGCTCGCCTGTCGCCGTTCGCACACTCATGGTGCTCTATCCCAACCGCATGCATGTCGTGTCGATCGAAGGCACCGGCGTCACCAGCATGGCCAGCCTCAAGGGCAAGCGGGTGTCGACCGGCTCGCCCGGCAGCGCCACCGAGGTGATGGCGTTCCGCGTGATCGAAGGCGCCGGGCTGCATCGCGACAAGGACATGCGGCGCGAGCGGCTCGGCGTTGCCGAGTCGGTCAATGCGCTCAAGGACCGCCGGATTGACGCGTTCTTCTGGGTCGGCGGCCTGCCGACCGCTGCCGTCACCGATCTCGGCGCGACTCCCAACGTGAAGATCGCGATGATCGACCACGCCGAGGCGGTCGAGAAGATGAATGCGCAGTATGGCGGCATCTATTCGAGCGGCGTGATCCCGGCGAAGACCTATCCCGGACAGACCAAGGACAACGCGATCGCGGTGGTGCAGAACATCCTGGTCGCCAACGCGTCGATGTCGGACCAGGTCGCCTACGACATCGTCAAGACCTTCATCGAGCGGCAGAAGGAGCTCATCGCCGTGCATGCCGAGGCGGAGAGCATCACGCTCGACAATCAGCTTCGCAAGAATTCGCCGATCCCGTGGCATCCGGGCGCGGAGCGTTACCTCGTCGAACGCGGCGTGAAGATGTGACGTGATCGTCGCGCAATATTCTGCGTGACGGTTATCATGCCTTGTTGAATGGGGCGTGATTCGATGCGCAGCACGGCGGTGCTTTGGTGGCGGGTTCTCATGGTCGCGGGCGGTTTCGCCTTCGGCCTGTTTGCGGATCGGCGGCCATTCGGCGAGACATTTTTCGCTCAACCGATTGTGGTGTTTGCCGCGCTGGCGGGATTGGGGCTGCTGATTCTGCGCGTCGTGCTGCGTCGTCCGGTTCCCGATGTCATCCCGGAGCGCGCAATGGTCGTCGGATTTTTTCTCGGCATCGCCGCGTTCCTCGCCGGCAACTGGATCGGCGTGCATTTCATCGCTGGCCGTTGAGGTGCGTGGCGTGAATGCAACATCGTTGACTTGGTGTTTACCAAGTTTCGCCGGTGTTCCCCGCTTTGGTTCCCGATAACACCGATTCCACGCGACGCGATTAACGCGTTCGCAAGGTTAATTCGGCAATAAAGAAATCCGTCGCATTTGCGCCATCACGGTGCCCCGTCGCGACGTCAGTGTCGGTTTGTATCTGTAGCGTTGCGTAGAGTTGGGGTGGGATGATTGCGTCACGTCTCAGGCCGAAGGGCGGCCTTGTTTCGCCCTTCGGCCTCGGTCTTCTGACTTTCATCGTCGTGCCAAACGCAATCGGGTCGCAGGATCTTGCGGCGCTGGTTGCGCGCCAGCCGGTCATGGCTGAACGGCCGATGTCGCGCTTCTCGCTGATCTCGGCCGCGCACGGCGCGACTTTCACCATGCCGCGCCCGATGAGCGCGGCGATGCCGGCGTCGCTGAGCTATACGCTCGCCGGTCTCGATACGACTTATTCCGGCATGACCGGCGCGATCCGCGAGCGCCTGCTCGGCGACGCGCTGTTCGTGCCGGATGATGCCGAACTGCCGGTGCCGAACCGTTCGTCCAAGGGTGATCGTCTTCCGGGTCCGGAAGTCGGGCGACAGCCTGACGCGGCCGCACCTGAACCGTCGTCCGACGTGAGCGCCGAAAGCGCAGCCGGCAATCAGCAGACGTTCCAACTCGCCAGCGCCGACCATCGCGCGGCGCCCGCGCCCGCGCCAAGCGTCGCCGAGGCAGGCGCGCCCGAGATCACGGCGCCGGAAACCATCGCGCCGCAGAACGAGCGCGGTTCGGCCGCCGAATTCGCCGCTCACCTCGCGATCGGTATCGCCTTCACGCGCGAGGAGGCCGATCCGGAGTTCCTGATGGGGCGGCTCTATTTCGGCGGCGCGCCGATGGGCGAGACGCTCGAAGGCGTGCAGCCGTGGCCGCAAGGCGACGAGCCCAAGGTCGAGACGCTTAACGTTTCGGTCGACACCGATGCGACCACCGCTTCGATCGCGCCCGATCCGACGCCGATAGATCGTTCGGCGTTGCCCAGCGGCGGCGAAAGCATCGCCAGCAAGGGCGAGGTCACCGGCGAAGGTCGCCGTCCGATGTCGCCGGCGCAGCGTCTCGGTCTCAACGCGTCGACCCGCGCCAAACAGGAGAAATGCCTCGCGGAAGGCATCTATTTCGAATCGCGCGGCGAGCCGGTGCGCGGCCAGATCGCGGTCGCGCAGGTGATAGTCAACCGCGCGTTCTCCGGCCACTATCCTTCGAGCGTGTGCGGCGTGGTCTATCAGAACGCGCACCGCTATCTCGCGTGCCAGTTCACCTTTGCCTGCGATCGTCATCCCGACGTGATCCGCGACCAGGCCGCGTGGCAGCGCGCGGTGGCGGTGGCGGCGGGCACGCTCGACGGCAAGCTGTGGCTGCCGGAAATCGGCAAGGCGACGCACTATCACGCCTATTGGGTGCGGCCGGGCTGGGTGCGCACGATGCAGAAGCTGCATCGCATCGGCGTGCACACGTTCTACCGTCCGACGCGCTGGGGCGACGGCGCCGACGCGCCGGCCTGGGGCGATGCCACCGCGACGGCGGAAGCCGCGCGCGCGCTGTAAGAGACAGAAACTACATCTCGATATCGAGCGCGACGTCGAGCGATGGCGCCGAGTGCGTGATCCAGCCTGACGACGCATAGTCGACGCCGGTCGCAGCCACGGCGGCGATGGTGTCCAGCGTGATGCCGCCGGACGCTTCGAGCACCGCGCGGCCCGCGGTCATTTCCACCGCCTTGCGCATGTCGGCGAGGCCCATGTTGTCGAGCAGCACGACGTCGGCGAGACCGGTGCCGAGCACGTCGGCGAGCTGGTCGAGGGTGTCGACCTCGATCTCGATTTTCACCAGATGGCCTGCGTTAGCGCGCGCGCGTTCGAGCACGCTGCGCACGCCGCCGGCGACCGCGATGTGGTTATCCTTGATCAGCATCGCGTCGTCGAGGCCCATGCGGTGGTTGAATCCGCCGCCACAACGCACCGCGTATTTCTCGAGCGCGCGCAGTCCCGGCGTGGTCTTGCGGGTGCAGCAGATGCGCGTCTTCGTGCCCTTCAGCAGCCGCACGAAACCGGCAGTCGCGGTCGCGATGCCGGAAAGATGTCCGAGCAGGTTGAGCGCCGTGCGTTCGGCGGAAAGCACGACACGCGCGTCGCCGGTAACCGTCATCAGCGCCGTCTTCGCCGCGACGCTATCGCCGTCGCGCGCGCTTGCCTTGAGCTCGATGTCGGGCGCCAGCCGCTGGAACGTCGCGGCGACCAGTGGCAGGCCTGAGATCGCGCCGGCCGCGCGTGCGACGACGACGGCGCGCGCTTGCGTACCGGCGGGAATGGTCGCAATCGAGGTCACGTCACCGGCACGGCCGAGATCCTCGGCGAGTGCCCGTTCGACCGCGGCGTCGATCTCGAGCGGCGACAGGAAGCCTTCTGGATAGAGCAGGGATGAATGCATCGGTGTTTTATCCGGAGAGTGCAACGCGCTCGGGTTGGCGGGTGGCGTCAGCTGCGATGGCCCGCGCATCGGCGAGCGTGAGCAGGCTGCGCCGGGCTTGCGCAGGGTCGGCTGCAGGGAAGTCGCTGCGGTAGTGGCCGCCGCGGCTTTCGCGGCGGCGCCATGCGGCAGCGGCGATCAGGAGCGCCGCGGTCGCCATGTCGCGCACCGCAGGTGATTTGGCGTTGCGCTCGATCCTGCCGATTTCGCGCAGCGCGGTCACGAGCCCGTCGTGGTCGCGGATCACGCCGACGTGTCGCGACATGAGCTCCCGCAATTCGCGCTCGCTTGCAACATCGATCGCGGGTGCCGCGCCGAGAGTTGTATGCGGCAGCGGCAACGGATGAGCAGGCACAGTTGCGTCGAGGCTGGAAATGTCCGCGGCAATCCGTGCCGCGAACACCAGCGCTTCAAGCAGCGAGTTTGACGCAAGCCGGTTGGCGCCGTGTACGCCGGTCGATGCGACTTCGCCCGCGGCCCACAAGCCCGCGAGCGAGGTGCGGCCGCGCGCGTCGGTCCACACACCGCCCATATGATAATGGACGGCCGGCGCGACCGGGATCAGGTCGCGCACTGGGTCGATGCCGGCGTCGCGGCAACTCTGGTTGACGGTCGGGAAGCGTTCCGGAAAGGCCGCGCCGATGGCATCGCGCGCATCAAGAAAGGCGCCGCGGCCAGCAGCGATCTCGGCAAACACCCCGCGCGCGACGATGTCGCGTGGTGCGAGCTCGGCCTCCGGATGCAGCGCGCGCATGAAGCGTTCGCCGTTGCGATTGACCAGGGTCGCGCCTTCGCCGCGGATCGCCTCGCTGGCGAGCGGTGCCGGATCGCGCCCGACCGCGATGCCGGTCGGATGGAATTGCACGAATTCGGTGTCGGCGAGAAACGCGCCGGCGCGCGCAGCGATGGCGAGCCCGTTGCCGCGCGCCTCGGGCGGATTGGTGGTGACGGCGTAGAGATAGCCGATACCGCCCGATGCGAGGACCACCGCGCGCGCGGGCAGGGTGATCTTTTCGCCGCGCGTGCTGCGCGCCTGCACGCCGGTGACGCGCGCACCGTCGGTGGTCAGATCCTCGGCGATGACGTTCTCGAGCACACGAACGCTGGGCGTCCGGCGTATCGCCGCGACCAGCGCCTGCATGATGGCGTGCCCCGCGCGATCGCCTTTCACATGCACGATACGTCGCGCGGAGTGGGCGGCTTCCTGCCCGACGGCGAGGCGGCCCTCGCGATCCTGGTCGAACGGGACGCCAAAGGTGAGGAGATCGTGCACGCGCGCCGACGCCTCGCGTGCCATCTCAAGCGCCAGGCCTTGGTCGACCAGGCCTGCGCCGGCGGCAACCGTGTCGTGAGCGTGCGACTCCGCCGTGTCGCCTTCGGCGACCGCGGCGGCGATGCCGCCTTGCGCCCAGGCGCTCGACGACCCTTCGCCGAGCGCGACGGCGGTCAGGATCGTCACCGGCAGCGGGGCCAGCTTGAGCGCGCAGAACAAGCCGGCAATGCCGCTGCCGACGATCACGACGTCATCGACGCCGGTCCGGGCTTGTGCCCGGACGCTATACTCCCGGCGATCATCGGCCATAGGCTACACACCACATGAACAAGAGCGTGCCTTGAGCAAGAAGCGCGCGGCTTCAGCTCTTCAGATTGATCATCCGCTCGACCGAGCGCCGCGCTTTCGCGGCGATGGCGGGATCGATCACGACCTCTTCCTTGAGGTAGACGAGGCTGTCGAGGATGTTCGGCAGCGATATCCGCTTCATGTGCGGGCAGAAGTTGCACGGCCGCACGAATTCGACGTCCGGCAGTTCGGCCTTCACGTTGTCGGCCATCGAGCACTCTGTGACCATCACGACGCGCTTCGGATTGTGCTTGCGCACCCAGTCGATCATGCCGGCGGTCGAGCCGGTGTAATCGGCTTCCGCGATCACGTCGGGCGGGCATTCCGGATGGGCGATGATCTGCACGCCCGGCTCGTTGCCGCGCACGCGGCGCAATTCCTCACCGGTGAAGCGCTCGTGCACTTCGCAGGCGCCCTTCCAGGCGATGATCTTCTTCGTCGACTGCGACGCGACGTATTTCGCGAGATACTGGTCGGGTAGGAAGATCACGGTGTCTGAGTCGAGGCTCTCGACCACCTGCACGGCGTTCGAGGAGGTGCAGCAGATGTCGACCTCGGCCTTCACCTCGGCCGAGGTGTTGACGTAAGCGACCACCGGCACGCCCGGGAATTTCTTGCGCAGCAGCCGCACGTCCTCGCCGGTGATGGAGGAGGCGAGCGAACAGCCTGCGCGCAGATCCGGGATCAGCACGGTCTTGTCGGGATTGAGGATCTTCGAGGTCTCCGCCATGAAGTGCACGCCGCCCTGCACGATGATGTCGGCGTCGACCTTCGTCGCTTCGCGCGCGAGCTGGAGCGAATCGCCGACATAGTCGGCGACGCAGTTGTAGATTTCCGGCGTCTGGTAATTGTGCGCCAGGATGACGGCGTTGCGCTCCTTCTTGAGCGCATTGATCGCCTTGACGTAGGGCGCGAAGAACGGCCACTCGACCGGCGGGATCACGGCCTTGACGCGCTCGTAAAGATGCGCGGTCTCGCGGCCGACTTGCTCGTTCCATTCGAGCGACGGCATCGGCAGCACGCCGAACCGGCGCGCGGCCGCCGAAAGACCGGCGGTCGGCGGCGGGACGATGGGCGAAACTGACGTCGGGCCAAAGGCTTGCAGGATCGGCATGGCTTCCTCCAACTAAATATGCTCAGATTGAGCATATTTAGGCGCAAAAACATCCGGCGTGTGCCGGCCCAGCTCGCAAGTCGATATTCTCATTTCGAGCAAAACAGATATAGCACTTTCCAGATCGCTCTACCAGTCCCCTCCGGGTGCCACGCAGCCCATTCGTCCGAGGGCAGCTATGCGCCGCACGACGCACGCTTTGACCAAAGTGTGATTGGGGCGCTGGCGTGTGGACCCTATGTTGCGTTCCGCCGGAGAGATTCTCATGACGAATGCGACCACCAGCGCCACCAAATTTTCGTGGCGCCTGCCGATCATCATATGCCTGTGCGGCTGCGCGATTTCGGTCCTGACGTTCGGGCCACGCTCGTCGCTCGGCTTCTTCCTTTCGCCGCTGTCGCAGGCGAACGGATGGGGCCGCGACGTGTTCGCGATGTCGCTCGCGCTGCAGAACCTGATCTGGGGGCTGGGTCAGCCTTTCGCCGGCGCGATCGCCGACAAATACGGCGCGCCGCGCGTGCTCAGCGTCGGCATCGTCCTGTATGCGCTCGGGCTCTATCTCACCGCGAGCGCGACCACCCCGGCGATGGTGCATTTTGCGGCCGGCGTGCTGATCGGTCTGGGGCTTTCCGGCGCGGCGGTGCCGATGGTGATCGGCGCGCTCGGCAAAATCCTGCCGGAGAGCTGGCGCTACGTCTCGTTCGGCGCGGTGACGGCGGCGGGCTCGTTCGGTCAGTTCCTGTTCTCGCCGATCGCCGTGCACCTGATGGGTGCCTACGGCTGGCAGCAGACGCTGGTGATTTTCTCGTGCGTGCTGCTGCTCGCCATTCCGCTGGCGATGATGCTGATTGCGCCGCGCAACCCCGCCGGCTCACCGTCTGCTGCCGCGCCGGCTCAATCATTGACGAAGGCCCTGTCAGAGGCGTTCGGGCACCGTTCCTACGTGCTGCTGGTGCTCGGCTTCTTCACCTGCGGCTTCCAACTCGCGTTCGTCACCGCGCACCTGCCGAGCTATCTCGCCGATCGCGGCATCTCCGCCGAGATCGGCGGCTGGACGCTGGCGATCATCGGCCTGTTCAACATCGTCGGCTCGCTCGGCGCTGGCTGGCTCGCGACGTTCCTGCCCAAGCGATACATCCTGTCGTTCATCTATTTCGCCCGCGCGATCTCGATCGTCGCGTTCATCTCGGTTCCGGCGACGCCGGCGACGACGCTGATCTTCGGCGCCTTCACCGGACTGCTCTGGCTCTCCACGGTGCCGCCGACGTCGGGCCTGGTGGCGGTGATGTTCGGCACGCGCTGGCTGACGATGCTGTTCGGCTTCGCCTTCTTCAGCCATCAGGTCGGCGGCTTCCTCGGCGTCTGGCTCGGCGGCGTGGTGTTCGAACGCACTGGCTCCTACGACACTGTGTGGTGGCTTTCGGTGCTGTTTGGCGTGCTCTCGGCCGTCATCAATCTGCCGATCGTCGAAAAGCCGGTGGAGCGGCCTGTCCCGGCCGCCGCCTAACAAGCATACTCGGCCCATGCAGCCCGGGCCGAGCACTCCCCAGCCGACCGACAAGCCGTCGACCACCAAGCCGTCGCTCGCCAAGCCCTTGATCTCAACTTGGCGGACACCTGCCGTCATCGTCGCCTGCGGCTGCCTGATCGCCACCATCACCTACGGTCCGCGGTCGTCGTTCGGCTTCTTCATGGCGCCGATGACGCTGGACAATGCCTGGGGCCGCGACGTGTTCGCGCTCTCGGTCGCGATGCAGACGCTGATCTACGGCATGGCGCAGCCGTTCTCGGGGGCGCTGGCCGACAAGTTCGGCACCGTGCGCGTGATCATCATCGGTGCGCTGCTCTATGCGTCTGGCGTGTTCATGATGTCGCGCGCGACCACGCCGGGTGAACTCTATTTGACCTCGGGCGTGCTGATCGGGCTCGGGCTCACCGGCTGCTCGTTCAGCCTGATCATTCCGTCGTTCGGCAAGCTCCTGCCGGAGAACTGGCGCACGATGTCGTTCGGCGCCGGCACGGCGGCCGGCTCGTTCGGGCAGTTCCTGTTCTCGCCGCTCGGCGTAAGCCTGATCGACAAGGTCGGCTGGCGCGCGACGCTCGAGATCTTCGCCTGCATCATCCTGCTGGTGATCCCGCTGTCGTTCGCGATCGCGACCTCGCGGCAGGATGCGTCGTCGCCGACGAAGCCGGGCACGTGGAGCGCCAACGTGGTGCCGGGCCAGACCTGGAAGGGAGCGCTGGCGGAAGCGCTCGGACACCGCTCGTTCGTCCTGCTGGTGATCGGCTATTTTACCTGCGGCTTCCAGCTTCAGTTCGTCACGCTGCACCTGCCGTCGTATCTCATCGACCGCGGGCTGTCGGTCGAGGTCGGCGGCTGGACGCTCGGCATCATCGGCCTGTTCAACATCATCGGCGCGCTGCTGTCGGGCTACCTCGCGAGCCGCATGCCCAAACGCTACATCCTCGCGTTCATCTATTCGACGCGCGCGCTGGCGGTTGTGTTCCTCATCACCATGCCGGCGCATCCGGCGGTGGCGCTGATCTACGGCGCCGTGACCGGACTGCTGTGGCTGTCATCGGTGCCGCCCACGTCCGGCCTGGTCGCGGTCATGTTCGGCCCGCGCTGGCTGTCGATGCTGATCGGCATCACGTTCCTGAGTCATCAGATCGGCGGCGCGCTTGGCGTCTATCTTGGCGGCCTGCTGTACGAGGTGACCGGGTCGTACAACATCATCTGGTGGGGCGGGGTCGTGTTCGGCATCCTGTCGGCGCTGATCAACCTGCCGATCGTCGAGAAGCCGGTGCCGCGTCCGGCGGCGGTGCCAGCGGTGGCGTGATATAGTCGCGCGATCATCCCAGCGAGGTAACCGTGGCCACTTTCAAAGCAATCGTGATCGAAAAGGCCGACAGCGGCCAGACCGTCGCGCTCAAGGATTTCGACGAAGCCAACCTGATGGAGGGCGACGTTGACGTTCGCGTCGAATGGTCGACCGTCAACTACAAGGACGGGCTCGCCGTCACCGGCAAGGCGCCGGTGGTGCGACGCTGGCCGATGATCGCGGGCATCGATTTCGCCGGCACGGTCGAGAAGTCATCGCATGCGGACTGGAAGCCGGGCGACAAGGTGATCCTCAACGGTTGGGGCCTTGGCGAGACCCATCTCGGCGCCTACGGGGAAAAAGCGCGGGTGAAGGGCGAGTGGCTGGTACGGTTGCCGGCGACCATGAGCGGCCGTGACGCGATGGCGATCGGCACCGCCGGCTACACCGCGATGCTCGCGGTGATGGCACTCGAGAAACATGGCATCACGCCCGACCGCGGGCCGCAGATCGTGACCGGCGCCGCCGGCGGCGTCGGGTCGGTCGCGATCGCGCTGCTGGCGCGGCTCGGCTACGAAGTCACCGCGTCGACCGGCCGGCCGGAGGAAGCGGACTACCTCAAGCGGCTCGGCGCCACCGAGGTGATCGAGCGCAAGGAGCTCTCGGGGACGCCGCGCGCACTCGGGAAGGAGCGGTGGGCGGGTGGTGTCGACTCCGTCGGCTCGACCACGCTCGCCAACGTCGTGTCGATGATGCGCTACGGGGGCGCGGTAGCGGCGTGTGGGTTGGCCGGCGGTATGGATTTGCCGACGTCGGTCGCGCCGTTCATTTTGCGCGGGGTGTCACTTTTAGGCATCGACTCGGTCTACAGGCCGCGCCCGGACCGCGAAGCGGCCTGGAAACGGCTCGAAACTGACCTGGATCGTTCGAAATTGGAGGAGATGACCGCCGAAATCGGCCTGTCCGACGTGATGGAGGCGGGCCGGCTCATCGTCGAGGGACTTGTCCGCGGTCGAATCGTGGTCAAGATTGGGTAAACATCTTCACCATTTGGCGACGATCGTCAGGCAGGATCGGACATCCACATGGTTAGCCGCGCGTAAACGCGGTAGTATGGGTTCGGGTTAGGGGGACTACCAATGTCAGTGCGTGTTGTGACGGTCGCAACGACCTTGCTGTTGGCATGGCCGGCGCTGGCGGAGCCGCTTGGCGTCGATGCCGCGCGGAAGTTCGTCGTCGGTAAGACATTCGCCTACAACTGTTTCGACGGCACCAAGGGTGCCGGGCGCATCCAAAGCGACCTGTCGGTCGCGGGCACCATCCAGATCCGCGGCAACGGGCCGATCCGGTTCGTGCAGCTGCCGCCCGGCACGCTGAAGGTCAAAGGCAACGCGGTCTGCGCTTCGGTGCGCGGCATTCCGATGGAGCCCTGCTTCAACGTCGAGCGCACCGACCAGCAGAGCTTCCGCGGCTCGGTCACCGGTCTGCCGTTCGCCTATTGCGACTTCGTCCGCCGCGGTCCCGGTACGCGGACTCCTTCGGTACGGACGACGCTGCGGACGACGCAGCCGCTCGCGATCCACGCTGCTGCGGCGCCGTCCGCCGACTGAAGCTTCATCGCTCTCGTTTCGTGATGCCCGCGCTCGTCGCGGGCATCTGCGTTTTGAGGAGCCTCTACGAGATCACGCCAGGCTTCATGTCACGGGCGTAGAGCCCGCCGCTGCGCTTGACGCGGTCGCTATACGCCGAGGGAACAGCAGCCGCTGGTAGAACACGCCGATGCCCATCAGCACCGCGCCGAGTCCGATGAACGAGAGCGCCTGGTAGATGCCGGTGAGGTCGCCCATGTCGACCAGGAAGACCTTGAGCACGGTGAGGATCACCACCGCGGCCGAGGCGAGCCGCACCGCCTGCGATTTCAGCACCACGCCGATCGCGAGCAGCACCACGCCGAAGGCGAGCCAGACCGCCGAATAAGCGTATTGCTCGGCCTGCAAGGTCCGTCCGACGGTGAGCACGTCGCCGTGGAAGTAGCGGCGGACCTGCAGCGACAGGTAGGCGAGCGCCAGCGTCACGGCGACCACCGCGGCGAACTGGCTGTAGGCCAGCGGCCGGAGGCCACGGGTGGTGAGCGCAAGCGTCGCCGCCAGCAGTGCCGGCATCCCGTAGCCGAGCAGGATCAGGTTGAAGAAACTGCCGCCGACATTGTACGGGAAGATCATCGGATTGCCGTTGAAGCCGAGCCCGACCACGATCGCGGCCAGCGTCAATGCGCCGACGATCAGCGCGCCCGCGTTGTGGATGACGCTGTGGGTGCGCTGGCGCAGCCACTCAAGGCCGATCGTCATCGCAAGACCGACGTTCACGTGCAGGGCGATCTCGTTGAGACCGCTCGAGGCACGGAACATGTTGCCGCCGGTCATGTAGTGCCGGACTTGAAGGAAGGCGAGCAGCACGCCGAACAGCAGCGCGGCGGAGTCCGCCAGCCGCGCCGGCGGATCGTCGGCGCGCCGCCGCAGCAGGTGGCCGCCGAGCCAGAACGCGGCGGCGGGGATGCCATAGCCCCACAGCAGCCAGTTGAAGATCGGTGTGGTGCCGAGGTTGGTGAGCCCGACGATGGCTGGATTGTAAGCGATGCGCGCCAGCACGCCCGCGACCAGCACGCCGACGAGGATGCGTAGCGCCGGCAGCGGACGCTTGTCGGCAATCCAGGCAACGCCTGGCACCATCAGCGCCAGCGCGACGGTGAGCCAGCCTTTCTCCAATGCCATGGTGAGCGCGAGCGCCAATGCGGCGACCGCGCCGGTCGCGAAGATCGCTGCGGCCGCGGCGCTGCCGGGACGCGGCTCGCGGCGGCTCAGCGTTTCGGTGGCGAACGCGAACAGCGCGGCGAGAAGCAGCGCGATGCCGGCGAAGGGCAGGGCCTGCTCGAATTGGTAGATGCGATAGTAGAGCGCGATAAGAATCGCGAGCGGCACGAACACCGCGGCGGCGGCCCATAGCGTCGGCACCATGGGCTGCGTCGAACGGCCCTGAGCGAGGAAGCCGGCGGCGCCGAACAACAAGGCAAGGGCGGCGCCGAGCGCGAGATGCGTTCCGTAGAACACGTGCTGCGGCTCCGGTACCGCGCCGGCGGTGGGACCGGACGGCAGCACGAGATGCTCGACGCTGACGCCGACCGAGAATTGCAGGAACATCAGCGCGACCATCACGCCGGCGAGCGGCACCGCGGCGGCCGCGGCTTCGCTGCGCCACGCGATGGCGACGACGGCGGCCGTGAGCGCGACGAAGGTGATCAGCGCGATCGTGTCGTGCCGGCTCATCAGCACGATCAGCAACGCGCCGAACAGATAAGCCGCGAGGCCCAACGATGACACGGCATCGACCTTGCCGGGCGCGGGATCGGGACCGAACAGGAAGCCCGACACGATGAAGATCGCGACCAGCGCGAATCCCGCGATCACGTGGAAGGCGTGCGAGGCGATTCCGATGTCCTTGAGCAAAGCGAGACCGGGCAGCGTCCAGAACAGGCCGAACGCGATCGCGGTGATCGCAAGCCATCGCCACATCCGCGCCCGCGCCAGCATGAAGGCGGCCGCGGTCACGACCGCGAGGTAAAGATAGAGCGCCCAGAAGTTCGGCTTGTCGGTCGAAATGATCAGCGGCGTCACGTAGGCGCCGACGAGGCCGAGGCCGGCGAGCCACGGACCATGCACCAGCGCCGCGGCGAGGGTTGCGAGCGCGACGAGGCCGAGCAGGATGAAGGCGGTGCCGGCGCCGATGAATTGATAGAGCGCAAAAGCGGCGTAGATGTCGGCATAGGCGACCGCGGTGCCGGCGGCGGTGAGGATGCTTGGGATGTGTGCGGCCGGTACGCCGCCGATGCCCGAGAGGGTTTCCTTGCGGCGCGCCCATTCGCCGGCGGCGATCAGCACGAGCGCCAGCAGGGCGCCCAGAACGATGCGCATGGCAGGGCCGAACCAGCCCTGCTCGATCGAATAGCGCACCAGGAAGAAACCGCCGAACGCCAGCGCGACGCCGCCGACCCAGACGGTCCATTGGGTGCCGAAGCGTTCCTCGAAGCTCATCGCCGGCTCTGCCGGCGTGGCGGCGGGAGGGGGAGAGGGCGGCACCGAGGCCGCGGCCGCTGGTCTTGGCGTAGGAACGGGGTCCGC
>Ga0075420_100000307_pt1 | contig 36949 bp, 31 predicted proteins | sample SoiMetdeltSBSDD4_FD_75296 | JGI IMG/M metagenome (GOLD analysis project Ga0075420, IMG submission 75296) | Bulk soil microbial communities from a Populus tree surrounding site in Tennessee, USA - Soil MetaG P. deltoides SBSDD4 | ecosystem: Environmental > Terrestrial > Soil > Tree plantation...
TCCGGCAAGCACGACGATCCGACCGTGATCCCGGCCAAGAACTTCACGCTGTCGATCATGTTCGTGCCGCCGGGGCAGGGCAACGCCGCGCATACCCACGAGGTCGAGGAGTGCTTCTTCGTGCTGCAAGGCCATCTCGACGTGTTCGTCGAGGACGAGACCGGCAAGCGCGTCACCACGCGGCTCGGCCCGTGGGAATGCATCGCGTGCCCGGCCGGCGTGATCCACGGCTACCAGAACGACTCGCTCGAGCCGGTGTATTTCCAGGTGATGCTCGGCCGCGCGCGGCCCGAGGCCATGGGCTACGCCGACGACGAGCTTTACAAGCGCCGCGACGCGCATCTCAAGGCGGTGTGACGGATCTCTCTGCCGTCATGCCCGGCCTTGTGCCGGGCATCCACGTCTTGGCTGCAAAGAAAGACGTGGATGTCCGGGACAAGCCCGGCCATGACGAAGGTCGGCGACATTCCAGTTGGTCGAAATAGGTCTCCAGTCGCCAAACAAAAAAAGCGGCCCCGCTTGCACGGGGCCGCTTCGTTTCATCTCTGCAGAAATGAAAACCGAGTGTTTAGTGCGCCGCCATCTGCGGCGCAGTCGGCGGCGATTCCATCGATGCGACGCGGTTCTTCACCGCCTTCTGCACCTTCTCGAAGGCGCGCACCTCAATCTGGCGCACGCGCTCGCGCGAGACGCCGAACTCGGCGGCGAGATCCTCGAGCGTCATCGGGTCGTCGGCGAGGCGGCGCGCCTCGAAGATGCGCCGCTCACGGTCGTTGAGCACCGTCAGCGCGTCGGACAATGCCGTCCGGCGGTTGTCGGCTTCCTCGCTGTCGGCCAGGCGGGTTTCCTGGTCGATCTGGTCGTCGGCCAGCCAGTCCTGCCATTCGCCGGCATCGCCGTCGTCACGGATCGGCGCGTTGAGCGACATATCCCCGCCGAGGCGGCGGTTCATGTCGACCACGTCCTGCTCGGTGACGCCGAGACGCTTCGCGATCAGCTTGACCTGGTCGGGGCGCAGATCGCCCTCTTCCAGCGCGGAGATTTTGCTCTTGGCCTTGCGCAGGTTGAAGAACAGCTTCTTCTGGTTCGCGGTGGTGCCCATCTTCACGAGCGACCACGAGCGCAGGATGTATTCCTGGATCGCGGCCTTGATCCACCACATCGCATAGGTGGCCAAGCGGAAGCCCTTGTCCGGCTCGAACCGCTTCACCGCCTGCATCAGGCCGACATTGCCTTCGGAAACCACCTCGGAGATCGGCAGGCCGTAGCCGCGATATCCCATGGCGATCTTGGCGACGAGCCGCAAATGGCTCGTCACGAGCCGGTGCGCCGCGTCGCGGTCGCCATGCTCGCGCCAGCGCTTGGCCAGCATGAATTCTTCCTGCGGTTCCAACATCGGAAACCGCCGGATCTCTTCGAGGTAACGGGATAGTCCTGATTCAGCCGTCAGGATCGGCATAGTCGCAGCACGGGCCATGATAGCGCCCTCCTTACTAAAGGCCCCCGAATGATCGGCGGGCGAGATTGATGCCGACGCTCTCTAGCCACCGGCACCATGTTGCAACCGCGATTGCGATCGCAGGTGCAGCATACAGGATTGAACGGGGCGAAAGGAAGACAAACCGGGGTCACGTCGGCGTGACCCGCCCGAGCTCGCGTCAAGTCTTTGATTTGACGTGCCCTTTTCGCGCCGTCCTGGGTCCCGAAGCCGCGGCCTGGGTACTGAGGCATGCACGTAAACGAGCGAGGTCGCCCGGTAGTTCCGAGCGAAACTCTAGACGTTGGGATGAGGTCGGGTGTTCGATGGCCAGTAGATAAGCATGCAAGGCCTGTCTTCCAAGGGCCTCGACCGATTCGGCGGCTTTTGGGCTCAAAAGGGCGACCTTGGTGCGGAATCCCGGCCCGTAGACCAAATCCCCGATCAGCGGGTGGCCGGCATGGGCCAGGTGGACCCGGATCTGGTGGGTGCGGCCGGTTTCCAGCCGGCAGGCCAGCAGGCTGGCCACCGGCTTGCCGTCGGGGCCCGCGAAGCGCTCCAGCACCTCCCAATGGGTGATCGCCTCCCGGCCGCCCTGCCGGACCGCCATCTTGTCGCGGGCGGTTGGGTGCCGGTCGATCGGCAGCTCGATGGTGCCCCGGGGCCGGTCGGGCGCCCCCCACACGAAGGCGAGGTAGCCGCGTTCGAGCGGCCCGGTCCGGCCGTGGTCGGCGAACTGCTTGGCGAGCTTGGCGTGGGCCCGGTCGGTCTTCGCCACCACCATGACCCCGGTGGTGTCCTTGTCGAGCCGGTGCACGATCCCCGGCCGCCGCACCCCGCCGATGCCCGACAGGCTGTCGCCGCAATGGGCGATCAGCGCGTTCACCAAGGTGCCGGACGTGTTGCCGGGGGCAGGGTGGACCACCATCCCACGCGGCTTGTCGATGACGATGATCTGATCGTCCTCGAACAGGATATCGAGCGGGATGTCCTCCGCCGCGGGCGTCGCCTCTTCCGGCGGCGGCAGCACCACCGTGACGGCATCGCCGGCGTTGACGCGATGGCCCGGATCAAGGACTGTGCGGCCGCCGATCGTCACCTCGCCGGCAAGGATCAACGCCTTGAGCCGCGTGCGCGACAGGTCGGCAATCGCCACGGCGAGCGTGCGGTCGAGCCGCTCGCCGGCGCTCTCCTCGGCAACCACGACTGTTTCGGTGCGATGATCAACGGCCATATGTTCGCAACATGAGCGATCCGCAGACGGGCGACGAAAAACCACTCGATCCGGCGGCGGCGCGTATTGTCTCGCGGGTGCGCTGGATGATGGCGATCTCCGCGTTCACCACGTTCGCGGCCGTGATCGCCGTCCTTGCCGTGGTCAGCTACCGCCTTTTGCGCTCGGATGGAAGCGCGGCGGCCACCGACGTGACCGCCCTGCTGCCGAAGGGCGCGCGGATCGTCTCGACCGCGGTGGCGGACGACCGCATCGCGGTGACGCTGGAGGTCAATGGCGCCCTCGAAATCCGCACCTTCGACCTGCGCAGCCTCCGGCAGACCGGGCGGTTGCGCTTCGCGACCGAGCCCTGAGCTTGCCTTGAACCGCTGACACGCTGGCGGCGTCAAAGGGGAGTAGATTCATCCTGCCCGGCTCCGGGTTCGCCTCCCTTTGCCTCCAGCATGGACCAGCCATGACCGACGCCGTCGCGCCGCCGCCCCAGGCCATCCCGCCCCACGCCATTGATACCGGAAGCCCCGTCACCTTCACCGGCGTCCGCGGCGATTTCAGGCGGCTGGTCATGCGCGGCGCGCTGCTCGAACTGCTGACGTTCGGCTTCTACCGTTTCTGGCTCGCGACCGACATGCGGCGGCACCTGTGGTCGCATACCTCGGTCGGCGGCGACGCGCCCGAGTACATCGGCACCGCGAAGGAATTGCTGATCGGCTTCCTGGTCGCGCTGGCAATCCTGGCGCCGGTCTATCTCGCCTACTTCTTCATCGGCATCGAAGCCGAGGTCTACCAGGCCTTCGCCAGCGTTCCGCTCATCCTCTTCTTCTATCTGTTCTACCAGTTCGCAACGTACCGCGCGCGCCGCTATCGGCTCTCGCGTACGATCTGGCGCGGCGTACGGTTCTGGATGAAGGGGGCCGGATGGTCGTACGCCTGGCGCGCCGGCCTCTGGATGTTGCTGGTCGTCGTCACGCTCGGGCTGGCGCTGCCGTGGTGCCAGGCCGCGCTCGAACGCTACAAGATGCACAACAGCTTCTATGGCGATCTGGCCGGCCGCTTCGACGGCACCGGCGGCGGGCTGTTCAAGCAGGTCTGGTGGGTGTGGCTGGTGACGGTGCTGATCGTTGCCGCGATCACCGCTGCGGGGCACTTTGCCGGGCCGAGACGTGCAGAGGTGATCGGCTTCGTGCTCGTCCCGATGTTCATCGTCTGGATCGTCTTCGCCTACGCGATCTACAAGGCTTGCGAATGGCGCTGGTGGATGTCCGGCGTCCGCTTTGGTGATGTGCGGTTCGAATCCAAGCTCTCCATCAGCGCATTCTTCGGCCTCTACTGGAAGGTGATCGGCTGGAGCTGGCTGATCCTGTTTGTGCTGATCGCGTGGGTCACCGGCGTGCTCTTGCTCTCCTATCGACTTGCTGGTCCGGCAGGTACGAATGCGGAAACGATTGCGATGACGTTGCAAAATGCGCCGGTTTTGGTCGCCATCGCGCTCGGCTACATCACCTGCGCGCTCGCCTTCGGCATGGTGGTTCGGCTCTATCTGCGGCGTGACGTGTGGGCCCGGGTGGTGGCGTCGACCGCGGTCTACAATCTGGCGGCGGCCGACAACGTCGCGGCGCGTGGCGATATGGTGAACGCGCTCGGCGAAGGGTTTTCCGACGGCCTCGACATCGGTGGGTTCTAGAGTCGCATATCACGAAGGATAGGCGCTCCATGACGATGCAGGATGCTCAGGAGGTCGCCGCCGTCTATTTCGACGGCGCCTCCAGCCGTAAGCATCAGGTCACGCTGCGGGTCGGCGCGGCGCTTGAGATTGTCGAGGATGGCGCGGTGGTCGCCACCTGGCCGTTCGAGGCGATCCGGCGCGCCGACGGCTCCACCGTCAATCGCCTGCGCCTGAGCTGTGCCGCGGCCGCGCCGCTGGCGCGCCTCGAGATCGAGGATCCGGCGACGATCGCAGCGGTGACCGCGCGCAGCAGCGCGCTCGACGTCGATCGTGGCGGCCGGCGCCATGTTGCGCGCATCGTGTTCTGGTCCGGCGCCGCCGTCGTGTCGATCCTGGCCATGGTTGTCTACGGCCTGCCCTTGATCGCCGACCGATTGGCCCCGCTGGTGCCGTATTCGGTCGAGCGGCGGATCGGCACCGCGGTCGACCTGCAGATCCGGACGTTGTTTGGTGACAAGACCTGCGAGGCGCCGGCAGGCAAGGCGGCGTTCCGGTCCATGGTCGAGAAGCTCAGGGTCGCGGGCGGTATCGAGCATCCGCTCGACGCCAACGTGCTGCAGCACAAGGTGCCGAACGCGCTCGCGCTGCCCGGCGGCAAAGTTTACTTCTTCGATTCGCTGCTGGAGAAGGCCGAGAGCCCTGACGAGGTCGCCGGCATTCTCGCGCACGAACTCGGGCACGTCCATCACCGCCACGTGATGCGCGGGATCATTCATCAGGGCGGCACGTCGTACCTCGCTGGCCTGCTGCTCGGCGACGTGATCGGCGGTGGTGCGGTGATCTTCGCCACGCGCCAATTGCTGCAGGCATCGCATTCGCGCGAGAGCGAACAGGAGGCCGACGATTTCGCCACCATGGTGATGCGCAAGCTCGGCCGCTCGCCGGTGCCGCCGACGCAGCTGCTGTTCCGCATCACCGGTGAGCAAGGCAAGAAGCTCGGCGGCTTCACCATCCTCAATAGCCATCCGCTGACGGAAGCCCGCGTCGCCGCGGCGAAGAAGAACGATGTGCCGAACACCGGCCCGGAGATTCTGTCGCCGGAGGAGTGGCGCGCGCTGAAGGCGATCTGCAAGACGGAGTGATACTGACTCGCTTGGGAGAGCCGCCGCCAACTCTTCGTCTTGCGCATTCGAACTCGCAATGTGTCCGTGGTCGTGCCGCGAGTTTCCCCTCCCCCGCGAAGCGGCGGGGAGGGGTCAGAGGTGGGGGGTGTTGCGAGTCCAAAAAGTGGCCCCCCACCCCCGACCCCTCCCCGCCACGCGCTCCGCGCGCGGGGGGAGGGGAGCGGAGAGACCGGTTGCATGCAGAGAGAGAGGAGATCGCGCAGCCGAGCAACGGCGCGTGAATCCACGCGGCGATAGCAGCGCCCACGCTACCGCTTCGCGGTGATCTCGATCTCGATCAGTTTCTTCGGCCGTGAATAACCGTCGACCTGCTCGACCTCGCAGTTGTCGAGCGGCAGGGTGTTGGTCGCGGCGATGCCGTCGAGCAGCGCCTTCGGGTCTTCGCTCCGGTGCAGGAACAACGCGACATGCACGACGCTCTTCCAGTCGCATCCGGTCTCGGTGAGCAGTTTCGCGGCGCGCGCGAGCACGTCGGTGTATTGCTCGCGCAGCGTCGGCAGCGTCTCGCAGGTCATGCCCGCGAGGAACACCATCGGGCCCCAGGTGAGATGCCGGATGAACGGCTGCACCGGCGTGTGCTCGGACACCTTGCGGTCTCCGATCGACGGCGCGACCATGGCGAACAGGTCGATCCCGACGTCGGCGCCGGACGAGAAATAAGCCGGCGAGATGTAGCTCGAGGTGGCGGCGCGCCCCGTCCCCTCGAAGAGCTTGCCGCGCACGCCGCTGACCACGTCGCGCGCCTCACGGGTGCGGCCGAATACCCGTGAACGCACCACGTTGCGGTCCAGCGCGAGGCCCTGCGCCGCCAGCGCCGCCGCGGCCTGCTCGAACAGGGCCTGCGACTGGCGCTCGAGCGGCCCGCCGCCTTCGGCCTCGATCGCCAGAAAGGCGAAGCGCTGGCCCGCGAAATTGAAGGTCTTTTGCCGCATGGTGTTTCCCCGTTGATGCCGGAAACACGCTAGCGCCAATGGTTACCGGCCGCCATTGCGTCCACGGGCACGGCGCGCTTGCGCCGCCGGGCATTCGAGGCTATTTCGATGCCCTCGCAGCACGCTCCCTTCGTCTAGCGGTCTAGGACGCGGCCCTCTCAAGGCTGAAACAGGGGTTCGATTCCCCTAGGGAGCGCCAGCGATTTCCCGCACCGCTGATCAAAACCACGGACCGCGCAGATGCCCGGGGCGAGCTGATGCTGGTTGCGACCGGCGCCGTGGTTCGACCGCCCGCGCTGCGATCTTCAGCGAGCCACCAACCTGTTATAACCCGCGATCAGCCGCTTGAGGTCGTCGTGCTCCTCGCAGCCGATGAGGCAGATATTTTCCAGATGCTTGAGGTGCTGCTCGGCCGTGGCCGGATCGCCGAGCACCAGGTGGACCTCACCGAGATGCTCGTGGGCACTGCGATGGCGGGGATTGAGCTTCAGCGCCAGCTGGTAATGTCCGATCGCCGGCCCCATCTGGCGCAGCCGCCGATAGGCATAGCCAATGTAGTTCTGAATGTCGGCGTTGCGCGGATCGCGTAACGCGGCGGCGTTCAGCAGCGCAATCGCACCATTCCAGTCCTCGGCGGCCAGCGCTTTTTTGCCGGCAGCGAACTCGGGGTCGAGCCTGGCCCAGTCGGCATCCGGCATCGCGACCGTCATGGTACAGATCGGCCATTCTTCGTACGCGGGTTTGGCGTCTGCGGTTTGCTCCGGTCCGCCGGACCGCAACCCCATCGCAGTCTGCCACAGCGACGGACTGACCGTGTAAGCGGCAACGCCGGCGACCAACGCGCCGAGGATGGCAGACACCGTCATCGTACGGATCATGCTCATCTGCCTGTTCACTGCCGTGTCAGGAACGTCTTGGCATCCCGCACTTCCTGCCGTTCGACATCGGCATTCCTGGCGAGGTTGACGAGCTTGCCGAAATAGTCGGCGGCTTGGGTTTGGTTGCCCACCGCATCGGCCGCGCGTGCCGCGCCCCAGAAGGCGCGGTAGCGGTTCGGCGTATGCCTGAGGGCGGTCTCATATTCTTTGAGCGCCGCCGCGGGCTCGCCGACTTCCAGCAGCAGCTCGGCCAGCATCTCGCGCATCGGATAGAGGCGGTTCTCCATGATCACGTTCTTGATGCTTCCATCCTCGCCTTCCGCGGCTGCGCGTGCGAACCGCAGCGCCTGATCGCGCAGGCCTTCCTTCGCCGCGATCCAAGCGGAGATCGCCAGCATCTGCTCCTCGGTGCGATCGGCCCAGTAGGACTGATCGGCGCGTTGCAGCATCGTGCGCAAGGCCCTCATCTCCTCGATTTCCACCTTGGCGCCGGCGAGGTTGCCCGAGCGCGCCATGCCGAGGCCCCGGGTGAACCGATAGAGCGAATCCGCGATCGGAACCTCCGTGGGATTCATCGGCATCGCCGCGGCGCCTTGCCAATCGCCCCGGTCGAGCAGATAGCGGGTCTCCATCAGCGCCTTCGCCACGTAATTGCCGAAGGCGCTCCGGCGGTCGCCGCGCGGCGGCGTCGCGATCGCCTTGTCGATCAGGGCTTTCGCCTTGACGTCCTGCGCCAGCTGCAGGTGTGCATACACGGTGAAATCGGCGGCGTGGTAGTAGTCGGGCTGGATTTCCATCGCGGACATATTCGACGCGATCGACTCCTCCCACATCCCGACCATCGAATAGATGTGCGATGGCATGTGACGCGCGTGCGGCACCGCCGGCGCGATGCCCGCGTAGCGTTTGGCCGCGGCAATGCCGCGGTCTGCCATCGGCGGGTAGTCATAGGCGTGAATGATGAAGTGCGAGACGCCAGGATGCTGTTGGTTCTGCTCGAACAATTTTTCCAGGATGGCGGCCGACTTGATCTGGTTTCGGTAGCTGATGTCGGTCTTCGAGGCCGACGCCTGCAAGGTCAGGGCATAGAAAACCTGTGCCTCGTAGTCGTCGGGGTAGCGTTCCGCCATCTGCCCCATCGCGCTGTTGTAGGCGCGCAGGCGCGTCTCGACGTCGACCTTGTCATGATCCCGGTAGTAAGCGCGGATCGCGTCGATCCAGCCGCGCTCGCGATCCGTCTTCGCGCCAATCTCGCGCGCCTTTTCCAGCGCGGCCCAGGCCGCGTTGGCATTCTCGCGCGACGGCGGCCCGCCCAGCGAGTTGCCGAGCAAATCCAACGCAATGCCCCAATAGGCGATGGCGCAACCGGGATCCTGCTGGAGAACACCCTCGAACACCCGGCGCGCGACCAGGAACCAGTAGGAATGGATCATCGCGACGCCGCGCTCGAACTCTGCCTGCACCTTCGGATCGCAGGAGGTCGGGAAGCTCAGCGTGCCGAGCTTTTCCTCCTGCTGCTGCTGGGCGAAGGCGCCGGAGGCGAGCGCCACCGTGATCAGGCCTGCGGCGCACAGCGTCCGTCGAGATTGCCTCTTCATCGCGCGCTCCTTCGGCTGGCCGAAAAGGGCGAGCGTAGCGGCGACGTTGCGCCGACGCTCAAGTGCTGGGCTGACTGTCACCGATCATGGTGGGTGTGGCATCGTTTTGCGCCACACCCGTCAGTTCAAATCAGAACCCCTAGTAGGGATAGCCCTCAAGCCTTGGCGCGTTGGGTTTCCAGTCATGCCCGTCGGCAAAATCCTTGCCAACCGGCATCTTGACCTTCGGCAGGCTCTGTCTGTCGAGTACCTGGTCCTCCGGGATCACCTCATTGAGGAAGAGCAGGTAGGCGGTCAGCGAATAGACCTCATCGGGGGTGAGCGTCCCCTCTTGCCCGACAGGCATGCCGCGATTGATGAAATCCCACACGACCGTCGCAAACGGGGCGCGCAGTGGCAGGATGCGCTCCCGATCCCAGATGGGAAGCTTTGCGGATCTTTTCGATCGCAAGATGGGCGCCATTCCCTCGATACCCGTTGCGCCATGGCAGGCCGCGCAGCCCTTGTCCATGTAGACCTGCGCACCCTGCTTGGCGTTGCCGTGGCCCGGAGGGAGTTCGTCTCCCTCAGGACTGATCGAGATATCCATGCGGCGGAGTTCTTCCGCGGTCGGAGTGCGTCCCACGCCATAAGTGGGCGACTGCGCGAACGCGGAACTGCCCAGAAGACTCGCGAGCAGCAGCGAGATCGCGACGACCTTAGGCGAACCCATTGGTCACCTTCCCGTCCTTGGCGATCTTCCAGGGCATGACGCTGTTGTCGAGCCCAGGCACCCGGTAATTTCGCTCAAAAGGCACGTTCCACCAGCCGGCGATCTGCTCGCGCGTCGCCTGCACCTGCCCTATCTCATCGGTACAGCGCGACATAATCTCGGTCGGGTTTCCATCCCAAGTCCAGGGATAGGCGAACCGGACGTGCGCCATGCGGTATGCAGGCGTCTGCAGCTGGGCGAGGTTCCACTTCTTCCCGCCGTCGGTGGATACTTCCACGGTCTTCACGGCGCCGCCGCCGGACCATGCCAGCCCGCTGATCTCGTAGAATCCCTTGCCGGCCAGCTGCTGCGTGCCGGACGGGTACGTGATCACTGACTTGGGTCCGATCTGTTCGCTGAGCGCATGCTCTCTGGGATCCGGACGCATATGCCCGAAGTCGTTGTAGTTCATGTAATAGCGGTCGACGACCTTGATGCGCCGCAGATATTTGGTGTGGAAGATTCCCTCGAAGCCGGGCGGGATGATGCGCACCGGGAACCCGTTCTGCGGCCGCAGGGGCTCGCCGTTCATGCCGTAGGCGATGATGCAGTCGTCCATCGCCTTGGAGATTTGCATGCTCGAGGCGCCCTTCACCTCCTCGGCGCCTTCCGCGACGAACCATTTCGCGGTGCCCTTCAGGCCGCACTCCTTGAGCAGCGTCGAAAGCAGCACGCCGGTCCATTCGGCGCAGCTGGTCATCCCGTGCGTTTCCTGGACGTCCTTTTGTTTTTCATTATGCCGGTTTCCCGCACACTCGATGAAATGTATGCGGGTGACTGACGGGAAGCGCCGCAGGTCATTCATGGTGAGGGTCAGGGGGTTATCCACCAAACCGTGAATCGTCAGCGTGTGCTGCCTGGGATCGATATCCGGCATGTAGGAGCCGCGGGTCGTCGCCACGTAGTGGAGCGACGATGGCGTGATCGTGCCAGTAGAATCCTGCAGCGGCGTGGCGATGTGGAACTGCTTACCAAACACGTCGGGTGAAGGCCTGCCACCCGGGGGGTGCTGAATGCGCACCGAGGTCACGTATTTGGAGCGCTGGCCGTATTCGGTCAGCTCCTTGGTGCCGTGGATCATCGGAGATTGGTTTTCGGGGCCCGGGGTCGCCGGATGGTCGTGTGCCTGAGCCTGACGCGTTGCAATGTCTCCCAACGTCAACCCACTGGCCAACGCTGCGCCGCCCTTGAGAAGCTCCCTGCGGCTGGTTCGTTTCGATTCCATCAGTCTCTCCTTGGATAGGAATGACACGACGACGACGAATTATGCGCCTGCAGTCGAGAGCATATGCCCGCTTTACAAAGCTGGCCAGTGCTCAAGAGCAGGGTTTGCGGATTTTGAACCGGCAATTGGTTCTCCGTCTTCGTGCCGCGTGGCGTCGGAGCCGATCATCCGCAAGCTCGGCATATTGCACCAACGCCACTGTGGCAGTTGAGGCTTGGGAGCACTGTGCACCGCAGTATCCGCAGCGCACTTTGATTGCGACATGGGTCGGATGGATTACGTGCGGCAGCAAGCGAGACCGAGCCTGACGATGCCAATACCGGGCAAGTGAGATGCCAATACCGGGCAAGCGAGCGGTGTTGTTGCGCCTGTGAAAATCGTCGAAGCCGAAGCCGTAACTCGCCTTGCTTATGTTTCATATCGAAAATGTATGCGCCGGCATTCCGCTCTGTGAGGCGTTGCGATGAGCAAGGTGCCGCAAGCAGGAAGCTCCAAATTGAAGCCCCGGAAGCATTCGTATGTGTCCGGCAAGGGCAGGATTGTCATTGCGAGCGGTGTTGCCGCATTCGTGGCGCTGGGAATTGGCGTTGCGTGGATGACATTCAGCGTCAGGCCACCAGATCCATTGACGGTCAGCACAGTCAGACCAGTCGAAACGGTTCGTCACGCAACCGCAGCGGAAAAGGGTACAAAGAGTGCGCCCACCCCAGGTCCGGACGTGCCGCCGCCGCAGGGAACGATCCGGCGCATGGAAGCCATCGGTGGAGCGTTCTCAAAAAGATAGGCGCTCGAGCGGTTGCAGTGATTCCGTGGAGATCAGCTACGACCCGAGTCGGGTCCGGTGGATTACTGCTTGGTGCCCCTGGCTGTGATGCCCGCCCGCCGCAGCGCGTCGGCCAGCGCGCCGTTTGGCTCAGGTTCTGCTCGACGCGGCGCCGGAACGCGCTGGCGTTCGGCGGCGCGCGGCGCCTGCGCCCTGGCCGGGGCCTGTTGGCTGCCGACTTCATCATCGAGACGCAACGTCAACGCGATCCGCTTGCGTGGCTTGTCGACATCCAAGACCTTGACCCGCACGATGTCGCCGGGCTTCACGACGTTGCGTGGATCCTTCACGAAGGTCTTCGCCATCGCCGAGACATGCACCAGCCCGTCCTGGTGAACACCCACGTCGACAAAGGCCCCGAAGGCGGCGACGTTGGTCACCACGCCCTCCAGAACCATGCCGGGCGTGAGGTCGTTCAGGGTTTCGACGCCTTCCTTGAACGTCGCCGCCTTGAACGCCGGTCGTGGATCGCGACCCGGCTTCTCCAATTCGCGCAAGATGTCGGTCACGGTCGGCAGGCCGAAGGTGTCGTCGACGAACGTTTGCGGCTTCAGCGTCCGCAAGGTTGCGGAATTTCCGATCAACGCTTTGATGTCGCTCTTGGTCGCCTCGATGATCCGCTTGACCACGGGATAGGATTCGGGATGGACGCCGGAGGCATCGAGCGGATCCTCTCCGTTCACAATGCGCAGGAAGCCGGCGCACTGTTCGAACGCCTTGGCTCCCAGCCTGGGCACCTTCTTGAGCGCCTTGCGGGAAGTGAACGGGCCGTTGGCATCACGGTGCAGGACGATGCTTTCCGCCAAACCGGCTCCGATACCCGCGACCCGCGCCAACAACGGCGCCGAGGCGGTGTTGGCATCGACGCCGACCGCGTTGACGCAATCCTCGACCACCGCATCGAGTGACCGCGACAGCTTGTGTTCGCTGAGATCGTGTTGGTATTGGCCAACGCCAATCGACTTCGGGTCGATCTTGACCAGTTCGGCCAGCGGGTCTTGCAGCCGCCGCGCGATCGACACCGCGCCGCGCAGGGTCACGTCGAGATCGGGCAGTTCCTGGGAGGCAAAAGCAGAGGCGGAGTAAACCGACGCCCCGGCCTCGGACACGACGATCTTTGAAAGCTTGAGGTCCGCCTGCGCCTTGACGAGTTCGGTTGCGAGCTTGTCGGTCTCTCTCGACGCGGTGCCGTTGCCGATTGCGATCAGCTCGACGCGATGCTCGCGTGCCAGCTTTGCGAGCGTGGCGAGCGCTTCGTCCCACCGCCGCTGCGGTTCGTGCGGAAAGATGGCTGTCGTTGCGGCAACCTTGCCGGTGGCATCGACCACCGCGACCTTTACGCCACTGCGGAAGCCGGGATCGAGTCCCATTGTTGGCCGTGTTCCGGCCGGCGCCGCCAGCAGAAGATCGCGCAGATTCGTGGCGAATACCCGGACCGCTTCCTCTTCCGCCGCATTCCACAGGCGCACCCGCAGGTCGACGGAAAGGTGCACGACGATCTTGGTGCGCCAGGCCCAACGGGCGGTCTCGACGAGCCAGCGGTCGCCAGGCCGTCCACGGTCGGCAATGGCGAAGCGATGCATGATGCGGAGTTCGTACGGGCTCTGCCCGTCTTTCACCGCCTCCGGACGTTCCGGCTCGATGCCGACATCAAGGATCTCTTCCTTCTGGCCCCGGTACAGCGCGAGGATGCGGTGCGACGGAAGCTTCGTGAGCGCCTCACCGAAATCGAAATAATCGTTGAACTTGGCGCCTTCGTCCTTTTTGCCGTCTCGGACGCGCGAGGTCAGCCGGCCGCTCGTCCACATCAGCTCGCGCAGCGAACCAATCAGATCGGCGTCCTCGGCAAACCGCTCGACCAGAATGGCGCGTGCACCGTCCAGCGCGGCCGCTGCGTCTGGCACCTGCTTTTCAGCGTCGACGAACGCCGTGGCCGACGTTTGCGGATCGTTCTCGGGGTGCGCGAGCAGCAGATCGGCGAGGGGGCTCAATCCGGCTTCCTTGGCGATTTCCGCTTTGGTGCGCCGCTTCGGTTTGTAGGGGAGATAGATGTCCTCGAGCCGGCCCTTGGTGTCAGCCGCCAGGATCGACGCCTCGAGAGCATCCGTGAGCTTGCCCTGTTCACCTACCGATTTGAGGATCGCCGCCCGCCGCTCCTCCAGCTCGCGCAGATAGTTCAGCCGCTCTTCGAGCGTGCGCAATTGCGCGTCGTCGAGGGCGCCCGTCGCTTCTTTGCGATAGCGCGCGATAAAGGGCACCGTGGCGCCGCCATCAAGCAGCGCTACGGCTGCCTCAACCTGCTGCTCGCGGACACCAAGGGCCTCCGCAATCTTTCGATGAATCGCCTGCAACACCACTGTACCTCTACGGAAACTGCGACCTGCCGAACGCTATCGTCGCGCTGTGAAGCGGGCGGTCATATGTTCGTTTGGACATTGATTCTTCAAGCCCGCCATTCGGTGTGACGTTGGCGGTGTTGATGAAGCCGGCGGCCGTGGACCTGCGGGCCGAGCGTGGGGGCGCGTTCTGCCGGAACAGCGATGCTGCCGCTAGCGGCTCGTCTAAGCCGTTCAGTCCAGGAAATCGGTCCAGGAAATCAGTCCGGGAAATCAGTCCAGGAAATCAGTCCAGGAAATCAGTCCAGGAGTTCGATCGAGCGGGCCTCTAGCCCTTTTTGACCCTGGGCGACTTGCATCCGCACCCGCTGACCTTCAGTCAGCCCGCTCAGTCCGGCGCGTGTCAGTGCCGAGGCGTGCACGAAGACATCCTTGCCCCCGTTATCCTGGCCGACAAAACCGAATCCCTTGTCGGTCTTGTACATCTTGACGGTGCCAGTGCTTTCGGTGGTCGGGCCTGCGGCCTGCGAAGCGGGGCCAGAACGTCGGTCCGCCGGGGGAGCGCTCGGGCGCGAATAGCTTGGGCGAACTCCGGGTGTGCGGTCGTCAGACGGTTGATCGTCGTTGAAACCGCCGCGCTTCGGCTCGCGGTGGTAGTCTTTATAACGGCCCATTAGACGTCCATTAGAATTCGCAACAGCAACGGAGTGCCTCGTTCACTCCGTATACTACGTCAATAAAGCTGCTTTCGGAAGTGCGCAATACGGTAGTTCGTCTTTCTGGGCAGCAGAATCATGGGCGGTCGGCCGGCTGATGCCCGCGATCCGCACGGGTTGCAACCCATATAATGTGCCGCGCGCCGCCCCGCGATCCATTGGCGCGCACCCTGACCTCGTCCACGTCAAAACCGGTCTTGCGAAGCCGCCGGGTGAAACGCGGGTCGGGCCCCGATGACCACACCGCGAGTATGCCACGGGGGCACAGCGCCGTAGCGGCGGCGCGCAATCCCTCCGTGTTATACAGCGCGTCATTGCCTTGTCGGGTCAGTCCCTCGGGACCGTTATCGACATCGAGCAAGATCGCATCGAATGTGGATCGGCCAGACCGGATCAGGTGGCCTACGTCTGATTCGCGAATGCCGACGCGCGGATCTGTCAGGCACGTACCGAAGACCTCCGCCATCGGGCCTCGGGCCCATGTCAAAACGGCCGGCACCAGTTCGGCGACGATGATCCGGGCCTCCGGTCCCAGCGCGGCAAGCGCGGCCCGAAGCGTAAAGCCCATGCCCAATCCGCCGATCAATATCTGCGGCCGATTGCGGGCTTGAATTCTTTCGCACGCGATTGTCGCGAGCGCCTCTTCGGAGCCGCTGAGACGGCTGTTCATCAGTTCGTTGTGACCTAACCTGATTGAGAACTCGGTGCCACGCCGCATGAGACGGAGTTCACCGCCCTTGCCGGGCACTTGTGCCGTATCGAGAAGAGTCCAGGGGATCACGGATGGCTCTTCCTGAGTTCATCACCGGGATTGGTGGCCATTTCGGTTGATACGCCTGGGTGCTCGGTGGGAGCAAGGTTCGCAAACATTCTGATATGGCGGTTCACGCCCCCGTTCGATTGGCTTGTGATTTTTCCGCGGTCGGCGGGGCGGCTTCTGCTGCGATGCTTTGCTGCGGTGTTTGGGGCTATCGAGCAAAAGAAGCAGTGGATGCGGCGGTGCGGGGTGACCATTTGATATTCGATAAAACTTTTGTGCGGAGCGGAAAATGGCGGAATTCAGTGAGGGCGAGGAATGGTCGGTCATGGACGTGGCTGACCTTCAATACAGCATACAGTCTGGTGACACGCCCGCCGAAGCCGCTGCATTTCTGCGCCGGGACGTAGCCGACGTGGTTCAAAAAGCGAAAGAGCTGGGACTGATATGGTCGGAAGACATCTCGGGGACGACGCGTGACTAGTGCCGTCCATTGAGGCGCACCGGACCAATGCGAAGCACTGCCGTACCTCCCGCATGTGTGGATAGCGCGCGCGAAAAACTGGCGCGGCGCCGTGAGCGCGATCAAACTCCGGTGAGTCACGCCATCCGATGAGACATGCCATTCGACTTGGCGACCGGATTGGTTCAGGAGAGCGTCGCATGAGCGCCGAAGAATTCCACCACCATGCCGCGCGGTGCTCGCAACTTGCCAAGGAGGCGCCTTCGGCCAAGCTGAAAGGCTTCCTGCTCGCGGAAGCGCAGGCATGGACCGAACTCGCTGAAGAGCAGGAGTGGCTGGAGCAGCGCAAGACGGAGCGGCGTGTGCTCGAGAAATTCCCGACAATTCGCGCGCTGGTGTCGGCGCATTCGGGCGGGGCTCCCGGCAAGCGCGAGCGCTGATGATCTGCCGTTGATCGGTGGTTCAGACCGCGGCGGCGTGTTTGTTCAGCCAGGTTGAACCCGAGCAAAAATGAAATGGGCCCCGTCTCGAGGAGGCGGGGCCCATCAGCGTTACCGGACTACAGGAACTACGACGGCGGCGCCGCCTCAGTAGCGTGCGACGACCGGGCCGCCGAAGCGGTAGTTGATGCCGGCCTTCACGACGTGGATGTGCTGCTTGATTGAATAGTCGAAGCACGGGCCCGCTGCGGGACAGAACGAAACGTCCTCGCGGCCGAGATGCATATAGTTGTATTCGATCTTGGTCGACCAGTTGCTGTTGAAGGCGTATTCGTAGCCGCCGCCGGCCATCCAACCCCAACGCATGTATTTTTCGCTGTCGGTATGCGAGAGAACGATGCCGCCGGGCGCCACGATCTCCTGCCAGTGCTTGTCGTGTGCAAAGGCGAGGCCGCCCTTGACGAAGAACAGGGAGCGATCGACGGCGTAGCCGAGGCGGAGAGCAACGGTGCCGACGATGTCGGTCTTCGAATAATAGTTGATCGCGGTCGGCTGGCCGTTGGTGCTGCTGCCATCGATGTCGGCCCAGCTCGCCTGGCCTTCGATGCCGAACACCCAACGGTCACGTTGCCAGATGTTGCAGCCGACCTGACCGCCGACCAGCCACCCATCGACGTCGTGCTCGGTGAACTCGCCGCCGACGTCGGACCATTTCTTTTTGCCCCAACCGTAGCCGCCGTGCACGCCGACGTAGCAACCGGTCCAGGAGAACGCGGCCGCAACGACCGGCGGCGGTGCCTTCACCGGCATGTCCGCGGCCATCACAGGCGCGGCCGATACCGTGACGGCTGTCGCGAGAATTGTGAGCAGGGATCGTGCTTGCATCTTGTTGGCCCCCGTTACGCGCCAGCAGCTCGTCCGCCCACCGGATACTGCGGCGCAGGTGAAAGAGATTAATGTAAGCCAGGAGAAATGATGTGTCCGGGTTGCAACTGTGGACAGAATTCAATCATTTATTCCGCTACTTGGCGATAACGGGAAATAATTCGGCGCGCCTGGAATCCGCTATTTCGCCGGCTCCGGCTTCGGGAACACCCACGACGCGGCGATTGCGACCAGCACGATGGCGGCGATGACGCCGAGCGATGCCGCAGTCGAAATCTCGAGGATGCCGGTCAAGAGCATCTTAGCGGCGACAAAGCAAAGCACCGCCGCGAGCCCGGGCCGCAGGTAGTGGAAGCGCTGCACGACGTCGGCGAGCACGAAGTAGAGCGCGCGCAGGCCGAGCAGGGCAAAGATGTTGGAGGTGTAGACGATATAGGGATCGCGCGTGATCGCCAGCACCGCCGGGATCGAGTCGAGCGCGAAGATGATGTCGGTGGTCTCGATCAGGATCAGCGCGACGAACATCGGCGTCGCCATCAGCTTGCCGTTGATGCGGACCAGGAAGTGCTGGCCGTCCGCCATCGGCGTCACCGGGATGATCTTCGCGACCCAGGTCGTACACGCGGCGCAGCTCTCCTCCACCAGACGGCGTTCGGTGTTCTCGCCGAACAGCAGGCGCGCCGCCGCGAACAGCAGCAGCGCGGCGAACGGATAGATCGCCCAGTGGAAGCGCTGGAGCAGATAGACGCCGCCCCAGATCATCAGCGCCCGCATGACCAACGCGCCGACGATGCCTAACAGCAGCACGCGATGCTGCTGATGGGCGGGGATGCGCAATTGCGAAAAGATCAGGACGAATACGAAGATGTTGTCGACCGATAACGATTTCTCCAGGACATAGGCGGCGTAGTAGGCGGCCGCAGGTTCGGCGCCCTGCATCGCCCAGATGAATAAGCCGAACGCCAGCCCGGCGCTGACCCAGACCGCGCTCCAGAGGATCGACGCGCGCAGGTCGTTGCTGCGATGGCCGAACAGCAGGTCGATCGTGAACAGCGCGATCACCAGGCCCACGAACGGGCCCCATTCCATGAGTTGCTCGATCATCGATCACCGCGCGGGGCGATGGCCGGCACCGCGGTGCCGGCCAGGTAGCTGTGCAGCGCCGCAACCACCTGCGCGCCTTCGCCGATCGCGGCGCCGACGCGCTTGATCGAGCCGGCGCGGACGTCGCCGACGGCAAAGACGCCGGGTACATTCGACTCGAGCGTATTCGCGACGGCCTGGGCCGCGAGTTCGCAACGGTGGTTTCCGGTGACGACAAAGCCTGCCTTGTCGAGTTCGACGCCGCAATCGCCGAGCCACGCCGTCGCCGGATCGGCGCCGACGAACAGGAACACGTTGCGGATGGCGCTGGTCTTGTCGGTGCCGTCGCCCCGGTTGCGCCAGCGCACCTGCTCGAGCCCGGTTTGCGAGCTGCCGTCGAGCGCGACGATCTCGCTGTGGGTCACGACCTCGATATTCGGTGTCGCTTCGATGCGGTCCACCAGATAGCGCGACATGGTGCGCGCGAGGCCGCTGCTACGCACCAGGATCGTCACCTTGGCGGCGTGGCCGGATAGGAAGACCGCCGCCTGGCCGGCCGAATTGCCACCGCCCACCAGCATGACCTCCTCGCCGCGGCACAGCCGCGCTTCGATCGGCGAGGCCCAGTACCAGACGCCGCGGCCTTCGTAGATTCCGAGGTTGTCGATCGCCGGCCGGCGATAGCGCGCACCGGTCGCGATCACCAGCGAACGCGCGCGAATTCGCTCGCCGCCGACGAGGTTGAGCGCCACCGCGCCATCGACGCGGTTGCAGTCGATGGATTTCACTTCGGTCGGGATCATGATCTCGGCGCCGAATTTCTGCGCCTGCACGAACGCGCGTCCGGCCAGCGCCTGGCCGGAAATGCCGGTCGGGAAGCCGAGATAGTTCTCGATCCGCGCGCTGGCGCCGGCCTGGCCGCCATAGGCGCCGGCATCGAGCACGACCACAGACAAGCCCTCGGAGGCCGCGTAGACCGCAGTCGCGAGGCCGGCGGGTCCGCTGCCGACGACGGCGACGTCGTAGACCTTGGCACCGTCCAGCCGCGCGACCATGCCGATCGAGCGCGCAAGCTCGGCGATCGAAGGGTTGCGCAGCACCGCGCCGTCCGGGCTGATGACCAGCGGCAGCTCTTCGCAGGCCACGCCATATCTTGTCGCCACCTCGCACGCTTCCGGATCCACGTCCGGGTCGAGCAGGTGATGGGGCTGCCCGTTGCGGCGCAGGAAGGTCTGCAACCGGACGATGTCGTGCGATGCCGGCGAGCCGATCAGGACCGGACCGCTGGCGCCGGTCTCGATCAGCCCCACGCGGCGCAGGATCAAGGCGCGCACGATGCGCTCGCCGAGTTCCGCCTCGGCCACCAGCAGCCGGCGCAGCGCCTCGGGCTCGATCACCAGCGCCTCGACATCGCCTTCCGCATGGCCGTCGACCAAAGCGGGGCGTCCGGACAGCGTCCCGACCTCCGCCAGAAACTGGCCGGGGCCCTGATCGATGATGGGCGTGATGTGGCCGAGGCCGTCGCGCTGGGTGATCGTCACGTGCCCGCTGATGACGACGAACATGCCGCGGTCGAGGTCGCCGGTCTTGAACAGGGGTTCGCGATCGCGGTAGCTGCGGACCGATCCAAACCGCCGCAGCCGCTCGATTTCCTGCGGCGTCAGCACCGGGAACATCTGGTCGTGGCGCAAGCGGAGCGTCGGCGATGGCGTGGCGGCCTCCGCGTCTTCGAACACGCGCGGTTCATCTGTCATCGAACAGTCACTCACAGAGCTTGAGACGCCGGCGGACCAGTGTAGCACCGCCGCGCGATCAAGCCAGTGAGCGCCGGTTGGGGGCCCGGAAGCGGCCGTCCGGCGTGGCTATATGTGGGCTTGCGCGGCGCGCGGCAATGTCCGTATTACTTTTGGTCGGTGGGGGCCGGTGAGGGATTTGCATCCATGATGCGTGGCTTATTTGGCGTAGCCGTGGGGGTCGCGGTGTGGGCGTCGCCGGTAGTTGCCCAAATGCCGGGCGCTCAAGCGCCGGGCGCCCAGGCGCCGGCCGAGAATATCGGCGACCAGATACGCATCGTTTATGGCGAGCCGAAGAACCCGGCGCATCGCCCGATCTACGAACGGCTGCAGAAGCGCCGCGTGCTGGAAGACCTGCGGGATTTCCTGTCGCCGCTCAAGCTGCCGCAGCCGCTCACGCTCAAGATCGAAGGCTGCGGCGCGGTCAACGCCTATTACAGCAACGGCGCGGTGACGATCTGCTACGAATACATCGCCTGGATCCATCAGGTCGCGCAGCAGGTGACGGCCTCGAACGAGATCTCGCCCGAGGACGCGGTGGTCGGGCCGTTCGTCGACGTGCTGCTGCACGAGGTCGCCCACGCGATCTTCGACCTCTTGAAGATTCCGCTGTTCGGTCGCGAGGAGGACGCCGCTGATCAACTCGCCGCGTTCATCCTGATGCAATTCGGCAATGACGTGGCGCGACGGACGATCGTCGGCGCCGCGCTTTTGTTCCGTCAGATGTCGATCAACCAGCAGCCGGGCACCGCCGACTACGCCGCGGTGCACGGGCTGCCGGCGCAGCGCTTCATCAACGTGCTGTGCATCGCCTATGGCGCGCAGCCAGAGCTATTTGCCGATTTCGTCAAGCAGGGTTTCCTGCCGGTCGCCCGCATCGGCTATTGCCGCTGGGAGTACCGGCAGATCGCGCATGCGTTCAAGACGCTGATCAGTCCCCACATCGATCCGGTGTTGCAGGAGAAGGTGCGCGGCCGCGCGTGGCTGCGGGCCGAGGACGGCAAATAACGACAAAAATCAGGGAGAGGTCGGGGAATGGCGATCCGGATCGGCACGTCGGAACACGACGGCACGTTTCACAGCCAGGGCCGCGCGCTCAAGGTCGTGCTCGACCGGCAACCGTCGCTGGCGCCGGTCGAGATCATGACCGCCGACACCGCCAGCATCGAGAACGCCAATCGCCTGCACAATGACGAGATCGCCTTCGGCTTCATGGCGGCGAACTGGATCGGCCGCGCCAACAAGGGCGAAGCGCCGTTCCGCAGCACCATCGATATCCGCATGGCGGCGCCAATGAATGCCGGTCCACTGTTCTTCATCGCGCGCGCGGACTCAGGCCTGCGTTCGATCGCCGATCTGCGCGGCCGCCGCGTCGTGCTCGGCCCTGAGAAGAGCGGCATGGTGCAGCATGCGCACACGATCTTCGGCGTGCTCGGGCTGGCACTCACGGAGTTCACCCCCGTGTATCTCGATTTCGAGGCAGGCGCTGACGAACTTGCGCGCGGCACCGTCGATGCGCAGCTCCAGTGCCCGATCCCCAACAAGGTGATGACCGCGTTGAGCGAGCAGCGCGATGTCCGGGTGCTGCCCTATGCCGAGGATCAACTGGCGAAGCTGCTGGGCGCGGTCTCGGTCTATCGGCGCGCGGTGATGCGCAAGGGCGCGTTCCGCGGCCTCGATGCCGATGTGGCGCAGCCCGCGGTGGTGAACATCCTCGCCACCCATGCGCGCGTGCCTGACGCGATCGTGCGCGACGCGGTGGCGGCGATCGTCGCCAATGCCGCCGAGCTTGGGACGATCAACCCGTTGTTCAATGGATTGGGCGAGCTGTTCCAGCCGCTGAAGGCCGAGGGGGCCAAGGCGCTGGAATTCGGCGGCGTCGCTTTGCATCCGGGCGCGGCCCACGCGTATCGCGAGGCGGGGTTGCTGGCTTAGGCCGCCCTCTAATCTAATCGGGACTCTCTCGGCGTCATGCGCGGGCTTGACCCGCGCATCCATCATCTTGCGAAGAAGATGGATTGCCGGGTCAAGCCCGGCAATGACGCCCTTGGCGTCACTTCCCCTTCTCGGCGCCGAGCGCGTTGTAGCGGGCGATGACGTCTTTCGGCGTCGCGGCCATACGGCCGACCAGTTTCAGGATCTCGCTGGCATCGATCGGGCTCATCTCGATGCCGAGATGCGCGGCCTCTTCGAGCACCGCCTTGTCCCGGCACATCGCCATGAACGCCTCCTGCAGCGCCTTCACGCGATCGGCGGGCACGCCGGGCGGCGCGACGAACGGCAGCGACATGAAGAACGGAATCTCCGCGAAGTCGATTAGCGAGAGCACCGCGGGGTCCTTGGCCAGCTCGCGTCCGGTCGGCACATCGGCGAAGTCCGGATGCCGGCTGGTGCGGCCGAACAGCACCGGCACCTTGAACGCGCGGTTCTCCCACATCGTGCGCTGGCCGGTTTTCACCGATGAGATGCCAACGAACTGGCCGTCGATCTCCTTGCGCTGCATCGCCAGGAACATCGGCGCCGCGCCGGTATAGCCGCGCACGACGGCGACGTTCAGGTTCAGCGCTTCCTTGGCGATGATGCCGAAGATCAGGTTCGACGACGCCGCGTTGTTGGCGCCGAGAGTGACCTTGCCGGGCGCGCCGACGCGGATGTCGTCGACCGATTTGATCGGATTATCGGGGTTCAGCAGCATCAGGTAGGCGTCGCCGCCGTAGGACGACATGCTGCCGAGCCAGTTCAGCTTCAGCGGGTCGAATTTCGCCTGCGGATAACCTTGAATCGCCAGTTGCGGCGTCGCCCGTTCGAGCTTCGCCAGCGTCAGGCCGTCACCCTCGGTGGCGTTGGCGATGCGGTTGGCGGTCACCAGCCCGCCGCCGCCGGGCGTGAACTGCACGTTGATCGTGGGGTTGCCGGGGATGTAGCGGCTGAAATGCTTGGCCGCGAAGCGTGCGGTGATGTCGTTGATGCCGCCGGGCGAGGTGCCGACCAGCACGGTGATGGTCTTGCCCTTGTAGAACTGCTCCGGGGTTTGCGCCGATGCCGGGGTCATGGCTGCCCATCCCGCGCTGAGGCTCAAGGCTGCAATCAACGTGCGGCGATAACTGCGTCTCATCTCGTCTCGCTCCCTGTTTTTATTGTTCTTGTTGTCTATGGCAAGTCACGCAGCATACAGCCGAAGCCGCTGCGCGGTTCGCGAACATTGAGCCATTTCTGGAATTCCCAGACCCGTGCGGTGACGGGATGCACGACCGGCACCTGCAGGTCCTGCTCCAACAGGTCGATGATGTTGAGCGTCCGCCAGCCGGAGCCGAGCATGTAGATCGCGTCGGCGCCCTTCGATTTGAGGAAGCTCTTTTTGATGTGGGCGTAGATCTGCTCGCCGGACAGCTCCTGCGCCTTGTTGAACGGCACGTCGATGCCGGCCATGCTGCGCACCTTGAAGCCGGCGTCCTCGAAATATTTCGCGAAGATCGTATTGAGCTTCCCGGGGAAGTAGGTCGCGCCGACGAAGCACTTGGCCCTTACCGCCTTGAGCGCGCGCACGTGGTTCTGCGCGACGCTGCTGATCCGTGTCTTGTACTTCTTCTCCCAGCCGGCGACGATCTTGGCCTCGCCCTTGAAGCCGTGGACCATGAACGGCGGCGCGCCGTTCGGATGGATGATGTCGCAATTCTGTTCGGCGAGCAGCGCGATCAGCTTCTCGTAATGCGGCATCATCTTGTGGAATTCGTCCTCGGTGCCGCGGCTGATGTTGAGGAACAGCGGGATCAGGCCGATGCCTTCCGGCAGCAGGCGGCAGACTTCCTCGGTCATGCCGGGACGCATGGTCGGGTTCACCATGCCTACGACGCCGCGCCAGCTTGAGAATGACATACGATTGCCTCCCTTGATTTTCGTCATGCCCGCGCTTGTCGCGGGCATCCACGCCTTTTCTGGTTCTACAAGCAAGACGTGGACGGCCGGCACGTTAGGGCGTTTACGCCCGTCTTCAACGGGCTATGCCCGGCCATGACGTCGCACTATTTCTTGTCACTCTTCGCCGTAACATAGCCTTCTGCCGCGTCGCGCGCGCGTGCCACGGCATCGCGCCTGGCCGGGTCGCCATAGCCGCCGCCGCCCGCACTCTGCGCCAGGAATTTGTCGCCGGCCTTCAGCTCGAAACGCGCCGAAGCCGGTGTCTCGAACTCCTGGTCGGTGCCGAGCCGCACCACGAAGCGGGCCGGGGTGCCGGCGACGCCGCCCGCAAGCCCGGCCGGCGGAAACTTGATCTTGTTGAAGCGGCGGATGACCGTTGCATCCTCCAGCAGCTCGTATTCGCGCCGCAGCGCCAGGCCGCCGCGCCATTGGCCGGCGCCGCCGGAATCCGGCACCACGTCGAAGGCGGTGATGCGGCAGGGATATTCGGATTCCAGGATCTCGATCGGCGTGGTGTGCAGGTTGCTCAGGTGCGTCGCGGTCGCGGTAGTGCCGTCGTGGCCGGCGCCGCCGCCATAGGCCGAGCCCATGATCTCGTATTGCATGGTGGATTGTCCCGGGCGGCCGCGCGACCAGGCGATGCTGAGCGCGCTCGACGCGCCGGAATGCGCGATCGCGCGCTGCGGGATGAAGTGCGCCAGCGCTTCGAGGATCACGTCGACCAGCAGCAGATTGACCATCTGGTAGTTCGAAACCGGCGCCGGCGGCTCGGCATTGACCACGGTGCGCGGCGCGTATTTCAGACGGACTACGTCGCGCATGCCGTCGTTGAAATGCAGGTTCGGGCCGAGGCTGCCGATCAACGTGTAGAACACGCAGGCCTCGACCATCGACGGCCGCAGGTTCACCGGCCCGCGCGCCTGCGGATCGCTGGCCGAGAAATCGAAGCTGGCGATACCGTCCTTGATCGCGACCGTGACCGCGAGCTTGATCGGCTTGTCGAGCACGACGCCGTCATTGTCGAGCAGCCCTTCCGCGGACGACGTGCCTTCCGGCAGCTTGGCGATGGCGCTGCGAAGCTGATCGGCGGAGCCCTTGAGGATCGCGGCGAACGCATCGGTGACGGTCTCGGCGCCGAAGCGCGCGCACAGCTCTTTGACCCGCGCCGCGCCCATCTGGGTGACGGCGATCTGGGCGTTGATGTCGCCGCGCATCAGCTCGGGCTGCCGGCTGTTGGTCAGGATGATGCGCTCGATGTCGGGGACACGCTGGCCGCCTTCCCAGATCTTGATCGGCGGCAGCAGCAGGCCCTCGTGGAACATCTCGGTCGCATTCGCGGAGGTCGAGCCCGGCACCGCACCGCCGACGTCGGCCTTGTGCGCGATCGTGCCGGAGAACGCGACGATCTTGCCGTCGGCGAACACCGGCGCCACGAACGCCATGTCGGAGACGTGCGGCAGGCCGCCTTCATACGGATGATTGGAGACGAACACGTCGCCTTCGTTGATCGCGCCGGCCTTGCCGTAGGTCTCGAGGATGCGGCCGACGAGGTGGCGATAGACCGGGGCGTGGAAGAACATCGGCGGCGCGACGATCAGCCGGCCGTCGCGGTCGACGATCACGCAGGAGAAGTCGCGCGACTCCCGGATGATGGTGGAATAGCCGGACCGATAGAAATGATAGTGCATCTCATCGACCAGGCTGGCGATCTTGTTGCGCAGGATCTGGATGGTGATGGCGTCCATGCTCACGCGTTCCGCCCGGTTTGATGGGATGCGAGACGGTGCCACGGACTCGATTTGCTCCCTCCTCCCTTGCGGGGGAGGGGTGGGGAGGGGGGTAACTGCGAGTCATGAGCTTGCCGCCACCCCCCTCGCTGTCCCTCCCCCACAAGGGGGGAGGGGACGCTGTGGCGCGAGCCTTTGAAAAGCAGCGGATGAATGCGCGTCATGATCCGCGCTCCAAAATCAGATTGCGATATCCATCAACCCGCCCGCTCCAGCCGGCGGGGATTACCGTGGTGGCGTCGAATTGCTCGACGATCGCAGGCCCGGTGACCACCGCACCGGTATCAAGCTTGTCGCGCTCGTACAGCGTTGCGTCGACCGCCGAATTCCCCCCGAAATGGACCTTGCGCGTGCCCTTGGCGGCGGCATCCGACGCCTGGCGCGCAACCGACGTCGCCTCCTGCCGCGGCTGATACTTCGGCACATCGACGCGTACGCGCAGGCGATAGCTGACCACCTCGACCGGGCGCTCTTTCGCGGCGTGGCCATGGATCTGCGCGTGGCGCTCGTCGAATCTTTCACGCGCGGCTTCTAGTGACGCGGCGGTGAGGCGCTCCGTGAACAAGCCGTCGAGCGAGGTGCGCAGCTCGTAGCCCTGGCCGGTGTAGCGCAGGTCAAGCTCGCGCAGGAACGCGGCGGAGGCGGGCTCCATGCCTTCCGCCGTCAACTCGTCGCGCGCCTTTGCCTCCAACTGGCCGAAGATGTTCTCGGCATGGTCCGGCGTCACGGCGGTGAGCGGCTTGAGCTCGGAGCGGATGTAGTCGTGCACCACGTCGGTGCAGAGAAGCCCGAGCGCGGAGAACGCGCCGGGGCGCGGCGGCACCAGGATGCGGCGCATGCCGAGCTCCTCGGCGACCGCGGCCGCGTGCACCGCGCCGGCGCCGCCGAACGGCAGCAGCGTGAACGCCGAGAGATCGACGCCGCGCTTGGCGGCGAACACCCGCACCTCATCGGCCATGCGCATGTCGACGATGCGCTGGATGCCGACCGCGGCTTCGAGCACGTCCATCTTGAGCGGGTCGGCGATGTGTTCCTGCAACGCCTTGCGCGATGCGACGACGTCGAGCGTCTGTGCGCCGCCGAGGAAGTAGCCGGGATTGAGATAGCCGCAGACCACGTCGGCGTCGGTGACGGTCGGCCGGGTGCCGCCGCGCCCATAGCAGGCGGGGCCGGGATCGGCGCCGGCGCTTTGCGGTCCGACGTTGAGGAAGCCGCCGCCGTCGATCCAGGCGATCGAGCCGCCGCCGGCCGAGATCGAGCTCATGTCGAGCGCCGGCACGTCGATCTGGCGGCGCGCGATCGTGCTTTCGGTGGATTCGAGCGGCACGCCACCCTCGATGAACGCGATGTCCGCCGAGGTGCCGCCCATGTCGAGGGTAACCAGCCCGCTCTGCGCCTCGGCGCGCGCCAGATACGCGCTCGCCTGCGCGCCGGCGGCCGGGCCGGAGAACAGCGTGTGCACGGTGCGGCCGCCGCCGATCGCCGCGGTAAACGGCATCACGCCGCCGTTCGACTGCATCAGGAAGCGCTGCTGGGTGCCGACCTTGGCGTCGTCGAGACCGCGGTTGAGATGGTCGATGTAGCGCACCAGCACCGGCTCGAGATAGGCGTTGAGCAGCGTCGTCGACATCCGCGCCCATTCGCGGATACGCGGCAGCACCTCGCTCGACAGCGACACCGAGACGCCGGGATATTCCTCGAGGATGATCTCACGCGTGATCTCCTCATGCGCCGGGTTCATGAAAGCGAACAGGTAGCAGACCGCGATCGAGTCGACCTTCGCGTCCTTCAGCTCGCGCGCGGCTTGGCGCACCGCATCGCGGTCGAGCGGCGTGAGCACGGTGCCGCTATGGTCCGAGCGCTCCGGGATTTCGCGCGTGAGGCTTTGCGGCGCAATAGGCTGCGGCTTGGAATAAAAATAATCGAACAAGTTGCCGTCGCGGGCCTGGTTCTGCACCTCCTGCACCGCGCGATAGCCCTTGGTGATCAAGAGCCCGACCTTGGCGCCGCGCATCTCCAGCAGCGCATTGGTGGTGATCGTGGTGCCGTGCGCGAAGAACTCGATCTCACCCGGAGCGACGCCGCGTGCGATGAAACGCGACAGGCCGTTGAGCACACCCAGCGCCGGGTTCTTCGGGGTGCTGGACACCTTCTCGACCAGCAGTTCGCCGCTCGCTTTGTCCAGTACGACGAGGTCGGTGTGGGTTCCGCCCACGTCGACGCCGAGCCGATAGCGCGCCGCGGCTGCGCTCATGGAGCGTTCCATGGCGCGTTCCCCGGCGCGTTCCTTGCGGCGCACCCGACGGAATGCGGCAGCATGTCAGGGGGCAGCGTCTGGAGCGCGCGCGCTCGCTCTGGTACCAATCGAGACCCGGCAATTACGGGAAGAAAAGAACGCAGGGCAGGAGCACTGAGGATGCGCACGTTCACCAGCGGGGCACTCGTTGCGGTCACCTTCCTTGCCTTGAGTGGACTGGCGCCGTCAACCGCCACGGCCGATCCGGTCGAGGACTTCTACCGCGGCAAATCGATCAGCATGATCATCGCCACCGCGCCGGGCGGCGACTACGACCTGCGCGCGCGGCTGGTCGCCCGCTATATCGGCCGTCACATCCCCGGCAATCCGACAGTCGTGCCGCGCAACATGCCGGGCGGCGTCGGACTCCAGGCTATGAATTACATGGCGAATGTCGCGCCCAAGGACGGCACGGCCATCCACGCGATCATGCAGAACATGTCGACCCACCAGGCGCTCGGCGGCACCGGCGTCGAGTTCGACACGCGCAAATTCTTCTGGATCGGCAACACCACCGATACGCCCAACGTCATCAACTCGTGGCATACCACCGACATCCGCACGATCCAGGATGTGATGACCCGGGAGCTGGTGGTCGGCGCGCCCGGGCAGGCGACCAACTCGGTCTACTACCCGAAGGCGCTGAACGACCTCGTCGGCACCAAGTTCAAGATCGTCTCCGGCTATCCCGGCGGCAATGACGTCAACCTGGCGATGGAGCGGGGTGAGGTCGGCGGGCGTGGATCGAATTCGTGGGCGTCGTGGAAGGCCACCAAGCCGGACTGGCTGCGTGACAAGAAGATTTTCATGCTGGTGCAGATCGCACTGAAGCGCGATCCGGAGCTAGCCGAGATCCCGACCATGATCGAGCTCGCCAAGAGCGACGAGGACAGGGCGGTGATGACCTTCCTGTCGGCCGACGTTCCGATCGCGCGCTCTTACGTCACCAATCCGGGCGTGCCGGCTGAGCGGGTGCAGGCGCTTCGCCGCGCGTTCGACGCCACCATGAAGGACCCGCAGCTCCTGGCCGAAGCGGCGAAAATCAACATGGACCTGCAGCCGACGACGGGCGAAGAGTCGCAGCGCTATGCAGACCTGATCGCCAATACGCCGGCCAACGTCCTGGTGAAGGCCAAGGCGATCATCGAGAGCAGATAGCTTCGGCCTGGCCGGTCAGCGCTTCTCGAGGCCGGCGGCTTCGACGGCCTTCGCCCACTTGACGACCTCGAGCTTGATCCGCTCGCGCAGCTCGTCGACGGTGCTGCCGCGCGCTTCCATGCCGAACCGCGTGGTCGCGGCGATGACATCCGGCATCTTCAGTGCTTCGTTGACGGCGGTATTGAGTTGGTTGACGATTTCCATCGGTGTGCCCGACGGCGCGGCGACCGCATTCCAGCTTGTGATCTCGTAGCCGGGAAGCCCGCTCTCATTCACGGTCGGGACATTCGGCAGCGACGATGCACGCTCGCGCGCGGTCGTCGCGATCGCGGTGATCTGGCCGTCGTCCAACTGGCCTTGCAGCGCGGCCTGGTATTCGAACGCGACATCGATGTCGCCGCGGATCAACCCGGTCAGCAGCTCCGGCGTCGTCTTGAACGGGATCGTGGTGGCGGAAATACCGGCCTGCGATTTGAACAGCTCGCCCGACAGATGCTGGTTGCTGCCCGGATTGATCGAGCCGAAGTTCAACTTGCCCGGATTGGCTTTCGCGGCCGCGATCACGTCCTTGACGGTCTTGTACGGGGAGCCGGCCTTGGTGGCGATGACGATACCATAGGCGGCCGTGGTCGAGATCGGAATGAAGTCGCGCTCCAGGTCGTAGGGCAGCGATTTGAACAGCGCCTTCGCGGCGGTGAGCCCGCCCCCGATCATCGCCAGCGTATAGCCGTCGTGCGCTGAGGACAGCACCGACTTGAGGCCGATGATGCCGGCGGCGCCGGGACGGTTCTCGATGACGAACGGCTGGCCGAGCTTTGCGGACACCTTCTCGGCGACCATCCGCATCATCACGTCGGCGATGCCGCCGGCGCCATAAGGTACGACGATGCGGACCGGACGTGCCGGATAGGCTTGCGCAAAAGCGGACCCGGCCAGTGGCGCCGTCGCGATGAATGCTGCGGCACCGCCGAGAACAGACGCGAAGCCTCGCCGAGAAACGTTGGCACCATCGAAGCGCTGCATATCTACCTTCCTGTGACTGAACGGGCTGCCCAACACGTTGTTCCAAGTTCCAGCGGAACCCTACCGGTCAGCTAAGCGCGCGACCGGCCGGTTGGTAGCCTCGAAGCTCATGAAATCGCGGACACCAAGCATTTTTTGCGGGTCCGAGGGTATAGCAAGTGATACGGGTGCTATAAGTTCTTGCTAAGTCGAATGTTAGGTTAGCGGTTCGAAAACCGCCGCCTCGTCCAGATCGCCCTGAAGTCGTGGCAGGCAGGTGCGGGTTGGGATCCGCTAACGATTGCACTCACCCCATTCACGGAGGCAGCCCTGGTATTGGGTCTTGCAGCGCCCCTTGTCCGCCGAGGAAGCCATGCAATGTCGGTACCACCTGCGGCAGCCCACGAGGGCTGCTTTGACACACGCCACCCTGATGAGGCCGTGAGGTTGTGACGCGGACAACGCCGGCGGCGACATGCCGGGAGCCAGAGGCGCTGCCGTTGTTGGATTCGGCATCGACGCCAAGCCAACCGTGGCCACCAAGAGTGACAAAAATATTCGAGAGGCGATCCGTTGATAGAAGAAATTGGCCATCGGTGGCTCCAAAAAATAGCAACCAATATATTTCAGTCTTGTGAATCCGGTGTCTTCAATTCTGTCTACGCATGCGTGATGTCAAGAGACCCGCGACGTCGCGGCGCGTGCGCGAGCGTCACCGTCATTCGTCCGGGTTCATGTGCCAGTCGTGGCTCGGCGGCGGGCCCCAGCCGGCGATGCCGCGGTTGGCGCGGGTCCAGACCTTCGGCCGCTGCGGCTGGTCTTCGTGCCACGGACGCGGATCGAAGAAGCCGAGGTCCTCGTCCAGCAACTGATCGAGCTCGGCATAGAATTCCACCACCTGTCCGTCCGGGTTGCGGTGATAGATCGAGACGTTGTGTCCGGGTCCGTGTCGCAGCGGCCCCCAGATGATCGGGATGCGGTTGAGCGACAGCACGTCGCAGCCGTTCTCCAGGTGCGAGAAGTCCCGAAGTTGGAACGCGAAGTGATGCAGGGTCGCGCGCTTGCCCTGCACGAAGTTCACGGTGTGGTGGTCGGGGTTGCAGCGCATGAACACGAAGATGTCCTCGATCCAGTCCGACACGCGGAAGCCGAGGATCTTGCCGTAGAACTCAGCGATCGCCTGCACGTCCGGCACGACGAATGCCACGTGGCCGAACTTGAACGGCGCGACGCCGCCGACCGATTGGTTGGGCGTCAGGAATTGCCAATCGGTGATCAGTTCGATGGTGGTGTCCTTGATGTCCTTGAAGGCGAGCGACGTCGACATGCCGGGGATGTCGTCGCTCTGGATATCGCTCTTGATGCCCTGCGCTGTCAGCCACTTGGCGATCTCGCCGAAGTCTGCGCCCGGCGCGACCTGGAACGCGAGCTTGGCGCAGCGCGGGCGTTCGCCTTTGACGAGTTGCAAGGCAAGTTGCCCGACCTTGCACGACAGCAGCGCGCGGTTCTTTTCGCGGGCCGCGACGACGAGCCCGGTGACTTTGGTGTAGTGCTCGATCTGTGCCTCGAGATCGGGCGTCTCGAAGGTCGCGTGCGAAATCCGCCGGATGCTGATCATGGGTTTGTCTCAGCCGTAGGTCTTCAGAACGTGACGCGCGATCACCATCAACATCACCTCACTGGCGCCTTCGGTGATGCGGTAGCTGCGCTGCTGGCGCCAGAATTTCTCGATCGGCAGGTCGGTCGTGAGTGCGATGCCGCCGTGCACCTGCATGCATTCGTCGGCCGCCCGGAATGCCATCTCGTCAGCATAGTACTTGCAGACGTAGCAGTCTTCACGGGCGTCCTCGCCGGCGTCCAAGCGTGTTGCTGCCTTGTAGACTAACAGCCGCGCGGCCTGGAGCTCGATATACATATGCGCGAGCTTCCACTGGATCGCCTGCCGGTCGGCGAGCGGCCGGCCGAAGGTCGAGCGCTGCTTGGCGTAGGACGTCGCCATCTCGAGGCAACGCTCGGCGACGCCGAGTGCGCGGGCGCCGTGCTTTACACGGCCGGCGCCGAGCCACTTCTGCGCCAGCCGGAAGCCGCCGCCTTCCTCGCCGACGAGGTTCTCGGCCGGCACCCGCACATTGTCGAGGATGATCTCCCAGGGACGGTCGCCCATCATCGTCTGGTAGGACGTGCCGAGTTTCACGCCGGGCGTGTCCATGTCGACCAGGAAGCAGGAGATGCCGCCGTGCGAGCCCTTGGCGCGGTCGGTCGCCGCCATGAGCTGCATGAACTGCGCCTTGTGGGCGCCGGTGATGAACCGCTTGGTGCCGTTGATGACGTAGTGGTTGCCATCCTTGACCGCGGTGGTGCGCATGCCGCCGGGATCGGAGCCGGCGTCGGGCTCGGTCTGCGCGAACGCGACCTTCTTCTCACCGCGCAGCACCGGCAGCAGGTATTTCTCGCGCAGCGCGCCGGTGAGGGTGAACAGGATGTGACGCACCGACGGGCCGCTGATGCCTTCGCCGCGCGCCGGCAGGGCGATGGTGCGCGATAGTTCTTCGGTGACGATGGTTCGCTGCAACACCGACAGCCCGGGGCCGCCGTGTTCCTCCGGCACTTCCATCATCCAGATGCCGAGGTCCTTGGCGCGCTGCTGCAGCTTGCCGAGGAATTCCGGTTTGATCTCTTCGCCCTCCGGCGCGATCGTTTGACGTTCAATGGGAATGAGCTCGTTGTTGACGAAGCGCCGCAGCGACGCCTTGAACATCCGCAGTTCTTCGGGAAGCTCGAACTCCATCACCTGAACTCCCTATCTATTTTGTGATCTCGTTATTTGGCTTCGCGCCAGATCACCCGCACGTCGACCGCGACGGCGCCATGTCCGTCAGGACGCACCATCAGCGGATTGATCTCGATGTCCTCGATGCGCGTGCGATGATCGAGATAGAACTGCGCCAGCGCCAGCACGGTCTTTTCAAGCGCCGCGCGGTCGGCGGCGGGCTTCCGGCGATAGCCGGCGAGCAGCGTGTTGAGCTTGAGGCCGTCGAGCATCGCCGCCACGTCCACCTTCGTCACGGGCAGGAGCCGCAACGCGGCGTCCTTGGCGAGTTCAACCAGAACGCCGCCGGCACCGACCAGAAGCATCGGGCCGTAGAACTCGTCGGAACGCGCGCCGACGATCGCTTCGACGCCGGACACCATTTCTTGCACCAGGAAGCTGGCGATCTTCGCATTCGGATAGGCGGCGCGGGCCGAGGTGCTCAGCGCGTCGGCGGCCTGGAGCACGGCGTCCTTGCTGCGCAGATCGAGCGCGACACCACCGGCCTCGGTCTTGTGCAGGATGTCGGCCGAGCGGATTTTCAGCACCACGGGGAAACCGATCGCCTCGGCTGCTGCGGCGGCTTCCGTGGCAGTTGCGACCTCGCGGCTTTGCGGCAGCGGGATGCCGTATTTCTTAAGCGTCGCATCGAGCGTCGCCGGCGAAAGATCGCTCGGCGGGGCAGGGGGCGGCAGCGGCGGTTTCTTGCCGGTGCGCTGGGCGTGGAACCACAGCCCGTTGAGCGCGCGGATGGTCGGCTCCAGTCCTTGCAGGAACGGGAAACCCGCGAGCGTCTGCGCATCGACCGCTTCAGGCGTCATCTGGTAGCTCATGCGGCCGAAGCCGACGATCGGCTTGTCGGTATCGCGCACCATCGCCTGCAACGTCTCGACGCCGTCCCAGGCGCCGGCCTTCGACGGCAGCATCGCCGCCCAGGCGATCATGTCGACGTTCGGGTCCTTTGCGACCAATGCGCAGACGCCGGCCGCCTGCTTGAGGCCGCCGGGAATGCCGAGGTCGAGCGGGTTCTTCGGCTCGATGCCTTCCTGCATGTAGGGTACGAGACCCTTGAGTGTCTCGGCCGAATAGTCCGGCATCGAGGCGCCTTCGAACTCCGCATAGTCGTAGAGCAGATCGACGGTGCCGCCCGAGGTGGTGACGAAGCCGATGCGCGGCCCCTTCGGCAGCCGGCCACCGTCAAACGCCAGCGCCGCTTCCATCATGTCGTCGAGGTTGCGGCAATTGTAGATACCGTAGCGCTCGCACATCGCGAGATAGGCCGCGTAATCACCACCGATCGCGCCGGTGTGCGACTGCGCAGCGGCCTGCGACTTCGCGGTGGCGCCGGTCTTGATCGCGACGATCGGCTTGCCGGCTTCGAGCGCGCGCGCGGCTGCCGCCATGAACGCGTCAGGCCGACGCAGCCCTTCGATGAACAGCGCGATCACGCGCGTGTTCGGATCGTCGACCAGGAAGTTCAGGTAGTCGGCAAGATCGAAGCTGATCTCGTTGCCGGAGGTGATGCCGTAGGAGAAGCGAAGCCCCCGATCGGCGGAGGTGCGCAGCCAGAACTGGAGAGTGCCGCCGGACTGGAACACCGCACTCACCGAGCCGGCCGCGAAGCGCGGCAGCTCGTTGTTCGGATAGGCGAAGATCTTCTCGTGATAGCTATAGGCGCCCATGCAGTTGGGGCCCGCCACCTTGATCTGGCTGCGGCCGAGGAAATCCTTCAGCCAGGCGCCGCGCTTGTGCGATTCCGGATCGGGGCCGTCGCCCATCGCGGCTGAATAGATCGTCGCGGTCTTGACCCCCGCGCCCTCCGCGTCCTCCATCACGCTGGCGACGCCGACCGCTGGGACGATGACCATCGCGTGCTCGACCGGTTCCGGTGCGTCGCGCAGCGACGGCACGCACGGTTCGCCGAAGACTTCCTTCTGCCGCGGATTGACCAGGACAAGCCGGCCCGGATAACCGAACTCGCGCAGGTTCCGATAGATCAGCCGGGCCCAGGGTGCGCGTTCGGAAGCGCCGACGATCGCGATCGACTTGGCCCGGAGGACGGTCTCCGGCGACCGAAACATTTGCTCACCCGGCACGCGTCCTACCCCCGATTGTTCTTGTTCTCGATCAGGTCGGCATCTGTCTTAAAACCTCGATAGAACGCGGTCAAAGGGCGCGGGCCATACAGTCGAAGGCCGCGGCGTCTTTCTGCTGATGTCCGGCACCGGCCGATGCGAGGGCAAGCCGCTGCGGCAGTACACGACGGTGTTCCTGGAGACCGGCGAGGCGACGGCGCTCGCCGCCAGCGAGACCATGGTGCTGCTGCACTACGGCCTGCCGGATCTTTCCGACATGACGGCAGCCGTCCACACGTCGGGCAACGCGATGCAGGCGGCCGAATAGGCGGGGACGTTTTCGCCGGTCGCGCGAGGCAAGCAACAAGCCGGCAACCATAAAAAAAGCGGCGCGGTCAGGTTATGACCGCGCCGCTTATTGCAAGACTCGACCGAGAGGGCGCTAGGCCTTTTTCTCGGCGGTGTCGACTTGCATCGGCATCGGCGCCTGGCTGGCGCCCTCTGCTTCGATGTCGAGGAAGCCAGGGACGTATTTGTCGAGCAGCTTCTCGGCGACGGCATAGATGCCGGCCACGATGAAGACCCACACGCCCATGGCGGCGCACTGCAAGAAGAACGTGCCGAAATTGATGTTCATTCCTAGTTTCCTCCACCGGCATGCCGGCTCGGTTGATAGCGGCCCGACCCGGAGGTCGGGCCGATCGGTTAGATCGACGGCAGAAATTTCAATTGCGGGAACCACTGCGCAATCAGCGTCGGCGGCCACGGGATCGACATGACGTTGTCGAACACGAAGCTGATCGAGAACACCAGCACCATTGCGTAGATGATGACGAGCTTCCACGGTTCCTTGTTTTCATACCGCATGAAGATCACGACGAAGAGCGCGACCGTCGGCACGAGGCCGATCACCGCCATCACGCCCATGAAGGCGATCAGGTAGCCGAAGAACCGCGCTGCCCGCTTGACGATCACGCTGACCGGCAGATGCTCGGTGTCGGACGCAAGATCCATGTGGATCTTTTGCTCGACCTCGTGCTGAGCCGATGCCGCCAGGCTTTCCGAAGCGTGAACGGTCGGCTTGCGGCACATGTCGTTGAACAGGCTCAACACGACCACGGTCACGCCGACGCCGCCGACGACCAAGGGGACGATCTTGGCGCTGAAGTCCCATTGTGTCGCCATCAGCACCATCGAGCTGAGGATAGCCAGCATGAACACCGAGAACAGCTGAGTGGCGTGGAATTTCGGCGCTTGGAAACTCCGCGTCATGTTGGCGACGCCGCCCTGGCTCTTGATGTCCTGCAGCAGCGGTCGCAGCAATCCGATGATCGCCATGATGAACAGGATCGCGACGACCGGGCGGGCGAACCAGCTGATGCCGTAACGCTCGACCGAGATGAACAAATAACGCTCGATGGTGTCGCCGAGCACCGCGCCGAGGATCAGCGGCGGCCGCGGCCACTTGAACATCTTCATGCACCAGCCGACGAGGCCGAAGAACAGCAGCGCGTAGAGGTCGCCCCACTGACGGGTGGCCTCGAACGCGCCGATGTAGATGATGCCCATCACCGCCGGCAGGATCAGGCTGAAGCGCAGCGTCGCCAGCTTGGCGAATTGCGGGCTGAACGCATACGCCATGCCGGCGCCGAGGATGTTCGCCAGC
>Ga0075420_100000311_pt1 | contig 36693 bp, 26 predicted proteins | sample SoiMetdeltSBSDD4_FD_75296 | JGI IMG/M metagenome (GOLD analysis project Ga0075420, IMG submission 75296) | Bulk soil microbial communities from a Populus tree surrounding site in Tennessee, USA - Soil MetaG P. deltoides SBSDD4 | ecosystem: Environmental > Terrestrial > Soil > Tree plantation...
TCGACGGGATGCCGATCGCGATCGGCGGCGAAGCGGAACGAGTCGAGGCGGTGACTGCCTTCGGCGACTTCTTTCCGATCCTGGGCGTCGCGCCGCAGCTCGGCACCACCCTTCCAGCTGAGAGTGAATCGCGCGACGCGTCGATCGTCCTGAGCCATTCGTACTGGCAACGGCGCTTCGGCTCCGATCCGAACGTGCTCGGGCGAACTATCGCGATCTACGGAACGACCGTCAGCGTAGTCGGCGTCATGCCCGAGGGATTTCAGTTTCCCGTGCAGAGACGGCCAATCGATCTCTGGGTCACGCTCGGCGCTCTAATCGCACCAGATTCCCAGTACCTGAAACGCAATTTTCGCGGCTTCCAGGTCATGGGACTGTTGAAGCCTGGGACGACGATCGAGCAGGCGCGAGCCGAAATGGACGTGATCGCGTCGACCCTGGCCGCGCAGTATCCGGAAAACAAGGGCTTTGGAGTTCAGTTGGTGCCGGAACTCGAAAACCTGGTCGGCGACGTCAGCCGGCCGCTCCTGCTTCTGTTTGTTGCGGTCGGCGCGCTGCTGCTGATTGCCTGCGTCAACGTCGCGAATCTCCTGCTCACGAAGGCGGCGGGCCGACAGCACGAGATGGCGCTTCGTGCGGCGCTCGGTGCGACGCGAGGCCGCCTGTGCGCCCATCTGGTCATCGAAAGCCTTGTGCTCTCGGTCGCTGCGAGTGCCGTTGGGATCGTCCTGGCGGTGTTCGCGCTGGACTCCTTGGTTGCCCTGATTCCCGGCGATTTGCCGCGCGCCAACGAGATCGCGCTTGACCTCCCGGTCCTGGCCTTCTCTCTCGTCGTGGCTGTGAGTGCTGGTGTCACGTTCGGCGCCGCTCCCGCGTGGTATGCCTCGCGGAAGGATCTTATCGGCGGTCTGCAGGAGCGCTCGCGCACCGTGTCTGACACGTCGACCGGGCGACGCCTGCGGAGCTCGTTCGTGGTCGCCGAGATCGCGCTGGCGCTCGTCCTCCTGACGGGTGCGGGTCTCCTGATGAACAGCTTCTGGCGCCTGGCCCGGCTGAATCCGGGCATCGACACGACCAACGTCCTGATGTTCATGATGAACCTGCCGTTCAGCGAGCCAGCTCGCCTCGCCGCGTTCTCCCAGCAGCTGCAGGACAAGGTGCAGAGCGTTCCCGGCGTCCGCAGCGCGAGTGTGCTCGGAGCGCGCCCATCCGTTTTTGGTACGTCCTTCGACTTCGACGGCCGCCCGCAGCGTGCCGACGTGTTTACGGTGCAAGCCGGATACATGAAGACGCTCGGCGTTACGCTCGTCGCTGGCCGTGACTTCGCTCCAACGGATGACGATGGGGCGCCCGAGGTGGCGATCATCAACCAGACGTTGGCCGATCGGTATTTCCGGGGTGAGAACCCGATCGGCAAGATGCTGCAGGTCCGCGTGCAGATGACCGGTCGCGTGTTCCCGAAGAAAGAGATCGTCGGCGTCGTCGGCGACACGCGAATCGGAACACTGGGAGCCCTGGAGCGCGACGCGCAGCCGCAGATCTACTTTCCTGCGGCGCAGGATCCCCTCGTCCTGAACTATTTCGGCGTGCTCGTCAAGACCGAGAGTGATCCGCTGGCGGTCGTCCCGCGCCTGCGGAGCGCGGTGTTGGAGTTGAACAAGGAGACGCCGATCTATCAGGTCATCACGTTGAAGGAGCAACTCGGTCAATCGATTGCGCAAGACCGATTCAACACACTGCTCCTGGGTATCTTCTCTTGTGTCGCGCTGGTGCTCGCCGTCGTCGGCCTCTATGGCGTGATGTCGTATGCGGTGGCACAACGCACGAACGAGATCGGCGTCCGCGTCGCGATGGGAGCAAACCCACGCGCCGTGCTCGCGCTGGTGATGCGACAGGGGTGGACGTTGATCCTTGCCGGAATCGTTGTCGGAGCGACGGCGTCGATGGCGCTGACGCAACTGATCGAAGGCGTACTGTTTGGCGTCACGGCCACCGATCCAATGACCTTCGGTGTGGCGATTGCCGCGCTGGCCCTTGCGGCGTCCCTGGCCTGTTGGATTCCCGCCCGGCGGGCGACGAAGGTCGATCCGATCGTCGCCCTGCGCTTCCAGTAGTCCCGCGCCTGGCTGCTACGGAGTCCCGAAGATCTCCGGCTACACTTCGGCTCTGGTGATCGCCATCGACGTTGCCATCCTGCCGCCACCCGAAGTCGCGACGCGCGCGATCGAGCTGAGCGCGACGCTTCCGCGGAACGAGTCCTTGGGCCTGCTGTTAGGTGGCGATGTGTTGCCACATATCACGCTCACGCAGCAGTTCGTGCCGGCCGAACGCCTCGACGATGCGCTCGATCGCATTGGCACGATGCTGACGAGCGTTGCGGCATTGCCGCTGACCGTCACCGGCCCTGGCCGGAGCACCGCTATCTGGATGTCAATCGAGCTGACGCCAGCCCTGACAGACCTCCACTGTCGTTTGATGGACACGCTGGCGCCATTCGAGCGACCTGACGGTACGGTGGACGCGTTCTTCGGCGGCATTGCCCGAGACGGCGACGTCGCCTGGGTCTCGGGCTTTCGTCGCACCTCGAGCTACGCCGCTTTCACACCGCACATCACGTTGGGACACGCGGCGAGATTGCCCGCTGTCGAACGAATGACCTTCGAGGCGACCACGATCGCGGCGTGTCACCTGGGGAAGTTCTGCACGTGCCGACACGTATTAAGGCAATGGAAACTCTAGGGGGTGCGAAGGGGCGAACGAGAATGCTAGCATCGCCCATGGCTCACCGGCTTACGGTGGTCGCGTTCCTGCTGTTCCTTCTCTGGCAACCGGCCGTTCATACGCAGACCCCGGTGGCCTACGTCCTCTCATTTCCCGAAGCGGCACACCACCTGATGCAGGTAGAGGCGACGTTTACGACCGTGCCGCCTGGTCCGCTCGAATTGCGCATGAGCCGCTCGTCGCCGGGCCGATACGCGCTTCACGAGTTTGCGAAGAACGTGTTCGACGTCCGCATCACGGACGAAGCGGGTCAGCCACTCACCGTGTCGCGTTCCAACCCACACGAATGGGATGTGACCAACCACTCGGGCACGGTGCGTGTGACCTATCGCGTGTTTGGCGATCGCCTGGACGGCACCTATCTCGCTGTCGACTCGTCGCACGCGCATATCAACATGCCCGCGGCAATCATGTGGGCGCGCGGCTTCGAGCGCCGGCCGATGACCGTCCGCTTCGAACGTCCGACCGGGACATCGTGGCGGGTCGCGACGCAGCTCTCACCAGGCAGCGACGGGCTGTCGTTCACCGCTCCCAACCTGCAATACCTGATGGACAGCCCATCGGAGTTCAGCCAGTTCACGCTGCGGTCCTTTACCGTGCCGGACGATCGGCGAACGCCGGTCTTTCGAGTCGCGGTGCATCACCAGGGCACCGACGCCGACGTGGACGGTCTGGTGCGAGGCGTCGAGGCCATCGTGAGAGAAGCCCGGCACGTATTCGGTGAGTACCCGCCGTTCGAAGGGAACACCTATACCTTCATCGCCGACTACCTGCCGTGGGCACACGGCGACGGCATGGAGCATCGCAACAGCACCGTGCTCACATCCGCGTCCGCGATTCAAATCAGCCGGCTCAACCTGCTCGACACCGTCGCGCACGAGTTCTTCCATACCTGGAACGTGGAGCGCATCAGGCCGAAGTCGCTCGAGCCTTTCAACCTGGAAGAGACGAACATGTCTGGCGAGCTCTGGTTCGCCGAGGGCTTCACCAGTTATTACGGCCCGCTCACGATGAAGCGTACCGGCCTGACGACTCTCCGTGCCTTCACTCGCGACATGGGTGACGCGATCGAGAAGATCACGACCAGCCCTGCGCGTCAGATTCGTTCGGCCGTCGAGATGAGCCGGATGGCGCCCTTCGTGGATTCCGCGGCGTCGATCGACCAGACCAATTTCTCGAACACCTACATTTCGTATTACACGTGGGGCACGGCGCTCGGGCTTGGCCTCGATCTGTCGTTGCGCGATCGGACCGACGGCAAGGTGACGCTCGACCATTTCATGCGAGCGCTCTGGGAGAAGTTCGGCCGACCTGGAACGAACGTCCCTGGATATGTCGAGACGCCGTACACGATCGACGACTTGAAGTCCGTGCTGGGCACCATCGCGGGTGACGCGGCGTTTGCACTGGATTTCTTTGCCCGGTATGTCGAGGGGCATGAGGTCCTCGATTACGCGCGTCTGCTGGGACGAGCGGGCATCCTGGTGAAGACCAACTCTGGGCGCGCCTTCGCCGGGGAGCTGACGTTGCAAGACGACCCGGCTGGTGTTCGCATCGCGGCTGACGTCCCGTATGGGTCGCCGGCGTATCAGGCGGGGCTCGAGCGCGAGGACGTACTGGTGTCAGTCGGGGGAACGAAAGTGACGCGTTCGGCCGACGTTGACAAGCTTGTCGCCGCGCGCAAACCGAGCGAGCCTCTGCCCGTCATCTATGAGCGTCGCGGCGCCCGAATATCGACGGCGCTGAAGCTGGGAGATGATCCCCGACTGGAGCTCGTGCCGATAGAAGAAGCAGGGCAGGGGCTCACCGAGGCACAGCGGCGTTTCCGTGAGGCATGGTTGAGCTCGTTGGCAAGGAATTCGTTCTGAAAATCGGTGAGGTAGCGATGAAGCGTGTGAGTGGCGGAATCGTAGCGTTGCTGTGCCTCGTTCTGTCGGCCACGACACGAGCGCAGGACGTCGGCTTCGCGAATGCGTGGCCTGAGTTGACGCCGGCGGATCAGGAGCAGGTGCAGAAGTTTGGCGAGGACGTGAAGACGTTCCTGGGTCAGGCGAAGTCCGAGATGCTCTTCGTGCGCGGCGCGACACAATTTGCCGAAACCAACGGATTCCGGAAGTGGGATTTCGGAACGACAGCGGGCGCGATGAAGCCGGGCACCCGGTGGTATGCCATCAATCGCGATCGGACGATGGTGTTGTGGGTCGTTGGCACCGAACCCCTCGAAAACGGCCTGCGCATCGTCAATACGCACATCGACTCGCCGCGGATCGAGTTCAAGACCAAGCCTTTTCGCGAGAGCCAGCAGGCCGTGCTGATCGACACTCAGGTGCACGGCGGCATCAAGAACTATCAGTGGGTCAATGTGCCACTGGCGATCACGGGGCGAGTCGACAAGGCCGATGGCACCACGGCGTGGATAGACATTGGCAACTCCGCTGGCGATCCGGTGCTGCTCATCACCGATCTGGCGCCTCACGTCGATCGCGATTTCCGAAACCGGCTGCAGCCTGACGTGATTCGAACCGAGGAGCTCGACCCGCTGATCGGCTCGATGCCTCCCGACGCCGCCGCCGGTCAGCGGACCGCGACCGATCGCGTGCTCGGCTTGCTGCATCAGAAGTACGGGATCACGGCGCGTGATTTTCTATCAGCCGATTTGCAGATCGTGCCCGCGACCATGCCGCGTGACGTGGGTCTCGATCGGGCGCTCATCGGTGCATACGGTCAGGACGACAGAGTCACCGCGTACGTCAGCCTTCGCGCGATCGCGGACGTCAAGACGCCGCGTTACACATCCGTAGCGTATGCCGTCAACAACGAAGAGGTCAGCTCGTGGAATACGGGCGTCAACTCTGAGTGGTTCAGCACACTCGTGTCCGAGATGCTGATGGCGCAGCAGGGCAAAGACTTCAACCCGCTCTCGCTGCGGCGTACTTACGCGAAGACGAACGTGCTCGTGTCGGACTGCACCACGGCGATCAACCCGCTGTTCCCGCAGCCGCAGAATCCCGTCCTGACCTCGCGTCTCGGCTACGGCCTGGTCGTGAAGGAGTACGGCGCGGGTCGTGAGACCAACTCGGAATACTTTGCGAAGGTGCGTGGGTTCTTCGACCGCGAGAAGGTGCGCTGGCAGACACACTCGTACGACGCTGGTTATGGCGGAGGGACGATTGCCGCGTGGTTCGCCGGGCAGAACATGGAAGTCATGGACGTCGGCGTCGGACTCGTCAGCATGCACTCGCCATTCGAGGTGTCGTCGAAGGTTGATCTGTGGCACCTGCGGCGTGGGTTCTCGGCGTTCTTTGGATCGTAATCGTAGGGCGGGTCTTGGTTTGTAGACCCGCCAGAAAACGGCGGGTCCAAAGAACAAGACCCGGCGGGTCTCAAAAGCAAGACCCACCCTACGGGGGGAACAACACGCCGGGCGCGAGCTTGCACTCCGGGTCGAGCGCCCGCTTGACGGCGCGCATCTGGTCGATTCCCTCGGCCCCGTACAGCTCGCGCAGCAACTGCTGTTTCAGCGCGCTTCGGCCGACGCCATGTTCGGCAAGTGGCGCGCCTCCCATTGCGACAACACGGCGGGCCATTTCGAGGATTGCCTCGCGGCCTCGGCGTACATCCTCGAAGCTGTGTGGTACGACGTTCGGGTGAAGGTTCCCGTCAGACACGTGGCCCCAGATCGCGTAATCGATGCCGCGACTCTCGAAGGTCGTCCGATACAACTCGATCGACTCCGCCAGGCGATCGAATGGCACGATCATGTCCCCCGCCGTCTTCTCGACGTCGGGATGTGCCTGTTTCGTGGCGGCGACAATGGCGTTGACGCTCGCCGGAACAGACTCGCGCAGATTGAATAATCTGTCGGCGCCGCGGTCGTCGCCAGCGAGGGCAAGATAAGGGTCGTCTTCGATTCCAGCCGACGTCAACACTGAGTGCAGGCGGCCGAGCGCGGATTCCTCATCCGCCCCGATTTCGATCTGCACGAGGAGCATCACCGATTGTCCGGACGGACGGGTCACGCCCGCCCGAGCGAATGCATCGTCGGGCACGGCGCGAAGGGCTCTTGTGTCCATGTACTCGATCGCGGCAACGTCGAGGGGGCCCTCGTTCTTCCACGCTGATGACGCGTTGTCTCGAAGCGCCGCGGTCAACGCGACGGCTTGCCCATCGTTGGCGCAGCGGATGAGCGCCGCCATGCGACGCGGCCGCGCGACGACCCTGAGCGCCGCCTCGATTACGACGCCGAGCGTTCCTTCCGATCCGATGAAGAGGTCGATCAGATCCATCCCGGGCTTCGCGTAGTAGCCCGCCGAAAGCTTGGAGACTTCGGGCATGGTGTAACGAGGCACCGGGACACGTCGAACCTCGCCAGTTGTGAGCTCGATCTCGAACCAACCATCCGTGCTCGCGCGCGTGTCGCCGCGCGCCACGTCCAGGATGTCGCCGCTCGCCAGGACGATGGTTGCCGCTTCGATCCATCGACGCGTGGAGCCGTGTTTGAAGGTGGCGGCTCCGGCGGCGTTGGTCGCGATGGTGCCACCAACGAATGCGCCGTCAAACGTGGGGACTGGCGGGTAGTACAGCGCCTCCGCCGCAAGGGAGCGTTGAAGCACGTTGAGGGCAACGCCTGCGCCGGCGCGAATGCATCCCTTCGAGGGCTTGCCGAGCGTCGTCAGCGCACGCGTGCTGAGAACGACGTCGCCGCGCGGCGTCGCGCCGCCCGTGAGCGAGGACTGTGCGCCCACGGGCAACACACGCGTGGCGTGAGCGACGAGCGACGCGGCTTCGGCTTCATCTCGAGGGAACGCGACACCGTCGGCAAATCCGCCAGGCACATGCGCCGCGTCGCTCAGAAACGACGACACGATCGCCTGATCGCGCTCAATCTGAGGCGGCAGTGCAGCGGCGGCTCGCCGGGCCTTGATCCGATGGGACATCGCGCGCTCTTCAGTATGCTAGTTCGGGATCCGGGGCTCGGGATCCGGGGCTCGGGATCCGGATCGTTCCTGGAATCGTATCCAGTACTCGCAGCCCATTGCCTGTAGCCCGCAGCCATGAACCCGATTCGATACACCCTGAGTTTCCCCGCGCCGCACACGCACTACGTCGAAGTACGAACAGAGGTCCCCTCTGCCGGGAGCGACCAGGTAGAGCTGATGATGGCGATCTGGACTCCGGGGTCGTATCTGATTCGAGAGTACGAGCGTCACGTGGAGAACCTCGCTGCGACCGGGACGGACGGTGCGGGGTTGCTCATCCGCAAGACCGGCAAGAATCGGTGGACGATCTCAACCGGCGGCGCCGAAACGGTGGTCGTGACCTATCGCGTGTACGGCCGAGAGATGTCGGTTCGAACGAACTGGATCGAATCAGGATTTGCCTTGATCAACGGCGCCCCGACGTTCCTCACGTTGGCTGAATCGAATGAACGGCCGCATGAAATCACCGTGCTCATGCCGTCGACGTGGAGCCGCTCGATCACCTCGCTGCCGGTTATCGCTGGTGCAGAACACCGCTATTCCGCGGCGACCTACGACGTGCTGGTCGACTCGCCCATTCTCGCGGGAAATCCAGTCGTCTACGAATTCGCGATCGACGGCAAACCGCATCGGCTGGTCGACGAGGGCGAAGAGGGTGTGTTCGACGGCGCACGTGCCGCGCGCGATCTCGAGATCATTGCGCAGGAGCATCATCGCTTCTGGGGCACGGTCCCCTACGACAGCTACACCTGCATCAACATGATTACGGAAGGAGGCGGTGGTCTCGAGCATTCCAGCTCCGCGGTGTTGATGACCAGCAGATGGGCGACGCGTACGCGGCGGGCGTACCTTGGTTGGCTCGAGCTCGCCAGCCATGAACTCTTTCACGTCTGGAGCGGCAAACGCCTGCGACCAATTGAGCTCGGACCATTCGATTACGAGCGTGAAGTGCACACTTGTAGTCTCTGGGTCGTCGAGGGCATTACCGACTACTACGGCGACTTGCTTCTCCACCGTGCGGGACTGTCCACGCGCGAGGAATTTCTGGCTTCGCTCTCGGACAAAATCGACGCGCTGCAGACGACTCCGGGACGCGGCGTGCAATCGCTGACGAACGCCTCGTTCGACGCATGGATCAAACACTATCGCCCGGACGAAAACTCTCCCAACACCTCGATGAGTTATTACATCAAGGGTGCGGTGGTCGCGTTTCTTCTCGACATGAGAATTCGCCATGTCTCGCGCGGACAACGAAGCCTGGACGATGTGATGAGGACAGCGTACGTGAGGTATTCGGGCTCACGCGGATACAGCGAGCCCGAGTTTCGCGCACTGGTGGAAGACGTCGCCGGCGCGACGCTCGAGACGTTCTGGGAGTCGGCGCTGGAAGGGACGGGCGAACTCGATTTCTCTGAAGCGCTCGACGTGCTCGGCTTGCGCTTCAAGACACCAGAGCCGCTCAGTGGAAGACTGCCAGGGAAAGCCACGCTTGGTGCCGTCACGCGGATCGACAACGGCCGGTTGCTCGTATCGCAGGTGAGGCGAGGGACGGCGGCATACGAGGCTGGTCTGAACGTCGACGATGAGATCGTGGCCATCGACGAGTTCAGGATACGAGCCGACCAACTCGATGCGCGAATGGAGCAGTATGTGGCCGGCGACCCAGTGGCGATCCTCGTGGCGCGCCGCGATCGACTCATGCGTCTCAACGCCTTGTTGGGAACCGAACCGTTGAAAGCGTGGCAGCTCGAAATCGATCCCAGAGCTTCGACGGCACAACGCACGATCTTGGACTTCTGGCTCGCTCAAAGCGGAAATCCAGCTGTCTCAGGTTGAACCTCGCGCCGCCGAATTGGCTGAAATCCTCACAGTATGCCACCTATTTCGTGCGCACCTTTCGGTATCACTCTTGCACATCCTCACACGCCGGAGAATGGACCGTGGGGATGTCAGCAGGCGCGTCGGTCGTCGATTTTGAGATAACCCGAAAACTGAGTGATTTGGCGCTGCCGGAAGGCCCATCCGCCCTTGTCCTCTTCCGGCTGCACGGACGTCCACTCGGCTGGGGAGCCGGTCGGGTAACGGACGGCCGTCTCGACGGGGCCGCGTTGGTTCGTCAATTCCTGCATCAGCATGCCTGGACCTGTGCGCTGCCGCTCGCGGAGCGTGCCATCCAGGGTGGCCGCCCGCTGCGGACGATCGACGCGACAGCGCTCCTGCAGTCTCCACCGCCTTCGATCTCGTCCGGGCCGCTCGTCACGGTTGCCGTACGAAACCGGACGCTCGCGAGTCGACTTCAACCGTGCCTCGATTCGCTATTGCGTCTCGCTTACCCCTCTCTCGACCTCGTGTTGATAGATGCGTCCGACGATCGCAAAAACGTCGAGGCGCTGATCGGTGAGCGGTACCCCCAAATCAGGTACTGCAGCTCGCCTGGTGTTGGAATGGCGTCCCGTCGCGCCATCGCCGAGTGTCGTGGAGACATTCTCGCCGTGACCGATGGCGACGCCATCGTCGACCGGAACTGGGTTTCTACACTGGTGAACGTCTTTCTCTCGGATCCGGACGTCATGACGGTCAGCGGTCTTGCCCTTCCACGGTCGCTGCGTCGTCCTTTCCGGCCCACCCTGCCCGCGGGCGCGCCGTTCTGCCGGCAATGGTGGCGTGTCCGCCCAGACTACGAATCGATCGATGGCGCCACTCAGCGTGCGTTGGAGCGTGCCAGTTGCAACGTCGCGTACTGGCGTCCAGGTGGGGCATTGCCTGCACGATACACACGAGTGTGGGAGCCAGCCGCCCTGGTGCGAACCCCCGCGGTCGCACCGGCACCGCACCCATCAGCGCGCCGTGGCCTGGTGCGGACGCTCGATCGCCATATTGACCTGCGAGACGGTGTCGTCCCAATTTCGGACGCGGCCGGCCATGACGCTGTCCGCCTGCGTATCACCTGGTTTGGTGAGCCCATCGGCACAGTGCGACTTGCCCATCACGGAGCCGTCGTCAGCCGACTTTGGATCGAGGACGCAATTGCGCAGCAATTGACGGCCTCTGTGCTCGATGCCGGCCTCCACCTGGGCCCGCAAGTCTCGCAAGCCCTGCTGACCGCCGACCTGGCGCGCTATATCGTCTCCCGGTGGGAACCCGTTATGCAGGGACCAACCGTTCCCTCAACGGTCCGGACGGCCGCGGCGTAGCGCCTGATCTGGCTGCGACCTACAGTTAAACCGAGATCGCTCGACGCTCGTCTTATGCTGCTGTGGAGAAGCGTGTTCTCTAGGCTCGTGCAGGCATTTGCCCTCGTGATTGCCGAGGGCCTCTTTGCGCCGGCCCTCGCTCAGGGACCGGCCGCCGAGATGACGGCGGTTTCGGTTCACGAAGGCACGCTTCCGATCGTCCTCGATGGCGACCTCAGTGACCCTGCGTGGGCGCAGGCCACTCCCATTAGCTCATTCGTGCAGCGCGAGCCACGCGAAGGCGCCCCGGCGACTATGCGCACCGAGGCGCGGGTCGCATTCGATGCCACCGCCATCTATGTGGCGGTGCGGGCGTTCGATAGCGAACCGGATCGCATCGTCGGCTTTCTGACGCGGCGGGACGTGGGTTCCTCGTCCGACTGGGTCCGCGTGTTGATTGACTCGTACCACGATCGGCGTACGGCATATCAGTTCGGCGTGAATCCCGTCGGCGTGAAGCAGGACTCATATTGGTTCAACGATTCGAACAGCGACGACAGTTGGGACGCCGTATGGGACGTTGTCGCACGCCGGGACCCGGACGGATGGTGCGCCGAGTTCCGGATCCCGTTTTCGCAGCTTCGTTTCAGTGCGGGTGGTGACGGTCGACTTGGATTTGCCGTGATGCGAAACGTCGCGCGTCTGAACGAGACGACGAGCTGGCCGCTGCTGTCCAAGAATGTGAGTGGCTTCGTCTCGTCGTTCGGCGATTTGACGGGCGTCACGAGAGGGCAGGCGGCGAAGCGACTCGAGCTCGTTCCGTATGTCGTTGGCGAGATCGGGACCACGCCTCTGGACGCTGGCAATCCGCTGCAGAACAGCCCCGACCACGACATCGCGGTGGGTCTTGATCTCAAGTACGCCGTCACTCCCGCCTTGAACCTGACGGGAACCGTCAATCCTGACTTCGGTCAGGTCGAGGCCGATCCGGCGGTGGTGAACCTGAGCGCGTTCGAGACGTTCTTCCCGGAGAAGCGCCCGTTCTTCGTCGAAGGCTCCGGCACATATCAGTTCCAGTGCCGCGACTGCAGCCTGTTCTATTCACGACGGATCGGACGGTCTCCGCGCGGCGCCCCCACGCTCGGCTCGGAGGAGCATTCCATCCAGCCTCTTCAGGCGACGATTCTTGGCGCCACCAAGCTGACGGGGCGCGTCCGGAAGTTTTCGGTCGGGGTGCTGGCGGCGGCGACACAGGAGGAGAACGCCGAGATTGCGTTCGGCTCCGCGCGCCGCAGCGAAGTCGTCGAACCCGGCACGTTCTACTCGGTGTCGCGCGCGCGGCGCGAATTCACCGATCAGTCGTCTCTTGGTTTCATCTTCACGACCACGCATCGCAACATCGTTGAAGGTGTGGAATTCCTGCCGGACAGCGCGATCACTGGAGGCGTCGACTACGACTGGCGAATCGGCAACCGATGGGGCCTGAATGGCTATTGGGCGGGCAGCAGCGTGAAGGGCTCGACCGAGGCGATCGAGCAACTTCAACTGAACAACGTGCACAGCTTTCAACGGCCCGACGCGACTCACCTGGAGCTCGATCCGTTCGCCGACACGCTGCGCGGCCATTCCGGGATGGCCTCCTTTGGAAAGATCGCCGGCGAGCGAACACGGATGAACGTCAGTGTCGCGTACAAGTCACCGGGCTTCGAGGTCAACGACCTCGGATTCCAGCAGCGGGCTGACGTCACGACGCAATACAGTTTTTTTCAGCTCAGGAGACAGACCCCCGGTAAGTACACGAGAAGCAGGTTCATCAACTTCAACCAGTGGACGGCGTTCAACTTTGCTGGTGATCGCCTGGAACTGGGCGGCAATATCAACGCCAATTGGGAATTTCAAAACTTGTGGCGAGCGGGTGGCGGCGTGAATGTCAACGCCACCAACTTCGACGATCGGTTGACACGTGGCGGCCCTGGCGGTCTGAACGAGGGCGGTCGAAGCATCTGGCAGTGGTTCAACACGAACGACCGCCGTGTCGTGAGCTTCAACTGGAACTCCGCATTCGGCGGCGATGGTTACGGTCGCTTCTTCGAGCTTGGCCCGACGGTTGTTTTCCGCCCGGTCTCGTCTTTCTCGACCGAGATCGGCACCTACTACAGCAACAACATCAACGATGCGCAGTGGGTCGCGGAAGTTGTCGACCCGGATCGGTCGCACTACGTGTTTGGACGCCTCGAGCAGAAGACGCATTCCCTCACGCTGCGCGTCAACTACACGATGACGCCGAATCTCTCTCTTCAGATCTACGGCCAGCCCTTCATCAGCACGGGACACTACGTCAGCTACAAAGAGCTCGTGAACGGCCGCGCCGAACGATACGAGGATCGCTACGCGCCATACGCCTATACCGGCAATGCGGACTTCAACGTGCTCTCGTTCCGTACGACCAATGTGCTGCGTTGGGAATATCGTCCGGGCTCGACTGTCTTTGTCGTGTGGCAGCAGGGCCGGGAAGGACAAGGGGAGCCAGGGCGCTTTGCCTTGGGGAAAGACTACTCGGGGCTCTTCTCTACGCCATCGTCCAACCTGCTGCTCGTCAAATTCGCATACTGGATGAATCCATAGACTGCGGGACTCGGTGCTCGGAACGGGCCTCGGGATTCGGGTGCGGGCCGCGGGCTATACTGCGCTCGAATGAGGTTCGACCCGGAGTACGTGTCTCAGGTCCTCAACGAGAACTTCGAGGACGCGAAGGCACTCTTCCTGTCGCCGCTGATGGCGATTCATTATGCCCACCTGGTCATGCTCGCGGACCGGGGCATCGTCGAGCCGCTTCACGCACAAGCGCTGCGCAACGCGCTCGATTCGATTTCTGTCAGCGCCATACGCAAGACGCCGTACGACGGAACCTGCGAGGACCTCTTCTCGTACGTCGAGCGCGTCCTCGTCGACGCGTGTGGGGACGATGTTGCCGGGCGATTGCACACGGCGCGTAGTCGCAATGACATCGACATGACGATGTACCGGCTGCGGCAGCGGGAGTTTATTGCCGGCCTCATCGAGGCCAGCGTAGATCTGAGGGCGGTGCTCATCGATCTCGCCAACAGACATCGAGAGACGTTGTTCGCCGCGCATACTCACACGCAGCCGGCGCAACCGACGACGCTCGCCCACTATCTGCTTGGCGTGATCGAGCAGCTCGAGCGAGATGTCGCGCGGCTTCGTGCGGCGTACGCATCAACCAACCGCTGCCCTCTTGGATCGTGCGCCATCACGGGAACCGGATTTCCGATCGATCGTCAGTTAACGAGCGATCTGCTCGGCTTCGACGAACCGACTGGCAACACATACGGAAGCATCGCGACCGTCGATTACCTGCTGGAAAGCGCCTCGGCCGCCGCAGTGCTGACCGCTGGTCTCGGCCGGTTCGTCCAGGATCTGCTGCTCTGGTGCACGGTGGAGTTTGGATATCTGCGGCTGGCGGAAGGCTTCGTGCAATCCAGCACCATCATGCCGCAGAAGCGCAACCCGGTGGCGCTCGAACACGCGCGTGCGATTGGCAGCAAGGCGCTCGGCCAAGTCTCGGCCATTATGCTGAGCGTTCACAACACACCATTCGGCGACATCGTCGACACCGAAGACGATCTGCAGCCGCTTGTCGCCGCCATGTTTCGCGACGCAACCCGGGCGGTGACACTGGTGGCTGCGTCGATGCGCGAGGCGGAGTTCGACGTGGCGCGCATGGCGGCTCGTGCCGGCGCGGGAGGCACGACGTTGACCGAGCTTGCCGATCATCTCGTTCGCGAGCACGATGTGGCGTTCAGAACGGCGCACGCGATCGCAGGCCGACTGAGCGCATCGTGCCAGGTGAACGATCCGGCGGCGCTCGCGGCGATGCTGCGGGACGCCGCGCGAGATGCCCTCGGCGCGCCCGTGGAAATCACCGGGGCGGAACTGGCGGAGATCCTGAGCCCGCGGCATTTCATAGACGTTCGTCGAACGCTGGGAGGCCCTTCACCCATCGAAACCTCGCGCGCTACAGAGGCGGCCAACGCTGTTCTCGACGCCGATCGCGCCTGGCTGGCACGAACCCGCGCCGCGACTGCTGCTGCCGATGAACGCCTGCGCGCGAGGAGCACGAATCTGTGACACAGATCCAACGCCAATACGTCCGCGTCGTCATTGTCTGGGTTGGCGTGCTCGTGGCGCTCTACATCTTCCAGGAACTGTTCTCGTGACGTGGGTCGATTGGGCAATCGTCGCGATCTACCTGATCTGGATCGTCTGGGACGGGCTCCGTCTCACCAAGAGGAGCAACGAGATCGAGGGTTACTTCCTCGGCGGCCGCAGCCTGCCGTGGTGGGCGGTTGGCCTGTCCGTCATGGCGACGCAACTCAGCGCGATCACGATGGTCGGGACGACGGGGCAGGGATACGGCGATGGCATGCGCTTCCTGCAGTTCTACTTCGCCCTGCCGATCGCGATGATCGTGCTCTCGGTCACGCTGGTGCCGTTCTTCCACAACGCGAGGGTCTACACCGCGTACGAGTATCTCGAACGGCGTTTCGACGCCAAGACGCGCGCGTTCACCAGTTTTCTGTTCTTGCTGTCGCGCAGCATGTCGCTGGGCGTCGTGATCTCGGCCCCCGCCGTCGTGTTCTCTGTCGTTCTGGGGCTCGACCTGACGACGACGGCGCTGCTGATTGGAGTGCCGACGGTGATCTACACCATGTTCGGCGGCGTGCAGGCAGTGACCTGGACCGACGTCAAGCAGATGGTGCTCATCGTCGTCGGGCTGATCGCGGCCGTTGTCGTCCTGATCATGGGACTGCCGAACGATGTTGGTCTGGCGCAGGCACTGCGCATCGCCGGCGCCGCCGGCCGGCTTCAGACGTTCGACTTCTCGTTCGATCTGACCAACCCATACACGTTCTGGTCGGGCACGATTGCGGCGCTGTTTCTGTTCTGCTCCTACTTCGGGACCGATCAGAGTCAGGTTCAGCGGTTTCTGACCACCCCCTCGGTCGATGCGGCACGCGAGTCGTTGCTCATGAGCGCGTACTGGAAGATTCCGCTGCAGGCACTCGTGCTCCTTGTTGGCGTACTGATGTTCCTGTTCTTCCTCTACACGCCGTCGCCGATGCTGTTCAACCAGGTGCACGAGCGCGCGATGCAGGAGGGACCGGCGGCGACCGAGTATCGCGCGCTCGAGTCACGTTTTGAGGCGGCCACCGCGTCGCGATCGGCCGCCGCCCGGGTAATGACGCGAGCGGAAGCGGCCGGGGATTCCCGCAATCTCGGAATCGCACGAGCGGAATTTCGACGGCAGGACGAGGTAGCGCGCGCGGTTCGGAACGAGGCGATCGCGCTCGTCCGGCAGACGACCGGGGATCCTTCCTACAGCGATGTGAACTACGTCTTCCCGACCTTCATTACCCGTCACATGCCGATCGGGTTGCCCGGCTTGCTGGTGGCGGCGATCCTGGCAGCGGCGATGTCGACGATCTCGGGTGAGCTTTCCGCGCTGTCGACGGCGACGGTCATCGACTTCTATCGGCGATTCGTCCGCGCCGAGGCGAGCGACGCGCACTATCTCCGCGTGTCGCGCCTGGCAACAGGGTTCTGGGGGCTGTTCGCGAGCATCGTCGCGGTGTGGGCGGCCGAACTGGGTTCGCTCATCGAGGTGGTCAACCGGTTCGGGTCATTTTTTTACGGGTCGATCCTCGGTGTGTTCATCCTTGCGGCGGGATTCCCACGGGCCACGGCGAATGGAGCGTTCGTCGGCCTCGTCGCCGGCATGGGCGCCGTCGCCTGGGCGGCCAGCGCGACCAACGTTGCGTTTCTGTGGCACAACGTGATTGGGGCAGTGACCGTGGTCATCGTCGGCCTCGCGGTCAGCGTCCTTGCGAAGCGGTAGTCGGCATGCTGCGCGTGTTCGTCACCGGCGGGACCTTCGACAAAACCTACGACGAGATTCACGGGCAGTTATCTTTCGGCGACACGCACGTGCCGGAGATGCTGCGGCTGGGACGCTCGCGGGTCGAACTGACGATCGAGACACTGATGATGATCGACAGCCTCGACATGACCGACATCGATCGCGAGCGCATCGTCGCCAGGTGTGTCGAATGCCTGGAGCGGCACATCGTCGTCACGCACGGCACCGACACAATGGTGGAGACGGCGCGTGTGGTGGCTGAGAGCATCAGCGACAAGACGATTGTGCTGACCGGCGCGATGATCCCCTACGCCTTTGGCAGCTCGGACGGACTGTTCAACCTTGGCAGCGCTCTCTCATTCGCCCAGGTATTGCCTCCCGGTGTCTACATCGCGATGAACGGTCAGTGCTTTGTTTGGGATCGTGTGCAGAAGAACACCCAAACCGGAGTGTTCGAATCGACGTAGTGTCCGCCTTTAGGCGGACGGTGTTGGTGCAATGCGCCTTTAGGCGGACCGTACCCGTGCTCTCAGTCCATGGTCTCGGTTTCAGGAGCGTAGAAGAAATCATGCTCGCCCGGCGGCTCGTGGCCGGCCAAGCGCGCGGCGTAAGCGATCTGGGCGAGATGACGGATCTCGTGGAGCAGGATGTGGGATGCGAGCTTGCGGCGCGTCATCGTAAACGTGCCGCTCGGGACCGTGAACGTCATCCACTGCCCCGCGGTCTGATCGGTAAGTCCGCCGAGATATCCCCGCAGATCGGCCCTGGCGGCGTCGGCATAGGCCAGGAGGGCGTGCCAGTCTCCGGCCGCGACGCCGGTCTTCTCCGGCAGTTCACCGCCCTGCATCCTCGTGAGATGACGGCGCTCGACCAGGAATACGTGATCGAGCACGCTGCCGACCGTCGGGAAGCGGCCGCCGCGTTGAAAAGGGATCGAAAGGCGTGTCGGATCCGCTTCAATCCACGATCGCCACTTGCTGCGTTCCTGATCCGAGTAGGTCATCAACGCCGCCAGCTCCAACGCCACGCTCATTCGCCCAACGCCTCCTGGATCGACATCGTACGCACCATGCCGAGATTCAGCGCACGGATGCCCGGTTCGATCACTTTGCCGTCGCCGACCACCACGACGAGAAACTTCTGCGGCTGGATGTAGGTGGCTGACGCCTTCAGCACAGCGTCGGCCGTGACAGCCTGCAGATTCCTGACGTAGTCGGCGTAGTAAGTATCCGGCAAGCCATAGACGATCAGTTGCTCGAGTTGGGCTGAGAGGTCACCGATCGTTTCGAAGTTGCTGGGGAAGCCAAACGCCACGTAGTTCTTGGCCTTTGTCAGTTCGTCGGCGGCAACCGGCTTGCCAATCGCGGTCAGCTCGTTGAAGAACTCGCGAATCGACTCTGCGGTCTTGTCGGTTTGAACACCCGCACCGGCAAAGAAGGGACCGGCAGACAAACGCATGTCGAAGCGAGAGCTGGCGCCATATGAGTAGCCGTGTTCTTCGCGAAGATTCTGGTTGAGCCGGGATGTAAACGATCCACCCAGGATCGTGTTGAGCACCTGCAGCGTGAAGTAGTCCTGTGTGGATCTGGCGACACCTACCCAGCCGATGCGGACTTGTGACTGTTCCGCACCCGGCATATCGACGATCGTGATCTGACGTTGCGCAGGTTGGGACGCATTCGGTACAGCCGCGTGGCGAGCCGCCGTGCTTCCGGCGCGCCACGAGCCGAAGTGTTTTTCGAGCTGCGGCACAACACTATCGGCGGTGATATCGCCCACCGCAATCAACGTGGCGTTCCCCGGCTGGAATGCGGCGGCGTGAAACGCCTTGAGATCCGCCGTCGTGAAAGCCTTGAGCGTCGCCGCCGTTCCGATCGCGCCAGTGCCGTACCGATGCGTTGGCCCGAACAGCAATCGTGCGAAAGCCATTGGAGCCACTGAAGCCGCATCGTCGCGGGCTTGGATCAGGTCGGTCAATCGCTCCTGACGCACGCGCTCGAGCTCGGCGTCCGGAAAGGTCGGTCGCAGCGCGACGTCGGCCATGACGGCCAGCGCAGGGCCGAGACGCGCCACCGGGACACCCAGCCTGACGGCGGAGGCATCGAACAAACTGCTGGTCGTGAGATCGGCGCCGAGGAACTCGATCTCGTCGGCGATTTCAAGCGCCGATCGCGCCCCGGCGCCCTCGTCCAACATCGCAGCGGTCAGGCTGGCCAACCCGAACTTCCCGCTCGGATCGTCGCTGGCGCCCGACTTCAAGAGCAGCGTGACCCGCACGAGCGGGACCTCGCGTTGCTCGACCAGCCACACGGGGACGCCGTTTGACAGCGTGCGCTTCTGGATCGCAGGCAGCTTCAGCTGCGGCGTGGGGCCCAGCGAAGGGGGCTTGGATCGATCCGGCTGGCTCTGCGCTCGCACTGTAAGAGCCGGCGCGACCATGACCGCCAGCACCAAACTCCCAACTCCCAACTTCACAACTCCCAACGCCGTCATCGCTTCTCCTCCGGCTCGACGACGAGCTCGACGCGACGATCTGCGGGCAGCCATTGCACCGCGGCGGATTGAATATCGGCGGGGCTGAGCGAGGTATATCGCGCGAGATCTTCTGCGAAGTAATCCGGGCCGCCGCCGGCAAACTTGTACGCGTTCAGTTGATCGGCTTTGCCGCCGAAACTGCCAACGCGTTCCATCCGCTGGTAAAACGACGCCTCCATCTGGTTGATGGCGCGCTGCACCTCGCGCGGCTCGGGACCGTCGCGACGCAGCCGATCGAGCTCCTCGTCGATCACCTTCTGGAGCTCCGCGGCGGTATGTCCGCTGCGCGCCGTGGCAACGATCTGAAACTGGCTTCCGAGCGCCCCCGACTGCTGGAACGCCGAGACGTCCTGCGCGATTTGCATGTCGTAGACGAGACGTTTGTAGAGGCGGGAATTCTTGCCGCCGGCCAGCACGGAGGACGCGACGTCGAGCGCCGAGTCGCCAGGCGCGTAGAATCGCGGCGTCAGCCACGCAAGATACACGCGCGGAAGAGCGACCTTGTCGGTCAGCGTCTTCTTCTTCACGCTGGTCAGGATCGCGGCCGGCGGCGCGACCGGCTCAACCACCGAGCCGCGCGGAATCTCTCCGAACCATTTCTCGACCAGCGCGCGTGTGCGATCGAAATCGATGTCGCCTGCGATTACGAGGCTCGCGTTGTTGGGCGCGTAGTACTTTTTGAAGAACTCGACGACGTCCTCGTAACTGGCCGCCGTCAGGTCTTCCATGTAGCCGATCGTCGGCCAGCTATACGGGTGCGTGGGAGGCCACAGCAGTTTGTCCATCTCGATCGACGCCATGCCGTACGGGCGGTTCTCGTAACTCTGCCGACGCTCGTTCTTCACGACATCGCGCTGACCGTCGACGCGTTGAGGCGACATCGTGTCGAGCAGGTAGCCCATGCGATCGGACTCGAGGAAGAGCGCGAGCTCGAGGGCATTCGAGGGGACGTCGATGATGTAGTTGGTTCGATCGTTCGACGTCGATCCGTTGTTGTCGCCGCCAGACCCTTCGAGCAGGATGTCGAACTGCCCTTCGGGAACGTGCTTCGATCCTTCGAACATCAAGTGTTCGAAGAGATGCGCGAATCCCGTTCGTCCTGGTTTCTCGTTGGCCGAGCCGACGTAGTACCACATGTTGACGGCAACGACCGGGATGCTGGTGTCGCGATGGAGGATGACGTTCAATCCATTCGCGAGCGTGAATTGCCGGTACGGGACCTGAAGGGGAGCCGGTGACTGCGCGCTGAGCGGAACGGTCAACAGCGCGAACACCACCAGCAGGATGCGACGACGCATGGGGCCTCCTGTCACTCAATTCTCTACCAATTACCCCTCTAGAGCAGACCGAAGGACGCGGGCAGGAAGACTTATAAATCATTGAGGAATCAATGAGTTTTCCGCCTGCAACCCCTCGGGGACGAGGCTAGGATCCGCGTCCCGGCTGAGCTTGTCCACGCCGGCTTCGGCGGCGATCATCAATGTAGTTCCGTCGGCGGAGAGCGTGATGGTGGGCGACACGTTCAGTGTTGGCATCTACGTCGACGACGTCGCTGACCTGCTCGCGTTTCAGATCAGCATTGGCTTCACCAGCCTTTCCGAGCATCGACTATCTGCAAGACTCGGGAGGAGGCGAAGGCCTTCCGTCGGACATACAGGTGACTCAGGTGACGAACGGCGCAGTGACTGTATAGCCACAGCCGACGACCGTGCCGGAGCCGGGCACGCTGCTGCTGCTCTCGACAGGCTTTGCCGCGAGCGTCGTCGCGTCGCGCCGGCGCCAGCGCCGGGCCACGTCGCGGCATTAATCGCGGTCCCTGCCAGGCCTCAATCCCATCGTGCGGCGGCAGCCAACCTGACGCATAATCCCTCTCGCACAGGAGGGCCTTATGCCGCGTTTCGTCTTGGCTGTCGCCGTTGTGCTCGCCGCCGTCTCGCCGGCACAGGCTCAGCAGCCAGCCGCGTCCAAATCATCTCCCGCGCTCGACTTCGATTACTTCCGCACGCGCATTCAGCCGATCTTCACGACCAAGCGTGACGGCAACGCGCGTTGTGTCTCCTGCCACACCTTTGGTACGCCCATGCGCCTGCAGAAGCTGCCCGAGGGGGCGGCAACGTGGAACGAGGAGGACTCGCGCAAGAACTTCGAGCTCGTCAAGTCGCGGGTCGTCCCCGGCAACCCTGCGGCCAGCCGATTGCTGCTGCATCCGCTGGCCGAGAGCGCTGGCGGCGACGATCATCACGACGGCGGTAAGCATTGGACGTCGAAAGACGATCCCGAATGGCAGACGATGGCGGCGTGGGTGCGTGGTGACACGCTGCATAGCCCGTCAGCGATCAAGGGCAAGGTCCGCATCATTCAGACCAACAGCGCCGGCGACAACGTGCACATCATCGATCCGGCCACGAACAAGGTCGTTGGTGAGATCACAGGGATCGAAGTGGGACACGGTGCGGCGGGCGCGCCCGATGGCAGTCGCATCTATGTGAGCAACGAGGCGGACAGCACGCTCGATGTCGTCGACGCCCGGACGCTGCGCGTCACCAGCCAGATTCAGCTGAGCGGTCATCCCAATAACATCTCGATCGGCAAGGACGGAAAGCGCGTCTATGTGGCCATTCGGGAGGAACCTGGTATGGTGGATGTGATTGATACCGCCTCCCTGACGAAGGCAAAGAGCATCCCGATCAAGGGTGCCGTCCACAACACATACGTGACTCCAGACGGTCGCTACGTCGTGGCCGGCAGCATTGCGGGCAAGACGGCTACGGCGATTGATGCCAGGACCGAAGAGGTCGCGTGGGTCATGGAGTTCGACCTCGGTGTGCGCCCCATGGCATTCGATACCAACACCGATGGGTCGACCAAGCGCATGTTCGTTCAGCTCTCGGATCTCAACGGCTTTGCCGTAGTCGATTTCGCGACGCACAAAGAGGTCAGGCGGATCGACCTGCCCAAGCTCGGTCCGGGGAAGAAGCCGGTGTTGACCGGCGGTAATGCGTCCCACGGTATGGCGGTCACGGCGGACGGGAAGAGGCTCGTGGTCGACAGCCGCCTGAACAGCGCGGTCTACGTGTACTCGCTGCCAGATCTCATGCTGCTCGGTGGCGTGGATGTCGGCAGGTCGCCGGACTGGGTCACGCTGACGCCGGACAGCAAGTTCGCGTACGTCGCCAATGCAGGGTCGAACAACGTGTCGGTCGTGGACCTCGTCGCTCTCAAAGAGGTGACACGCATTCCGGTCGGACAAGTCCCGAAGCGAAACATTACCGCGATGCTTCCGTAATTGGGTCCGGCTAAAGTAATTCGATCGCGTCGTAGGCCGGGTCTTGCTCTTCAGACCCGGCCTCCCCGGCGGGTCCATAAAGCAGGACCCGCCCTACGAGTAAGGAGAACCTCATGGCAAAAGGACTATGCCTGGCGCTCGCGTTCGTGATGGCCGCGTGCAGCTCACCGAGAGATGCCGCGAGTGTGCTGCGCGATGCCCAGCAGGCAATGGGCTCGGTGAATTCAATCCAGTACTCAGGCACGGGAATGAATGCGTTCTTCGGGCAGGCGCTCACGGCCGGGCAAGAATGGCCTCGCCGCGAGATGTCGAGCTACACGCGCTCGATTAACTACGAGCAGCGCTCCGCCCGCGACGAGATGAACTTCGCGCAGCCCACGTTCGGTGGCCAGCAGCAGAACACCCAGGTCAATGGCGACAAGGCCTGGAACGTCGGGCCCAATGGACCGGCGCCGCAGCTGGCAACCGCCGAGGAGCGGCAACTGTTCATTTGGCTGACACCCCACGGCTTCTTGAAAGCTGCTGCCGCGGCGGGCAATGCGACCCTGTCTGAAACGGAGGGCGCCAGCGAGCTGTCGTTCACGACCCTCGGCAAATACAAGGTCGATGGCACGATCGACGCTCAGAACCATGTGACAAGGGTCGCAACGAAAGTCCCCAACCCGGTCATGGGTGACACCGATGTGGTCGCCACCTACTCCGACTACAAGGACTTCAGCGGCGTTCAGTTCCCGACAAAGATCCTGATTGAACAGGGAGGCTTTCCTCTCTGGGATCTGAACATTACCAGCGTCATGCCCAACGCCTCTGCCGACCTTCCCGTACCGGAAGCCGTCGCGAGCGCCACGGTGCCGGCCGTGCAAACGATGAGCGCCAAACTGGCCAATGGCGTCTGGCACGTTACCGGCGGCTCCCATCACAGCGTGGTTGTGGAATTCAACGACCACGTTGCCGTGATCGAAGCGCCGCTCGACGAAGCGCGCTCGCTGGCGGTGATCGCCGAAGCCAAGAAGCTCGTGCCGAACAAGCCTCTGAAATACGTCCTGACCACGCATCACCACTTCGATCACAGCGGTGGTCTGCGTACGTACGTGGCAGAGGGTGCAACCGTCGTCACGCATCAATCCAACGTGCCCTACTTCGAGAAGACACTGGTTGCGCCGGCGACGCTCAGCCCCGATGCTCAGAGCAAGGCTGCAAAGGCGCCGATGCTGCAAGGTGTCACCGGCAAGGACATTCTCACTGACGGCAAACAGACGATCGAGATCTACGCGACGGCAGGCGATACGCACACCAACGAATACACGTTGATCTATCTGCCGGGTCCGAGGATCGTCGTCGAGGCGGACGCCTACAGCCCGGGTCCTGCGAACGCGCCGGTTCCGCCAATGCCTCCGCCCAACGCCGTCGCGTTGTACGACGAGTTGCAGAAGTTGAAGTTGAACGTGGCGACGATTGCGCCGATTCACGGTCGCGGCGCGGTGCCGTTCGCGGAGTTCCGGAAATTCGTCGGGAAGTAGAGGGGGGCTTCGCTGTCAACTCCCAACCCCCAACCTCCAACTTCCAAGACAACCAGGTGCTTGGGAGTTGGGTCTTGGGTGTTGATTTGTTTCAGCGCTTTTTACGAGTTCATCCCATCGATGATGGCGTTGAGCGTCGCGCTCGGGCGCATCGCTCGCGCCGTCTGCGCCCGATCAGGGTGGTAGTAGCCGCCTATCTGCACGGGCTTCCGCTGGACGCCATTCAATTCGCCGACGATCTTCGCCTCGTTGCCCTCGAGCTCGCTCGCGACACGGCCGAAGCGCACCCGGAGCTCGGGATCCGTCGACTGATCCGCAAGCGCGCGTGCCCAATACATGGCGAGATAGAAGTGGCTGCCGCGGTTGTCCAGCTCGCCGACCTTGCGCTGCGGTGACTTGTCGTTGTCGAGGATCTTCGCGTTCGCTCGATCGAGCGCGTCGGCAACGACGAGGGCCTTTGGATTTCCCGTCTTGGTTCCGAGATCCTCGATCGACACGGCCAGCGCCAGAAACTCTCCCAGCGAATCCCAGCGCAGGTAGTTTTCCTGCAGGAACTGCTGCACGTGTTTGGGCGCCGAACCACCGGCGCCCGTCTCGTACAGCCCGCCGCCATCGAGGAGCGGCACGATGGAGAGCATCTTCGCGCTGGTCCCGAGCTCGAGAATCGGAAACAGATCGGTGAGATAGTCGCGCAGCACGTTTCCAGTCACCGAAATCGTATCGAGGCCGGCGCGGATACGTTTCAGCGTCGCCCGGACTGCCTCGATCGGCGACAGGATCTGGATGTCGAGGCCCGCGGTGTCGTGATCCTTCAGGTAACGTCGCGCCTTCTCGATGACGTTGCGGTCGTAAGCCCTGTTCTCGTCAAGCCAGAAGATCGCCGCGTGGCCGGTCGCCCGCGCGCGCGTCACGGCGAGCTTCACCCAGTCTCTGATTGGCAAGTCTCTCGTCTGGCACATGCGCCAGATGTCGCCTTCCTCGACGGCGTGCTCGAAGAGCGTCTGCCCGTTCGCATCGGAGACTCGAACGGTTCCCTGTGCGGGAATCTCGAACGTCTTGTCGTGCGAGCCGTATTCCTCGGCGCTCTGCGCCATGAGGCCGACGTTGGAGACGGTTCCCATGGACGTGACGTCGAACGCGCCGTGCTGCTTGCAGTCGTCGATCGTCGCCTGGTAGATGCCGGCGTAACTGCGGTCGGGAATCATGGCCTTCATGTCATGCAGCTTGCCGTCGGGCCCCCACATCTGTCCCGACGCCCGGATCGCGGCGGGCATCGACGCGTCGATGATGACGTCGCTCGGCACGTGCAGGTTGGTGATGCCCTTGCCCGAATCGACCATCGCAAGTGCCGGCCGATTGGCAGAGGCCGCTTTCAGGTCCGCCTCGATGGCGGCGCGCTGCTCTGCGGGAAGTGCCTGGATCTTCTTGTAGACGTCGCCGATTCCGTTGTCGGGATCCACCCCAAGCGATTCAAAGACGGCAGCGTGCTTGTCGAACACGTCGTGGTAGTACGCGCTGACGGCGTGCCCGAACATGATCGGATCGGACACCTTCATCATCGTTGCCTTCAGGTGCAGCGACAGCAACACGCCTTTGGATTTCGCGTCGGCGATTTCCTTGGCGAAAAATTCCTCGAGCGCCCGCCGGCTCATCATCGATACGCCGATCACATCGCCTTCGGTAACCGCGACGCCCTCCTTGAGAACGGTGACCTTCCCGTTGCCGTCAGTGAGCTCGATCTTGAGCTTGCCGGCCTGGGTTATCACGGCCGACTTCTCATTCGCGTAGAAGTCACCGCCAGTCATGCTGGAGACGTGCGACCTGGAGTTGCTGCTCCAGGGACCCATCGAATGCGGATGTGACTTCGCGTACTGCTTTACCGATGTGGCCACGCGGCGATCTGAATTTCCCTCACGCAACACCGGGTTGACGGCGCTGCCAAGAACCTTCGCGTACCTGGACTTGGCCTTCTTCTCCTCATCGTTTTGCGGATCCTCGGGGTAATTGGGGACCGCGTAGCCCTGCTGCTGAAGCTCCTTGATCGCGTCTTTCAGTTGTGGGATCGATGCGCTGATGTTCGGCAGCTTGATGATGTTGGCGTGCGGCGTCTTGGCGAGCTCACCGAGTTCCGCGAGATCGTCCGGCTGTCGCCGTTCAGCTGTCAGGCTCTCCGGGAAGGCGGCCAGGATGCGGCCAGCGAGGGAAATGTCGCGCGTCTCGACAACGATGCCTGCGGCCCGAGTAAAGGCCTGAACGATCGGGAGCAGCGAATACGTGGCGAGGGCGGGCGCTTCATCTGTGTGTGTGTAAATGATCTTTGCTGTGCTCATGTGTCTCCGGAATGCCGATGGGAAGTTTCATTGTCTATCAATTCAGGTAACATTGCCGATTTGTGAGTGAACCACTTGTTGCCGTCATCATGGGTTCGTCCTCCGATTGGGAGACGATGCAGCATGCCGTCGATGTGTTGGAGCGTTTCGACGTTCCCTATGAAAAGCACATTGTCTCGGCGCATCGCACCCCGGTGTGGATGGCTGAATTTGCGTCGGGTGCCGAGGCCCGTGGAATCGAAGTGTTGATCGCGGGGGCTGGAGGTGCTGCGCATTTGCCAGGCATGGTGGCCGCTCACTCCGTCGTCCCGGTGCTGGGCGTGCCGGTGCAAAGCGCGGCGCTGCAAGGTCTCGATTCGCTGCTCTCGATCGTCCAGATGCCGGGGGGAGTGCCGGTCGGAACGCTGGCGATCGGGAAGCCAGGCGCCACGAACGCAGGCTTGCTGGCGGTCTCTATCCTTTCGAATTCGCGTCCTGAGTTGCGCGAGAAGTTGCGTGCGTTTCGCGTCGAGCAGACGGAGAAAGTTCGCCAGGATCGATTGCCATGATGCCGTCTTCAACCCAGCCTGACGCCGCGTCGCCAGCGCGGATCATTGCGCCGGGCGCGACGCTGGGCGTGCTCGGAAGCGGCCAGCTCGGGCGGATGTTCACGATTGCCGCCCGGCGCATGGGGTACCGTGTCCACACGTTCTCGCCCGATCAGGACACGCCGACGGGGCAGGTGGCCGATCGTGAAATTACGGCGTCCTACGAAGATTTGGACGCGCTGCGCACGTTCGCGAAGGACGTCGCTGTGGTGACCTTCGAGTTCGAGAACGTGCCGAGCGCCGCCGTGCATGCGCTCGATGACCTGGTGCCGGTACGACCCTCGGGCGCCGCGCTCTACACCGCGCAACAGCGCGGACGCGAGAAGACGTTTCTATCGGAGCGCCGGTTTCCTACCGTGCCGTTCGCGCGTGCCTCGACGTTGGCGGAGCTGCGAGACGGAATCGAGAGGATTGGACTGCCGGCTGTGATCAAGTCGGCGGCGTTCGGATACGACGGCAAGGGCCAGCACAAGATCACGCGTTCGAGTGAGATTGAGCGCGTATGGAACGCGCTCGAGAGGCGCGAAGTCCTGATCGAGAAGTTCGTGTCGCTGCAAGCGGAAATCTCGGTGATCGCGGCACGCGGTCTCGACGGCATCGTCGTCGAGTATCCACCGTTCGAGAACCGCCACAGTAATCACATCCTCGACGTCACCACCGCGCCGGCGCTCATTCCAGCGCCTGTCGCGACGCGGGCACGTGAGATCGCCCGGGCAATCCTGGAGGCGATGGACTACGTCGGCGTGCTGTGCGTGGAGTTCTTCGTCACGACAGACGGTGAACTGCTCGTCAACGAGCTGGCGCCGCGGCCGCACAACTCCGGACACCTGACGTTCGACGCCGCCGTGACCAGTCAATTCGAGCAACAGGTGCGGGCCATCTGTGGCCTGCCACTCGGCTCGACGGAGTTGCTGAAGCCGGCAGCCATGGCCAATTTGCTCGGGGATCTCTGGGCAGGGGGCGAGCCCAATTGGGCAGCGGCCTGTCGGTTTCCGGATGTGAAGCTGCACTTGTACGGCAAGACGCAGCCGCGACCGGGCCGGAAGATGGGCCACCTGACAGCGACAGCGCGTACCGTCCAGGAGGCACAGGACATGGTCATAGCTGCGCGGGATGCACTTCTTTCTTAGAGGTGGACTTATGCGATTCGTTCTGGGCCTCTGCATGCTGCTCGGCGTTGTCGCGGTCTCGGCTCAGGATCAGCCGTTGTCGCTGCAGCAGGGGACGCTGCGCGACTGGACGATGCAGAAGGACACGATGATGAAGATCTCGGCGGCGATGCCCGAGGAGAAGTTCACCTTCAAGCCGACCCCGCCGCAACGGAATTTCGGTGAACAGGTGCTGCACGTTGTCGAAGCTAACGTGAATCAGATCAACCGTCTCGGTTCCAAAGTGCCGCCGCCCGCCTACAACATGAAGGAAACGAGGAAGGCGGCGATCCTGAAGATGCTCGAGGCCTCGTTCGATTTCGGGACCACGGTGTTGCAGTCGATGAGCGACAACGACCTCCTCGCTCCCGCCGTGTCAGGGCGAGGTGACCGGTTCATGGGTGGGTCGAATCGCGTCCGCGTCGTCTACTTCGATATGGGACACACCTGGGATATCTACGGCCAGATGGTCGTCTATCTCCGGCTCAACGGGATTACGCCGCCGGCGAGCCAGCGGCCGTAATTCATTGTTGATCTTTGATCTGTGATTATCGAAGCGTTGTTGATTGAAGATTGTTGATTCGTGATTGGTCGCGGGTTTGTATCGATGGCGATCGCTAAATCGACAAGCGGCCGTTCGATCAGAAATCGACAATCAACAATCAACAATCAACAAGGAATCAACAATCAAAGATCATGAAATCTTCAATGTTTATTGAACGTCCTTGGGCACCGCCGGCAGTTTCTCTTCGCCCGGATTGCTCTGGACTCCGAGAATATTCAGCGCCATCGAGACCATCCGGTAATTGGCCGACGTGATCGTCGCGTCGATCATCAATCGATCGTCATACTGCTGCTTCAGAGCGTCCCACGTCCGGTCCGAGACGACCGAATCGCGATACATCTCGTCCACGAACCTGAGCAGGTGGGCCTCGAACGAATCCCAGCCTGGCGCATCCGGACCCATCGTGATGCGCTCGACCGGCAGACCCATCTTGCGTGCCCCGCCCACTGGTCCGACATGCTCCGACCACTCGTACTCGGATTGGGAGTTCCATCCGACACGCAGGATCAGCAGCTCGCGGTGGCGCGCTCGACCTGTCTTGCCGAGCATCGAGATCTGATTCACGTATCCGGACCCGTTTCGCGCCGCGGCGAGATTTGAACACAGGTTGAATGTGCGTGGGTTGTTGGCGCCCGGACCGGGAAGGGGCACTGCTCTCGGCGCCTTCAGCGTGATCGCTTCGCGCGAGGGCACGTCGACTCGGTAGTCGATGTCCATTGGCATCCGATCGGCCGCGGGAACATCATCGGGCTGGACGCCGAGTGTGTTGTACAGGAGCGCGAGCGACGCAACATCGGCCACCGTCATCCCCGCGTCCATCACGTTGCACGTGTCGTAGCGCGCGGCCATCATCGTGTAGACCGAGTCGTTGACGAACGAATTTCGAAACAACTGGTCGGCCATTTGGAGCAGGTTGGCCTCGAACGCGTCCCAACCGGCGGCGTTCGGACCCTGCGCGATCTTCCGGATCTCGTCGCTCGTCAGCCCGGCCTTGCGCGCGAACGGCACCCGCTCGCGCCAGATGACGTCGCTGCCGTGCAGCCATGCCGTGCGCAGGATCAGCAGCTCGCGGATCCGCGGCGGCAGGCTCGACCCCTGCGTCACGTAGTTGTAGAGCGTCATCGTCCGGTCGACCAGGTCCGGGACGTTCAGAAGCGTCCGGAAGCTGTTCCCCGGGCGAGTGCCAGGGGGCAGGAACTTCGCGATTCGTTGTTTGTGCTCGCCGGTCCATTGCGCTTCCGGCAATGGCAAGATCCTCGGCTTCGTCGGCGGGACTGGCCGCAATCCTCCAGGTCGATCCGGCAATGGCTGACCGCCCAGCCGCACCGGCGCGAGGACGAGTAGTATGAGGCACACGCGAATGAGCGGCCCGGTGTGCGAAATGTGCCGGAAAGTGAGGCGCATGACCACCGCTCCTTGAAGGCGATATCGTGGCGCCGTTCATCATCGGGCCGATTGACCGGACGATCAAGAACGGGAGGAGACATGAGAGCCTGGGCAAGGAAAGAGACCATTGCGGCGATCGGTCTTGGACTTCCGCTTCTGGCGACCGGAGCCATGGTGACCGCTCAAGGCGGCGGGCGTGGTGAACGGATCGCTGACGCCAAGCCAGGCGACGTTCGAGTGCTGGCAACCGCGGCCATTCGCATTCCGTTCGACGCCGTTCGTGCGGAAGCGGCGAAGGCGATTGGCCACCCGCTGGTGATTGAGTACGGGTCTGCGCGCGGCAATCTGAAGGATTCGGTCATGGCGGGGAACGCCTTTGAAGTCGCGCTGCTGCTTCCCGACGTGGATGAACAATTGTTGAAGGCGTCGAAGATCACGTCTCCAGGTGTCGTCATTGCGAAGACAGACGTCGCGATCGGGCTGCGGGGCGACGCGACGCCCGATCTGAGCACGCCGGCGAAGGTCAAGGCCGCGATGCTGAACGCCAGGTCGTTGCGCTGGGCGGACACCGGCGCCGCGCTCTTCACGGTGAACAAGATCCTCGACACACTCGAGATCCGCGACGCTGTGAAAGCGAAACACGACATGTCGGCCCCGGCGCCGTCGCTCGGGCCGGGTGAGTACGAGATCAATATCTATCCGCTCAGCGAGATCATGCCGAACAAGGCCCTTCGTAACATGGGGCCGGTGATCCCTGAGCTGCAGGTGCCCGCCGTGGTGACTGCGACGATTTCAACGAACACGCCGAATGCGGCAGCGGCCCAGGCGTTGGTGAAGTTCCTGCAGGGCCCGGCGATCGAGCCGGCTCTCAAAGGAAATGGTTTCAAACGGTGAACAGTGCCGCAGGACGGTCGACTTGAAAGGAGTGTTTATGCTGACTCGAAAGACTCTGTCGGCGCTGCTCGTCCTGGTGACCTCGGGCTGGATCTACACAGCGTATGGCATCGGGGCCACATCGGCCGCTGGCAAGCTGACGACGCAGGACTATATCGACATCGAGCAGAACTACGCGAAGTACTATCACACGATCGATGCCGGTGACCCGGAGGGCTGGGCCGATACGTTCACCGACGACGGCAACTTCAACGGGACGATCGGGCGTGCGGCGCTGATGGAGTCGCGGCGACGTGCGGGCCCGTCGAAGACACGCCACGTCGTTTCCAATCTGGTGATCACTCCGACCGCCGAAGGCGCCAACGGCTCGCTCTACGTGTTTATCGTCGATCCGCAGGAAGTGCCCGTGAAGATCAACTCGTATTCCCGCTACGATGACACGCTGGTGAAAACGTCGAAGGGCTGGCGCTTCAAGACCAAGATGCGATCGTCGGACACGACGATTCGGTCGAGAACGCAGCAGTAGGATTCGAGTCGCAACGCCATGCGCGCGTGCGCACGCAGCGACCGCTAAAGACTCGCCTCTACGCCTTCCTGAAAACGAGTCTCTACTGCTACTTTGTCACTTTGCCGATTGCGGGCGAAAACACGCTGCTCCACGAACCGCTCGACGGCGCGGAAAAACGTCGCTCCGAGGCCTTCGTCTGCCGGTGCTCGGCGTGGGTCCCAGTCACCCACGCCTCGGTCACCCCTCTGCGCAACGTTTTTCGCACTGACGCCGCTCGCGCCGCTCGCAAGGTTCGTTTCCGCAGCATGTTTCCGCCCGGTATCTGAGCGCAAAGTGACAAAGTAGGGCTCTCGACCTTGATCCTCACTCGTGACGAAGCGCCACTAACGGGTCAACTCGCGTGGCCCGCCCTGCTGGCACGAAGCAAGCCGCAAGAGCAATCACGACCAGGAAGGCGGTTAGTCCCGCCAACGCGACCGGGTCGCGCGTCGGCAGCGTCGGGATCGCGGCTGCCAGCACTCTTGCCACGGCGACTGCTCCGGCGCTCCCGATGAGGGCGCCCACCGCGATCACGCCGGCGCCGGTCGACAGAATCAGCCAGAGCACGTCACGCGTCCGTGCACCGAGCGCCATGCGGATGCCCAGTTCGCTCGTGCGCTGCGCAACGGAGTACGAAGTAACTCCATAGATGCCGATCGCCGCAAGGGCGAGACCGAGGGCGGCGAACGCTCCGAGCAGCGTGCCGAGCAGCGAGACATTCCCCAGGCCCTCGTCTACCAGGCTGCGCGCAGTGCGAACACGATGGAGCGCCAGCGTGGGATCGAGATCGGCGAGCGCCCGTCGCATCGGCTGAGCGAGATCGTCTGGCGCCCCCGTTGTCCGTACTGTGACGTTGACGAACGCATTGGGACCCTGCGCGATCGGACGGAACGCCTGCAACCGCGTATACGGCTCGGCAAGGCTTGCGGGGAAGCTGACGTCGCTGACGACGCCAATCACTTCCGTCCAGGGGCGGTTGGCAGTACGGCCGATGCGCTTTCCCAGAGGATTCTCGTTTGGCCAGAAACGACGCGCCATCGTGTCGTTGATGATCACGACCTCCGTGTTGCCCGCGATGTCAGTTGCGTTGAACGTACGACCGGCAATCAGTCGTAAACCGATCGTCTCGAAATAGTCGCGGCTCACCTGCTCGAAGAAGACCTCCGGCCACCTGCCTTGCTCGGGCTCGGGCTGACCCTCGATCCGGACGCCGCCGCTGCTGTTGAATCCCCACACTGGCATCGAGTTGGACAGCGCGACGCGCTGCACTCCGGGAATGGAGCGCAGTCGTTCCTCCAATTGCTGGTAAAAGGTCAAGCGCTGCTCTGGTGTCCGGTATCGTTCGCCTTGCAGGGCGAGCTGACCGGTGAGCAACCCGTCCGGGCGCCACCCGTGATCGAGGCTCTCGAATCGCTGCAAGCCGCGCAGAAAAAGTCCCGCGCCAGTGAGAAGGATCACCGCAAACGCAACCTCGCCCACGATCAACACGTAGCGAAGCCGATGATGTGAGCCGCTCGTCGATCCGCGAGGGCTTTCCTTGAGCGCCAGATTCACGTCGGCACGCGAGGCCAGCCACGCCGGCACAGTTCCAAACAGGGCGCCGGTCAGCAGCGAAATGAGGAATGCGAATGCGAAGACCGTGATGTCCACCGTGACTGATGCCCCCGGCAGGGAAGCAAAGAGCCGGCTGTTGATGAAACCGATAGCACCGTAGGCGAGGAGCAGGCTCAAAGCGCCCCCGAGACAAGCGATGAGGAGGCTCTCTGTCATCGATTGACGCAGGAGCCGCAATCGCTTTGCGCCAAGCGCAGCGCGGACGCTCTGCTCTCGGATTCGTGCGGTGGTGCGAACGAGCTGGAGATTTGCGAGGTTGGCACAGGCGATCAGCAGCACGAAACCGGCCAGGCCGAACGTGAACCACATCACCGTTCGCGATACTTCATTCGACGCCGAGAGCTGAAGCGGTGCCAACCGCAGGCTTTCGTTCTGATTCGCCGAGGCCTCGCGAGACAGATTTGCCGCAAGCATCTGCATCGACTGCTGCGCGTCGTTGATATCGATGCCGGGCTTCAGACGTGCAAACGCCCGCAGGTAGTTGTTGCCGCGATTGCCGCGCTGTTCCGGTGAGAAGGCGATCGGGCGCCAGAAGTCGACAGTGTTCCAGAGAATCGGATGCTCGAAGTCAGCCGGCATGACGCCGATCACCTGCACGCTCTGGCCGTCGATCTGCAACGTGCGCCCGACGAGGCTCGGATCCGCGCCGAAACGATTTCTCCACACCCGTTCGCTCAGCACGATCACGTTGTCCGCACCAGGGCGGTCCTCTTCGTTAGAGAAGACACGACCGAGCGTCGGAGGTACACCGAGCGCCGCGAAGAAGTTGCCGGAGACCAGCAAGCCCTGGAGACGCTCGGCCGGTTGTCCGTCGCGGATCAAAACCGGCGACGATCCATTGAACGTGACCATCTCGCTGAAGACCTCGTTGCGCTCGCGGAAAGTGATGAAGTTGGCGGCCGAGTGCGGCCAGCTGTCGGAGAAAATCGACGTGCGGAACACCTGGACCAGTCGTTCCGGCTGCAGATACGGGAGTGGACGGAAGAGGTAGGCGTTGAGCACGCTGAACATCGCCGTGTTGGCCCCGATGCCGAGTGCCAAGGTGACGATGGCCACGGCAGCGAATCCTGGAGCGCGGCGGAGCGACCGCGCCGCATAGCGCAGATCCTGGAGGAAATCGTCGACCATAGTGATCGAGTTGGACGGGGTTCGACCATGAAACGTTGGTAAACTCCGCGTCATGAATTGCCTTCGTGCTGTCCTCGCGGCGGCCGTCATGAGCATGGCAGCGATCGTGGTGACCCAGGGCGCTGCGCTCGCGCGGCAACAAGCGCAGCCGCCTGCCGATCCGCCCATGCCTGGGGTCCTGAAGAATTACCGGCCGGTCACGGCAGAGCGCCTCAAGAATCCGAACGATGAAGACTGGCTGATGATCAGGCGGACCTACGACGGCTGGGGTTTCAGCCCTCTCACCGACATCACTCCTGCCAACGTCCAGCACCTGCGTCCGGCGTGGGTGTTCTCGACGGCCGAGCCGCGCGTGCATCAGGCCGCGCCGCTCGTCAACGGCGGCGTGATGTTCGTGACGAGTCCAAACAATCAGGTGATTGCGATCGACGTGAAGAGCGGGAATCTGCTCTGGCGCTATCGACGGCCGCTCGAAGCGGGCATGAACGTGCCGCACCAGACCAACCGTGGCGTCGCGTTGTACGGCGACAAGGTGTTCTTCGCCGCAGGTGAAGCCGTGCTGGTGGCGCTCGATGCCAGGACAGGCCGCGAAGTATGGACGGCGGTTGTTGCCGACAACAAATCCGGGTACTACACGACGCTCGCGCCGTTGGTGGCTGGTGGTGTGGTGATGGTTGGTGCGTCAGGAGGAGAGTTCGGCATCCGCGGCTTCGTTGCCGGCTTCGACGTCGAAAGCGGCAAGGAGGAATGGCGCACCTATACGGTTCCGGCGCCAGGAGAGCCGGGCAGTGAGACATGGCCCAAAGGCGATCACTGGAAGACGGGCGGCGCGCCGGTGTGGGTGACGGGCAACTACGATCCGGAAACGAACCTCGCGTACTGGGGCACCGGCAACGGCGGACCAACGATCGGCGATCAACGTCCGGGCGATAACCTCTACGTGACATCGACGCTGGCGCTCGACGTCGCCACCGGCGCTATCAAGGGTTACCACCAATACCATCCTAACGACTCGTGGGACTGGGATGAGGTGTCGCCGCCGATTCTCGTCGACTACCAGCGCAACGGCCGCACGATCAAGGGCCTCATCGACGTGGCGCGTGACGGCTACATCTGGTTCCTGGAACGCAGTGCCGGCCCGATCAAGTTCGTTGAGGGCAAGCCGTTCGTGTATCAGGATGTCTTTCGCAGTCTCGACCCCGTCACCGGGCGGCCCGACGTCGATCCGGAGAAGAAGCCGAAGACGGGTGTGCGTGCCGACTTCTGTCCTGGCGTCCACGGTGGGAAGAACTGGCCGCCGATCGCCTTCAGCCCGCGCACGCGGATGATCTACATCCCGGCCAACAACAACCTGTGTGGATCGAACATGGGCACGCAGCCGACATACACGCCGGGCAGGCCGTTCGTCGGCATCGGTGGCAGCCGTCCGTTCATCCGGCCAGGTGCGAACCACGTTGGAGAAGTGCAGGCGTGGAATGTCGATACTGGCCAGATGGTGTGGACGCACGTCTACGACAAGTCACCGAACTGGGGTGGCATGCTGGTCACGGCGGGCGGGCTCGTCTTCAGCGGGGGTACCAGCGATCGCAAGTTCCACGCATTCGATGCCTCCACTGGAAAACTGCTCTGGGAGTTTCCGACGAATTCCGGCATTCTTGCGCCGCCCACGACGTTCAAGGTCGATGGTAAACAGTACGTTGCCGTGGAATCGGGTTGGGGTGGTGACTCACGCGGGATGCAGGCCACGCTCAATCGACTATTCCCCGGTGAGTATCCTGAGGTGCCAGAGGGTGGGGCTGTCTGGGTATTTGCGACCGAGTAGGTCAAAGGAACAATCAAATCGCGTACGAGGTTGAAAGTATGAGGAGACCGCAAATCGCTGCGCTCAGTTTGTGCTTGATCGCAACTGCAGCGGTCGCGTTCGCGCAGCCGAGTCCACCGCCTGACCCGAACAAGATTCAGGTGCTCATCATCACCGGGCAGCACGTGCATGACTGGCGTGGCACGACGCCGATCCTGAAGCAGATTCTCGAGAGCACCGGCAAATTCGAAGTCCGCATCAATGAGGAGTTCCGCGGTGCCGGACCCGAGACGCTCGCGCCCTACAATCTCGTCGTCGTCAACTACTACAACCGCGGTGATAAGGACCGCTGGGGCGAGCGCGCGAACGCCGCGCTCGAGGAGTTCGTCCGCTCCGGCAAGGGCCTCGTCCTCTATCACCTCGCGCTCGGTGCATTCGACGGCTGGACGGAATACGAGAAGATGAGCGGCGGCAACTGGCG
>Ga0075420_100000313_pt1 | contig 36635 bp, 34 predicted proteins | sample SoiMetdeltSBSDD4_FD_75296 | JGI IMG/M metagenome (GOLD analysis project Ga0075420, IMG submission 75296) | Bulk soil microbial communities from a Populus tree surrounding site in Tennessee, USA - Soil MetaG P. deltoides SBSDD4 | ecosystem: Environmental > Terrestrial > Soil > Tree plantation...
TTGCCCTCGATCACCTCATGCTTTTTGGCATTGAAGGCGGTCGCATCGTCCTTGAAGTGCTGAATCAGTGTTCCCGGCTCCGGTCCTTCATAGAGGACCTTGGCCTTGCCTTCATAGATTCGGCGACGGCGGCTCATCGGCGTGTACCGTGGTTTGTGAAAATCCATATTGAATGCCGTGGCTCCGTTTGGATTGTTGTTCCGCGGCTAGGGGAACGCTGGCGGCTACTGACTAACCTGACTAGGCCCCGCGTCCCGTCGAAGCAACCTATCCGATCGAGCCCCCCAGCACAATCCGAACGGATGGACATGTTCCACATGTTGACGTGGCGCGAATCACGCTGCCTTGATGTTGCCTTGACCCTCTCCAGACGTTATGCAAACCGGCGAAATAGCGGCGGATGATGCTTGTTGCAGCAAGCGACGCGCAGCGAGACGGCAACCATGCCGGCATACGGGTTATCATCGACACGTTACACCGAAGAGACTTCATCGCCATCGAATGCGGCCTCGTATTGTTGGCCGCAGCAACCAAATATGCGATACCATCCCCGTTCATTGTGCAGGAGCATCCATGACCACGTTCGACAAGCGTGAGGAAGGTTTCGAGAAGCAGTTCGCGCATGACGAGGAGCTGAAGTTCAAGGCAACGTCCCGGCGCAACAAGCTGCTGGGTCTCTGGGCGGCCGAGAAGCTCGGGCGCAAGGGCACCGATGCCGACACCTACGCCAAGGAAGTCGTCATGGCCGACTTCGAGGAAGCCGGCGACGACGACGTGTTCCGCAAGGTCCGCAAGGATTTAGACGACGGCGGCGTCGCCGTGACCGACGAGGAAATCCGCGGCGCCATGGCCGAACTGTTGGGCAAGGCGGTCGAGCAGATCAAGACCGGGGTCTAGTCGCCCGGCGACACCTCTCTCGTTCGCATCAGGGGCTCATCGATGGCATCGCTTCCGGGCTTTTCCCTTGCCGCGCGGCTGCGCGCCGGCGAGACCGTGTACACTGGCTGGTGCGGGATGCCCGCACCGCTGGTGGCGGAGGTCGTCGCACGCGAAGGCTTCACGGCAGTCACGCTCGACTCGCAACACGGCATGTGGGACCTCGCGGGCCTCGCGACCGGCATCGCCGCCGTGCGCCAAGGCGGGTCGTCGCCGATCGTGCGCGTGCCGCTCGGCGACTTCGCCATGGTCAGCCGCGTCCTCGATTTCGGCGCGGAAGGCATCATCGCCCCGATGATCGACACCGCCGCTGATGCGCGCGCTTTCGCGGCGGCGGCGAAATTCCCGCCGATCGGCCAGCGGAGCTGGGGGCCGCATCGCGCCGCCATGCTCGCCGGCATCCCCGACCAGAAGAACTACCTCGCGAACGCCAACGACAACATCGTGACGCTGGCGATGATCGAGACCCGCACCGCGCTCGACAATATCGACGCCATCGCCGCGACGCCCGGCATCGACGGTCTCTTCCTCGGGCCGTCCGATCTCTCGATCGCATTGTCCGAGGGACGCACGCTCGATCCGGAATCGAAAGCCGTGGAGGTCGAGCTCGATCGCATCGTCGCGGCCGCGCAAAAGGCCGGCAAGATCCCGGGCGCCTTCTGCGCCAGCGCCGACCGCGCGCTGGCGGTGGTCAAGCGCGGCATGCGCTTCTGCGCGATCTCGAGCGACATGGGTTTCCTCCGCGCTGGCGCGCGCGCCCAGCTCGACAAGCTGAAATAGTCGCCAAGGTCGCCGTCACGAACCGGCTTCGAGCGCGACGATCCGCGCGTCGATCGCCTCGACGACGGCGGCCGCGTCGCGCGTGACGTCGGCGGCTGCGACCGTCACCAGCCGATAGCCGCGCTCCGAGAGCCATTCGTGCCGGTCCGCGCGTTCCTTGGCAGCCGCCGCGCCCTCCTCTTCGGGCACGAGATCGACCACGACACGCAGCGGAAACGAGACCAGATCGGCCATGTGGCGTCCGATCGGCGTTTGCCGCTTGAAGCCGCGGCCGGCGAAGCGCCGGTCCTTGGTGAGCGCGTCCCACAGCACGCGCTCCGCCTCGGTCGGATTGCGCCGCAGCAGCCGCGCCAGGCCCCGTGCCGGCGCACGGTCGGTGGGCACACTGCCCGCGGCATGTTCGGCGAGCAGCGTGCGCAGCACCTCCGCCTGGGGGCCGTCGAGGACGCCGCCGCGCGCCGGGCCTTTGCGGCCCTCGGCGATCGCCATAATCACGCCCTGCAAGGTCTGGATGTCCTGCCGCGTCGGTCCCATGCGGTGGAAGATGTTGCGCAGGTTGATCAGCATGGTGTCGCGCTTGTCGGCGGGCCGGAAATATTCGACCCGCTCCAGCTCACGCTCGAGATTGTCGAAAAACGCGAGCAACTGCTCCCGGGTCGCGGGCGCCGACTTCTGCGGCATCGCGAACGGCAGCGCCCCGCCGGATTGCAGCTTGAACCACTCGTAACCGACGATCAGCACCGCCTGCGCCAGGTTGAGCGAAGCGAACGCCGGATTGACCGGCAGCGTCACGATGCGGTCGGCGAGGCTCACCTCGTGGTTCTCGAGCCCGTAGCGCTCGCGCCCGAACACGACGCCGACCGCATCGCCGGCGGCGACCTTCGGCGCCATCAGTTGCGCCGCCTCCTGCGGCGACACCACCGGCTTGGCCTGGTCATGCGCCCGCGCCGTGGTTGCGAGCACGAAGGTCAGGTCGGCGATCGCCGCCGGAACGGTATCGAACAGCTCGGCATTGTCGAGCACCCGGTCGGCGCCGGAAGCGGCAACCCAGGCGCGTGGATTCGGCCAGCCGTCGCGCGGCTTGATGAGGCGCAGCCGCGACAGGCCGAAATTCGCCATGGCGCGAGCGGTCGCGCCGATATTGTCGCCGAGCTGCGGCTCGACCAGGATCACCACCGGCGCCGGCGTCTCGATCCAACGTTTGGTCTTGTCGGTCCCGGAGCCGGGCATGCAGTGCTCCTCGGCGGGCAAATGCCCTGAAGCCGCAGCCCCTGCCTAACGCGGCCGCTTGCGTCAAGCGGCGGCACAACGCCCCCCTGGCCCCGCCCGCCTATCTCGCACCTGCCAACAAGGCTTTTACCCGCGGGGTACGGATGCTATACGGCGCGCGCCGAACTCCCGTCAGTCGAATTCCCGGTTGGCGATGTCCGCGCCGAGAACACTTCATTTGAGGGCCCGAGGGAAGCCATTCCAGCGCGCCCGCCAATGGTCAGTTTCCGGTCGGCCCAAACAAGCACGGCGACCAGAGGTGCAAGCATGTCAAATCTCGAAATCATGTGGACGAAGGTCGATGAAGCGCCCGGGCTTGCGACGTTCTCGCTGCTGCCGATCGTCGAGGCCTTCGTGGCCACTGCCGGCGTGAAGATGAAGCTGAAGGACATTTCGCTGACCGGCCGCATCATCGCCAACTTCCCCGACAAGCTGAAGCCTGAGCAGAAGATCAATGACGAGCTCACCGAGCTCGGCAAGCTGGCGATGAAGCCGGAAGCCAACATCATCAAGCTGCCGAACATCTCGGCGTCCATCCCGCAGCTGAAGGCCGCGATCAAGGAATTGCAGGGCAAGGGCTATGCGGTTCCGGACTATCCGGAGAATCCCACGACCGACGCTGAGAAGGACATCAAGGCGCGCTACGGCAAGGTGCTGGGCAGCGCCGTCAATCCTGTGCTGCGCGAAGGCAACTCCGACCGCCGCGCCGCCGGCGCCGTGAAGGCGTATGCGCGCAGCCATCCGCACAAGATGGGCGCGTGGAGCAAGGACTCGAAAACCCGCGTGGTGCATATGACGGGCAACGATTTCTATGGTTCGGAAGTCGCAACCACGGTGGCTGCCGCCACGAACGCCCGCATCGAGCTTGTGGAAGCCGGCGGCAAGACCACGGTGCTGAAGGCGAAGACGCCGATTCAGGCCGGCGAGGTTATCGATTGCTCGGTGATGAACGCCAAGGCGCTGGACGCGTTCTTCGCCGACGCGATCGAGGCGGCGAAGAAGGACGGCATCCTGTTCTCGCTGCACGTCAAGACGACCATGATGAAGATCTCCGATCCCATCCTGTTCGGTCATTGCATATCGGTGTTCTTCGCCGACGTGTTCAAGAAGCATGGCGCCACCTTGACCAAGCTCGGCGTCGATCCCGACACCGGCGTCGGCGAGATGATGACCAAGATCGAAACCTTGCCCGAGGCCGAAAAGGCGGCGATCAAGGCAGACATCCAGGCCGAATACGCCAAGCGGCCGGGACTCGCCATGGTCAACTCCGACAAGGGCATCACCAACCTGCACGTGCCGAGCGACGTGATCATCGATGCCTCGATGCCGGCGATGATCCGCGAGTCCGGCAAGATGTGGGGTGCCGACGGCAAGCTGTACGACTGCATCGCCGCGATCCCTGACCGCTGCTACTCGACGCTCTTCCAGGCCGTCATCGACGACTGCAAGGCCAACGGCGCGTTCGATCCGAAGACGATGGGCACCGTCCCGAACGTCGGCTTGATGGCGCAGGCGGCCGAGGAATACGGCTCGCACGACAAGACCTTCCGCATTGCCGCGAACGGCACGGTCAACGTGGTGGCCGAGGACGGCAAAGTCCTGATGTCGCAGAAGGTCGAGACCGGCGACGTCTTCCGCATGTGCCAGGTCAAGGACGCGCCGATCCAGGATTGGGTCAAGCTCGGCGTGCGCCGCGCCCGCCTGACCAACACTCCGGCGGTGTTCTGGCTCGACAAGAAGCGCGCGCACGATGCGCAGCTCATCGCCAAGGTCGAGAAGTACCTCAAGAATGAGGACACGTCCGGTCTCGACATCCGCATTTTGGCGCCGGTTGAGGCGATCAAGTTCTCGCTCGAGCGCATCCGCAAGGGACAGGACACCATCTCGGTCACGGGCAACGTGCTCCGCGACTATCTCACCGACCTGTTCCCCATCATGGAGCTCGGCACCTCGGCCAAGATGCTGTCGGTCGTTCCGCTGCTGCAGGGCGGCGGCCTGTTCGAGACCGGCGCCGGCGGCTCGGCGCCCAAGCATGTCGAGCAGTTCACGCAAGAAGGCTATCTGCGCTGGGATTCGCTGGGCGAGTTCCTGGCGCTGGGCGCTTCGCTGGAGCATCTGGCGCAGGTCAGCGGCAACGAGGACGTGAAGGTCCTGGCCGAGACGCTCGACGAAGCCAACGGCGAGATCCTCGAGCACAACCGCTCGCCGGCGCGCAAAGTGGGTGAGCTGGACAACCGCGGCAGCCATTTCTACCTGGCGCTCTATTGGGCCAAGGCGCTGGCCCGGCGCGACAACAGCTCTGCCCTCGCCGCGCGCTTCAAGCCGCTGGCGGAGGCGCTGGCGGCCAACGAGGCCAAGATCAATGCCGAGTTGCTCGCCGCCCAGGGCAAGCCGGTGAATACGGGCGGCTACTACCTGCCCGATGCCACCAAGACGTCGGCCTCGATGCGGCCGAGCGCCACGCTGAACGCCGCGCTCGCCGCACTCTGACGCGGCGTCGGCCGGCGGCCGGCGTTTCCGAGACCATGACCCGCTCGATGAGAAACTCATCGGGCGGGTTCTGATTTTTGGACGTAGCCAGCGCCTCGCCGAATGAGTGCACGCCAGCGCGGCTTTCACGGCACGAAAGTCGATGGTATAGAACTTGCTGCGGCTGCCGGGGCCGCGGCGACTTCAATGAACGCGCGCCCAACTTTCGGTCGGTTCGACGACCGATGCCGATGCCCGCTCTCAAAAGGTGACTCCCTAAAATGGCGAAGATCAAGGTGAAGAACCCGGTCGTCGAGATGGACGGCGATGAGATGACCCGGATCATCTGGAAATTGATCAAGGACAAGCTGATCCACCCCTACCTCGATATCGACCTGCTCTATTACGACCTGGGCATGGAGAGCCGCGACGCCACCAACGACCAGATCACCATCGACGCCGCCAACAAGACCCGGGAAGTGGGCGTTGCGGTCAAGTGCGCCACCATCACCCCCGACGCTGGCAGGGTGAAAGAATTCAACCTCAAGGAAATGTGGCGATCGCCCAACGGAACGATCCGCAACATCCTCGGCGGCGTCATCTTCCGCGAGCCGATCATCTGCAAGAACGTGCCGAAGCTGGTGCCGGGCTGGACCAAGCCGATCATCATCGGCCGCCACGCCTTTGGCGACCAGTACCGTGCCACCGACTTCAAGGTACCGGGCAAAGGCAAGCTGACGATCACATTCGTCGGCGACGACGGTCAGAAGATCGAGCGCGAGGTGTTTCAGTTCCCGGGCGCGGGCATCGCGATGGCGATGTACAACCTCGACGATTCTATTCGCGATTTCGCGCGCGCCTCGATGAACTACGCGCTCAACCGCGGCTATCCGCTGTATCTCTCCACCAAGAACACGATCATCAAGGTCTATGACGGACGCTTTTCCGATATCTTCCAGGAGATCTTCGACAAGGAGTTCAAGGAAAAGTTCGCCGAGAAAAAGATCACCTACGAGCACCGCCTGATCGACGACATGGTGGCGGCGTGCCTGAAGTGGTCGGGCGGCTATGTCTGGGCCTGCAAGAACTACGACGGCGACGTGCAGTCCGACACCGTCGCGCAGGGCTACGGCTCGCTCGGCCTGATGACCTCGGTGCTCACCACGCCGGACGGCAAGGTGGTCGAGGCCGAAGCCGCACATGGCACCGTGACCCGCCACTACCGGCAGCACCAGAAGGGCGAGCAGACCTCGACCAATTCCGTGGCCTCGATCTACGCCTGGGCGCGCGGGCTCGCGCACCGCGCCAAGCTCGACAACAATCCTGAGTTGGCGAAGTTCGCCGACACCCTGGAAAAGGTCACGGTCGACACCGTGGAGGCGGGTTTCATGACCAAGGATCTCGCGATCCTGGTCGGTCCCGACCAGAAATGGCTGTCGACCACCGGATTCCTGGACAAGATCGACGAGAATCTGAAAAAGGCCATGACGGCCTGACATAAAACGAATGTACAGGTCTGTCGTCAAACGGCGCGGCCATCCGCGCCGTTTGATTTTGTGTTCTTGAGCATCTGGAACCGGTGCGCGAGAGTGCCTACCTACCCGGTCGCGGAATCTCGTCCTGCCGCGACAATCCACTGATCGCCGATAATTTCTACCGAGGAGACAAGCCAGTGATGATCCAGCCCGCTTCCGCTACCAGCGCCCTGCCCTGCGTCGACATCCATCATTTTGACGATCTCATCCTGGCCGGAGCGTTGCCCGCTCTGGTCGCGGGTGTCTATGAGACTTCGGCGTTCGCCGCCGACGCCATGATCCTCGGTCTTGCGCGCCCGCCCCTGTCCGACGAAGAGGACGAGGACGCGCCGCAGGACGCCGCCGACGACGATGACGACGAGGACGAAGAAGAAGACGAGGATGAGGACGACGACGACGCGGACGAAGACGAGGAAGAAGACGGCGAGGAAGAAGACGGCGAGGAAGAGGACGAAGAAGAAGACGAGGATGAAGACGACGACGACGACGATGACGACGAGGAAGAAGAAAAGGACTGATGCCGGGATCCGGCACTGACAGTGACGACCGTCCTCTGCCGCCGCGGCGCTAGCGCGGCCTGACCGGCAACCAGCCGGCCCGTGTCGCGACCTAGTCGCCGCGGGCCGGCCCCTTACCGCTCTCCCCATCCCCTGCCGAAATCCGCGCGCGTTCCGCGTCGCGCATGGCATCGATCCGGCGCGCAATCGCGTCGTCCGAAACGCCGAGCCCCTCGAGCACGCGCGCGCCGAGCTGAAGGCTCGCTTCGACCGCTTCCAGCGTCACGTCGACCGCGCCGAGCTTGAGCAGGCGCGAGGCATGCGCGGGATCGCGCGCCCGGGCGAACACCGGCACATCGGAACGTTCCTTGCGCGCCGCCGCCACCATGCGCTCAGCCGCGCGCGCGGAGTTGACCGTCACGACAAAGGCGCGCGCGCCGGGCGCGCCGGCACGGCGCAGAAATTCGGCACGGGCAGCGTCGCCGAGGAACACCTGCTCGCCGCGCTTGGCGCCCTCGCTCGCCAGCTCGGCATTGGTGTCGAGCGCAACGAACGGCACGTTCTCGGCCTGCAACAGGCGGCCGATGACCTGCCCGACCCGCCCGTAGCCGCCGATGATCACATGATCGGTGGCCTCAGCCGCCTGGTCGGTCGGCATCCGGTCGCGATGCTCGATCCGCTGGATGCGGCCCGCCAGCTTGCGCGCCCCCATCGCCAGGAACGGCGTAAGCACCATGCTGATGCCGACCACCGCCGCCGCGCCCTGCGCAAGCTCGCCCGGCACCAGCCCGGTGGATCGTCCCAGCGCGATCACGATGAAGGCGAATTCGCCGGCCTGCGCCAGCAGGATCGCCGCCTCGACGGTCACGCTCCGCGCCACGCCGAACAGACGACAGGCGGCGTACAGGATCGAGGCTTTGACCACGAGCACGAGCGCCACCACCAACAGGATCATGCTGATGGCGTCCCAGACCATGCGCACGTCGATCGACATGCCGACGGTGATGAAGAACAGGCCCACCAGGATGCCTTTGACCGGCGCAATGTCGATCTCGACCTGGTGGCGGTATTCGGTTTCCGACAGCAGCACGCCGGCGAGGAAGGCGCCGAGCGCGGTCGAAAGCCCGGCATAGCCGGTCAGCGACGCGACGCCGATCACCAGCAACAGCGTCATCGCCAAGATCAGTTCACGGCTGCCGGTCCGGCCGGCGACGCTGAACAAAGGCCGCAGCAGAAAACGACCGGCGATCAGGATCGCGCCGATTGCGACCGCGGCCGTCAGCACCGCCCAGCCGAGCCCGGCCGCGACATTGCCGCCGCGGGCGAGGATCTCGGCGCCGAACAGGACCGGCGCGACCATGAGGTCCTGGAACAAGAGGACGGCAATCGCGACCTGCCCCAGCGGCGTGGCGGTGCGGCCCTGCTCCTCCAGAAGCTGCATGACTACCGCGGTCGAGGACATCGCGAGGCCCAGACCGAGGATGATGGCCGCGCTCGACGGCGCTCCGATCAGTGACAGCGCCATGCCGAAGGCGGCCGCCGACAGCAGGAACTGCACGCTGCCGATGCCGGCCACGAAGCGGCGCAGCGACCACAGCCGCTCGACCGACATCTCGATGCCGATCAGGAACAACAGGAACATGACGCCGAGTTCCGCGAACGGTTCGACGCGGGCGCGGTCCTCGATGGTGAGATAGCGCAGCCAGGGGAAATCGGCGGCGAGCGCGCCGAAGCCATAGGGCCCGACCGCGACACCGATCAGGAGGAAGCCCAGGACCGCGCCGACCCGAGCGCGGTGGAACACCGGAACGATCAGCCCGGCCGCCACCAAGAAAACGAGCAGATCCTTGAGCCAAGCTTCATGGTGCATCGGTTGTGATATCGCCTTTGACGTAAATTTCGCAGTTCCGTTGAACCAAAATAGGCCCGGCCGAGACTAACCATGCCCTGCCCGTGTTCCGGGCGGAAATCTGGTCGCCCGGGGTGCGGCCAAGGACATCGAGGGAAGTAGAAACATGAATGGCACATTTCGCGGCATCGCCGCAGGCACGGCGATTCTCGCCTTCTCAGCATGGGCACAGGCCGCCGGGGCACAGCAACTGCCCGCCGACATCGCCGCGCCCGGCGAGAAGGAGATCATCACCCTGCACGCGCAGGGCGCGCAGCTCTACGAATGCGCCACCGCCAAGGACGGCACGTTCGCCTGGAGCTTCCGCGAGCCGATCGCGACGCTGCTGCTGAAAGGCAAAACCGTCGGCCGTCACTATGCCGGTCCCAACTGGGAATACATGGACGGCAGCGCGGTGGTCGCCAAGGTCGCCGGCCGCGCCCCGGGCAAGACGCCGAAGGACATCCCCTGGCTCAAGCTCGCCGCGACCTCGCATCGCGGCCAGGGCCTGTTCGCTGACGTCAGCACGATCCAGCGCATCAACACCGAAGGCGGCCAGCTCGAAGGCGCGTGCAGCGCCGCCGGCAGCTTCAACAGCGTGCCCTACGCCACCGATTACGTGTTCCTGCGGAAGTAGCGCAGCGCCGCTCCTGCGTCTCGCTTGATTCCTGCGTCGCCACGCTGTCGCCCGATTGGGACTCGACGGTGCGGCATCGGGGAGACGCATGAAAAAAGCGCTGCGCTACGCGGCCGCGGGCATCGGTTTGCTCGCGGCCTTCATCTTTCTCAACAACACGACGTGGCTGGTGTTCGAGCGGCCGGCCGGGCCGGTGCTGCTTGCCCATCGCGGGCTGGCGCAGACCTACGACCCCGCGGGCCTCGAGAACGACACCTGCACGGCGACCCGCATCCATCCGCCGGAACACCCGTTCCTGGAGAACACGCTGCCGTCGATGCGGGCGGCGTTCGCGGCCGGCGCCGACATCGTCGAGTTCGATATCCACCCGACCACCGACGGTCATTTCGCCGTGCTCCACGACTGGACCGTGGACTGCCGCACCGAGGGCCACGGCGTCACCCGCGAGCACACGCTTGCCGCATTGAAGGCGCTCGACGTCGGCTACGGCTACACCGCCGACGGCGGCAAGACCTATCCGTTCCGCGGCCGCGGTATCGGCCTGATGCCGTCGCTCGACGAGGTGCTCGAGGCGTTTCCCACGCGGCGCTTTCTCATCCACATCAAGAGCAACGATCCCGCCGAAGGCACGAAACTGGCGGAGCGGCTGCGCCAACTTCCCGCCGAGCGCCAGGCACGCCTCATCGTCTACGGTGGCGACGCGCCCGTCGCGGTCGTGCGCCGCGAGCTGCCCGCGATCCCCGGGATGTCGCGGACGACGATCAAGCAATGCGGACTGCGCTATCTCGCCATCGGCTGGACTGGTTATGTCCCGCAGGCCTGCCGCAACAGCCTCGTGCTGGTGCCGGTGAATTATGCGGCCTGGCTGTGGAGCTGGCCCGACGGCTTCATCAACCGCATGAGGCGCGTCTCGACCGAGGTGTTCGTGCTCGGCCGCTACGACGGCGGCGATTTCTCGAGCGGCATCGACAGCGCCGACGATCTCAAACGCGTAGCCGGCTGGCCGCGCGCCGGGATTTGGACCAACCGCATCGACCGCATCGCGCCGCTCGTGCGGGCAGCCCGCGGCCAGAAACAAGCCGTCGGGCACGCGCCCTAGTCGGTCACGCGGAGGTCGATTTGATTGGCTTGCAAGCAAATCGAATTCGGTGGCGCCGGATCGAGAAAATAGCAGTCAGCCAACCCTGCGTCGTCGCGGCGAATATCAACCGGGCCCTTCACCTCAACAAGGAATCGCTGGCTGGCATCCTGGAATGTGACATGAAGCACGTCGGGATTGCCCCGCCATACCAATGCGGGACTGCCTGAAACAGGCTCTTTAGAACCTGGGGACGGTGCTTCCGACAAAATCCAAATGGCCGCAACGGTCGCGGAGCTATTGGCATGAGAATAGCGATACGTGGCGGCGTGTCGTTGCGCCCGCGGATCACTGCTGATTCTGAGGAGTTCAAAACGGTCAAACGGATCGACGCGCAGAAAGTCATACCAGAAGCCGTACCCGGCGAACGTGATGGCTGCAAAGAACGCGAGGACACACCCAGCGACGACCGTACGCCGGGACGACATCCAGGACAGCTTACCGATTAGGGCTTGAGCCACAGTCTGATGTCCAGCATTGCCGCTCCGGCCGCAAGATAAGCAATTTGAACGATTGGCCCAATCAACGCCAGACCACAATGCCCTGCTGGTCTTGGAGCACGGCGCGCTCCAGACTACGCGCCCAGCGCCGCCTCAACCGCCGCAAGCGCGGCATCGGCCTTGGAGCCGTCCGGACCGCCGGCCTGCGCCATATCGGGGCGGCCGCCGCCGCCCTTGCCGCCCAGCGCTTCGGCGCCCTTGCGCACCAGATCGACGGCGGAGAAGCGCGCCGTCAGGTCGGCGGTGACACCGACCACGATGCCGGCCTTGCCGTCGTCGGATTTGCCGACGATGGCGACGATGCCGGAGCCGACCTGCTTCTTGCCTTCGTCGGCGAGGCTACGCAGGTCCTTGAGATCGATGCCCTCGACCGAACGGGCGAGGAATTTCACGTCGCCGACCGTGCGCACGCCATCGGCCGCGTCGACCTTGCCGCCGCCGCCCATCGCCAGCTTCTTCTTGGCCTCGGACAGTTCGCGCTCGAGCTTGCGCCGCTCATCCATGAGCAACGCGACACGTCCGGGCAGTTCTTCAAGTGGCGCTTTAAGTTCGCCGGCGGCGTTTTTGGCGAGGTCGCCCAGATGCCGCGCCGCCTTGCGCGCGGCCGTGCCGGTGAGCGCCTCGACGCGGCGGACGCCAGCCGCGACGCCGGAATCCGACAGCCCGGCGATCAGGCCGATATCGCCGGTGCGCTTGACGTGCGTGCCGCCGCACAGCTCGACCGACCAGCCCAGGGTGTTGCCGGAGCCCTCACCCATCGCAACGACCCGCACCTCGTCGCTGTATTTCTCGCCGAACAGCGCGCGGGCGCCGGAGGCGCGCGCATCGTCGAGCGCCATCAGCCGCGTGGTCACCGGCGAATTCTGCAGCACGAAGTCGTTGGCGATGTCCTCGACCTTCTCGATCTCCGCCGCCGTCATCGGCTTCGGATGCGAGAAGTCGAACCGCAGCCGATCCGGCGCGACCAGCGAGCCTTTCTGGGCAACGTGATCGCCGAGCACCTGACGCAGCGCCTCGTGCAGGAGATGGGTGGCGGAATGGTTCTGGCGGATGGCGCCGCGCCGGGCGTGATCGACGCTGAGAGCGAGCGAGGCGCCGGGCTTCAGCATGCCCTCCTCCACCGTGCCGGTGTGGACGAACAGGTCGCCGCCTTTCTTCTGCGTGTCGGTGACGCGGAAGCGCACGCCGTCGGCGGTCATCACGCCGGTGTCGCCGACCTGGCCGCCGGACTCGCCATAGAACGGCGTCTGGTTGACGACCACCGCGCCGCTCTCGCCCTTGCCGAGCGACGCGACCTCCTTGCCGTCCTTCACCAGCGCGGCGACCACGCCTTCCGCGCTCTCGGTCTCGTAGCCGAGGAATTCGGTGGCGCCGAGTTTCTCCCGCAGCGGGAACCACACCGCTTCGGTGGCGGCATCGCCGGAGCCCTTCCAGGACTCGCGCGCCTTTTCCTTCTGCTTCTCCATCGCGACGCCGAAGGCGTCGGTGTCGACTTCGATGCCGCGCGCCCGTAGCGCGTCCTGGGTCAGGTCGAGCGGAAAGCCGTAGGTGTCGTAGAGCGTGAAGGCGGTCTCGCCCTTGAGGCGGTCGCCCTTCTTGAGGCTCTTGCTCTCTTCGTCGAGGATCGCAAGCCCGCGCTCCAAGGTCTTGCGGAAGCGAGTCTCTTCGAGCTTGAGCGTCTCGGCGATCAGCGCCTCGGCCCGGACCAGTTCGGGATAGGCCTGGCCCATCTCACGGGTGAGCGTAGGCACCAGCTTGAACATCAGCGGGTCGCGCGCGCCGAGCAGTTCGGCATGCCGCATGGCGCGACGCATGATGCGGCGAAGCACGTAGCCGCGGCCTTCGTTCGACGGCAGCACGCCGTCAGCGATCAGGAACGACGACGCCCGCAGATGGTCGGCGATCACCCGATGCGAGGCCTTCTGCGCGCCATCGGGATCGACGCCGGTCAGGTCGGCGACCTGGCCGATGATCGCCGAAAACAGGTCGATCTTGTAGTTGTCGTGGGTGCCCTGCAGCACCGCGGCGATGCGCTCGAGCCCCATGCCGGTGTCGATCGAGGGCTTCGGCAGCGCGGTACGCGCGCCACCGGCCTGCTGCTCGAACTGCATGAACACCAGATTCCAGATCTCGATGAAGCGGTCGCCGTCGGCATCCGGCGAGCCCGGCGGGCCGCCCGGAATATGCGGGCCGTGGTCGTAGAAGATTTCCGAGCACGGGCCGCACGGACCGGTGTCGCCCATCTGCCAGAAATTATCGGAGCCGGCGATGCGGATGATCTTCTCGTCCGGCAGCCCGGCGATCTTCTTCCAGAGATTGAACGCCTGGTCGTCGTCGATATAGACGGTGACGGTCAGGCGCTCTTTCGGCAGCCCGAAATCCTTGGTGATCAGGTTCCAGGCGAGCTCGATGGCGCGGTCCTTGAAGTAGTCGCCGAACGAGAAATTGCCGAGCATCTCGAAGAAGGTGTGGTGGCGCGCGGTGTAGCCGACATTATCGAGGTCGTTGTGCTTGCCGCCGGCGCGCACGCATTTCTGCGCGGTCGCCGCCTGGGTGTAGGGGCGCTTCTCCAGGCCGGTGAAGACGTTCTTGAACTGCACCATCCCGGCATTGGTGAACATCAAGGTCGGGTCGTTGCGCGGCACCAGCGGCGACGACGCCACCACCTCGTGACCCTGGGATTTGAAATAATCCAGGAACTTCCGCCTGATCTCGTTGACGCCGCTCATATCCGCTCGGGGGCTCGCTGCTAAATGCCGGTTAGTCCAGCCGATTTCGCAGCGGATATGTAGCGGCGGGGTGCCGGTGTGTCCAGAAAAGCGATTTTTGCGGGGTTCGAGAGCGCGGGCGGCCCAGCAGGCCCGCGAGCCGCGCCGGACCACGGTCGCCAGGACTCATGTCCAGAGGACTCATGTCCAGAGGACTCATGTCCAGACGACTCATGTCCGCACGACTCATGTCCGCACGAAATATGTCGGCACGGAACATGTCCGGCATGGAACATGCCGGCACGGAAAATGGCCGGGCGGCGCCACCCGGCCAGTAACGACGGAGAGATCGGAAGGGATTCGGGGGGTCGGGGGGATTATCCCTCCGCGGCCTCATCGTCGTCGTTATCGTCCTTATCGCCTTGCTCGCCGACCAGGATCTTCTCGGCGATCAGGCCGGCGTTCTGGCGGATCGCGGCTTCGATCCGGTTGGCGATGTCGGGATTCTGCTTGAGGAAGGTCTTCGAGTTCTCGCGGCCCTGGCCGATGCGCTGCGAGTCGTAGGAGAACCAGGCGCCGGACTTCTCGACCACGCCGGCCTTGACGCCGAGGTCGATCAGTTCGCCCATCTTGGAGACGCCTTCGCCGTACATGATGTCGAATTCGACCTGCTTGAACGGTGGCGCCAGCTTGTTCTTCACCACCTTGACGCGGGTCTGGTTGCCGACCACCTCGTCGCGGTCCTTGATGGCACCGATGCGGCGGATGTCGAGGCGCACCGAGGCGTAGAATTTCAGCGCATTGCCGCCAGTCGTGGTTTCCGGCGAACCGTACATCACGCCGATCTTCATGCGGATCTGGTTGATGAAGATCACCATGGTGTGGGACTTGTTGATCGAGGCCGTGAGCTTGCGCAGCGCCTGGCTCATCAGGCGCGCCTGCAGGCCGGGCTGGCTTTCGCCCATCTCGCCTTCCAGTTCGGAGCGCGGCACCAGCGCGGCAACCGAATCGATCACCAGCACGTCGATCGAGCCCGAGCGCACCAGCGTGTCGGCGATTTCCAGCGCCTGCTCGCCATGGTCGGGCTGCGAAATCAACAGATCGTCGACACTGACGCCGAGCTTGCGCGCATAGATCGGATCGAGCGCGTGCTCCGCGTCGATAAAGGCGCAAATGCCGCCCTTCTTCTGGGCTTCCGCAACGGTGTGGAGCGCGAGCGTGGTCTTGCCGGAGGATTCCGGCCCGTAAATCTCGACCACCCGCCCGCGCGGCAATCCGCCGACGCCGAGCGCGATGTCGAGCCCGATCGATCCCGAGGGGACGGTCTCGATGTCCATGGACTTGTTGTTCTTGCCAAGCCGCATGATCGAGCCCTTGCCGAAATTGCGCTCGATCTGCGAAAGCGCAGCGTCCAGGGCCTTGGATTTGTCCATGGAATTACTTTCGACCACACGCAAGTTCGATTGGGCCATCGCTCCCACTCCTTATGGCCGGCGACCGGGATTCGGAAGACCGGAATTCGGAAAAGACCAACAACGAAGGGACCACCCCACCGCCACAGCCCGTCCGACTGAAAAAACAATGTACACGATCTGTTCCGCGTTCGCAATATGTTCTATATCTTAGTTGCAGTCAAAATTTTTGCATTTAAAGGGTTGTGCTGGAGCCGTGAAAATGAACGAAATTGCCCAATGGAGCGCGATTGCCGTGATGTTCCTCGGCCTCGGCTGGCTCTACTTCTGCATCTACTATTCAGACCAATAGCGCACACGCTCCGCCGGATTCGGTGGGCCGCACCACACCCGAATCGCCGCCTTAACGCCTGCACCACCTCACAAAAATAAAGCCCCGCGGAAAGCGGGGCTGAAGTTGAAAGTGGGAGGTATATCCCGAGAGGGGATAGTCGTATTTACACAAAATTTATGCGACGAAGCAATGCGCTGGAATGCCACGTCTACGACGATGATCGCGCATCGAGGCGAACCGCATCGTCGTTACCATCCGCTGCAAAGCGGATGCCCGCCCCTTCCAGCGCACGCTTCATCAGCGTCAGCGCGCGGCGGCCTTCCTCGAATTTACCGGCTTCGAAGTTTCGCACCATGATCACGCTCACGCCGGCGGCGCGCGCGAGGTCGGCAGGCGTCCAGTTCAAGAGAGTGCGTGCCGTCAGGCACTGTTTTGGCGTCATAGTCCGGACTAAAGCGTATAAACGACGTAACAATGCAACAGCAGATTCAACAACTTCGCTGCTTTGCACCACTAACCGACGCCAATTCCGGCGGAACTGCCGGATTGTGGCGGCCTGTTCCAATCAATCAACAGATCAGAAGCGTTAATGAGACTTAGGGCGGTTTCCACGGCGGTATTGGCTTGCCCGCAACACCTTGCCGCTAACCTGGTACCGTCACGTGTGGACAACCGAACAAACAGAAGTCCCGGCGGCACAGAACGTGCGGCCGGGACTTCATCTTTCTGATCGCCCCCGCTCCGCTTCCTGATCGCGCCCGCCGCCGCATGGCGCGCGAAGGACTGGCCAGGCCCCCCCGCCCGCCCAAGAACCCGCCCGCCTATACGACGGAAACCATAATCAGTGACGGCACGCGCAGCGAAAACATCCACGCTTGCGCCTGACGCCGGGCGGAACCAATGTTGGCAGCCGGGGTTTGTTGGGCGAACGGTCCGGGCGGGGGCCTTCGCGTGTTTGTGGATGAGCCCATGTCGCAAAGCCCAGAGCCGCAAAGCCCAAGGCCGCAAAGCCCAAAAGTCCAAGTCCTAAAATCCCCAGTCCTGCGCCACGGGATCATCGCGTTCGGCTCGGCGCTGTGGCTGGCTGGGCTCTGGGCGCAACTCCACTCGCTCTCCGCTGTCGCCACCTATGTGGTGATCTCGCTGCTGATGGTGCTCGCGGTCGTCGCGACCAGCGAGCGGCCGATCAGATGAGCTTCATCAGATTGAGCACCTCGCGGCCGAGCAGGCCGTAGGGTGATGCCAGCGTCTCCTGGATCTCGAAGTGATTGTAGCCCTCGGCGACGATGAAGGTGACCGGCTTGCCGGCGGCCTTCACCGCGGCGGCGAAGTCACGCGCTTGGCGCTGGAATTCAGGCGTCTCCTGCGTGCCGTGCGCCACCACGATCGGACAATTGAGCCGGTCGATGTGGCGCATCGCGGAGAGCTCCTCCACGATCGCGTCAGTGAAAGCGACGTATTTGGAGCGCTTGGAGAGACGCACCGGCGTCAGCTCATACATGCCGGACGCCAGCATCGCGCCCTTCAGGATGTCTTTCGGCAAGCCGAAATCCCGATGCCAGTCGCAGGTGACGATGCAGCTCGAAAGGTGGCCGCCTGACGAATGGCCGGTGAGATAGATCCGGTTCTTGTCGCCGCCGAATTTCTGCGCGTTGTTGTAGACCCAGGCGACCGCGGAGCGGACCTGGCTCGCCATCGTCATCAGGTTGCCGCCGACGTCGTCGATATTGTTGAAGTCGACGATCACCGAATGCGCGCCGGCGTCGACGATCATCTCGGACAGAAACGCAAAGTCGGCCGAGCGGCCGTTCCGCCACGCGCCGCCGTGGACGTAGATATTGATCGGCGCGTTCTCGGGATTCTTCTTGGTGCGATAGACGTCGACGCTCTCGATCTCGCTCGCGCCATACTGGAACCGCTGCGGCGCGCCGAGCCGCGCCTTGGCGCGCGCCGTCGCCGCCGCGCGGCGTGCATGCACCAGCGGCTGGTTCGGCGCGTACACCGCCTGGTCATAGGCGTTGTCGAGCTCGGTCTGGTCCATGTCGAGCCAGACGATCGGGCCCTTGGTGCGCGGTGCGGCGAGGGTATCGGTCATTGCGGCGTTCTCTCCTGTCGTGTCTGGCTTTTTCTAGCACAGGATCGGAACGACCCGAAGGACATCGAGGCGCTCTCGATGCTACCCTCGCGCCCGCACGCAACATCCGCTGGAGGGAACCGTCCGTGGCACGTATCGCAATCATCGACCGCGCCGACATGAACGCCGAACAGGCGCGAGTCTACGACGCCGCCAAGGAGGCCGGCGGGCCCGTGGGCGGGCCGTTTACTGCCTATATCCGGTTGCCGAAACTGTTCGAGGGGATCAACACGCTGCGGGCATCGCTCGCAGACGGCCCATTGTCCCGCCGTGAACAGCAGGTCGTCAATCTGACCGTCGCCCGGCACTGGGGTGCGCGATATCCGTGGTTCGCCCAGTCGCGCGCTTCGCTCGCGGTCGGCATTACGCAGGACGTGATCGACGCGATCAACGCGCACAAGACTCCGCCCCTCCCCGATGCGCGCGAGCAGATGTGCTTCGTGGTGGCGCGCGAAGTGCTTGCCGACAAGCGTGTCAGCGACGCAACCTATGCCGCCGCGGAAAAGACGATGGGGATCGAGAGCTTCGTCGCGCTGGTCGCCACGACCGGCAGCTTTTCGATAACCTGCATGACCGCCAACACGTTCGGGATCGAACCGCCGGCCGACAACCCGACGCCGCTCGCGGAGTAACGCGCGGCAAGCGGCCTAGGTTTGCTGCCGGGCGATGTTCTCGTACATCCGGCGCAGCGACCGCTTGACCACCGCCATGTCCTTCGCCGAGACGCCAGCCGCGGCGACGCGCTCGAGCTTGTGCGCGTCCGGGATGATGCGCTCGACCTGCGCCCTGCCCTTCGCGGTCAGCTCGATCACGACCTCGCGGTTCGAGGTCTCGGAACGGCGGCGCGTCACCAGGCCGAGCCGCACCAGCTTCGTCACCTGCCGCGAGACCACGGAGGCATCGATGCTGGTCATGTCGACGAGATCGACCTGACGCTGGGTGCCCCGGTACGACAGCACGGACAACAGCCGCCACATGTCGATGGTGAGGTCGGCCGCCGCCAGCGTGTTCTCGATCATGTCGGCGACCAGGGCGCCGCCGAGCCGATTGATCAGATACGGCAAATAGTTGGCGAGATCGAGCTGCGGGCGTTCGGTCACGGAGCAGGCATCCTTCGAGTCAGCAGGCGTGAGCGGACTTTACGCCTATATTGTTGCATTCACAACAATTGCATTGACAACAATCCGAACCGCATTCAAGCTTGGCCCATCGCCGCTCGAAGACGGCCGCGCGCGTACCCGCAAGCGGGCACCAGACAGGAGGACTGCCATGGAATTCGGCTACTTCACGCTCAGCGACAACCACTACGACAACAATCCGCGCACGCCGAACCAGTTCGTCGCCGACATCACCGCCGAGGCGCTCTATGCCGACACGCTCGGCATGAATTCGGCCTGGATCGGCGAGCATCATTTCAATTCGCTCGGTGTGCTCTCCTGCCCCGATCTGGTGCTCGCCTATATCGCCGCGCGCACCAAACACATCCGCCTCGCACCGGCGGTGACGGTGCTGCCGCTGCACCATCCGATCCGCGTCGCCGAGCAATGGGCGTCGCTCGATCTCCTCTCCAACGGCCGCGTCGATTTCGCCGCCGGCCGCGGCTACGACCAGCGCGAATACGAGCCGTTCCACGTCTCGTTCGCCGACAACCAGAGCATCTTCGAGGAAGGCCTCGAGCTGGTGCGCAAGCTGTGGTCGGCGGAGGAGCGCATCTCGCACCGCGGGCAGCACTATTCGTTCGATGACGTGCGCATCACGCCGAAGCCGGTGCAGCAGCCGATCCCGACCTATGTCGCCTCGTTCTCCAAGCTCTCGATCGAGCTTGCCGCGCGGCTCGGCTGCGGCCTGGTCGTCGCGCCGTTCGCCGCCGCGATGAGCTTCGGGGGCTTGAAGCAGGTGGCCGATCTCTACAACGAGACCTGCGTCAAATACGGCAACAAGCCGGGCCGGCTGATGTGCAGCTACTTCACGCATTTCGCCGACACCAAGGAGCAGGAGGCGGCGCAGCGCGCCCGCCAGATCCGCTACTACAAGGAGTGCGTGATCCCGGCCTTCCCCGGCGATCCCAAGACCGCGCCGCCGAGCTATCGCTATTTCATCGAGATCGTCGAACGCCTGCAGAAGATCAAGGCCGAGGATCTGACCGAGAATTCGGTGCTGGTCGGCTCGCCGGCCCAGATGACCGACACCCTGAAAAAGGTCGAGGCCGCAGGCTTTTCGGAGGTGATCCTCTATTTTAACGTCGGCTTGAAGCCGCACGGCCAAGTCAAGGACGAGATGGACCGGTTCATGCGCGAAGTCGCGCCGGCGTTCGACGGCCAGCACAAGCGCCGCGCGGCGTGATATAGCGTCCTCCAGCGCGGGCGGCCCGGCCCGCGCCGACTGGGGAGGACGCATGATCCGCATTTGGGCGATCGCCGCCGCCATGGTTGCCGGGCTGGTGCCGGCAGCCGCGCAGGACGCTCCGGCCAGCGCCGGCCCGGTCCCGCCCGCGTTGATCGAGGACCTGGTCGTCGCGAACCACATCATGAACGACCGCGGCATCCTCGATGCCTTCGGCCATGTCAGCGTCCGCCATCCGGAAAATCCCACCCGCTATCTGATGGCGCGCGCGATCGCGCCCGGCCTCGTCACCGCCACCGACATCATGGAGTTCGATCTCGACTCCAACCCGGTCGACCGTCGCGGCCGCTCGATGTTCATCGAGCGTTTCATTCATGGCGAGGTCTACAAGGTGCGCCCGGATGTCGGCGCCGTGATCCATACCCATTCCATGGGCATCATCCCGTTCAGCATCACCAACACGCCGCTGCGGCCGGTCATCCACAATGCCTCGTTCCTGCATGCCGGCGTACCAGTGTGGGAAATCCGTGAGGCCGCCGGCGTGACCAACATGCTGGTGCGCAATGCCGCCCTCGGAAAATCGCTCGCCGCGGCGCTTGGCGACCGCCCCGTCGCGCTGATGCGCGGCCACGGCAATGTCGTGGTAGGGCCGAATGTGCGGATCGCGACCTCGCGCGCGGTTTTCACCGACGAGAACGCGCGCATGCAGTCGGTTGCGCTATCCTTCGGCGGGCCGGTGAATTACATTTCGTCCGAAGAGGGCACGCTTCGCGACCAAAATCCGAGCGACGGGGCGCGCTCCTGGGACCTGTGGAAGGCGCAGGCGCTCAAGAAGACGCAATAGCAGAGCAAAAGGAGCGCCGGTCCGGCGCAGGTACATTCTCGATGACATCAGTTCGCTTCGCATTGCTGCTGGCCGGCGGCCTTATCCTTGGCGCCGGCAACGCCACCGCCGAACCCGCCGATTGCCGCGCCCAGCTCCAACGCCAGGATGAGCAGTGCCAGGCGCTGGCCGAAAAGCTGGCCACCGCCTGCCCAAGCGGCACCAACATCAAAGAGACCGCGCAATGCCGCGATCTGTCGTCGCAGATCGCCAACACCTGCACCCGCAAGCCCTGCGCGCCGCCGCCGAAGAAGGGCAAGAAGGGGAAGTCGAAGGGTGGCATGGGTGCAGGAATGAGCGGCACGGGAATGGGCGAGCGCAGCAAGCCGGCCAAGAAAGCGACCACCAAGGCCGCGCCGAACTAGACTCTCAACAATTCCGGCGTCGCCTCGCATGAGGGCGAGCAGGTCGCGCAGGCCGGCATCAACGCGGTGGGTTTAGTAGGCCTCTGCATTACCGGCGAACTGGGTCATTGGCTTAGTCCGCCAACGGCCCACGCCGCCGTCTCAATTCGTTAATGCTTCGTAAAAACACCCACTTCCCCAGGTTTACGCTTCGTTAAATTCACCCCTTATCCAGCCCCATCATGCCGATCGCGGCGCGGCCGAGCACCGCATACGGGTGCCCGATGGTCTCGCCGGTCTCGTAGTGATTGTAGCCGGGCGCGACGATCAGCTCGGCCGGCTTACCGGCCGCCTTCAGCGCCGCCGCGAACTCACGCGCCTGCCGCTGAAACTCCGGCGTCTCCAGCGCGCCGACGCCGATCACCACCGGCGTGTTTATCTTCTCGATGTGGCGCATGGCCGAGAGCTGCTCGACCATCGCGTCGGTGAACTTCACGAACGCCTGGCGCTTCGAGAGCCGCACCGGCGCAAGATCATACATGCCCGATCCCATCACCGCGCCTTTCACGATGGTGCGCGGCAGGCCCTGCTTCTCCCATTCGGTGATGAGGACGCAACTCGCCAGATGACTGCCGGACGAGCGGCTGATCAGATAGACCGCCTCGGGATTGCCGCCGAATTCCCGTACGTTGCGATAGAGCCACGCCACCGCGCGTCGGCACTGGTCGACCATCGGAAAGATGTCGCCGTCGGTCTCGCGCACGCTGGTGAAATCGAGCACGGCGAAATTCGCGCCGGCCCGCACGAACGGCTCGGCATAGGTAGTGAACTGCTCGGCGCGCCCGCCCTGCCAGCTCCCGCCGTGGATGAACACCAGTACCGGCGCGTTCGGCTGCTTGGCGCGGTAGAAATCGAGCCGCTCGATCTCGGCCGGTCCGTATTTCACCCGCTGGGGCTTGGCGAGCAGCCCCTGCGCGATCCGGTTGTTGAAGACGCGACGTTCATTGATGGTCTTCGAGTTGAAGGCGTAGACGTCGTTGTCGTAGCCCTCCTCGATGTCGACCTGGTCGAGGTCCCGGAACACCAACGGGCCTTTGGTGCGCGGCGCCGCCGGCGGGCAGCGTTGCGCCGATGCCGGTGCGCTGGCGAGCGTCGCCGTGCCGGCCAACGCCCCTGCGACCAGCGCGCGACGGCTGAGTTTCCTGTCGCTCCGATGGGTCTGCATGCGGCCCTCCCCTGCATTAGCGCCGGATGTCAGTCGCCCCGGCTGATGCTATCAAGCATAGCACCGGCCGCCGCTGCGGCCAGCGGCGCAACCGGAGGACTTTTCGAGAATGCCGCCAGCCGCTAAGACGATCGCCATCAAGACGATCGCCATCAAGACGATCGCCATCAAGACGATGGCCGCCGTCGCCCTTGTCGTTGCGACGGCAAGCACGGCATCGACGCAGGATTTCGCCAGCCTCTACAGCTCGACCGCGGCGCGCAACTGCAAGCAGGTCGACGCCGCCAAGAACGGCGAAGGCGCCTGGACGATCTGGCTGTGTGCCGGCATCGGCGGCTTCGTCGTGCGTGTAACCGAAGACGATCTGCGCATGACGGTGTCGATCGGGCGCGATCTCACATCCGCCGCCGATGCGCCGGCGTCGAAGCACCAGTTTGCGCCGTTCAACAGCGCGCACGACACCCTCGAATGGCGCACGACCAAAGGTGCGCCGTTCGCCACCATCCAGCGATGGTTCCTGTCCGACGCCTCGAACGTCGACAAGACCGGGAAACCCGCGCAGGTCGCGATGCTGATCGTGACGCGGCTCAATCCCGCCTGCCACGCGGCCTATGTCGATGTGCATGCCAACGCCATCGCCAACGCGATGGCGCGCAAGGCGGCCGACGACCATGCGCGCGACTTCGATTGCAACAATCAGCCGATGGTCATCGGCAAGCGCAGCCGCGCCATCGAACTCGCGACGCCGTAGCCAACCTCTCCGCCGTCATTCCGGAAACCGCGAAGCGGTTGTCCGGAATCCATAGTCTGGCCAGAGCATTTCGCAGTTGAATTGACTCGCTCTCTCCGCTCGTCCCCGCGAAAGCGGGGACCCAGTACACGTAAAAAGAAGGTTCTGGATTCCCGCTTTCGCGGGAATGACCGGAGGATAGAGCCATGTCACATGGAAAGTGCTTAGCAAAGATCAGGTCATGGATTCCGGGCTCCGGCCTTCGGCCGGCCCCGGCATGACCGCGAGAATGTTTGCCGCCTACGGGCTCGCGTGAATGATGAATTTCTCGGGCGGCCCCTCGCCCCATTGCGACACCAGCGCCTCCTCGGCCGGCAACAGGTGCGAGCCATTCTTGATGTTGAGGCGATCGCTATCGGCCCAATGCTCGTGCACGCGTCCCCACGGATCGGCCCAGTAATCATAGACCTGACTGCCGAGCAGATGCCGGCCGATTCCCCACATGTGCTCGTAGCTGCCGAACTGCTTGAGATAGTTGTGGCCCATCGCGACGTCGTCGATGTCCTGCACCTCGAACGAGATATGGTTCAGACCGGTCTTCTCATGCGCGAGGCAGAAGAAGACATGGTGATCGACATAGTCGTCGCCGCGGTCGAGGCGGTTGAAGGAGCCGATCAGGTTCGACTTATCGCCGGCATAGACGTCATCGGAACAGATGAAGCCGAGCGTCTCGCGGAACCAAGCCACGGTCTCGGCGAACTTCGGCGTGTTGAGCACGCCGTGGCCGATGCGCTTCACCTGCGAGGGTCCCTTCGGCAACCGCATCAGTTCGCCGGCTCGCGCCAGCGGCTCCTCACCTGAGTTCAGCTTCTGCCGCGGCTTGAGCGGGATCGGTTCGAGGGTGGCGATGCCGTGCACCACCTCGACCTGATAGCCGTTGGGATCGGTGAGGCGCACGCGCCTGCCGCCACCGGGCTCGTCGATCGTTTCGATCGCGCTTGCGCCCGGAGCCTTGGCCACGCGCGCGAGATCGTCCTCGCTCTCCGCGTAATAGGCAAAGCCGAGGAACTTTGGATCGCCCTTTTCGGTGACGTGCAGGTGGTGCGCGGGATCGGTGCCGCGCATGTACAGCGCCGACGGCGTGCGCGCGGCCCGCGTCATGCCGAAGCGGGTGAGGAACTCCTCCATCACGTCGAGGTCGGGCGAGCGCAGGCGCCCGTAGGCCATGTCCTTCGCTTTGATCAGCGCCATGTCTTCACCGCCATGTCGTCACCCCGTGTTCCCTCACCAATGCTTGATGTGTGTCGGCTTCTTGGGTGCAGCATAGTACAGGCGGCGCGCGCCCGTCATCGCCACGCCGGACCGACGCGATCCGCCAAAATGGCTTGACCGGGCCGCAGGCGCCGACATAGCTGGATAGGCCGGTTGGAACGGGGGCCTATCGACGGCCCGGAGTTGATGGAATGCAGCGCGAAGCCAATGCCATCGATTTCTGGCGTGGGATCGCGCTGATCACGATCTTCATCAATCATGTTCCGGGCATGTACTATGCGCGCTTCACGCACGCGAATTATTCGTTCTCGGATTCCGCCGACCTATTCGTGTTCCTCGCCGGCTGGTCGCTGAGGTACATCGTAGGCTCGCCACACCCGACGCGCCCGCCACGCCCGACCTGGTATCTGGTGCTGCGGCTCGGCGGCCGCGCCGTGGAACTCTACGCCGCGCAAATCCTGATCACGATGATCGCGATCGCGATGCTCGCGGCCACCGCGACGGTCCTCGACAACCCGCTGCTGCTCGAATGGCACAACGCGGCCGCGGTGTTCTACGATCCGATCCTGACCCATATCGGACTCGCCAGCCTCACCCACCACCTCGGCTATTTCGACATCCTGCCGCTCTACGTGGTGCTGATGGCGATGGCGCCGGTCTTCGCGATCATCGACCGCTACGCACCGCACTGGCTCCTGCCGATCTCGATCGCGGTCTACCTCGCCACGCTGATCGTGCCGCTGCCGGTCCCGACCTGGCCGGTCGAAGGGCAATGGTTCTTCAATCCGCTGGCGTGGCAACTCGTGTTCGTGCTCGGCTTTGTGCTGGCGCGCGAGGATGGCGTCGGCGGTTTTGTGCGCCGCCACATCGTGCCGCTGCGCTGGTTGTCGGTGCCGATCGTTGCCGTCAGCGCCTATATCGTCTGGAACAGAATGTGGCCGGATCCGACCCTCGCGCCGCATCCACGGCTGCTATTCATCGCCGACAAGACCTATGTGACACCGATGCGACTGATCCAGTTTCTGGCGCTGATGGCTTTGTTTTCAGGGACTTATCCCTACATAGAGCGCTGGGCGCTGCGGTTCGTCGAGTACGGCTCGATGCTGGGGCGCAACGCGCTGATCGTGTTCTGTGTCGGCTCGGTCCTCAGCCTCGCCGGGCAGATCACACGCTTCGTTTACCGTGGCGATATCGTTGTGGACACCATTGTGGTAGTTCTCGGTATCGTCATCATGTCGATTTGTGCATGGCTTCCGGAATGGCGAGAGCAAGTCAGATCAAAAGGATCAGCGCAGCCGTCGCCGGTGTCGTGACGGCATCGCTGATCGCCGGCACGGTCTTCGGCGAGGGCACGGCTCCTGCTGCGCCCGCAGCGCCACCAGTGACGGCCGCGCCGCCCGCTCCCTTTTCGCCCGAGTGTCAGGGCGGATCGACCGAGATCGTCACCGAATCGCCGCTGCCGAACGTCGCAGCAGCGCTGCAGAAGCGCAGGACCGTGCGCATCCTCGCGATCGGCAATTCGGCCGGCCGCCGCCACGGCGGCTACACGCGGCAGATCGAGCGCATCCTCAGGCAGGTGGTGAAAGGCGCCGACGTCGTGATCATCAATCGCGGGGTCTCCGGCGAGCTAGCCGCCAATGCTTCGCTGCGGATCAAGAACGAAGTCGCGATGAACAGCCCCGACCTGGTGATCTGGCAGGTCGGCACCGATGACGCCCTCGCCTTCGTGCCGCGCGACGAATTCGCCGAGACCGTGCAATCGACCATCACCTGGCTGAAGGAGCACCAGGTCGATGTCGTGCTCGCCGGCCTGCAATATGTCGATCGCGTGGCGCAGGACGACAACTACTACCGCATGCGCGAACTCCTGCGTGAGATCGCCGCCAAAGAACACGTCATGATCATCCGGCGCTACGAAGCGATGCAGTTCATCGCCGCCGCGCAGCATGCGGGCGGCTTCGGCCAGGACGAATTCGAGCGAACTGAGGCCGGCTACAATTGTCTCGCCCAATACCTCGCAAGCGCGATCACGCTCGGCGCCTTCGGCAAGGGCCTGAGCAACCGTCCGCTGCGTTCGCAGCCGCAATCGCCGCAACAGCAGCCGATGCAATAGTCGGCGGCCGGAAACGCGCCCCTCTCCGCCGTCATGCCCGCGCTCGTCGCGGGCATCCACGTCTTTTGTGCGGGATAGCCAGGGTGCTTACGCCGGTCTTCGACGTGCCATGCCCCGCCATGACGAAGGCGCGCATCGGTGCTAGTGATCTGCAGTCGATAGATGCCGATGTTTCGGGGGACGTATCTTGGCGACCATTTCGATCATTACGCCCTGTTACAACGAAGAACTGAACGTCGCTGACTGCCACGACGCCGTCGTGCGGCTGTTCGAGAATGAACTGAAGGGATACGACCGCGAACATATATTCTGCGACAACGCTTCGACCGATCGCACGCCGGATATTCTGCGGGAGATTGCGTCCAAAGATCCATCGGTCAAGGTCATTTTCAACGCGCGCAATTTCGGTCCGCTTCGCAGCACCTTCAACGGTGTCATGGCCAGCACCGGAAACGCGGTGCTGCTGTTTCTGCCGGCCGACCTGCAGGACCCGCCGAGCCTGCTGCCGCAATTCGTCAAGCTCTGGGAGCAAGGCTACGAAATCGTCTACGGCATCCGCTCGACACGCGAGGAAAGCTGGGCGCTGCGCGCTGTTCGCTCCGCCTATTATCGGCTCCTCACGCGGTTTACCGAGCTCGACGTTCCGCCCGGCGTCGGCGACTTTCAACTGGTGGATCGGCGCGTGGTGCAATCCATGCGGCGCATCAAGGACCTTTACCCCTTCATGCGCATGATGACCTTCGAATGCGGCGGCCGCAGCATCGGCGTGCCCTACACCTGGAAGGCACGGAAGAAGGGCATCTCGAAAAACCGGCTGACCGCCCTGTTCGACCAGGGCTTCAGGGGGATGACGTCATTCACGACCGCGCCCGTGCGCCTGGGTTTGGCGGCTGGTTTCCTCATCGCGTTCCTGAGCATCGGCTACGCCATCGCCAACTTCGTTCTCGGGCTCGTGCTGTTTCGCCAAGTGGCCGAACCGGGGATCATGACCCTGATCGTTGCCTTGTTTTTCTTCGGCGGCGTGCAGCTGTTTTTCATGGGGCTAATCGGCGAGTACGTGCTGGCGATTTATGGACAGGTCCGTGAAAGACCGCTGGTCTTTGAACGGGAGCGCCTCAACTTCCCGCCGACTGCCGCTGATGAACGAGCGCCCTCGCCGACCGGCAACGACAGTGACGCCGCTAAATCTCGCCCGCCATCGCCCGCTTGATCCGCGCCGTCACTGCAGGCGGCGACAGTCCCTCCGCCGCAAGCAGCGCGTCACGGCTGCCGGCGACCGACATGTCAGACGGCTGCTCGGAGATGCCCAAGCCGAGCACCGGCGCGCGTCCGGGCACGGAAGCCAGGGCCGCCGCAACGGCGGCGTAGAGTCCGCCGCGAAGCATGTGCTCTTCGAGGGTCACGATCAGCCGGGCGCGCGACGCGACATCCCGCACAAAAGCCTCATCCAGCGGCTTGATGCAGCCGACGCTGGCGGCACCGACGTCGACCCCTTCTGCACCAAGCTGCTCAGCCGCGGCCATTGCCACCGACGCAATCGGGCCGCTCGCCAGGATCATGACATCGCCGCCTTTTCGGAGAACGCGAGCCCGATACGGATCGCTCTGCTTGCCGGCTCCAAGCTCCGGTTCTCCGGCCCGGCTTAGTCGTAGGTACGAAGGCTTGTGGCTGGCTGCGATCAACTGCGTCGCCGCACGGGTTTCTGCCGGGTCGCAAGGCACGAATACTTCCATGCCCGGCAGCGCCGACATGATCGCCACATCCTCGATGGCATGATGCGTGTATCCCTGGCTGCCATAGGCATAGCCGCCGCCCACGGCGACGATCTTCACGTCGGCCGCATGATGACACACGTCATTGCGCAGCTGTTCGAGGCACCGGAATGTCGGGAAATTTCCGATCGAATAGATGAAGACGGTCTTGCCGGACAGTGCGATGCCGGCTGCCATGCCCGCCATGTTTTGCTCCGCCACCCCCACATTGACGAACCGACCGGCAAAGCGAGCGGCAAACCGCTCGAGCACGGAAAACCCGAGATCGCCACTCAGCAGCCAGATGTTCGGATCGTTCTCCGCTGCGGCCATGAGCGTGTCGACGAAAGCGCTCCTCATGCACCGACCTCGGCGCAGGCGACCGCGAACTGCTGGTCATCGGGCGATTTGTAATGCCATTCCAGCTTATCCTCCATGAAGCTGACGCCCTTGCCCTTGACGGTATGTGCGATGACGACGGTCGGACGTCCCGCGACCTGAGCAGGGATTGCAAGCTGCGCCGTCAAGGCGCCGACGTCGTGTCCGTCAAGCTCGATCGCATGCCATCCGAAAGCACGCCATTTGTCGGCGAACGGCTGCAGCGCCAGCACGTCGGACACCCGGCCGAAACTCTGGATCTGGTTGAAGTCGACAATCGCGACCAGATTGTCGAGCTTGTGATGCGGCGCGAACAGGACGGCTTCCCACGTCGAGCCTTCGTTGCACTCGCCGTCGCTCAAAAGGCAATAGATACGGCGCGCACTGCCATCGGCCTTCGCGACCAGCGCCATCCCGACAGCGATCGGAAGCCCGTGACCGAGCGAGCCGGTCGACACCTCGACGCCTGGCACCGCATGATTGATGTGACCGGTCAGCGCCGAACCATCGCGGCAGAACGTTTCAAGGCGCGAGACCGGAAAGAACCCGCGTTCGGCGAGCGATGCGTAGACGATCGCCGCGGCATGGCCTTTGCTGACCACAAGCCGATCGCGCTGCGGGTCGGTCGGATTGTCCGGATCGATCCGAAGCACGCGGGTATAGAGCACCGCCATGATGTCGGCCATCGACAGACAGCTGCCGATGTGGGACGCCCGCGCGGCATGGACCATCCGCAACGCGTGCAGGCGAATGCGCCGCGCGAAATCCGCCGGATCAAGTTCGTTCGAGGCTCTCATACCAAGCCACCGTTTCTCGCAGACCCTGTTCGAGCGCGACTTGCGGCTGCCAGCCAAGCGCCGTGAGACGCCTGACGTCAGCCTGCAAGACCATCACCTGATCGGGTCGATAGCGGATCTTTCCGAACTCAAGCCTTGCGTTTGGATCGACGAGATCGCGTAGCGTCATGACCGTCTCACGCAAACGGGGCGCGTCCGGACAGCCGACGTTGTAGTAGCCCTGCGCCGACCGGTCCAGGAGGACGGTGCTGAAGGCCGCGGCCGCGTCACGCACGTGAAGGAATCCCCAACGCTGCTCGCATTCCGTCAGCGCCATCGGCTGGCCGCTCCGCAATGTCGCGACGGTGCTGGGAATGAGCCAGCCGTCGGCATCCTTGGGACCGTACGTCGAGAACACCCGCAGCCACGCAAATCGCACGCGGTCGGAACATAGCTGCGCCGCCATCTGCCCGGCGGCGAGCTTGGCCATGCCGTAAAGCGTGGTCGGCTGCGGCAGGTCTTCTTCGCAGATCGCCCGCGGATAGCGCCCATATTCCGCATGCGATCCGGCGCCGATAAATGTCTCGACACCGATCTCGGCCGACAGGGCCGCCAATTCCGTCGCGTCAACCACATTGCGCGCCTGCATCGGGTCGTTGCGGCTCATGTTGTCGACACCTCGCCACGCGACGTGGACGACGGCATGCGGCCGTTCCCGGGCAAGGATAGGTCGCAACCGCGCGAGGTCGTCGAGTGAGCCTTCGATGATGCGGAGCCTTGGACGAAGATCCGCCAACCGCCAGAGATCCGAGCCGGGCTGCACCAGCACCAAGACTTCCTGCCCGCGCGCGACCAGGTCGGCGACCAGATAGGAACCCAAAAAGCCTGTGCCGCCAGTGATGAAGACGCGCATGAACTCCCGCCCGCTCAAACGAGACGCTCGACGCGATCGAGCCCCTGATGGATTCGCAAGTGGGCCGCCATGCGATCAGGGCGATCCTTGATGCCGAAACGCAGACGATGCACCGTCTTGGAGAGCGCGATCCGCAGGAAATAGAGCGCCATCAGCAGTTGTTCGGCCGTATCCGGCTCCGGCATTCCATATCCCGCGAGAAATGCCGGCATCCGCCGCTCGGGCTGAAACGTCGCGACCATCGCGACCTCGAACAGAGGATCTCCGACCAGAACGTCCTCCCAATCGAGCAGCGCCGTTATGCGCTCGAACGCAGGATCGGCGCAGAAATTGTGGATACCGGGATCGCCATGCAGCAGTCGCATCGGCCGCTCCTGCAGGAGTGCCGCAAGCCTCTCGAACCGGTTCAAGATTCGATCGGCAATGCGTACATCGATGAGAGCTGCATCCGTGCAGGCGCGGACATGATCCTCAAGCCGCAGCATGATGTAGTCTCGCCAACGGTCGTGCATGCCGCACAACCCGTTGCATTCGTCGTCAACGCCGCAATCGACCGGCCCAGCGCCCTTGCCCTCGACCGCGTGTACCGACCGCAGGACTTCGCCCATTCCCGCGAGCAGGCTGGGATTGCCGTCGAGCAGCGCGTCGCCCTGCACGGCGATCGACGGCTGCGCGACGTAGGCCTGGACGGCAAAATCAAACGGGGCACCACGCGAATACCACCCTGTCGCATGGACGGTCGGAACGAGTTCGGCCGCGACGCTCTCCGCGAGCCAGCGACGGGCATGCGCTTCCGCCGCGACGCCATGATCGTCGGCGAACAGACCGGACAGCGTGCTGCGGACGACCAGCGAGCAGCCATCCGGCTGCGCGACACGATGAATGACATGGAACCTGCCGCTCGCCAGCGGACTGACGGTCCCCGCAAAGCCAAGTTCGTGAACCAGACCCGCGACCAAGGGCGTGCGCGCCGTGAGCTCCCGTTCGGCTTCGGCCGCGAGCGCGCGCAGGCGACGATCAGCGACCGGCAGATCGGTCTTCAGGTAAAAGATCGTCCGCCGCTGCTCGCGCGTCAGTCCACTGGACGCCACGTCGCGATGCGCCAGCTCTGTCACACCATCGCCTCGTACCCGAAGTGCGGCAACATCACGCCGGTGATGCTCTTGATGAGAGCCTTCTGCCCGTCGTCGAGCTCGTTCATGGTCGCGATATTGGCTTCCGTTGTCGGCGTCCGGATCGTGCCCCAGGGATAGACCTGCTCCATCGTCGCGCCGTTCCAGGATGGGTGCAGCAGCACGTCCTCGTAGGCAATTCCCAGCTTATCGGCGAGGCTCGCCATGGCGGCGCGCCGATCTGCGACGATGTCTTCGAAACGAACGATATGAAACCGTCCGGCGAAACGCCCCGCCATAACGAGCGCGTGATGCTGCATCATCGCCCATGTCCAGCTGTAGCGTTCCGCCGAGAGCGGGAACGGTCGCTTGATGGTGTCGGCAAAGGCCGACCACGGATTGCGAACGACGTGGATGACATGGCCTTTGGGGAAATCGCCGAGAATTTTGTCGGCATCGAACCCGATCATCGGGCTGTACCCGAGATAGGCGACCTCGCGGCCGCTGCTCTTTAAATTGGTCCATGATTTGAACGTCGCCTCGAAAAACGCGGCAACGACCGTGCCCCGCTCAACCGGGTGCTTTGCGAGAAGGTCGATGAAAACCTGCTTGCGCAGCTTCTCGTCGATCTTGAAATCGGCGTCGCGAAACTTGCTCACCTTCGGATTGCGCGCGACCATCTTATATTCTTCGTCGAAGAACATCTCGTAGTAGTCGCTCGCCGGGACGCCCATCGGAAAATCCGGGTAGCGATACTTGAACGGGTAGAGCGACGACAGAAAATCGACGCAGCGGCTGTTACCCAGCTGCGACTCGAACGGATAGACATGGAGCTGCGAATGGCCATCGAGCAGCCGATGCGTGGTATTCCCGCCGTTCTCGTACATGGCAGAAATCATCAAGAGGCGGAAATCCTCCCTGTAACCCATTCACCTGTCCTCTCCGAACGCACGTCGCAACTGGTCACGACAGCGGAATTGCACTACGATTTCGCGATGAGGTTGACACAGCCGGTTTGTCGGGGGAAGCGTCTCGGATCGCGCAATGCGCCGCGGTTTCTCGGCTGCATGGGGTTCTGATTGATGCTGTCGGGTTTGCGACGCGCTGCTACGCCTTTGCTGTTTTACTCAGGCGGTCTGTTGATCTGCGCCGCGCTGGTGAGCTTCGCGTTCGGATTGTTCCACGGGTTCTCCGAATTCAACATAGCCCCGCGCGGCGACAGCACTTTCGCCCTCAGCTACATCAAGGCGTACATCGAGGGATACGGCTTCCGCTATACCGACGCGCTCGGCTATCCGGGCGTTCAGGACAACGCGCTGCACCCATCCACCGAGTTCAGCTACCGGCTGTTCCTGTGGCTGCTCGCGCGCTGGATCAAGGATCCGTTTACGGTCTACGTACTGATGTACGTCGCGGGCACAGCCGCAATGTTCATCGCCGCTGCGGCCACCCTTCAGCATCTTCGCATCCGCCTGGAACTGGCTGTCCTGGGAGCGATCGCGTTCGTCGTCTGTCCGTATTTTCTGTCCCGCTCGTTCGGACACGACTTCCTGGCTCTCTATTTCAGCGTACCACTGGGCGCCGCGCTCGCCCTGCGGACTGCCGACGTGCTGGAACGGCGCGATGTTGCCCGAACGCTGCGCGAGCCCTTCGTCGCGATCGCCATCGTCGTGTGCGGGACGTCGGGCATCTACTATTGTTTCTTCACCTGCATGTTCGTCGCGTTCGTGGCCACCGTCCAGTCCATTGCCAAGCGGAATTGGTCGCCGCTGCTGTTCGGGCTGTCGGTTGCAATTCTGGCGATCCTGCTGATCGCGGTCAGCGGCGCCGGCATCGGCGGGATCGTCGATGCACTCACCGGCGCCATTCCCCGGGTCAGACGTTTTGCCACCGAGCAGATCTTGTATGGCCTGAGAATGGCCGATGTGGTCGGCGTGATCGGATCTATTCCAGGCCTCGGCCACTACATCAGCGAATATGGAATGGTCCCCCATACCGGCGAGGGACGGTTCGAATTTCCAGGACCGTTGCTCACCGCGATCATCCTTGCCTCGCCGCTGCTGCTGGCAGCGCTCGGTGGGTCGCAGCCGGCGCCCGACGACGACCTGGAGCAACGCCGCCGGCGAACCACCATGTTCATGGCGTCGGCCTGCATCGTGTTCGGTGTTTTCTATGCCGTGCCCGGCGGCATCGGCTATGTCTTCGGCGTCTTCGTTTTTGCCGCCATTCGCGCAACCCAGCGGATCATTCCGTTCCTGAGCTTCTTCGCTCTGGTGATCCTGTTGTCGTTCGTAGAGATGGTGCTGCGATCGTCGGCGTCGAAGATCGCCCGTCTGGGCATCGCCGTGCTTCTCGTCGCCCTCATTGCGGGCATGGCACCGACTCTGCGAAGGCCAAGTCAACGCGTTGCAGCCCTGCAAACTCCCGAAATCAAAACGAAGGTCGTCGGCATCCGCGATCTGCTGAAAGCCAAGGACCTCCACGGCGTGACCACCGTGCTCCAGCTTCCCCATGTCGCGTGGCCCGAGCAGCCGAATATCCGTGGCTTTGATCCCTACACTCACTTCATGGGCTTCCTCTACGACGCCCATCGATCCAAGACGCGATGGAGCTACGGCAGCGCGCTTTCGCAACCCGCGTTCAGAACGCTCAAGAACGCCATCGACGAACATCAGAAAGCGGGACTGGCGGCCGCGGCGGAAAAGCTTGGATTCGACGCCATCCTGATCGAGAAATCGGCCTATGACTCCAGCGAGCTTGCGTCGCTGCGTGCGAACATCGAACGGGATGTGGCGCCTCCATGCCGCATCTACGAAGACACCATCCGAATTCTGTACCTGATCGCACGGCAAGCAGGCGACCAATCCTGCCTGCCGCGTCCGTGACTTCGGAATTGGGCGCTAGCCCAAATTCAGTTCCTTGAAGAAGTCGTTGCCCTTGTCGTCGACCACGATGAAGGCCGGGAAATTCTCGACCTCGATGCGCCAGATCGCCTCCATGCCGAGCTCGGGATACTCCAGCGTCTCGACCTTCTTGATGCAATGCTCGGCGAGGTTCGCGGCGGCGCCGCCGATCGAGGCGAGATAGAAGCCGCCGTGCTTCTTGCAGGCCTCGCGCACCGCCGGCGAGCGGTTGCCCTTGGCCAGCATCACCATCGAGCCGCCCGCCGCCTGGAAATCGGCGACGAACGAATCCATGCGCCCCGCCGTGGTCGGACCGAACGCGCCCGAGGCGTAGCCTTCCGGCGTCTTCGCGGGGCCCGCGTAGTACACCGGATGGTTCTTGAAATAGTCGGGCAGCCCCTGCCCGCTTTCCAGGCGCTCGCGCAGCTTGGCATGCGCGAGGTCGCGCGCGACGATCATCGGCCCGCTGAGCGAGAGCCGCGTCTTCACCGGATATTTCGACAGCGTCGCGAGGATTTCCGGCATCGGCCGCGTCAGGTCGATCTTCACGACCTCGCCGCCCAGCGCCTCCTGGTCGACGTCGGGCAGATACTGCGCCGGGTGGTCCTCGAGCTGCTCGAGAAAGACACCGTCGCGGGTGATCTTGCCGAGCGCCTGCCGGTCCGCCGAACACGATACGCCCAAGCCGATGGGAAGCGACGCACCGTGGCGCGGCAGCCGGATCACGCGCACGTCGTGGCAGAAATACTTGCCGCCGAACTGCGCACCGACCCCGAGCGCTTGCGTCAGCTTGTGGACTTCCTTTTCCATCTCGAGGTCGCGGAAGGCGTGGCCGTCCGCCGAGCCCTTGGTCGGCAGCTCGTCGTAGTAGCGCGCCGAGGCGAGCTTCACCGTCTTCATGGTCAGCTCGGCCGAAGTGCCGCCGATGACGATCGCGAGGTGATACGGCGGGCACGCCGCGGTGCCGAGCGTGAGGATCTTCTCCTTCAGGAATGCGATCATGCGGTCATGGGTAAGGATCGACGGCGTCGCCTGGAACAGGAACGATTTGTTGGCGGAGCCGCCGCCCTTCGCCATGAACAGGAACTTGTATTCGTCGGCGTGCGAATTTTCGGCGTAGATCTCGACCTGCGCCGGCATGTTGTTCGCAGTGTTCTGCTCCTCGAACATCGTGATCGGCGCGAGCTGCGAGTAGCGCAGATTGCGCTTGAGATAAGCGTCACGCGAACCCTCGGCCAGCGCCGCTTCGTCATCGCCGGCGGTGAAGACCGCGCCGCCCTTCTTGCCCATGATGATCGCCGTGCCGGTGTCCTGGCACATCGGCAGCACGCCGCCCGCCGCGATGTTGGCGTTCTTGAGGAAGTCGTAGGCGACGAACTTGTCGTTCGCGCTCGCCTCCTTGTCATCGAGGATCGAGCGGAGCTGCTTCAGGTGGCCCGGCCGCAGCAGGTGGTTGATGTCGGCAAACGCGGCCTCGGCCAGCGCGCGGATCGCTTCGCGCTCGACCACCAGCATCTCGCGGCCCATGACCTTCTCGACCCGGACCCCGGCGCTGGTGAGCTTGCGGTACGGGGTCTTGTCCTTGCCCAGCGGAAACAGGGGCGTGTGGCGGTACGGCGGGACGATCTGGGCGGGGGCGTTCATGGGCGAAGTCC
>Ga0075420_100000319_pt1 | contig 36417 bp, 30 predicted proteins | sample SoiMetdeltSBSDD4_FD_75296 | JGI IMG/M metagenome (GOLD analysis project Ga0075420, IMG submission 75296) | Bulk soil microbial communities from a Populus tree surrounding site in Tennessee, USA - Soil MetaG P. deltoides SBSDD4 | ecosystem: Environmental > Terrestrial > Soil > Tree plantation...
GGTCGCACTGCTGTTCAGCATCCAGAGCGCCTACGACTGGGAGGAGCACCAGGGCTGGAAGCAACGGTTCCCGTTCTGGACGGCCGCGGACGGCCTGGTCGAACAGCAGCAGCCGTTCGACGTCGTGGTCCTGCCCGAAGGCGAGCTCCGCGAGGACTGGATCACGGCCGAGGATCTTGCGAAGTACCGCACGGTCGTCCTGCCCGAGTGCACGTCGCTCACCCCGGCGCAGGTCGAGGCGATCCGCGGGTACCTCGACCGCGGCGGGCGCGCGATCGCCACGGGCGAGCTCGGCCGTAACCTGGACGACGCCGCCCGGGCGGCGCTCCTCGCGCATCGGCACCTCGTGCGGGCGACCGAGGTCCGGCCCGACGGCTTCGCCGGCGGGCCGCAGGTCTTCGTCGACCCCGGCGTCGACCTCGCGATCAACCTCGCCCGCGTGGGCGACAAGGAGGCCGCGATCCACGTGATCCGCTACGACTACGACGAGGAGCGTGACGAGGTTCCGGTGCTCGACCGCATGACGCTGGACGTGCGGCTGTCCCGCCCGTTCCGGTCCCTGTCGGTGCTCAGCCCGACGGGCGAGGTGGGCAACCGGCTCACCTTCAGCCGAGAGCGCCGCGAGATGCACCGGATCGAGCTCGAGAACGTCCCCCTGTACTTCGTCGCGTTGCTCCAGTGATGGGGGGGTACGAGCCGCTCGACCTCACCGATCGGTGCAACGCCGGCGACGAGGCGATCGCGGGCTTCCCCACGATCGCCGGCGGCGAGCGCCGATACCTCGGTCTGCCGTTCCTCGTCGCCGAGGGGGCGGAGCGGTTCGTCCTGCTCGAGCCCGGCGGCGACGAGGTCGTGATCCCGGTCGGCCGGCCCGCCGAACGTGTGATCGTCGCCCACCGTCGGCTCCCGCAGCCGGACGGGGCCAGGCCCGCCGTCAGCGATGAGGTCGCCGCCTACGCGTTCGAGCTCGAGGGGCGAGATCCCGAGGTCGTCCCGATCCGGGAGCGGTTCGAGCTCTGCTCGATCGAGAAGGAGGGATGGGACTCCGACTCGCCGTTCCTGGCCGCGGGGGCCGGGAGCGCCGAGCGGATCGGCCGGAACGAGGGCCGGTGGGAGGAGGTCGGGCTCCGGCAGACCGAGCTGCCGTTCCGGTGGGGCATCGGCGAGGTGTTCCTGTGGGCGTGGGAGAACCCAGACCCGGCGACGCCGCTTGGGTCCGTGCGCCTGTCCGCCCGGGGCGGACGCGTGCTCGTGGTCGCGATCACGCTCTCGAACGCCGGCGAGCGCCCGTTCCTTCGCGACGCCGCGGTCCCCGTCCGCATCTCGCTGAACGGTGCCGATCGGAAGACGCGCGCCGACCGGCTGGAGGTCGAGGTCGACCGCGGCGTGGTCGGCTACGCCTACCCGCTGCCGGCGAAGGACCTGCACGAGTTCCTCACCGACCCGCTGAGCGGCTGGGGTCAGCCGGCCGATCCCGAGACCCCGCACGCGTACGTGCGGATGGCGGCGCTGCCGTCCGCGACGGTGACGGTGAAAGAGGACGACGACGAGCTCGCGTCGTTCCGGTGGGGAGACGTGACCTCGGACGGGTTAGTCTCGGGCGACGTCGGGGTCGAGGTCGTCGAGCACGGACGGAACTGGGTCCACGTGCGCGTCGTCGACGACGAGACCGGGTTGCCCGTCCCATGTCGCGTCCACTTCCGGTCGGTCGAGGGTGTCCCGTATCAGCCGTACGGACACCACGACCACGTGAATTCGGACATGGGGACGTGGCACATCGACGTCGGGGGCGACCTCCGGCTCGGCCGGATCACCTACGCGTACATCGACGGGACGTGCCAGGGCTGGTTGCCGACCGGCGACGTGATCGTCGACGTCGCCCGCGGGTTCGAGGTCGAGCCGTTCCGGCAACAGGTCAGGATCGAGCGGGGCCAGCGCGAGCTGGAGCTGCGCCTGCGCCGGATGACCTCGATGAACGAGCGCGGGTGGTACTCGGGCGACTCCCACGTGCACTTCCTGTCGGCGCAGGGCGCGCTCACCGAACAGCAGGGCGAGGACCTGAACGTCGTGAACCTGTTGCAGAGCCAGTGGGGGAGCCTGTTCACGAACACCGAGGACTTCACCGGCGCGCCGCACGCGACGGCGGACGGGCGGTACGTGACGTACGTGAGCCAGGAGAACCGGCAGCACTTCCTCGGCCACCTGGTCCTGTGGGGGCTCAAGACGCCGATCATGCCGTGGTGCTCGGACGGTCCGATCGAGGCCGAGACCGGCGGGTCGATGGAGATCACCGAGAGCGAGTGGGCCGACCGCTGCCACGAGCAGGGCGGGACGGTCGTGATCCCGCACTTCCCCAGGCCGAACGGCGAGCCGGCGGTCCTGGTCGCGACCGGCCGCACTGACGCGATCGAGATGATCGTGCAGCGCCGGCCGTTCCACGAGGAGTGGTATCGGTACCTGAACACCGGCTACCGGCTGCCGCTCGTGGGCGGCACCGACAAGATGTCCTCCGAGGTGCCTGTCGGGCTGTACCGCACGTACGCGCAGCTGGGCGACGAGGCGTTCAGCCACGAGGCCTGGTGCCGGGCGGTCCGGCTGGGCCGGACCTTCCTCAGCGGCGGCCCGCTGATCGCGTTCGAGGTGGACGGTCACGGGATCGGCGAGACGGTCTCGATCTCGGGATCGGGAACGGTGTCGGTCTCGGCCAGCGTGGAGAGCATCTTCCCGGTCTCGACCCTCGAGATCGTCCAGAACGGCCGCGTGGTCGCATCGTCCGTCGAGGACGAGGGCGCGCGGCGGTTGGAGCTCTCCGCCGACGTCCGCATCGACACGGACAGCTGGCTCGCCGCGCGGTGCGGCGGCCCCGAGCACTTCGACGGCCTCGCGCATCGTGACGTGTGGGAGCGGCGCGTGTTCGCCCACTCCTCGCCCGTGTACGTAACCACGGGGACCGAGTGGCGGATGTTCGACGATGAGCACGCCGCGTACATGCAGGCGGTGATCGAGGGGAGCCTCGCGTACGTCCGCGAGCGTTCGACGCAGCACCCCGCCGACCTCGTGTCCCACCACCATGGCGAGACGGACCACCTTGAGTACCTCGAGCGACCGTTCCTCGAGGCCCTCGAGCTGGTGCGGGGCCGCAGGAAGGGATCCGGCGCGTGAACCCCGCGCCGGGGCGACGCGGATGAGGATCGGCATCTGCTCGGCAAACTCGGGGCCGTACACGACCCGAGACGCCCTGATCCGGCTCTCGGAGGCGGCGGAGAAGGCGGGGATCGACTCGATCTGGGTCTCCGAGCACCTCGTCGTGCCGGATCCGAAGCGGCCGCCCTCGAACATGGATCCGAAGGATCCGATCCTGGACCCGGTGACCTCGCTGGCGTTCCTCGCGGCCAGGACCGAGTCCGTGCGGCTCGGCACCGGGATCATCGTGCTTCCGCTCCGCAACCCGCTGATCCTGGCGAAGGAGCTCGCGACCGTCGACGTGCTGTCCGGCGGGCGGCTCGTGTTCGGGATCGGGGTCGGCTACGTGGAGCGCGAGTTCGATGCGCTCGACGCCCCGTTCGGCGACCGCGGCGTCCGTACCGAGGAGTACCTCGCGGCGATCCGCGCGATCTGGACGCAGCCGCGGCCGGCCTTCGACGGGAGGAGCGTGTCGTTCTCGGGCGTGCAGGCGTTCCCACATCCAGTCCAGCGGCCGCACCCGCCGATCGTGATGGGCGGCTACGCCGCGCCGGTGATGCGCAGGACGATCCGAGAGGCCGACGGCTGGTACGGCTGGGGCATGGACCTCGACGCGACCGGCCGTCGCCTCGCCGAGCTGCGCGAGACGGCGTCGCGTGTGCCGCGGGGCGAGGGACTCGGCCCCCTCGAGATCACGATCACGCCGCCGGGCGACGTCGACGTCGAGACCGCCGCCCGCTACGCCGCGCTCGGCGTCGACCGGCTGAACCTCATGCTCCCGTGGGAGTCGGGCCGGCTCGACAGTTTCTTCGAACGCGTGGTGCAGCCGCTCGTGGACGCGGACCCGGAGCCCGGCTGAGGGCCCCCCCGACACGGAGGAGGAGTCATGGACTACGTGCATCTCGGCCGAACCGGACTGGTCGTCAGCCCGCTCTGCCTCGGCACGATGAACTTCGGCTGGGAGCACATGGGCACCGAAGAGCCCGAGTCATTCGCGATCATGGACCGGGCGCTCGAGCACGGCATCAACTTCTTCGACACCGCGAACGTGTACGGGTGGCGGGACGACGCCGAGCAGGGCGACGGGATCACCGAGGGGATCCTCGGCCGGTGGTTCGCGCAGGGCGGCGATCGGCGCGAGCGGGTGGTGCTCGCCACGAAGGTGTACAGCGGGATGGGCGAGTGGCCGAACGAGTCGCACCTGTCCGCGCTCAACATCCGCCGGGCCTGCGACGAGAGCCTTCGGCGCCTGCAGACCGATCACATCGACCTGTACCAGTTCCACCACGTCGACCGCGACAGCCCCTGGGACGAGATCTGGCAGGCGATGGAGACGCTCGTGCAGGCGGGCAAGATCCTGTACGTCGGCAGCAGCAACTTCGCCGGCTGGCACATCGCCGAGGCGAACGAACGGGCCCGCGACCGCCACTTCCTCGGGCTCGTGTCCGAGCAGTGCAAGTACAACCTCACGGTCCGGGAGGTTGAGCTCGAGGTGCTCCCAGCGTGCGAGCGCTACGGCCTCGGCGTCATCCCGTACAGCCCGCTCGCCTTCGGGATCCTCGGCGGCGCGCTGCAGAAGGCCGACCGCGGTCGGCGTACGGGGTCGGGCACGATGGAGGAGATCGAGAAGCGGCGCGGACAGCTCGAGGCGTACGAGAAGCTCTGCGCCGACCTCGGGCAGCCCCCGAGCCGGATCGCGCTCGCGTGGCTGCTGTCGAACCCGGTCGTGACCTCGCCGATCATCGGCCCGCGAACCGGCGAACAGCTCGACGACGCGGTGGCGGCGCTCGACGTGACGCTCGCCGACGAGACCCTCGCCGAGCTCGACCGCCTGTTCCCCGGCCCCGGCGGCCCCGGCCCGGAGGCATGGGCCTGGTGAGGACGGCCTCGCTCGGCACCGCCGGTCCGACGATCAGCCGGATCGGCATCGGAGGGTGGCAGGCGGGCGGCACGGGCCCGTGGGGCGGCGGACCGCGGGCGGACGACGACGCCGCGATCGCGGCGATCCGTCGCGCGTTCGAGGGCGGCGTGAACTGGGTGGACTCGGCGGCCTCGTACGGGCTCGGGCATTCCGAGGAGGTGGTGGCGCGCGCGATCGCACCGCGCAGCATCGAGGACGAGGTCTTGGTCTTCACCAAGTGCGGACACCCCTGGGAGCCACCCGACAGGATCCGCACCGACCTCGCCCCCGCGTCGATCCGGCGCGAGTGCGAGGGGAGCCTGCGGCGGCTCGGCGTGGAGCGCCTCGACCTGTATCAGTTCCATCACTCGGATCCTTCGACCCCGGTGGAGGACTCGTGGGCGACGATGAGCGAGCTCGTCGACGAGGGGAAGGTCCGCTGGGCCGGCGTGTCGAACTTCGACGTCGAGCTCCTCGAACGCTGCGAGGCGATCCGGCACGTCGATTGCGTGCAGCCCGAGCTCAGCCTCCTGCGCCGGGAGGCGCTCGAAGACGTGATCCCGTGGTGCGGTGCCCACGGGACCGGGGTCATCGGCTACTCGCCGCTGGGGACCGGTGCCCTCGCACGGGCGGAGGACGCGGCGACCCACGGCCAGGGCGAGGGCGACGACGCGCTGTTGGCGAGGGGCCTGTCCCTCCAGGAACGGTTGCACGAGATCGGAGATCGGGTCGGCGTGACCACGAGAGAGCTCGCCGTCGCCTGGGCGCTCGCGAACGCGGACGTCACGGGCGTGATCTGCGGCGCCCGGACCCCCGAGCAGGTGGACGGGTGGATCGGCGCGTCCGACGTGGCCCTGACGCCCGAGCTGTTCGCCGAGATCGGATCCGTCGCGCAGACGGACGGCCTCGGCCCGGGTTGAGAGAGGAGGAACCATGGAGACGATCGTCCCGTCGCGTTCGTCGGCCACACCGCACCCCCACCCCGAGTGGTTCAGCGGGCCCGTGTTCGTCCACACGCTGAACGACGGCGGCGAGCCCCCCGAGATCGAGGTGCTCGCCGTGTATTTCGACGCCGGCGCTCGGACCAAGCCGCACACGCACACCACCGATCAGCTCCTCGTCTTCCTCGAAGGCGAGGGCGTGGTGGCCGACCGGAGCGTTCGGCGCCGGTACCGCTCCGGGGGGATGGCGGTCGTCCCCGCGGGCGAGTGGCACTGGCACGGGGCGACGCCCGAGACCGGCACGTTTCACCTTTCGATCCGACCGGGCGGTCCGTCCGCGTGGCCTCCCGAGGTCGAGATGGGCGACTGGGACACCTACATGGAGGGCGCCGACGAGGCCTGACGCCGAACCCGCGATCGGGAGACGGCCGTGACGACCCTCGTGCTGCTCCGCGACCCGTCCGACCCGGTCGCCTCCGCGGTCCCGGTCGTCCGAGCCGCCGAGCGACTGCGCGCCGCGTTCGAGGAGCGCGGGGTCCGTGTCGAGGAACGCGTCGGACACGACGAGCCGGCCGAGGTCGTCTCGGCGATCTCGGTCTCGGGAGCCGCGTTGCCGGGCGCCGCCGAGACGCTCGGGCGGGCCGGCGTCGAGGCGCCGTCGCGGGCGGAGGCGTTCGCGATCGTCGATCACGGCACGGACGTCCCGAGACTCACGGCGTACGGCGCCGACACGCGCGGCCTCGTGTACGCGATCCTCGAGCTCGCCGACCGGGTCGAGCTCGAGCCGGACCCGCTCGAGGCGATCCGAACGGCGCTTCCGCTCGTCCAGGAGCCGGCGAATCGCGTGCGGAGCGTCGCACGGCTGTTCTGCAGCGACGTCGAGGACCTCGGCTGGTTCCGCGACGAGGGGTTCTGGCGGCGGTACCTGTCGATGCTCGTCGGCCAGCGGTTCAACCGGTTCAGCCTCACCCTCGGTCTCGGCTACAACTTCCATCGGGACGTGACGGATGCGTACCTGTACTTCGCGTACCCATTCCTCGTGTCGGTGCCGGGCTACGCGGTCCGCGTCCCCCAGCTCCCGGACGAGGAGCGCGAGCGCAACCTGGCCGCGTTGCGGTTCCTGTCGGAGGAGGCACGGACGCTCGGTCTCGACGTCCAGCTCGGCCTGTGGACCCACGCGTTCGAGTGGATCGACAGCCCGGACGCCCACCAGACCGTCGAGGGCCTCACCCCCGAGACCCACGCCGCGTACTGCCGCGACGCCGTGACCACGCTCTTGGAGGCTTGCCCGGGGATCGGCGGCATCACGTTCCGCGTCCACGGCGAAGGCGGGGTGCCCGAGGGCAGCTGGGCGTTCTGGCGCACAGTGTTCGACGGCGTCGTCGCGATCGGGCGGCGGGTCGGGATCGACCTCCACGCGAAGGGCCTCGACGAACCGACGCTCCGGGCCGCGCTCGACACCGGGATGCCGGTCACGGTGTCGCCGAAGTTCTGGGCCGAGCACATGGGCCTGCCGTACCACCAGGCGGCGATCCGCGAGGCCGAGCGCATCCCGCGCGAGGACCCCGGGCACCGCAGCGAGTGGCACTCGTACATGCGAGTGAGCGAGGGCAGCCGCCCGTTCACGCGCTACGGGTACGGCGACTTCCTGCGCGAGGACCGTCCCTACGACGTGGTCTTCCGGCTGTGGGCTGGTACGCAACGGATGCTGCTGTGGGGCGATCCGGCGTTCGCGGCCGGCTACGGTCGCGCGTCGAGCATCGCGGGGGCCGGGGGGCTCGAGTGGTGCGAGCCGCTCACGTTCAAGGGTCGCGAGGGGACGGGCATCGCGGGCTCGAGGACCGGCTACGCCGATCCATCGCTCGTACCGCGAGACGACTGGGAGAAGTTCGCGTACTCGTACCGCCTGTTCGGACGGCTGACCTACGACCCGGAGTCGCCGGCTAACGGGTGGCGGCGAGCGGTGCGCCACGAGTTCGGCGAGGCGGCCGACGACGCCGAGTCCGCGCTCGCGAACGCGAGCCGCATCCTGCCGCTCGTCACGGTCGCGCATCACCCGTCCGCGTCGAACAACTACTACTGGCCCGAGCTCTACACGGACATGCCGATCGTCACCGACGAGGGCGGGGAGCAGACCCATCCGTACTGGGACACGCCGGTGCCCCGACGGTTCGGAACCGTGGACCCGCTCGACCCCGAGGTGTTCTCGAGCGTGGTGTCGTACGTGGAGACGCTGCTCGCGCAGGAGCCCGACGGCCGCGTGTCGCCGATCGATGTCGCGGGCCTGCTCGATCGCCTCGCGGGGGAGTCGCTCAAGCGCCTCGCGCCGGTCGAGTCGTCGGGATCGGCGAGCGCACGCCGGTGGACCGTCGACATCCGGATCGCGTCCGCGCTCGGCCGCTTCTTCGCGGCGAAGCTCCGCGCGGCCGTGGGGTTCGAGATCCACCGGCTCACGGGGATCTCCGACCTCCTCCGGGCCGCTGCGCAGGACTGCCGAGACGCGAGGGCCGCATGGAGCGAGGCCGCGAAGCACGGCGACGCATACGTGGACGACCTGACGTACGGGCCGCAGGCCTGGATCCGAGGGCACTGGCGCGACCGACTCGATGCGATCGATACCGACGTGGAGGCGCTTGAGGCGCTCGCGTCCGGGTTGGTCCCGTCGACGGCGACGTCGCGGTGGACCGGCGCCGCGGCGGGGTCTCTCGACCTCACACCTGTTCCTCCGAACGTCGTGGAGCTGCGGCACGAGCCCTCGACGTTGCGGCACGGGGACGACCACCGCATCGAGCTCCGCGTGGGCGGCGCGGAGGCGGCGAGCGTGCGTTCCGTGCGACTCCGCTACCGGCCGATGGATCAGTCGCGGACGTACGACGAGACCGAGATGAACCGCGCCGGCCTTCGCTTCGTCGCCACGATCGCGAAGGAGACCACGAGCGCCCCCTATCCCGTCGCCTACGCGTTCCTGGTGACCGGGTCGAGGGGCTCCGTCCGGCGGTTCCCGGGCCTCGGCGAGGACCTTGCCGGATGCCCCTACTTCGTGGCCCGAGACGGCGGATGAAGCTGCGCCCCAGGGCCGTCGGGACTGGGTTTACCAAATAGACCTGGGAACGTTATCATGCGCCCCATGGCCCTGCCGTGGGCACGATCGGGCTGTCGGGCGGCGCAGGCGGACGCGTCCGTCCGGGTCGGGGGGAGATCGGCGGGGCCTCCCGCCGATCGTTCGTAAGGAGGGTGCGGATGAGGTGGCGGCGCGCGTTCGTAGGGCTCGTGGCTCTGTTGCTCGTAGCTGCGGCCTGCAGTGGGAGTGGTGACGAATCCAACGATTCCAGCGAAGCTGGCGAGCCGGTGTCGCTCGACTACTGGGTGTTCGAGTCGGGCGGCTTGGCGGGGCAGTTCCTCGAACAGCTCACGACAGAGTTCGAGGAGGAAAACCCGAACGTCGAGCTCGACATCACCGCATACCCGGAAGAGAACTACGGGGTCAAGCTCGACACGGCGATCGCGGCGGGCAAGGCGCCGGATCTGGTCCTGGTGTTCGGCCCCGAGCAGATGCGGGAAGGGCTGCTGCTGCCGCTCGATGACATGGTTTCAGAAGCGGGCATCGACCTCTCGAGCTACGTGCCGTCGATCGTCACCCCCGGAGACGAGTTCAGCTGCGCCTACGAGGGTCAGCTGTACTGCCTAGGTTCCTACGCCGGGTCGGTGCAGATGATCTACAACAAGGACATGTTCGATGCGGCGGGGATCCCGTATCCCGAACCCTGGCCCCCCATGACGCCCGAGGAGTTCGTCGACACGGCCTGCCAGCTCACGGACGCTGAGAACGGCGTGTGGGGTGGCGCGGCCTCGGATCCGTTGGCGTACCTGCCCTTCGACATGATGTGGAGCGCCGACGGCAGGACGGCGACGGGCTACGTCAACGGCACGGACTTCGTCCACCAGTTCGAGGTGCTCGCCAGCGGCTACGAGCAGGGTTGCATCCCGACCTCGAACATCATGGATCCCTGGGAGCAGGGGAGGGACTACTTCGCGAGGGGCGAGTTGGCGATGGTCATCACCGACTTCCAGGACCTGGACAAGGTCGAAAAAGCGGGGATCAACTGGGGCTCGACCGGGGTCCCAACGCCGGTTGGCATCGACCCGTACTTCTTCGTCTGGACGGACAGCGTCGGCGTTATGGCCAGCTCGGACAACCCCGAGGAGGCGATGGACTTCATCGCCTTCCTCACCACGAGGGGGCAGGAGATCCGCTACGAGGCCTCGGGCGACATCCCGCTCGATCTGGCGGTCGCCGACGAGGTGAATTGGGCGGGGGACATCCCCGGTCGTCATGACGGGCTGGAGATCCTGAGTCACGCCCGGCCGTTGGTCTTTGTCCCGAATCGGTGGGACGTGGCCGGGCCCTACTACGACGCGTGGGGATTCGTCATCGGGGGCGAAAAGACAGCCCAGGAGGCGCTGGACGACGCGGCACCTGCGATTCAGGAGAACCTCGACAGCGAATGGGAGTCCTGGGAGGAGCAGGGCGACTGACCGGCGTTCCGATCTGAGGTGAAGAGAGGGGGTCAGCGATGAGCAGACCGCGCTGGCTCACGCTGATCGCGGTGGTGGCCCTGGTCTCTGCCGCGTGTGGCGGAGGCGATGACGACGGCGAGGACGGCGATGCGGCTGAACAGGTCACCCTGGACCTCTGGCTCTACGAGGAGGGGTACGGGTTCCTCGACGAGCTTGTGAGCTCGTTCGAGGCCGAGAATCCCAACATCGACGTCGAGCTGACGACGTATCCGGAAGACCAGTTCGGGGTGAAGATCGACACCGCGCTGGCGGCTGGCCGCCCACCGGACCTCGGGCTCGTCGGTCCCGAGCTCATGAACGCGGGGATGTTGCTTCCGCTCGACGACATGGTGCAAGAGCTGGGCCTCGACCTGTCGACGTTTAACCAGGGGATCGTCGGCGAGGCTCTCGGGCCAACCGAATCCTGCTCATTCGAGGGCCAGCTCTATTGCCTCGGCTCGTACACGGGGATGGTGGCCCTCTTCTACAACAAGGACATGTTCGACACTGCGGGGGTCCCCTATCCGACAGCATGGCCGCCGATGTCGGTCGAGGAGTTCGTCGACGTCGCCTGCCAACTGACTGATCCGGAGAACGAGGTGTGGGGGGCCGCCTATGGCGACCCGGTCACCTTCCTCCCGTGGGAGACCGTGGTCAGCGCGGATGGGCGGACCGCGACGGGCTTCGTGAACAGCCCGACCTCCGTATCGGCGCACGCTGTCCTGGCGCGCGGGATCCAGGAAGGGTGCGCGCCCAGCCTGAACATTCTCGATCCCTGGGAGCAGGGGACCGACTACTTCGCCCGGGGTCAGCTTGCCATGGTCGTCACCGACTTCCAGAGCCTCAACAAGATCGAGAACGCGGGTGTGAACTACGGCGTGACCGGTTCCCCGACGGCCGAAGGTGTCGAGCCGTGGTTCAACGTGTGGACGGACAGCATCGGGGTCTTCGCGGGCACGGAACACCCGTACGCGGCCAAGCAGTTCATCGCCTTCTTGGCCACGGAGGGCCAGCGACTGCGGGTCGAGGAAACGGGTGACCTCCCGCTGGACACCGCGGTCGCGGAAGAGCTGGACTGGGCCGGCGGCACCTCCGGCCGTGAGGAGGGCCTCGAGGTTCTCAAACACGCCAGGCAAGGCGTGTTCGTGCCGAACCGGTGGGACACGTTCGGCCCGATCTTCGACGCATACGGACTGGTCGTTGGCGGGGAGATGTCGGCTCAGGAGGCTCTCGACGAGGCCGCTCTGGCGATCCAGGAGAACCTCGATCAGGCGTGGGAGGCCTGGGAGCAGTAGCGCTGGGTCGTAGACGACGTCGCAATTGCCGTCGGTCGGGCGGGGGCGAGCGGACGTCGAGGGGCGAGTGAACGCGAAGCGGTGAAAGGATTGCGGATGGGGCGTCCTCGGAAGGGATTGATGGCGCGCAAGGAACAGCGCGCCGCCTACCTTTTCCTTTCTCCGTGGTTGTTCGGTCTGGCCGCCCTCTGGCTGATACCGATCATCGCCTCCATCTGGCTCAGCCTGACCGAGTACAACATCATCACGCCCCCGGAGTTCATCGGGCTCGAGAACTACCGGGAGATGCTGTTCGAAGATCGCACGTTCTGGGTGTCGATCCGGGTGACGCTGAAGTTCATGGTCCTCTCCGTTCCGCTCTACCTCGTCTTCGGCTTGCTCCTGTCCCTGCTGCTCAACCTGAAGATCCGGGGCATCAACCTTTTCCGGACGATCATGTTCCTCCCCTCGGTGCTGAGCGGCGTCGCCGTTGCCGTCCTGTGGGTTGCGCTCTTGAACCCCGACGTCGGCGCCGTCAACTCGGTCCTTCGCGGGCTGGGCATCGACGACCCGCCCAGATGGCTCGACAGTCCCACGTGGGCGGTGCCCTCGGTCGTGCTCGTCGGTCTGTGGGGGATCGGGGGCGGGGCGATCATCTACCTATCGGGTCTCCAGAACATCTCGGCCCAGCTCTATGAGGCCGCCCTCCTCGACGGGGCGGGTCCGTGGCAGCGGTTCCGCTACGTGACGCTCCCGATGATCTCGCCCACCCTGCTGTTCGTGCTCATCACAGGCCTGATCGACGCGTTCCAGGTGTTCGATCTCGCGTACGTCCTGAGCCGGGGGGGCACGCAGGGGATCGGCGATTCGTTGCAGTTCTACCTGATCAACCTCTGGAACGAGGCGTTCCAGAACGGACGGTACGGGTACGCGTCGGCGCTCTCCTGGGTGTTGGTTCTGGCCGCCGCCGCGGTCATCCTCGTGATCTTCCGGACGTCGGGCCGATGGGTGTACTACGAGTACGACCCCGAGCGGGAGCGCTGAGCACGTGAAGACCGTCGAGGCTCCCGAACGGGTTCAGGCCCCGCCGGAGATCGCGCCGCAGCCTTCCGTCCTGCGCTACCGGGCCCGGCGGGTCTCCCACAAGGTCCTGATGTACGCACTCCTGCTGGGCGTCTGTGGCTTCATCCTGCTGCCGGTCGGATGGATGTTCACGGCTGCCCTGAAGCCGGACCTCGAACCGATCTTCACGCCGACCCCGGAGTGGTTTCCCTCGGAGTTCTGGGCGTGGGAGAACTTCCGCCGTGTCCTCACCGACGTCATGCCGTTCCTCCGATACATGATCAACACGACGATCATCGTCGTGGCGAACATCATCGGCGTGCTCATCTCGTGCTCCCTCGTGGGGTTCGCGTTCGCCCGGCTCCGGTTCCGGGGCAGCAAGGTGCTCTTCTACATCCTGATCGTCACGATGCTGATCCCCTGGCAGGCGTTGATGGTTCCGCAGTTCCTGATGTTTGTGAAGCTGGGGTGGTACGGCACGTACCTGCCGCTGATCGTGCCGTCGTTCACGGGAACGGCGTTCTTCATCTTCCTGATCCGCCAGTACATGCGCACGATCCCGAAGGACCTCGACGACGCGGCCCGGGTGGATGGGCTCAACGCGTGGCAGATCTTCTGGCGGATCATCCTGCCGCTGTCCACCCCCGTGCTCACGGTCTGCGCCGTCTTCACGTTCCTGTGGAACTGGAACAACCTGCTCGGACCGCTGATCTACCTGGACAGCGACGAGAAGTTCACCGTTGCGATCGGGCTCGCGAACATGGTGACCCTTGCCGACACGCCGTGGAACCTGGCGATGGCGGCGAACCTCGTCTCGATCCTGCCCTGCGTGATCGTCTACTTCTTCATCCAGAAGAAGCTGATCGGTGGGATCGCTTCTGTCGGACTGAAGGGATGACTCGCATGGAACAGACGCTTGTGATGGTCGCGCCTCGGGGGACCGATGGTTGACATCGCGCTCGAGGGCGTCACGAAGGTGTTCGCGGACGGGACCGAGGCCGTCCACACGCTCGATCTCGACATCCCCGACGGCAAGCTCATGGTGCTCGTGGGGCCGTCCGGGTGCGGCAAGACGACCGTGCTCCGGATGGTCGCCGGTCTCGAGGACCTCACCGATGGCACGATCTCGATCGGGGGGCGGGTGGTGAACGAGGTGCCCCCGGGGGACCGTGACGTCGCGATGGTGTTCCAGAACTACGCCCTGTACCCGCACATGACCGTGTACCAGAACATGGCGCTCAGCCTGCGGATCCGGAAGCTCAAGAAGGAGGAGATGAACCGGCGGGTCCAGGAGGCCGCTCGGATCCTCCACCTCGAGGACCTGCTGCAGAAGCGCCCCCGCGAGCTCTCGGGAGGACAGCGGCAGCGGGTGGCGATGGGCAGGGCGATCGTCCGGGAGCCCCAGGCCTTCCTCATGGACGAGCCGCTCTCGAATCTGGACGCGAAGCTCCGCGTGCAAACGCGGGCCGAGATCCTGCGCATCCAGAAGGACCTGAACGTGACGACGATCTACGTGACGCACGACCAGACCGAGGCGATGACGCTCGGCGACCTCGTCGCGGTCATGAAGCGGGGCGTGCTCCAGCAGGTGGCGTCCCCGCAGCAGCTCTTCGCGCACCCGGCGAACCTGTTCGTGGGCGGGTTCATCGGGTCGCCCGCGATGAACATCGTCGAGGCGACGCTCTCGGGTACCGGAGCGGGCACCTTCGTCGAGTTCGGCGGGCACCGTCTCCAGGTGCCGGACGAGGTCATCGTGGAGCGGCCCGGCCTGGCCGCGTTCCGGGGCCGCACGGTGATCCTCGGCATCCGGCCGGACAGCATGGAGGACGCGGCGCTCGTTCCCTCGCCCGGTCCGGACAGCAGGCTGCCCGTCGCGGTCGACCTGCAGGAGAGCATGGGCTCGGACGTGTACCTGCACTTCTCGGTCGACGCGCCGCCGGTATACACGGAGGACACGCGGGAGCTCGCCGCGGATGTGGACGAGAAGGTGCTCGAGGAACTCCAGGAGCAGGCGAGCGAGCGCCGCACCGCGTTCATCGCGAGGACCAGTCCCGAGACCAGGGCGCGCGTCGGCGAGCGATGCGAGATCCACGTCGACACCCGCAAGCTGTACTTCTTCGACCCCGAGACGGGCGGGTCGATCTACGACGGTGTCGAGACAGCGCCGACCGGCGCGGCCGCGACCGTGACCGCCTGACGACGATGCTGCCGGGACCGGATCGCCCGACCGGAACGGAGGCCTAGCGATGGCAGTCGTCGACGCGAGGCGGGACCACGTCGAGCGTGCGCTTGCCGACGGTGACGGCATCCTTCGGCTCTCCCCGGCGTGGGTGGCGCGGGACTTTCTGCCGCCGGGTCGCCGGCTGGGCGTCGCCGAGGGCGCGTACGACCTGGGCGAGCGCGGCTTCCTGTGCGAGCGGTGGTTGGCGTCGACGACGAAGGCCGACAACCGGGTCGGGCCGCCGGACGAGGGGCTGAGCTACCTCGCGCTCGAGGGCGCCGAGCCGATCACGCTGAAGGAGGCGGTCGAGACCGACCCCGCGGCCGTCATGGGCGAGACCTACGCGTCGACGCACGCGGGCCTCGGCCGGCTGGCGAAGATCTTCGACTACAGCACCCGGCTCCCGCTCCACCTGCACCAGCGGCAGGAGCACGCGGCGCTCGTCGGCCGGCGTTCGAAGGACGAGGCGTACTACTTCCCTGAGGGCGTCGACATGGGACCCCACCCGGAGACGTTCTTCGGCGTCCACCCCTGGATCGCCGAGGAGAAGGCCTACGACCTGCTCCTGCCCTACCTCGAGGCGTGGGACAGCGACCTGATCCTCCAGCACACGCGCGGGTACACGCAGGTCGCCGGCGACGGGTTCCTCGTCCCGTCCGGCGTGCTGCACGCACCCGGCAGCGCGCTCACGATCGAGCTCCAGGAGGACTCGGACGTGTTCGCGATGCTCCAGGCGCTGAACGCCGGCACGATCATCTCGAAGGACCTCCTGTGGAAGGACGTCCGGCCCGAGGATCGCGAGACCAAGGGCGAGCGGTTCATCCTCGAGCTGATCGACTGGGAGGAGAACGGCGACCCGTACTTCTACGAGCACCACCACCTGGCGCCGCTGCCGATCGAGTCGACGCGGCAACCGGGTGCCGAGGAGTCCTGGATCTTCTACGACACGCCGAAGTTCAGCGGGAAGCGGCTCGTCCTCCAGCCGGGGGCGGCGTTCACCGGGACCGACGAGGGCGTGTACAGCGTGTTCGTGTGGCGTGGGTTGGGGACGTACGGCGGGCTCGAGGTGCAGGGCGGCGTGCCCGAGATGGACGAGCTCCTCGTCGCCCACGACCGGGCGGTCCGAGGCGTCGAGGTTCGGAACACGGGCCGCGAGGAACTGCTCGCGATCAAGTTCTTCGGCCCGGACGTCAACCCGGACGTCCCGACGATCGCCCGGCGATAGCGGGCGTCCCGTCGCGCGAGGGAGGATCGATGAGCGAGCGCGTCCGCTGGGGGATCGTCGGCACCGGCAAGATCGCGCGCGTGATGGCGCGGGCGCTCGCCGGGTCGGACACGGGCGAGCTCGTCGCGGTGGGCAGCCGCAGCGCCGAACGGGGGGCGGCGTTCGCCGCGGAGTTCCCGGTGCGCCGTCACGACGGCGGCTACGAGGGCGTCGTCGAGGATCCGGTGGTCGATCTCGTCTACATCGCCACGACCCACCCGTCCCACCGGGAGTGGGCGGTCCGGGCCGCGGGCGCCGGCAAGCACCTGCTCTGCGAGAAGCCGCTCGCGGTGCACCGGGCCGACGCCGAGGTCGTCGTGGAGGCCGCACGCGCCAACGACGTCTTCCTGCTGGAGGCGTTCGCGTACCGGTGTCACCCGCAGACCGCGCGTCTGGTCGAGCTCGTGGGTTCGGGCGCGATCGGCGAGGTCCGGATGCTCGACGCGACGTTCGGCTACGACGCCGGCTCCGACCCGGGCAACTACCTGCTCGTCCACGAGCTCGCCGGTGGCGGCATCCTTGACGTCGGAGGCTATCCGACCTCGATGGCGCACCTGATCGCGCGCGCCGCTACCGGCCGGACCGCCGAGCCCACGGACGTCGCCGGCGTCGCCGAGATCGGTCCGACGACGCGCGTGGACCACTCCGCGGCCGCGGTCCTGCGGTTCGAGGGCGGGATCGTGGCGCGGCTCGCCTGCTCGATCCAGGCGGATCTCGAGGGGTCGCTCCGGATCTTCGGATCCGGAGGGCGGATCACGGTCCCTTCGCCCTGGCTCCCTGGACGGATCGGGACGAAGGCCGAGATCGTGCTGGAGCGCCCCGGCGCCGACCCGCTCGTCGAGGACGTCGGGCTGGGGACCGGCGTCTACACGATCGAGGTCGACGCGGTCGGCGAGATGGTGCGGGCGGGGGAGCGATCGCCGTCGGTGATGCCGTGGGAGGAGTCGCTCGCCAACATGGCTACGCTCGATCGCTGGCGGGCGGCGGCCGGTCTACGGTACGAGCAGGACGAGGTCCTCGTGGCCGGCGCCGGAACCGGTAACGTAGGCTCCGGCATCGTCGACTGAGGGGGGGACGGTGGCAACCGTTGCCGACGTCGCGAAACAGGCCGGCGTCTCGGTTTCTACGGCCGCGCGCGTCCTGTCCGGCAACGGGTACGCCTCGGACGAGACCCGGCGTGTGGTGCTCGAGGCGGCCCGGGAGCTCGGCTATGTGCCGAACCAGATCGCGCGGAGCCTCCGGACGCGCCGGTCGATGATGATCGGACTGCTGATCGGCGACGTCGAGAACGCGTTCTACTCGACGATCGCGAGCAACGTCGAGGCGGTCGCGAAGGCCGCTGGCTATCACGTCCTGTTGTGCAACAGCAACGACGACCCGGACTTCGAGCGCGAGTACCTGAACCTGCTCGACGGTATGCGCCTCGACGGGATCATCGTCACGCCGACGTCGAGGAACCGGAGCCAGCTCACGCGACTCCTGAAGAAGGACGTCGCGATCATCCAGGTCGACCGCAAGGTCGCGGGCCTGGCCGCCGACGCGATCCTCGTCGATAACGAGGCCGGCGCGCACGCGGCCGTCGCGCACCTGATCGCCGCGGGGCACGAGCACATCGGCATCCTGCCGGGGGACCTGGATGTGCCGACCGCGCGGCATCGCCTCACCGGGTACGAGCGCGCCCTCGAGGAGGCCGGCATCCCGAGGCGGGAGCAGCTCGTAAAGGCGGGTTCGTTCCACCGCGAGCACGCGATCGAGGACGCGACGGATCTGATCCGCGCGACCCCGGCGCCGACGGCGATCTTCGCCGCGAACAACATCCTCGCGGAGGCGACCCTCATGGCGCTCGCCGACCTCGGGATGACGGTGCCGCGCGACCTGTCCTTGGTCGCGTTCGACGACGTGCAGTGGATGGCGATGGTCGACCCGCCGCTCACGACGGTCCGCCAGCCCGCGGCCGACATGGCCCGCAGCGCCGCCGAGCTCATGCTGCGACGCCTCCGGGAGGATGGCGAGGGTCCGCCGAGCACGGTCGTGTTCCGGACGGAGCTGCTCGAACGCGGGTCGGTCGCGCCGATCCGGAAGGAACGCGCGGCCTCCACCCGATGACGGTCGCGATCGGCCTCGACGTCGGCACCACGGGTGCGCAGGCGGTCGCGGTCGACGCCGAGGGGCGCGTGGTCGCGTCCGGTTCGTCCGACTACCCCCTGCTCACGCCGAGACCGCAATGGACCGAGCAGGACCCGGAAGCGTGGTGGCGGGCCGTCCGCGAGGCCCTCGCCGCCGCGGCGGCGCGGGTCGCCGAGCGAGGTGACGTCGTCGCGGGCCTCGGGCTCACGGGCCAGATGCACGGCTCGGTGTTCCTGGACGCGTCCGGCGAGGTGATCCGGCCCGCGCTGCTGTGGAACGACCAGCGGACGGCGAAGCAGTGCGAGGCGATCACCGAGCTCGTCGGCGCGCGGCGGCTCGTCGAGATCACGGGCAACCCCGCGCTCACCGGATTCCAGGCGCCGAAGGTGCTGTGGCTGCGCGACGAGGAGCCGGACGGCTACGCGCGCGTCGAGCACGTGCTGCTGCCGAAGGACTACATCCGGTACCGGCTCTCGGGCGAGCTCGCGACCGATGCATCGGACGCCGCCGGGACGCTGTTCCTCGACCTCGGGCGGCGCGACTGGTCGGAGGATGTGCTCGAGGCGCTCGGTGTCCCCGCGGCGTGGCTCCCGGACGTCCGCGAGAGCCCGGAGGTGGCCGGCGCGCTCGGTGCAGGTGTCGCGGGCGAGCTCGGGCTTCCCGGGGGCATCCCGGTCGCCGCCGGCGGGGGCGACAACGCGGCCGCCGCGGTGGGGACCGCGATCGTCCGCGAGGGACTGATGTCGAGCTCGATCGGGACGAGCGGCGTGCTGTTCGCGCACGCCGACGCGCCGGCGGTCGACCCGTCTGGACGGATCCACGCGTTCTGCCACGCGGTCCCGGGCAGGTACTGCCTGCTCTCGGTGACGCTCTCGGCGGGCGGCTCGCTCCGGTGGTGGCGGGACGTCACGGGTGCCGGGTACGACGAGCTGGTCGCCGAGGCCGAGAGGGTGCCGGCGGGCTCGGAGGGGCTCCTCTTCCTCCCGTACCTCACCGGCGAGCGGACGCCGCACCTGGATCCGCGCGCGCGAGGGGTGTTCCTCGGCCTGACCGCCCGCCACGCGAGGGGGCACATGACCCGGGCACTGATGGAGGGCGTGCTGTTCGGCATGCGCGACGGGCTCGAGATCATGCGCGACCTCGAGGTGCGGCCCAAGGAGATCCGCGCGACGGGCGGGGGAGCCTCGGCCGACCTGTGGCTGCGGCTCCAGGCCGACGTGTATGGGCTCCCCGTCCACCGACTGCAGATCGAGGAGGGCGCCGCGTACGGGGCCGCGCTCCTCGGCCACGTGGCGGCGGGGACGTTCGCGAACGTGGACGAGGCGGCGGCGGTGGTCCGGACGATGCCCGAGGTGACCGAGCCCGACCCACGCGCGATCGACATGTACGACGCGCTCTACCACGTGTACCGCTCGTCGTACGACTCGATGCGCGAGGGCATGCACCGCCTCTCGTCGTTGTCCGAGTCCTGATAGGGAGCGACATGGACGTCTGCCTGATGATCGAGGGCCAGGAGGGCGTGACCTGGGACGAGTGGCTGAGCCTCGCGCTCGCATGCGAGGAGCACGGGTTCGACGGCCTCTTCCGCTCCGACCATTACCTCTCGTTCGACCACCCGGAGGTGCGCGGGGCGTTCGACGCCTGGTCGACGCTCGCCGCGCTCGCGTCGATCACGGAGCGGATCCGGCTCGGCACGTTGGTCTCGCCGGTCGGCTTCCGGCATCCCGCGCTCCTGTCGAAGGCGGTCGTGACCGTCGACCACGCGTCCGACGGCCGCGCGGAGCTCGGGATGGGCGCCGGGTGGTTCGAGCGCGAGCACCGGGCGTTCGGCTTCCCGTTCCCCCCGACTGCCGAACGCCACGACATCCTCGCCGAGCAGGTGGAGATCGTGCACCGGCTCTGGGACGCGGACGAGGACGTCGTCGATTTCGAGGGGAAGCGCTACCGGCTCGAGGCGTGCACGTCGCTTCCGAGGCCGCTCCAGGACCCGCATCCCACGCTGATCGTCGGGGGCGGCGCCGGCCCGCGCTCGACCGCGCTCGCCGCCCGGTGGGCCGACGAGTACAACGTGGTGTTCTCCGATCCACCGACCGCTCGGGAGCAGCGCGAGCGCGTCCGTGCCGCGTGCACGGCGATCGGGCGCGATCCGGACGAGCTTCGGTTCTCTGTCATGACCCGGTTGGTGATCGGAGCCGAGGACGATGAGGTGCGCGGACGGGCCCGTGCGCTCATGGAGGTGCAGGACGAGCGGGGCGACGTCGACGAGTACATCGAGGGGATGCGGTCGAACATGACCGTCGGGACGCCCGAGCAGGTGCTCGACCGCCTGCGGGCGTTCGCCGAGGCGGGCGCGGAGCGCGTCTTCCTCCAGCACCTCGTCCACGACGACCTCGAAGCCGTGGCGCTGATCGGCCGGGAGGTCGTGCCGGAGGCCAGGCGCCTGTAGCAGCCGGCGGGCCTAGCCGAGCTCGATCCTCATCGCCTCGAACAGGCCGAGTTCCGGGACGCTGATCGAAAGGCGCCCGTCGTTGGCGCTCCACGCGTACGAGCGCCCGGCCACGAGACCCGCGACGCCACTCGGCTCGCCCTCGGTCGGGAGCTCGACCTCGAGGTCCCGGATAGGGATCGGCGCCACGTAGCTCGCGCCGAAGTGGCCAGAGTGGTTGATGAGATGCAGCAGGCGCGCGCTCCGGTCGGTGCGTTCGAGCAGCGTTGTCTCGACCATCGGAGGGAGGTTGCCGCCGAGCGGCTCGATCCCGGCGTGGTGTTCGAGCACGTCCGCGGCGAACGCCGCCGAGTTCGGATGGCCGTGCCGGTGGACGAGCGTGCCCGGGAGCCACGGGATGTAGACGGCGCGCCCCTCGCCGAACGCGTGCACGACGAGCCCGGGGTCGTCGGTCGCGTGGCCGAGGACGACGCGTTCGGGCGGGCCGAACGGCCCCGGTAGGACGAGTCGCATCCTGCGGACGGCCGCCTCGCGGTACTCGGCGTCCACGTAGGGGCCGTCGAGGAAGACGAGGTCGGTGAGTCCGAGCCGGCCGAACCCCTCCCGGCCGTCGATCACGAGGTAGGCACCGCGGACGTCGTCGCGGACGGCGCGGACCCGCTCGACGCCCAGGCTCTCGAGCGCCGGTCGGTCGCGAGGCTCGTAGCCCTCGTCGCGGAACCCCGTCCGGCCGGTCGCGAGCAGGGCGCCGCCGCGCCGGACGAACGCGTCGATCGCGCCCGCCGGCCCGTCGGACAGCGCCTGGAGGTCCGGGAGGATGAGCGCCCGGAAGCGCTCGGGCACGCCCCCGCCGAACGCGTCGACGACGAGGGTGTCGAACACGACGTGCTGCTCCGTGAGCACGCGGAACCACCCGCGGAACTCTTCGATGTTGCCGAACGGCCCGGTCACGAGCGCGGTCGTGGCGCACGGCCGCAGGTCCGCGTACTCGCGCTCGTGCCGGGCGTGGTACCGGAAGATCTCGCGCACCGCATCGAACCCCGACCGGTCGGCGTGGCCGTCGAGACGCCCGATCACGTAGTAGTCGAGCCCGCCGCCGTTCGCGATCCCCTCGACGAGCCGGAGCTGCTGGCGGTACGGGGAGACCGCGACGTGCCGCACGGGATAGTCGATGAAGTCGACCGAGCTGTTGCTCGAGACCATCGCCGGGAACGAGCTCACGACCCACTTCGTGTTCTCCGAGCCGCTGTACGGCCAGTCCTCGCGCCGGTCCAGGGCCGTGTTCGACTCCTGGCGGACGAACCCACGCCCGTCCTCGAACGACCGGTCGATCGCGATGTCGAGCCGGATCCGCCGGATCGTGCCGTGGATCCGTTCGTCGAGCCCCCGGAGCACGTGCCGCTTGAAGGCCACGTAGCGCCGGAACGCCGGATCCTCCAGGTCCTCGGCCTCCGGCAACGGCAGCCCGAACGCGGCCTCGAACCCCTCGGCGCACGCCGTGCAGTGGCAGATCCCGTGGTACCGGCCCGCGTAGTCGCGCGTCTGGAACCCGGCCATGTTGAGGAACACGCCGTCCACGTCGAGCGTCGCGATCGTCTCCTCGACGATCCGAGATGCGCACTCCTGCTGATAAGCGCCGCTCGGGCATACGTGTACGTCGCCGTGCTCGTCCACGATCTCGCCGTCGCTGCGCCGATAGGCCCACTCGGGGTGGCGCTCGAAGAGCGGCCGGCGGACCTTCGAGAAGTCCATCCGCGCGATCACGCGGATGTCCGCCGCGTGGCACGCCTCGATGATCGTCTCGAGGCCGTCCCCCTGCAGGAACGCGCTGGGAGTATGGAACTCGAGCCGGGTGGGGTAGCTCGCGATGATGCCCGACGTGTTGATCATCGCCACCGTCGCGTCGAACGCCCGCAGCTCCTCGACGTACCGGGCGGCGTCGATGTCGCGCATGTCGATCTCGCGCAGGTTGGTCTGGATCAGTCGCCACGGCCGGCCCTCCCACCAGCCGGCCGTGACCCCGCCGGTGCGGCCCGTCACGACCCCGGCAGCAGGGGGCCGAGCCAGTCGGGGAACTCCCGTCCCTCGACCCGCACGAAGGTGGGCTCGAACTCGGGCACACGCCAGAGCTCCTCGTCGATCCGGGCGCTTCCGAGCGAGCCGCGCCGCCGCTCGGCCTCGACGAACATCGGGAGGAGCCGGACGTCACCGGCCGTCGCGATCCCGGTGACCTCGGGCCGGGCGAGCGCGAAGGCGACCGCCGCGTCGATGTGTGCCTGCTCGTCGAGCGGCTCGTACCACGTCGCGTAGCGGGGGGTCTCGCCCGCCCGCCACAGGTTCCGAGCGCCGGTCTTGATCACCATGAGCCCGACGTCGCGCGCTTGGGTCTCCGCCGCCAGCGCGTCGAAGTCGCGAAGGTACGCGGGCTCGCGCGCGAGCCGGTGGTTGAACGGCGTGAGCACCGTGTCGAACGGGAACCGTCGCAGCGCCTCGAGGTGGACGGCGGGGGCCTGCATGCCGTGGCCGGTGATGCCGATCGCGGCGACGAGGCTCTCGTCCTTGGCCCGGGCGGCGCCCTCGACCGCACCCCCGGGACCGGTGGCCGCGCCGAGGTCCTCAAGGTCGCCGACCGCGTGGAGCTGGAGCAGGTCCACGCGCTCGACCCGGAGGCGTTCGAGCGATCGCACGATGCTCGCGTAGGCGTCGTCGGCCCGCCGGTCGCCGGTCTTCGTCGCGAGGAAGATCCGGTCCCGGATCGTCGGCATCCACCGCCCGAGGTGAAGCTCGGAGCCGCCGTACGCCGGTGCGGTATCGAAGTGGTTGATGCCGGCCTCGAGCGCGAACCGGATCGAGTCGTCGGCCACGTCCTGCGGCACGTCGCTCAGCGCTGCGCCGCCGTAGATGAGCACGGTGCTCAGGTGTTCGAGCCGTCCCAGCCTCCTGGTCTCCATCAGCGCCTCCTCGCGGGTTCGGCCGGCGAACGTGCCGACGACCGGGCGTGCTCGGCCCGCCCGACACCGAACGCTCGCAGGACGTTCCGATGCGTGAGGACGTCCCGGATCTCCGCGCCGAGGCGCCGTTCGAGCTCCGGGAGGAACGTCCGGTGCAGGTGTTCGATGTCGCGTTCGTAGGCGAGCTCGGCGGGGTGGACGACGAGCGAGCTGTCGCTCGAGACCACGACCTGCTCTCGCCGCCCTGCCTCGGCGAACCGTTCGATCCGTCGCAACATCTCCTCGTCGTCGCTCGTGCCGATCGCGTCGAGCGAGATCGTCAAGCCCCGGGCCGCGAGCGCGAGGTTCTCCTCGAGCGTCGACTCCTGCGCGTGCGCCCAGACGAGCCGCGCCGGGTCGAAGCCCTCGCGTTCGAGCGTTCGAAGGACGGTCCCGGCGACGTCCGACCGGGGGCTGTGCAAGACGATCGCCGCGCCCGTGGTCGCGGCGGCCATGGCGCCGGCTCGGTGCACGAGCGTCTCGTCCTCGGTCGGCCCGTCCTCGGTCGTCGCGAGCTTGACGAACCCCGCCCGCACGGGGCTGCCGCCGATGCCGACGGTGAGCTCGCGGACGAACAGGCCGGCGAGCTCGTCCACCGACGCGTCCCGGAGCTCCGGCGGCCGCAGCGCCTTGTAGATCCCGGTCGCGGAGGCGATGCGGATCCCCGTCGAGGAGGACATGTGCCGAAGCAGGTCCACGTTGCGCCCGATCCCGATGCAGGTGCAGTCGACGAGGAGGTCGACCCCCGCGGCACCGACCGGTTCGAGCCGGTCGACGCACGCGGACCGCACCTCGTCCCAGTCGACCTGCTCGTAACGCGGATCGGCCGGGCCGAGGAAGTCGACGAACAGATGCTCGTGCGCGAGCCCGCTGGCGAAGCCGTCCGCCGTCACCGGTCCGGTCACGGTCTGGATGGCGACCGTGTCGTCCGTTGCGCCGCCGCCGCTCATCACCGCACGGCCGCGTAGTCGACGAGGTTCCCCATCGCCTCGGCCGACCCGTCGAGGTAGAGACCGAGGTTCTTGCAGAAGAACTCGACCTGCCAGCGCCAGCTCTCCGGCGTGTTGCCCGAGACGTGGGGGGTGATGAACAGGTTCGGGGCCGCCCAGAGCGGGCTCTTGGGCTGCAGCGGCTCCTCGGTCGTCACGTCGAGCATCGCGGACCGGAGGCCGCCAGCCTCCAGGGCGCGGACGAGCGCGTCCTCGTCCACGAGGCCGCCGCGCGCCACGTTCACGAGGACGGCGCTCGGCTTCATCGTCGCGAGCTCGGCCTCGCCGATCAGCCGGCGAGTGCTGCTGTTGAGCGAGGCGCACAGGACGACGAGGTCGCAGCCGGCGAGCAGCTCGGAGAGGTCGGACGCGGGCAGCAGCCGGTCGAGCGGCTCGGCCGAGCCGAACAGCGGGCTCCGCTTCGTCGCCCACACCTCCATGCCGAGCGCTTTGGCGGAGGCGGCGAGCTCGCGGCCGACGGCGCCGTACCCCACGATGCCGAGGCGCTTGCCGCGGAGCACGTGCGCCTCGAACGCGTCGGCGTCGAGCCAGCGCCGCTCGCGCTGGCCATCGAGCCAGCCCGGCAGGTTCCGGGCGAGCATGATCATCGCCGCGAGCGCGTACTCGGCCATCGCGGTCGCGTAGGCCCCCGCCGAGTTCGTGAGGAGGACGCCGCGCTCGGCCATCGACGCCAGCGGGAGATGCTCCACGCCGGCGGAGACGCTGTGCACCCACCGGAGGTCGAGGCCTTCGAGCAGACGGCGGAGCAGGTCCTCGTCGATCCCGGTGACGGCCACCTCGACGTTCGGCCGGGCGCCGTCGAGCAGGGCCGGGTCGTCGTCGGCCAGGAGCTCGGCGCGATCCTTGGCCGCCGCGTCGAGCTCGGCGCGGTAGCCGTCGAGGAGGAAGCGGGGGAGGACGACGCCGGGGATCTGCGCAGCGGTCATCGATCGAGGCGATGATAACGTTCCCACACCCGGCGACGCCGGCTCAGCCGTCGACGTACAGGTCGACGAACGCGTCCCGGATCGTGGCCTTGTCGCCGCTACGGAGTGCCGCGATCAGGCGGCCGTAGATCCGGCCGGACGGCTGCCCGAACCCGTCCGCGTCCAGGATCCGGTGGCGTTCGAAGTCGTACGAGTACAGGCCGAGCCGTGGCGGCTGCACGTCGTCCACGAGGGTCCAGTAGAGGTAGCCCTCGATCGGCACGCCCTCCTTCATGCACCGCACCATCTCCATCAGGTAGGTCTTCAGGTAGCGCTCGCGCGTCCAGCCGTCCGGGCGCGGCTGCGGCGGCTCGCCCGCCGGTTGGATGTGCCCCGAGGAGTTCTCGCCCATGTAGACGGGGAGGCCCTCGTTGAAGTCGTTCGTCGCCAGGATGAACGTCCGGTAGACCTCGCCATCCATCGCGTAGCGCTCCCACTTGATCCGCCGGTCGGCGTCCTCGGGATCGCGCTTGGGGCCGCCGAACGGCTCGTAGACGTTCAGCGAGAGGTAGTCGAGCTTCTTCTCCCTCGGCGAGTCATACAGCGCGTCGAGCGTCTTCGTGAAGCGCTCGGGTCGGAGCGCGTCCGCCGTCGTCTCGATCATCCCGAGGTAGCGCTCGAACTGCTCGTCGGTCAGCTGCGAGTGCCCGAGGTCGTCGATCCGGCTCCGCCACGCCGACCGGCACTCGGCCATCTTCGTCGGTACGTCCTCGCGGGCGACGCCCCAGGTCCGAAGGCGCAGGAGGTCGTCGAGCTGTTTGTCGTACTCGTACGCGCACAGGCTCGCGATCGTGAACCCGACGCTCGGCGTGTCCCAGCCTCGGGTCTCGAACAGGTCGTGGATCCCGTCGTACGCCTTCACGTAGTGCGCGAGCATCGTGTCATAGGCGGGGAGCAGGTACTCGGCGCCCTGTCGCGCCGGGTACCAGCCGATCGAGTGGTAGATCAACGGGACGATGTTCGGCTCGTTGTAGACGAGGAAGTGCGCCACCTTCTTGCCGCCGCGCGCCATCAGGCGCTGGTTGATCTCGTCGACGATGTGGACCTGGGCATCCACCATCAGGTTGGGGCCCTGGTCCTCCAACCAGATGTCGACGCCGAGCCACAGGGGATGCGTGAAGTGGTGCAGTGTCACGATCGGCTGCATCCCGTGGTCGATCACGGTCTCGACCATGTCGGCGTAGTGGTCTAGGGCCGCCTCGTCCCAGTCCGGCGGGTCGGTCGGCTCCGTCGAGGCCGAGGGCTGACACCGGGCCCACTCGATCCCCATCCGGAACGCGTTCAGCCCGAGCGACGCCGCCAGCTCCACGTGCTTGGCGTAGTCGGTCCAGAACCGGATGCCCTCGTACGGTTCCTTCCTGGGCCGGTCCCGGTTGCGGGCCCAGTCGCTGTTCTTGGGCCCGTCGGGGTCGTTCAGCCCGCCTCCCTCGCAGTAGGGCGCGTAGGCCACGCCGAAGAAGAACCGATCGGGCGCGAAACGCTCCTCGAAGTCGAGGTTGAGCTCCAGCCGCAATCGCCGCTCCGGTCCGCTCGGTGGCGAGAAGCCTATCCGGACGGCTTGCGCGCGACGAAGACGATCGACGCCGTGTCCGAGGTCGGTCCCTCGTCCGTCTGGTCGCCCCGCATCCTGATCTCCGCGAATCCGGCGCGCTCGAGCATCCGCTGGAGCTGATGTGGGAAGAACTCCGTCATCGACAGGACATGTGGCCGCTCGTCCTGTTCGATCGCGATCCCGCCTCGCCGTCTGTATCCCCGCATCTCCAGGGTCACGCGCTGCACGAGGGGGTCGACGTCGAGGATCCGCGCTCGGAGTTCGTACTCGGTGCCGTCAGAGGCCGTCTGCCGGCCCCCCGACTCAGGCCAGGGTAGGGGCAGCTCACCGCGCCTTTCGTTCGCCCAGTACGGCCAGGTCTAGTCGTCGTGCCAGGGCGGCTCCTTGTCGAGGACGAGGGTGCCGCCCGGCTCGAGGTGCCCGTGCATGCGGCGCAGGGCCTCTTCGCACTCGCCCATGCTCGCCCCGAGCCCGAATCCTCCGCAGATGTAGATCGTCCGGTACCTCCGAGGCATGTCGAGCTCGTGCATCGCCTGCACCCGGAGCGTCGGCGACAGGCCTTCGCGCTCGGCCCGCTCGCGGCAGAGGGCGATCATGTCGGCCGAGATGTCGCACCCGTCGACGTCCAACCCATCTCGGAGGTAGGGAATCAGCAGCCGGCCCGTGCCGCACGCCACGTCGAGCGCCGGCTGGCCGGCCTCGACGAACGTCCGGAAGTACTCGATCTCCGGGCCATCGGTATTGAACTCCGCCCACCACCTCGCGACCAGCCCGTAGTGCCAGGTCTGTGGCTGCTCGCCGTCATCCATCACATGTACCTCGTGATCAGACCGCGCCGCAGGAACGAGGTGAACATCGCTCGTGCGAGCGCGAACGCCGCGGCCAGGTACGCCGCGTCGAGCGCGATCGCCGTCCAGAGACTGCCCCATTCGGCCGGCACGCCGGCGAGATCGGCCCGCATCAGTTCGAACACGTGGGCGGGCGGCATCAACCACGCGACGGTCTGCGCCCATCCCGGCAGTGCCGCCACGGGATAGAAGACGGCCGCGAACGGCATCAGGACCGCGGCGAGCACCCACGTCAGCTCGTCGGCCGCGAACCCGAGCCGCAGCACGCACGCGATGACGACGAGCGAGAGCGCGATGCCGAACACGATCAGGATCGCGGCGTAGACGGCCAGCATCGCGCCGACCTGCAGCACGCCGAACGCGAACAGCGCCCACGCGAGCACGGACATGACGGCGAACGTGACGAAGGTCTTGACGAGCCCGAACGCCACGGCCCCGCCCAGGTACTCGCCGGGCGTGATCGGCGAGGCCATGACCGTGATCACGTTCCGCGAGTAGTTCTCCTCGAGCAGGCACAGCGCCACCGAGTTCTTCGTGCGGAACACGAGGTCCCAGAGCAGGATCGCGCCGAGGAAGAAGCTCACGGCTACTGGCAGCTCGGTCCCGGCCCGCCGCAGGAACGTCGTGATGAGTCCCCATAGCATGAGGTCGAGCAGCGGCCAGAACGAGAAGACGACGATCCTCGTCGGCGAGTTCAGGAAGCCGTACGAGTGACGGCGCACGACGGCGGCGACGCGCCGCGCGTTCATCGGCGCGCCTCTTCCGCGATCGACAGGAACGTGCCCTCGAGGTCCTCACGCCCGTACCGGGCCGCGATCTCGGCAGGTGTGCCGTCGGCGACGGCGCGCCCATGCGCCAGGAAGATCACCCGGCGGCAGAGCCGTTCGATCTCGGACATGTTGTGCGAGGTCATGAAGATCGTGAACCCGTCGCGCGCTTGTTCCTCCATGAGGACGCGTCTCGTGTCCTGCCCGACCTCGGGGTCGAGCGAAGCGGTCGGCTCGTCGAGCACGAGCAGCTGAGGCCGATTCAGCAACGCCTTCGCCAGGCCGACCAGGGTCCGCTGGCCGCTCGAGAGCTCCGTGTTCTTCCGATCGGCGAGGTGGGCGATCCGGAACAGCTCGAGCGTTTCCATCGCCCGGCCGCGCGGCGCGCCGTAGAGATCGGCGTACACCCACAGGTACTGCTTCACGCGCAGGTCGTAGGGCAGCGAGACGTAGCTCGCGGTGAAGTTGGTGCGTTCCAGCGCCTGAGTGCGGCCCTCGGGCAGCCGGTGGCCAAGGAGCGCAACGCTCCCCGCATCGGGGCTGATGATGCCGAGCAGCATCATCAGTGTGGTGGTCTTGCCGGCGCCGTTCGGGCCGAGCAGCGCGACCGTGTCCCCGCGCTCGACCAGCACGTCGAGGCCGTCGACGGCGCGCACGTCGCGGAACGTCTTGACCAGGCCACGGGCTTCGATGTCGTACAGAAGCGTCACCTCCTCCTTCACCTTTACCGTCGCCCCGAAGGGGGGCTAGAGGTCAAGGCCGGTCGCCGGGTAGGATGGTGTGGCAGGCTCTCCGCGACTCAGCGGAGACGCCACTCGGAGGGCCCCGCACGGTGGCGGGGAGCGACCTCCGTCAGCGACTCATAAGGAAACGCTTCACGGCGCTCATCGTAGACGAGTCCGTGCGCCGTGTGAACCCCCAGGTTGACATCGTTCGGTTCTCTTGTCGAAGGAGGAGTGGCCCTCCGCTAGTCCTTCCGGGCCCGGGCGATGATCGCCTCGACGACGTCACCCTTAGCGTCCGCGTAGTTCTGGACGTACTTCCATTCCCCCTGGGCCAGCTCGCGTTTCGTTCGCTCGTACAGCTCGCGGTCCGCCCGGTTGGTCCGCAGTCGGTCCCGGAAGAGCAGATAGCGCTCGATCTCGGGGTTCCCGTCCGACAACACATGGACCTGCGCCGTGCGCTCCCGGTCGGCGAACATTCGTTGTTCATGCCACTCCGGTTCCCGGACGCGGAGCTCGTAGCCCGCAGTGTCCATCGGCTGCACGTAGGAGTCTTCGTCCGCGGTTCGCCACGACGAGAAGGATGTCGATGGTCGGCTTGGCCGCCAGGCCCGGTACCGAGGTCGAACCGACGTGCTCGATCATCGATGTGCGATCGCCGAGGGCGCTGCCGATCCTGTCAGCATGCCGAGCGAAGAGGGCGGGCCAAGCGGCATCGTAGTCGGCGAGATGGATCGTGTCGTTGTGTGGGCGTTTCTCTCCGATGTGCGCGGCGAGGATCTGCTCCTCGGTCACCGGCTCGTGCCCGCGGGGTTCCGGTGGTCGTTCGTTCATACGATCATCCGATCACGAAAGCCTGCTCGGGGAATCCTTGGAGACCGGGGGAGAGCCGGAAGAGGCCTCCGGCGTTCGGTTGCGCTCGGAGGTCGGCCTCGCTCAGCCCCTCCCTCGCGGTCGTCACGTACAGGTCCGAGAGGTCGCCGCCTCCGAACGCACAGCTCGTGACCAAGCTCACCGGGAATCCGACGGTGAGCGCGACCCCACCCTCCGGGTCGAACCGACGGACGGCCGAACCATCCCAGAACGCCACCCACAGGAACGCCTCCTCGTCGACCGTCATGCCGTCCGGGAGGCCCCAGTCCTTCGGCAGCTCCACGAGCGTGCGCCGGTTCGCCACGTCGCCGCTCGCGAGATCGAAATCGAACACCTCGATCCGATGGGTGGGGCTGTCGATGTAATACATCGTCGTTCGGTCGGGGCTCCATCCGAGGCCGTTCGACACGGTGACGCCGGTGAGGATCGTGACCGGCCGGCGCTCCTCGCCCAGGCGGTACAGCGATCCGATCGGTCGCGATCCCTTCGCGTCCTTGGTGCCGGCCCAGAAGCGTCCGGCCGGGTCGCACTTCCCGTCGTTCATCATCGTGTCCGCCCTCTCGGGCTCGACCTCCGCGATCCGTTCGATGCGGCCGGATGATGTGTCGAGGATCGAGAAGCCTTCGCTCACGGCGAGCGCGATCCGTCCATCGGTCGTCGGGACGGCCGCCCCCACGGGCTGGCCGATCTCGAAACGCTCGTCCTCTCCCGACGCCGGGTCGAACCGATGGACGACCCCGGGCGTGATGTCGACCCAGATCAGCCTGCGGGCCTCGGGGTCCCAGCTCGGACCCTCGCCGAGCTCGGCTCCGGCATCGAGAACGAGTTCGACGTCCATCGGTCAGCGGCCGGGACCGGATCCGACGATCACCGGTAGGCCCTCGCCTGCAGCTCGTAGAGCTCGCGGTACGCACCCTGCTCGCGTTCGAGCTCGGCGTGGGTGCCGGACTGAACGATCCGTCCGTCCTCGAGGACGACGACCAGGTCCGCCATCCGCACGGTCGAGAAGCGGTGGGAGATGAGGATCGTGATCGCCCCGATCTCGCGGCCCGCGCGCTCGGACGCGCGCGCGTACCGCTCGAAGAGCGCGTGCTCGGTGTACGCGTCCAGGCTCGCCGAGGGTTCGTCGAGGACGAGCAGGAGCGGATCCACGCGCATCATCGTCCGGCCGAGCGCGACCTTCTGCCACTGGCCGGTCGAGAGCTCGACGCCCTCTCCGTACTCCCTCCCGAGGAGCGTCGCGAGCCCCGCTGGAAGGCTCTCGATGACGTCGCCCGCGCTCGCGCGAGCGACCGCTCGTTCGACCCATCGCTCGTTCGCGATCCCTGCCAGCTCGCCGAGGCCCACGGACTCCATGGCCGGGTACTCGAAGTGCACGAAGTCCTGGAAGCAGGCCGACATCCGGGCCCGCCACTCGTTCAGATCCAGATCGCGGAGGTCGACCCCCTCCACAGTGATTCGGCCGGCGGTCGGCTCGTAGAACCCGGCCAGGAGCTTGGCCATCGTCGTCTTCCCTGCACCGTTCACTCCGATGACCGCGAGCGCCGTCCCCTCTGGGATCGTCAGGTCGATCCCCTTCAAGACGTCGACGTCGGTGCCGGGGTAGCGGAACGTCACGCCCTCGAATCGGATCCCCTGCCTAAGCCGGTCGGGCGTCGGCGCGGTCGAGCGACGCCGCGCGACGTCCTCGTCAACGAACCTGCTGAGCCACACGTAGTGGTCGGCGGTCCGCAGGTTCCGGATGAATTCCCCCATGAGCTCGACGGCGCCGTCCAGCTGGAACTGGATCTGGCCGGCGAGGGAGATCACCAGGATGACGTCGCCGGTGGTGGCCTGGCCGTCGACGGCGAGCAGCGTCACGAACACGATCGCGCCCGCGTAACCGACCGCGTACGCGAGCCACCCGAGCACGGTCCCCTTGGTCGCGCTGACCTCAGCCCTGCGCTGGCGGACCAGAAGCGTGGTTCGAACCGCCCGGTGACGGTCGAACAACTCGCGGGCCAGGCCGAAGATCCGGACCTCCTTGCCCGGTTCTGCCGTCGTGCCGAGCCTGAACAGGTGGTCGCTCAAGCGTTTGTCCTCGACGATCTCCTCCCGTACGCGAAGCCGGAGCCGCTGGGCTCGCGCACCCGCGACAAGGCTCGGGATGCCGAGCAGCGGGAGGAGTACCAGCGCGAGGTGCACCGAGACGAGGATCACGACGGTCGTGGTCAGTTGCACCACGATGCCGATCGCCCACACGAGCGAGGTCATCGCGAAGGCGAGCCCCTTCACGTCCCGCTGCATGAGCTCCACGCGATCCGCGACGTCCGGGCGCTCGTGGAACTCGATCGTCGGCGCCCGTCCGCTGATGGACATCACATCCGACATCACGATCCGGATCGTGTACATGTGCAGGGCGAAGGCGACGTGGGTCGACGCGTAGCCGGCCAGCATGCTCACGACCCACGTGATCGCGACCGCGGCCGCGGCCGCGGCCGTCCGCGCGGAGGCGGTGTTCCCGGCGGTCGCGGCGTCCAGGAACGATCCGAGGGCCGCCGCAGAGAGCGGCCCTGCGATGCTGCTCAGGATGCTCAGACCGATCGCGAGTGCGGCGAGTACCGGCTGGGCCCGAAACCCGATGGAGATGACGAGACGGAGCCTCCGGAGGGCGGTCACGGCGCGTTCCGATCGCCGGTGTACCGACCGGCCTGCATGCGGAACATCTCCGCGTACGTCCCGCCGCGCGCGACGAGCTGATCGTGCGACCCGTCCTCAACGATCCGGCCGTCGTCGATCACGACGATCCGGCTCGCGGCCCGGACCGTGGAGAATCGGTGCGAGATCAGGATGGTCGTCAGGCCTTCGGTCAGCTCGACGAACCGGTCGAAGAACCGAGCCTCCTCGCGCACGTCCAGACTCGCGGTCGGCTCGTCGAGCACCAGGATCCGTGCACCGGCCTCGATAGCGAGGTGACAGCGGGCGAGCGCCACCCGCTGCCACTCGCCCCCGGACAGATCCGCTCCCCGGGTGTACTGACGCGACAGCACCGTATCCCACCCGTGCGGCAGGTCCTCGATCATCTCGAGGGCGCCGGCCTTCGTCGCCGCCCTGGCGAGAGCTTCCTCGTCGCGGAGGCTCGGGACCGAGCCGAACCCGACGTTCTCCCGAGCGGGCAGCTCGTAGCGCACGAAGTCCTGGAAGATGACGGCGATCCGCCGCTGCCACTCGTCGGGATCAATCTCACGGAGGTCGACGCCGTCGACGACGATCCGCCCCGCGGTCGGTTCGTACAGACCCGCAAGGAGCTTGACGAGCGTCGTCTTTCCCGCGCCGTTCGGACCGACGATCGCAAGCGAGCGCCCCGCGGGGACCTCGAGATCCACCTCTCGGAGGACGTCGTGATCGCCGCCGCGGTAGCGGAAGGCGATCCCTTCGAATCGGACTCCCTCCCGCGGGACGTCCGCCGCGGGAGATGTTCGCCCCATCTCCTCGGTCGCGCGGGCAGCGTGGGCCTCGATCTCTCGAACCTTGGGAAGGACGACCGTCCCGAGCTCGAGGTCGTAGTCCCATGGACCTCCACGGGACAGGTGCGCGACGTCGAACGACGCCTGCACCACGAGCGCGAGCGCTCCCAACTCGAGCGTTCCCTCGCCCGCCGCATCCGCCATGCTGACGAACGAGAAGGCGTACGCAAGGCCGAGCGCCCCGTACGCCACGCCGACGTTCCGGAACAGTCGGCGGTGGATCCGCATGGGTTCGCGCATGCACTCGTCCCAGACCTTCCAGAAGCGCTCGATGAGCCAGGCGTTCAAGCCGAAGATCCGCGCCTCCTTGGCGTTCGGAGGTTCGACCCCGAGCCACTGGTCGTAGGCGGCGCGGCGCTGCAACCGCATCTGAGCGGGCGCCCTCCAGATCCACAGGTACTCGAGCAAGCCGCGGCGGAGGATCCGGCGGCACAGCAGGCACGCGGCGAGCAGGCCGGCGGCCGCCCACCACGAGAAGAAGATCCCCACGAGCAGAGCCCCGCCGACCCCGTGCACGTAGATCCCCAGGAGTCGGATCGTCATGACCGCAGCACCGCCGGGGGAGGACTCCAGCTCGAGGGCACCGTCTCGGATCAGGTGCAGGTGATCGTGCAGGTCGGGATCCTCAAGGTGCGAGATCCCCGGGGGACGGGACAGGTCCTCGATCGTCTTGGCGCGCAACGACTCGTCGATCTGGCGGCGGGCGATCCCCTCGAGCGCCTGCCGCGCCGGCTCGATCACTTGGAGCGCGGCGAACACCACCGTGGTGCCGGCCAGGGTCCAGATGAGCGCCGTGCCCGCATCGGAGCCGAACCCATCGCCGACGACGTCGGGGATCAGTCCGATCAACGCGCCGACGGACACGGTGAACAGCAGGGGAAGGACGCCCCAGGCGAACGCGGTCAGCACGAGCAGGACGACGATCCACCGCTCGGCGATCGGCAGCAGGCGGAGGACCTCGAGCCGGAGGCGGATGACGGTGACGCCCCAGCGGCGGAAGAGTGGTTCGCTGCGGTCGATGATCGCCCCCCTCGAAGCCGACCCGCTCAGACGAAGCGAGCGCTGAGGCCGCCGTCGACCAGGATCGACGCGCCCGTGACGAAGCTTGCCTCATCGGAGGCGAGGAACGCCACGACGTTGGCGATCTCCCTCGGCTCGGCGATCCGGCCGAGCGGGTGGATCGCGAGCATCTCGGCCTCCGCGGCCTCGGGATCCTCGGCCGCCGCGATCCCACGCATCAGCATGCGCGTCCTCGTGTAGCCCGGGCACACGGCGTTCGCACGGATCCGATACCTCGCCTCGTCGAGCGCGAGGCTCCGGGTCATCCCCACGACCGCCGACTTGGCGCCCGCGTACGGGAACTTGCCCCTCGACGTCACGAACGCGTGGATCGAGGCGATCGTGACGATCGAGCCCCGCTGCCGCTCGCGCATGCCCGGCAGCGCGTACTTGACCGAGAGCCATACGGACTTCATGTCGACCGCGAGGAACGCGTCCCACTCCTCCTCGGTCATCGTCGCGGCGTCGAAGGGGCGGTCGACCCCCGCGTTCGCCACGACGATATCGATCGCTCCGAAGCGTTCGAGCGCCGAACGCACGCTCTCGCCAACCTGCTCCTCCGAGGTGACGTCGCAAGGCAGGAATTCCACGGGCGCCGGACCATCCGCGAGCGCCGTCGCCACATCGCGTCCGGCCTCGATCTCGATGTCGCAGAACGCGACGGCCGCCCCCGCCTCCTGAAGCCGCTCGACGCATGCGCGCCCGATCCCGTTGGCACCCCCGGTCACGAACGCCGTCCGCCCCTCGAGCGACGCCATCCTTACCAGTCCAGGAGCGAGCCGTCGGGCGCGTACATCAGGTGCGGACGGGGCGATCCGCCGGGATGCGCCGCGGCGACCTCCTCGACGAGCTCGACCCCGATCCCCGGCCGCGTCGGCGGTTCGACGGAGCCGTCGTGGATCTCGAGCGGCGCGTCGACGAGCTCGTGGCGCCAGGGGACGTCATCTCGGACGAGCTCGAGGATGAGGACGATCGACAGGGCAAGCGCGAGGTGGACGCTCACCATCGAGCCGATCGGGCCGTTCGGGTTGTGGGGCGCCACGGCGACGAGTTCGCCCTCCGCCGTCGCCGCGATCCGCCGGAACTCCGAGACGCCGCCGCAGTAGCAGACGTTCGGCTGCAGGATCGCACACGCCCTCCGGCGCAGATG
>Ga0075420_100000321_pt1 | contig 36322 bp, 30 predicted proteins | sample SoiMetdeltSBSDD4_FD_75296 | JGI IMG/M metagenome (GOLD analysis project Ga0075420, IMG submission 75296) | Bulk soil microbial communities from a Populus tree surrounding site in Tennessee, USA - Soil MetaG P. deltoides SBSDD4 | ecosystem: Environmental > Terrestrial > Soil > Tree plantation...
GCCGTTGTCGCCCCGCGCGAGGTCGTCCTTGAAGCGCGGGTCGGTGAGCCAGTGGTCCTCGCCCATCAGCCTCGCCCATCGCGCGAACATCGGCCCGCCGATCGCGTAGGCGATGATCCAGCCGTCCTTCGTGCGGAACAGGTCGGACGGCGCGGAGGTCTGCCCGCGGTTGACGGTCGCAATGCGGTTGGGCTGCACGACCTGCTGCTCGACCAGCGTCGGGTTGTTGAAGGCGACGGCGGTCCGCAGCAGGGCCGCCTCGACCTTCTGGCCCTTCCCGGTCTTGTCGCGGGCCATGAGCGCGGCGAGCGTCCCGAACGCCGAGACCGACGCCGTGCCGAAGTCGACCCAGGCGACGGCGGCGCGCAGCGGCTGCTCCGGCGTGCCGGTCAGGTAGGCGCCGCCCGCCATCACCTGGCCGATGCCGTCGAAGCCGTGCTTGTGACTCCACGGGCCGCCGGCGCCGAACGCGGTGACGGTGGTGAGGATGATGTCCGGCTTGACCGCGCGCAGGCTGTCGAGGTCGAGGGCCAGCGAGCGCAGCACCTCGGGCGGCAGGTTGGCGACGACCACGTCCGCGGTGGCCACGAGCTTGCGGACGATCTCGCGGCCCTCGGGACTCGCCGGGTCGAGCGTCATCGCGCGCTTGTTGCGGTTCATCACCAGGTACATCGCGCCGACGCCGTCGTCGCCGACCGGCGCCACCCAGCGGTCCTCGCCCCCACCGATCCGCTCCATGCGAATGACGTCCGCGCCGAGGTCGGCCAGCAGCGCTGCGCAGTACGGCCCCGCGATGTAGCGACCGAAGTCGAGGACCCGCACCCCCGCGAGAACGCCGCCCAACGCTCCGTCCCGCTCGCTCATGTCGAGGCTCCTGTGGCTCTGACGCTGGCCTGGAGACTGCACTGCCCGCCGCGTGGCGTCAAGGCACCCCAGGTGTCGGCGAAGGGTTGCGCAGACGTCGCCGCCGGTCGATCCTACCCGAGCATCCACCCCGACCAGATCGGAGACGACACATGGCGAGTACCAGCGAGACCGGGCTTCAGCTGCGCTCGACGGTGAAGAAAGAAGGGCTCGTCGAGATCTCCCTCGCGAGCGTCCCCGTGCCCGAGCCGAAGCCGGAGGAAGTCATCGTCCGCATCGACGCCTCCCCCATCAACCCCTCCGACCAGGGGCTGCTGTTCGGCGGCGCCGACCTGAGCACGGCCAAAACCTCCGGGACGCCGGCCAGTCCGGTCGTCACGGCCACCATCCCGCCGGCGGCCCTGAAGGGGCTGGTCGCCCGGTTCGATCAGCCGATGCCCGTCGGCAACGAAGCGGCCGGCGTGGTCGTCCGCGCCGGGGCCTCACCGGCCGCGCAGGCGCTGATCGGCAAGACGGTCGCGATCGTCGGTGGCGGCATGTACACGCAGTTCCGGTGCATCAAGGCGGTGGCCTGCCTGGTGCTGCCGGAGGGGACGACACCGGCGGAGGGCGCCGGCTGGTTCGTCAACCCGCTGACCGCGCTCGGCATGGTCGGCACGATGCGCGCCGAGGGGCACAAGGCGCTGGTCCACACCGCCGCCGCGTCCAACCTCGGGCAGATGCTCGTCAAGATCTGCCTCAAGGACAACGTGCCGCTGGTGAACATCGTTCGAAAGGCCGAGCACGTCGCCCTGCTGAAGGGCCTCGGCGCCACCCACGTGTGCAACTCGAGCGCGCCGTCGTTCATGGACGACCTCACCGATGCGCTCGCCGCCACCGGCGCCACCGTGGCCTTCGACGCCGTCGGCGGGGGCAAGCTGGCGGGACAGATCCTCACCGCCATGGAAGCGGCCATCAACCGCACGGCGAAGGAGTACAGCCGCTACGGCTCCACGACGCACAAGCAGGTCTACATCTACGGCGGCCTCGACCGCGGGCCGACCGAGTTCACTCGCACCTTCGGCGCGGCGTGGGGCATCGGCGGTTGGCTGCTGACGCCCTTTCTGCAGAAGATCGGGTTCGAGGCCACGCAGAAGCTCCGCGAGCGGGTCGCCGCCGAGATCAAGACCACCTTCGCGAGCACGTACACGAAACGGGTCTCGCTGGCGGAGGCGCTCTCACTCGACGAGATCGCGGTCTACGCCAAGCAGGCCACGGGCGCGAAGTACCTCATCGAGCCGAACCGCGGCCTGCGTTGAGGAACTGGCGGGCCGTCGGCCCGGCCACGCGTGATCGGTGGCTGGGCGCCCTCGTCCTCGTCCTCGCCTCGTGCGCGTCGGTGCCTCACGCCGACGCGCAGCCGGCGCGGAAGGCCCCGGTCGTGGGATACGTCGGCTTACCGCACGAGCAGTCCGAGCCGCGGTGGCAGGACGGCTTCGTCGGAGGGCTCCGCGACCTCGGCTATCGGCCAGGCGAGACGATCGTCGTCGAGGCCCGCACCTACAGGACGAGCGACGAGCTGCGCACGGTCCTGCAGGAGTTCGTCCAGCAGAAGGTCGACATCATCTTCGTCGGGCAGCCGTTCGTGGCGCTCGCGGCCAGGCAGGCGACCCGGGACATCCCGATCGTGTGCGGGTCCTGCGGCGACCCGACCGAGAACGGCCTCGCGGCAAGCCTCGCGCGCCCTGGAGGCAACGTCACCGGGCTCGCCAGCCTGTCGGCCGAGCTCATCGGCAAGCGCCTCGAGCTCGTCAAGGAGATGCTCCCCGGCATCTCCCGTGTGACGGTGCTCCTGTTCCCGGCCAACCCGGGAACACGCGCCACCGTGAAGGTGCTCGACGGAGCCGGTCGAACACTCGGTCTCGAGATCCAACGAGTCGAGATCCGCGGCGCCGCCGACTTCGAGGGGGCCTTTCGTTCCGCGGCCCGAGGCGGCGCCGGCGCCGTCGTCTTGCAGGACGATCCACTCCTTCGCTCCGTCGGCAACCAGATCGCCGACCTCGCCCTGAGGCACCGTCTGCCGGTATCGAGCGGGGTGTTCGAGGTCGTCGACGCCGGGGGCCTCGTGGCGTACGGGCCCGATCGCGTCGACCTGTACCGGCGCGCCGCGGGGTTCGTCGACCGGATCCTCAAGGGCGCCAAGCCCGGCGATCTGCCCTTCGAGCAAGCCAGGAAGCTCGGGCTCGTCGTGAACCTCAAGACCGCCCGAGCGATCGGGGTCACCGTCCCCCAGTCGTTCCTCCTGCGCGCGGACCGGATCATCGAGTGACCGAGTGGGGGCGACGCCATGAGGCGCGGACTCGTCCTTGACGCAGGCGTCCTTCAGGGGCTCGCGAAAGAGCAGAGACCGAATACTCCACTCACCGATCGCCTCCGGCTGGAAGCGATCAGGTTGGTGACGATTCGGGAGGTCGTTGCCGAATGTATCGACGTGCCCGTGTCGGTGTTGCATCGATTGAGCGTGCTCGTGGAACCGACGCGTGTTCCGCCGGGACCGACGACGCTTCTCGATGCGTTTTCGTCCGGGCCGAGAACGGTACCGTGGATGGTGGGCGCTCTCGCCCGCGCTGATCGTGCCGTCGTCGGCCACGCGATCGCCGGCCATTACGACATCGTCACAACCGATGGCGCGATGAAGGATCGATCATTCCGCGAGTTCCTGCGACGACTGGGACGACTCCCCGACCAGCGACTGCCTGCTTGGTACATCCCGGAGATCATCGTCGTCCGGCGAGGGATATGGCATTGACCCAGCCGTCCGATCCAGTCGCCGCCGTGACGCACCCGGATCCCTACCCCTACTATGCCGGGCTGGTCGTCGAGCGGCCGTTCGACCGCGACGCCGGCCTCGGGCTGTGGGTCGCCGCCGGTGCCGCGGCCGTGACGGCGGTGCTGACCAGCGAGCTCGCGCGCGTGCGGCCGACGGCGGAGCCGGTCCCCCGGGCGCTCGTGGGCTCGCCGGCGGGCGAGATCTTCCGTCAGCTCGTCCGCATGAACGACGGCGCCGCCCACCTCCGGCTGAAGCCGGGGGTGTCGGCGAAGGTGGCCATGCTCGACCCCGGGCGCATCGCCGAGCAAGCCGGCGCGTGGGCGAGGCATCTCGCGGACGACCGGCTCGCGGACTTCGCCTTCCGGCTCCCCACCTACACGATCGCGGCGCTCGTGGGCGTCCCGGCCGATGCCCTGGCGCCGACCGCCGTCTGGGTCGGCGACTTCGTGGGGTGCCTGGCGCCGACGGCGACCCCGGAGCAGATCGAGCGGGGCAAGGCGGCCGCCGGGGAGCTGACGCGACTCTTCTGCACGCTCCTGCGCCGCGACGAGCTCGACGCGACGGTGGCCAACACGATCGGCTATCTCTCCCAGGCGTACGAGGCGACGGCCGGGCTCATCGGCAACACGCTCGTCGCGCTCGGCCGCCATCCCGAGCTTCGCGCGCGGCTCGCCGCCGAGACGCCCCTGCTCCGCGCGGTGGTGCGGGAGGTCGTGCGTCACGATCCGCCGGTGCAGAACACCCGGCGCTTCATCGCCGGCGACGGCGTCGTGGCCGGTCAGGCCCTGCGCGAGGGCGAGACCGTGCTCGTCGTCCTCGCCGCCGCCAACCGCGACGCGGCCGTCAATTCGAATCCCGACCGTTTCGACCCGCAGCGTCGCGAGCGGCAGGCCTACACGTTTGGCGTCGGCGCCCACGCGTGCCCGGGGGAGATGCTCGCCACGATGATCGCCGAGGCCGGCATCGTCGCCCTGCTCGCGGCCGGCGTCGAGCCGGAGCGACTCGTCGAGCGCGTGACCTATCGCCCATCGGCCAACACCCGGGTCCCGCTCTTCGGCCCTGTGGGAGAGGCGTCGTGATCGAGGTCCGTCCGTGCGCCTCGGCGAAGGAGCAGCGCGACGCGCTGAGCCCGATCTGGCACTACTTCGGGCGGGCCGCGCCACGCGACGACCAGGTCGAGAGCCTCACGCGCCTGATGCCGGCCGCGCGGATGCTCGGCGCCTGGGACGACGGTACCGTCGTCGGGGGAGCGGGCGCCTTTTCCTTCCAGCTCACCGTACCGGGCGGGCGCGTCCGAGCGGCCGGCGTGAGCGTCGTGGGCGTGCAGCCGACGCATCGCCGTCGCGGCGTGCTGAGCGCGATGATGCGTGCCCAGCTCGACGCCTGCCGCGCGCAGGGCGAGTCGATCGCGTACCTGTGGGCCTCCGAGGACCGGATCTACGGCCGCTACGGCTACGGCCTGGCCTCGCTGGCCGGCGAGATCGACGTGGCGCGGGAGCACGCGGCGTTCATGGCGCCGGCCGAGGCGTTCGGCACCCGTCGGCTGGTATCGCTCCCGGAGGCCGAGCCGCTCGTGGCGCCGATCTGGGAGCGCGTGGCGACCGTGACCCCCGGCATGTTCGACCGGACGACCGCGTGGTGGCAGACGCGCGCGCTCGTCGACCCCGACTGGCGGCGTGCCGGCGGCGGCGAGCTGCGCTGCGTCGTGCTCGAGGCCGACGGCGGCCCGGTCGCGTACGCGCTCTACCGGGTCAACGCCGCGTGGGAGCGCGGGATCTCCACCGGCGCCGTGAGCGTCGTCGAGGCGCTGGGCGACTCGCCGCGGGCGACCCGCGCGATCTGGCGGTACCTGCTCGACGTGGACCTGGTCGCGCGGGTGCGGGCCGGGCTGCTGCCCACCGACCATCCGCTGTTCCTGCTGACGGCCGAGCCGCGCCACCTCCGCTTCGCGCTCCGCGACGGCCTGTGGGTACGGCTGGTGGACGTCGGCGCGGCGCTCGCGGCGCGCACGTACGTCCAGGCGGGCCGCGTCGTCGTGGACGTCGCCGACGCCTTCTGTCCCTGGAACGCCGGCCGCTGGTGCATCGGCGATCGCGTCGAGCGGACCACCGCCGACGCCGACCTCCGCTGCGACGTGACGGCGCTCGGCTCCGTCTACCTGGGCGGCTTCAGCTGGGCTCAGCTCGCGGCGGCGCTGCGCGTGGAGGAGGTGCGCCCCGGCGCGGTCGCGCGCGCCGATGCCCTCTTCCACACCGCCCGCGCGCCCTGGTGCCCCGAGATCTTCTGACCGTCAGCCGGCGCGCGGCGCGAGCGCGTCGTTCTGGCCGCCGCCCCAGTCCTCGAGCCATTGCTCGGGCTTCTCCCGGCGGAACCGCGCGGCGAGCTCGACGCACCCCCGCGCCGCCGCGCTGACCGCCGGGTCGAGGACGATCACCTCGATGCCCCGACTCCGCATGAACCGGACGGTCTCGTCGCTCGACGCGTTGGTGACGTCGCCGATGACCACGCGCGGGATGCCGAACTGGACGATGGCGCCGGTGCACATGAAGCACGGCTGCAGCGTGGTGTACATGGTCGTGCGGTGACGGGTGGTCATGCGCCCGGCCTGGCGCAGCGCCGCCATCTCGCCGTGGACGATCGGGTTGTCCTCCTGCACGAGGGCGTTGTGCCCCTCGCCGAGGACGCGGCCGCTGTCGTTGTCCACCAGCACGCCCCCGATCGGGCAGCCGCCCTCGCCGTAGCCCTTCCGGGCGAGCTCCAGCGCCCGGGCGAGATAGTGCTCGTGCGATTCGTAGGCCAACGCTACACGGAGGCGCGCAGGCGCCGGCGGCCGAGGATCTCGCGCGCCGCGTTCAGGCCCGGCGTCCCCATCACGCCTCCGCCCGGATGGGCGGCGGCGCCGCACAGGTAGAGGCCGCGAACGGGCGTGCGATAGCGGGCGTAGCCGGGGACCGGGCGGAACGAGAAGAGCTGACTGGGGATCATGGCGCCCTGGAAGATGTTGCCGCCGGTCAGGTTGAACACGCGCTCGAGGTCGAGCGGGGTGAGCACCTGGCGCGCCAGCACCGAGCGCTTGAAGCCGGGCGCGTACTCCTCGAGCAGGTCGAAGCAGCGATCGGCGAACGCCTCCCGGTGGTCGTCCCACGTGCCCTCGCGCAGCGCGTAGGGCGCGTACTGCACGAACATCGACATCAGGTGACGGCCCGGCGGCGCGACCGTGGGGTCGACGACCGAGGGGATCGTGCACTCCAGGACGGGGTGGGCCGAGGGACGCCCGTACTTGGCGTCGTCGAAGGCCCGCTCGATGTAGTCCTGGTCCGGGCAGATGTGGATGGTGCCGCGATGCTGGGGCCCGGGGCCCGGGCCCGGCACGGCCACGAAGTTGGGCACCTCGGCGAGCGCTACGTTGATCTTGAGCGAGGCGCTCTCGTAGCCGATCCGCTCGACCGCGGCCACGAAGTCCTCGGGCAGCGCGCGCGGCTCGAGCAGGCGCAGGAACGTCACGCGGGCATCCGCGTTGCTCGCGACGATCGGCGCGTGAAACTCCTCGCCGCTCGCCAGCGCCACGCCGACCGCCGCCCCGTCGCGCACCAGGATGCGCGCCACCTCCGCCTCGCAGCGGATCGTCGCGCCGCGGTCCCGCGCGGCGGCGGCGAGGGCCTGCGTGAGCGTCCCCATCCCGCCGCGCACGTAGCCCCAGACGCCGCGCTTGCCGTCGGTCTCCCCCATGACGTGGTGGAAGAGCACGTACGCGGTGCCCGGCATGGACGGGCTCGCCATGGCGCCGATAATCGCGTCGGTCGCGAGCGTTGCCTTGAGCTCCTCCGACTCGAACCAGCGGTCGAGGATGGTGCGCGCTGCACCGGTAAGGATCTCGACGGCCTCGCCGGCGGCGGTGCCGAGCCGGCGGAAGGACCGGCCGAGCGTGAAGAGCGTGCGGAGGTCCCGCAGCCGCGGCCGCAGCAGGTCCGGCGGCGTCATCGTGAGCGTCGGCTCGATGACGTCCGCCACGCGCTCGAGCATCGCCTCGTAGCGCGGGTAGCGCTCGGCGTCTCGGACGCTGAACTTGGCGATCTCCTTGCGCGTGAGGTCCGCGTCGGGACCCATGAGCAGCGAGCGCCCATCGGGGAACGGCGTGAACGACGATGGGTCGCGGGCGAGGACCTGGTAGCCGTAGCCGGCCAGCCCGAGGTCGCGGACGATCGCCTTGTGGAAGAGGCTGTTGACGTAGGCCGCGGTGGAGACCTTGAAGCCGGGGAAGGTCTCCTCGGTGACGCAGGCGCCGCCGACCACGTGGCGGCGCTCGAGCACGAGCACGCGCAGGCCCGCGCGGGCGAGATACGCCGCGGTGACCAACCCGTTGTGGCCGGCACCGACGATGATGGCGTCGTAGCGGGAGGCGGAGGTCGGCATGCCGCCATTATCGGACTTCGAGCAACCGGATGCTGCATCCGGCGTGCGGGCGACGCCGGACGCAGCCCCGACACTAGCGCATCCGGCGCAAGTTCAGCGGCTCGGCACCGATCAGCCCCGTCATCGTGTCCCCCTTCACGCGGAGCTCAGGGCTCTCCGAGCCGAACTCGGGCCGCAGGGTGAGCGTGTCGCCGCTGACCCTGCCGGTCACCGCTCCGCTGATGTCGGGGCGGCCGCCGACCTCGAGGTTACCCTTCAGAGCCTCACCTTCCTGCTGCAGGGTCAGGTTCACGGTCGTCGTGCGGGCTCCGACACCGACCCACCCCTGCCAGTTCCCGGACAGGCTGGCGCTCGTCGGCGAGGCCGCGGCGGGGCCGCTCGGCGGGGCGCTCGTCCGGGTCGGACCGCTCATCGAGCCACATCCGAGCGTCAGGGCCACGGCCGTCGTCGACACGATCGCCATGGCGGCGTGTTTCCACGTCATGACGGATCCTCCTGACCGTCCAGGCTACCGGCGCGAAGGTCGAGCCGGGATTGGATCTTGGTCGCAGCGAGCGCACAATGACCGGCATGTCGCGCTCGCGTGTCCTGCTCGTGGGCTTGGGGCTGGTGGTGGCGGCGGCGGCGCTCGCCGTCGGGTGCCACTACCGCGGGTACCTCGCGGGCGTGGTGCCGACCGCGGCGCCCGAGGTCGGCGACATCACGCTGCCGCCGGGGTTCCGCATCACCGTGTACGCGGCGGACGTGCCCAACGCGCGGCAGATGACGCTCGGGCCCGACGGCGTGGTCTTCGTCGGCTCCCGCGCCGAGGGCGCGGTGTACGCCGTGGTGGATCGCGACCGCGACCACCGGGCCGACGCGGTCCACGTGCTGGCCACGAAGCTGAACCAGCCGAGCGGCGTCGCGTACCGCGACGGCGACCTCTACGTGGCCGCGGTGAACCGCATCCTGCGCTTCCGCGACGTCGCGCGTGACCTCACGCGCCCGCCCGCGCCCGAGGTGGTCAGCGAGGCGCTCCCGAGCGATGCGCACCACGGCTGGAAGTTCATCGCCTTCGGGCCGGACGGACGCCTCTACGTGCCCGTGGGCGCGCCGTGCAACGTGTGCGCGACGTCGGGGCTCTACGCCACGATCACGCGCCTGAGACTCGACGGCGGCGCGCCGGAGATCGTCGCCCGGGGCGTGCGCAACAGCGTGGGCTTCGACTTCCAGCCCGGCACGGGCGAGCTGTGGTTCACCGACAACGGGCGCGACTGGCTCGGCGACGACCAGCCGCCCGACGAGCTGAACCGGCTCGGACAGACCGGCCAGCACTTCGGCTTTCCGTTCTGCCACGGCGACACTCTTCGCGACCCCGAGCAGAACGCCGGCCGCGCCTGCGCGGAGTTCCGCCCGCCCGTGCGCGCGCTCGGGCCGCACGTTGCCGCGCTCGGCATGCGCTTCTACCGCGGGACCATGTTCCCCGCCCCGTACCGCGGCGGCGTCTTCATCGCCGAGCACGGCTCCTGGAACCGCAGCACGCCCGTCGGCTACCGCGTGACGTTCGTGCAGATCGAGGGCGACCGCGCGACGTCCTACGTGCCCTTCGCCACGGGCTGGCTGAAGGGCAGCGTCGCCTCGGGCCGGCCGGCCGACGTGCTCGTCATGCCCGACGGCGCCCTGCTCGTCTCCGACGACAAGGCCGGGCGGATCTACCGCATCGCCTACGACGGCGCGCGCTGAGGCTGGGCGGCGGCGAGCCCCATCCCGACGCTCACCGCGAGCACGCCGGCGAGCTGCACGGGTGCCGGGATCTCGCCGAGCACCGGGACGGCGAGCAGCATGCCCAGCACCGGCACCAGCGGCATGAACAGCGACGCGAGCGCTGCCCCGAGCACGCGGATCGACCACGCATAGAGCGCGAGCGCCACGATCGCCACGCCGACGCCCTGGTAGACCGCCTGGAAGATCACCTCGCCGCGCGGCGCCGCCAGCAGCCTCGGGCCGGCCACGAGCGCGTAGCCCGGCAGATAGGCGAGCGCCAGCACCCACACCATGGCGGTCGCGCGCAGCGGATCGACCTGCCAGCGTCGGGCCAGCACGGTGAAGAGCCCCCACAGCACACCGGCGACGCCGAGGAGCAGGTCGCCCACCCACGTCTGCTCGCCCGCCGCACCGGTGATGCCGGGCCAGCCGACCAGCACGAGGCCGACGACGACGAGCGCGAGGCCGGCCAGCCGCGCCGGCCACGGTCGCTCGCCGAACCACAGCCAGACCAGGGCCGTGCTGACCACGGGCGTCGCGCCCGGTATGATGACGGCGCCGTGCCCCGCCGGCGCGAACGACAGGCCGGCGAACATGATCAGCGTGTAGGGCCCGCCGGCCGTCAGGGTGAGCACCAGCGAGCGGCCCCATCCCACGCCCGCGGCGCCGCCGAGGCCGTGACGCAGCACGATGGGGAGCAGCAGGAGCCCGGCGGCGGCGAAGCGGAGGGCCGCCAGGTCCCAGAGCGAGATCGTCCGCTGGATGCTCCAGCGCGAGAGCACGAACTGGCCGGCGTAGAGCAGCATGGCGGCGAGGCCGGCGACGACGGCGAGGGCCACGCGAGCGCGCGGGGTCACCGCGCGAGCGTACCATCGCGGCGCGCCGGCGCCCGGAGACGGCATACTGGAAGACGGGAGGAGCGATCGATGGCGATGCGGAAGGGGTTCCGGCAGATGGTCGACGAGGCGAAGTCGCGGATCACCACGCTCAGCCTCGACGAGGCACGCGCCAAGCACGGTCGGCCCGGCGTGCTGTTCGTCGACCTGCGCGACGTTCGCGAGCTGGAGCGCGAGGGCGTGATCCCCGGGGCGTTCCACTGTCCCCGCGGCATGCTGGAGTTCTGGATCGACCCCGACAGCCCGTACTACAAGGACGTGTTCGCGCCGGGCAAGGAGTTCGTCTTCTTCTGCAACGCGTCGTGGCGCTCGGCGCTGGCCGCCGACACCGCCCAGCAGATGGGGCTGGAGCGCGTCAGCGAGATGGACGGTGGCTTCACGGCGTGGAAGAAGGCGGGCCTGCCGGTCGAGGAGAAGGCGCGCAAGAACGCCTGAGGAGACTCGCTACCAGTACCGCCAGGCGTAGACGATCGTCAGCACGGTGCCGACCGTGATGACGAGCCAGCGGGCCACCTCGGCGGGGACGACGCGGGCCAGTCGTCCGCCGAGGAAGCCGCCGATCAGCCCGCCGGCCATGGTAACGAGCGTGGGCGGCCAGGCGACCACGCCCTGGTGGATGAACACGACGACGGCGACGAGCCCCGTGAGGCCCGAGAGCAGGTTCTTGACGACGTTGTTGGCGCGATACTCGTCGGCGCGACTCACGGACAGGATCGCCAAGAGCATCACGCTCATCCCCGCCCCGAAGTAGCCGCCGTAGACGGCCACCGGCGCGAACAGCACCGTCCGGAGGCCGTCGGCCCGCCCCCGCCCCGCGGCGGGATCGCCCGCCCGGCGCGCGATCCACGTCCGGACGCGGCCGGAGAGGGCGAACAGCATCGTCGCGAGCCCGATGAGCACCGGCACCACCGCGGTGAATGCCTTCTCGGGGGTCACCAGGAGGAGCACGGCGCCGGCCACGCCGCCTGCGACGGCGACGACGATGAGGCCCACGAGGGAGCGGTCGCCCGGCGGCCGGCCCCGCAGGTCGGCCAGGCCGGCGATGACGTTGGCCGGCGTCAGCGCCACCGAGTTCGAGGCATTGGCGACGATCGCCGGCAGCCCGGTCGCCAGCAGCGCCGGGAAGGTGATCAGCGAGGCGCCGCCGACGATCGCCGTGACGACACCGCCGGTGAGCCCGGCCCCGAACAGCAGCGCGGCCGACGAACCGTCCATCCCCTATCGACTATAGAGCCCCCAGCACGTCCGCGCTCGATGAGATCGACCGGGTCCGGTCGGAGGGCTAGGGCCGCATGTCCCGTCGCCGCGTCCCCTTCGGCACGTTCGACCGGCTCGACCGAGCGTTACACCGGGGCTCGAGAGGAGCACCCACGCTCGTGCACCAACGCCTCACGCACATCAAGGACGAGGTTCGCCGGCTGGCGGGCGTTGCGGCGTTCTTCGTCGCCGCGACGTGCCTGGTCGTCTTCACCGACAAGCTCGTCGCGTGGAACGCGAACGTCGAGACGGCCACCTTCGCGACCGCCCTCGTGGCCGGGCTCGTCATCGCCAAGGTCCTGATGCTCGTCGATCTCCTCCCCGTCATGAGCGCTGGCGCCGACTGGCCGCTCGCGTACCGGGTCGCGCAGAAGGCGCCGATCTACATCGTCGCGGTCCTCGCCTTCCGCTACGTCGAGCGGTTCGTCCATCACCTGGTCTCGGGAGCGAGCCTGAGCGCGGCGAGCGCCCTCGCCCTCCGCCCGTTCGAGCAACCGGCGTTCTGGGCGACCGTGATCTGGCTCGTGGTGCTGCTCCTCGTCTTCCTGACGACGCAGGAGCTCGGCCGCATCCTGGGCAAGGACCGGATGCGGCTCATCTTCTTCGGTCGGTAGAAATCGAGGCGGATCGGGGCCACGGCTATCCCCCGGGGCTATGCTGGGGCCATGCCCCTCCTCAGCCTCACCGTCGCGCACGGCCGGACCCTGGACGACGCCCGCAACCGCCTGGAGAAGGCCGTCCAGGAGATCTCCGACCGCTTCGGCGCGATGATCCGGCGCGTCGACTGGGATGCCGACCGCCGCCGGGTGAAGCTGCAGGGGGTTGGGGTCCAGGTCGAGATGTGGGTCGACGCCCAGGACGTCCACGTGATCGGCGACATCCCGGTCCTGGCCGGCCTGCTCGGTGGTCCCGTGGCCTCGGGGTTGAAACAGATCGTCACGAGCACTTTTCAGAAGAAGCTGCCATGATGCACCCGGGCGGGACGGTCCTCTCCACGCGGCTCCACAGAAGAAAAGGAGACGAGTCATGGAGACCTACGTCATGCTCACCAAGCTCACCGACGAAGGCCGGAAGACGCTGAAGCAGAACCCCAACCGAACCAGGGAGGTCAACAAGGAGGTCGAGGGCATGGGCGGCAAGATCGTCGCCCAGTACGCGGTGCTCGGCCCGTACGACTACGTCAACGTCGTCGAGGCGCCCGACAACAAGACGATCGCCAAGATCTCCATGGAGCTGGGATCGCGCGGCACGATGGAGATCGTGACCCTGGCCGCCGTCAACTTCTGAGACCTGACGAGGCCTCCGGCGCCACCGCCGGAGGCCTCGCACCGGCCACTCGCGCCGAGCTGGCCACGCAGTGCCCCGCAACCGATGGACTCGGTATGAACGAGCGTGCTGGCCGCATTCTGGTCGTCGACGATGAGCGCGAGATCCGGGACTTGCTGCGCGACTTCCTCGAGCGCAAGGCCTACGACGTGCTCGTGGTGTCGACGGGCGAGGAAGCCCTCGACGCGGTGCCCGCGTTCCGGCCCGACGTCGTCCTGGTGGACATGGTCCTGCCCGGACTCTCGGGCGCGGACGTGCTCATCGCGCTGCGCCGGGCCGGCAGCGCCGTACCGGTGATCCTGATCACGGGCACCGAGATCGCCGCCGGCGAGGCCTACTTCGGCGTGCTCCGAAAGCCGTTCCGCTTGCGGACGATGGCCGAGCTCGTCGCGGCCGCCGTGAGCGGGGTCCGCCCGCAGGGCACAGCCGAGACGGTCTAGGGTTCCCCGCGGCATTTCAGCCACGCCCGCAGCACTTCCGCCACGCTCCAGGCCTGGGCCACGCAGCCGCCCGGCGTGAAGGGCGGCTCGGCGTCGAAGATCTCGCTGATCGATCCGATGCCCGCCTCGCTCAGATGAGCGCCGAACCCTTCGAGCCAGCGCAACGCCCCCTGGCGGTCGTCGGGGTGGACCCGCAGCCAGGCGTCCACGAACGGCCCGATCAGCCAGGCCCAGACGGTGCCCTGATGGTAGGCGGCGTCGCGCGCTCGCAGGTCGCCGAAGTAGTGGGCCTTGTATTCCGGATGGGCGGGCGCGAGTGAACGCACGCCCACAGACGTGACGAGCCGGTCGCGCACGACGTCGACCACCCGGTCCCAGCGCCCGGTGTCGAGCACGGGATGCCGCAGCGCGAGGCTCAGGATCTGGTTCGGCCGGCACGCGGCATCGTCGCCGTGATCGCCGTCCACGACGTCGTAGCAGTAGCCGCCGGTCGCGTACCAGAAGCGCGCATTGAAAGCCTCGGCCGCCCGCGCCGCGAGCTCGGCGTACGGCTTGGCCGCGGCGTCGCCGTCGGCCTCGCGCGTCCAGTCCTCGACGAGCCGGAGCGCGTTGTACCAGAGGGCGTTGATCTCGACCGCCTTGCCCCGGCGCGGGGTGACGATCCAGTCCTCGACGTGGGCGTCCATCCACGTCAGCGGATGCTCCGGCGTGCCCTGGCGCAGCAGGCCGTCGTCGGGGTCGACGCCGATCCCGAACCGCGTGCCGCGCAGGTGGTGGGCGAGGACGTCGCGCAGCACGGGCAGCAGCAGGCCGAGGGTCTGCCGGTCCCCCGTCGTCTCGACGTAGCGGTCGAGCGCGTGGAAGAACCACAGCGTGGCGTCGGCCGTGTGGTAGACGCCCTGGTTCTCGCCTTCGGGGAAGAGGTTGGGGATCAATCCGTCGCGGACGTAGTGGCCGAACGTGCGAAGAATGTAGCCCGCCTCGAGGTAACGGCCCGTCGCGAGCGTCAGCCCCTCCAGCGAGATCATGGTGTCCCGACCCCAGTCGGTGAACCAGTGGTATCCGGCCACGACCGTCCGCACCTCGTCACCGGCGGCATGGGCCCGGGCCTCGTCCGCCATGCGGCCCGACGGCGTGATCACGAACTGGTCGGCCGCCAGCACGAGCTCGGCGGGCACGCCCGTCCGTGCGGCCGGGGGGGCCGCCGCGATCAGCCGCCGCCGCCGCTCCATCTCGGCCTCGCGTGCCCCACGCGGCGACAGGGCGGTCATCACCTCCCACGGCTCGGTGGATGCGATCAGGGTCGCCTCGCCGCCCGGTGTCAGCGTCGCGCGAAAGTGGCCCGGGCTCCACAGCGCCCCGGTGTCGGCGTACCCGCGACGGCGCTCCACACGGTAGAGCACCTGCTCCAGGCGACGTCCGTCGACGGTGAACGCGGCGCGATCGCCGTGCAGCAACAGCCGCAGGGTCGGCAGAGCGGTCGGTCCGCGGATCTCGTAGCGGTCGTCGACGGCGGTCAGGGTGTAGCCGTCTTCCAGCTCGGTCGACACCGGCGCCTCGTGCAGGCGGAAGTGCAGCGCGGGCCGCAGCATGAGCCGCAACGTCGCGGTGCCCTCGAGGTAGCGCCAGCTCACGTGCACCGTGTTCTGCCGATTGGGCAGGAGCAGGCGGCGTTCGACCAGCGCCTCGCCGAACGCGTAGCGCCACACGGGCAGGCCCGCCTCGAGCCGGAACTCGGTCAGGTACTCGGCGTGCGAGTCGAGGTTGGCCCCAACCCGCTCCTGGCTGCCGACCTCGTAGACCACGCCATCGGCCTCGCGGTACCGCTCGGTCAGGTGGTTGAGCATCACCACTCGGCCCAGCGCCGGCAGTGCGGCGACGAGCAGGCCGTGGTAGCGCCGCGTGGTCACGCCCGCCACCGTGCCCGAGGCGTAGCCGCCCAGCCCGTTGGTGGCGAGCCATTCCCGTGTCAGACGCTCCTCGGTCTCCATCCCGGAGAGCGCGGACCATTCGATGCGACGGACGAGGCGCTCGAGGCTCACGGGGGCAACGGCTCGGGGCCCAGCACGAGGGCGGCGTGTCCGGGCAGCGTCCACGCGCCCGCGGCCGGCAGCGACACCGCGCCTCCGCCACCGTAGCGGGGATGCTCGCTCGACCACACCAGCCTCCACCGTGTGTCGGCGGGCGGGGCCAGCAGCGGCTCTGGCATGACGCCCAGCGACAGGTCGGCGCCGAGGTTCACGAGCAAGAGTCGGTCGTCGGCGGCCTGGCCAAAGAAGCGCACGACGAAGGCGTCGTCGCCCAGCACCGCCCCGTCGACCCCGCCCGCGCCCTGCGCGGCGAACACAGGGTCCTCCCGGCGCAGGCGTAGGAGGTCGCAGTGCAGCGCGTAGGCCTCGGCGTGCCGCTGCCGCTCAGCGAGGTCGAGCTTGCAGCGCTCGAAGGTCGCCGGGTCGGCCGGATCGGGGATCAGGCCGGCCGCCTCGGCCGTGGCGATGCTCGGGAACTGCGCGACGAAGTCGGCGCGGCCCTTGCGCACCAGGCCCGCCAGCTCGGCATCGTGGTCGGCGAAGTAGAAAAACGGGCTCGAAGCCGCGAACTCCTGGCCCTGGAAGAGCATCGGCGTGGCCGGCCCCAGCAGCAGCACGGCCGTGAGTGCGCGCCACCGCCCGGGTGCGCTCAGGGCGTGGAGGCGCTCCCCACGGGCCGAGTTGGCCACCTGGTCGTGGTTCTCGAGATACGCGACGAGCGCAGCCGGTGCCATGTCGCGCGCCGAGGTCCCCCGCGCCTTCTTCTGCCAGGTGTGGTGCTGACCCTGGTAGAGGAAGCCGGCCTTCACCGCCGAGACCAACTCCTGCGGCCGGCCGCAGTAATCGAGGTAGTAGGCCTCCCGCCGCCCGGTGAGCGCCACGTGCGCGGTGTGGTGGAAGTCGTCGTTCCACATGGCGTCGAACCCGTATCCGCCGCGCCCGGGCGGGCTTACGACGTGGGCCTGCTGCGGCTCGTTCTCGGCCACCAGCAGGATACCTCGCCCGCCGGCCGCGACACGGGCGGCCCGCGCGATGTCCGCGAGCACGTGCTCGGGCGAGGCGTCGAACATCTGCTGCGTCGCGTCCGCGCGCAGACCGTCGAGGTGGAACTCGTCGATCCAGTAGGCCGCGTTAGTGACGAAGAACTCGCGGACGGCGCTCGACCCCTCGCCGTCGAAGTTGACCGCGTCGCCCCACTCGTTGGCGTACCGGTCGGTGAAGTACTCCGCGGCGTACTCGCGGAGCACACAGCCGTCGGGTCCGAGATGGTTGTAGACGACGTCGAGGATCACGCCGAGACCGACCGCATGCGCGCGGTCGACGAAGCGCCGGAAGTCATCGGGCGTGCCGTAGAGCCGCGTCGGCGCGAACGGGAACACGCCGTCGTAGCCCCACCCGAACCGCCCGGGAAACTCCGCCACCGGCATGAGCTCGACCACGGTGATGCCGGCCGCGGCCAGCTCCGGCAGCTCGCGGGCCGCCGCGGCCCACGTGCCGGTCCGCGTGAACGTGCCAACGTGCAGCTCGTAGATGACCTGACCGGTGGCGCCGAGCCCCGGCCAGCCAGCGTCGGTCCAGGCGAAGGCAGCGGGATCCACGATCTCGGACGGCCCGTGCACGCCCTCTGGCTGCCGCCTCGACGCGGGATCGGGGTAGGCGGCGCGGCCATCGAGGCAGTATCGATAGCGCGCGCCCACCCTCGCCGTCAGCCGGCCCGCGAAGTACCCACCGGCCTCGCGTACGAGCGGCGTCCCACCCCCGGAATCGAGTACCACCTCCACGCTCTCGGCACGAGGCGCCCAGACACGAAAGTCCACGTTCCCGTCCCCACAAGGCTCTGCACCGACGGGAAGGCGGCGTGACGTTCGCACCATAGGCTATTGCTTCGTTGCTTCAAGCGGTATGCCGTCCACACGGGGACGGGACACGACGGGCTCGCGAGTGGCTCACGGCACCCGAGCGGCGCTCCGCTCGCGAGTGTGCGCCCGCGCGGGTACGATGAATCCATGTCCTGGCTGGACGAGGTCCTCCGGGCCAGTCCCGAGTACGTGCACTCCCTGTACGACGAGTACCGGCGCGATCCGGCCTCCGTCGACGAGCGCTGGGCCCTGCTCTTCGCCGGCTACGAGTGGGCCCAGGACGGCGCCGGCCCTGCGATCGCCGATCTCGTGCACTCGTACCGCGAGCTCGGGCACCTGGTGGCCGACCTCGATCCGCTCGGCGGCAGTCCCCGCACGCACCCGCTGCTACGGCTGGACGAGCTCGGATTCCGGGAGCGGGATCTCGACCGCGTGGTCGACTGGGCCCCGTTTCACGGCGGCGGCCGCGGGCCGCTGCGGGATCTGCTCCGTGCGCTCGAGGAGACCTACGCCGGCACGCTGGGCGTCGAGTATCTCGGCATCCCCGACAAGGCTCGCCGGACGTGGCTCCAGGAGCGGATGGAACCGCGACGCAACCGTCCGGCGCTGTCCGGCGCGGATCGACGGGCGGTGCTGGAGCGCCTGCTCGACGCCGAGATGTTCGAGCAGTTCCTCCACGTGCGCTACGCGGGGCAGAAGCGGTTCTCGCTCGAGGGCGGCGAGGCGCTCGTGCCGCTCCTCGACACCCTGGCCGACGAGGCGGCCCGGCTGGGTGTCGAGGAGATGGTGCTCGGCATGGCGCATCGCGGGCGTCTCAACGTGCTCGCCCACGTCCTCGGCAAGCCGTACGAGATGATCTTTGCCGAGTTCGAGGGCGCCCTCCTGCCCGAGGACGTGCAGGGCGACGGCGACGTGAAGTACCACCTCGGCTACTCCCACGATCGCGCGGCGCCCGACGGTCGCACGATCCACCTGTCGCTGATCTCGAACCCGAGCCACCTGGAGGCGGTCAACCCGGTCGTCGAGGGCATCGTCCGGGCCAAGCAGGCGTACCGTGACGATCGCGAGCGCCGGCGGGTGGCGCCGGTGCTACTGCACGGCGACGCGGCCTTCGCGGGCCAGGGCATCGTGTACGAGACGCTCGCGCTCTCGGCGCTCCCCGGCTACACGACCGGGGGGACGATCCACGTCGTCGTGGACAACCAGCTCGGGTTCACGACGACGCCCGGCGAGTACCTGTTCTCCCGGTACTCCTCGGACCTGGCCCACGTCCTGCGCGCCCCGGTCTTCCACGTGAACGCCGACGACCCGGAGGCGGTCGTGCAGGCCGCCCGGCTGGCGGCCGGGTACCGCCAGGCGTTCGGCGCCGACGTCTTCATCCGTCTCGTCTGCTACCGACGCCACGGCCACAACGAGGGCGACGACCCCACGTTCACACAGCCCGTGATGTACGAGCAGATCCGCAATCACCCGACCGTCGTGGCCCTCTACACCAAGCGCCTGGTCGAGGCGGGCGTGCTCGACGAGGTGCAGGTGGGCGAGCTGCGCCAGCGGCGACGGGCCGGACTGGAGGCGGCCCAGTCCCGCGCTCGCGCGGAGAAGCCGCGCGAGCAGATCTTCGCCTTCGGCGGTGTCTGGCAGGGCCTCGGCTGGGCTGGTGACGACTGGAGCGCCGACACCCGGGTGCCGGCCGAGCGGCTGCGCACGATCGCCGACGGCCTGGTCCGCTGGCCGGAGGACTTCGCGCCGCACTCGCGGCTGAGCAAGCTCTTCGAGGAGAGGCGATCGCGCGTGCAGCACGGCGAGGCGATCGACTGGGGCACCGCCGAGCTGCTCGCGTACGGCAGCCTGCTCCTGGAGGGCACGCCCGTGCGGCTCACTGGGCAGGACACCGTGCGTGGGACGTTCAGCCATCGGCACGCGGCGCTCATGGACACCAAGGACGGGCGGTCCTGGGTGCCGCTCGACCACCTGGCGGAGGATCAGGCCCGGCTGGAGGTCGTCAACAGCCCGCTCTCCGAGGAGGCCGCGCTGGCCTTCGAGTACGGGGTGTCGAGCGGCGACCCGCGCCGGCTGGTCGTGTGGGAGGCGCAGTTCGGCGACTTCGCCAACGGCGCCCAGAACGTCATCGACGAGTTCCTGGCCGGTGCCGAGTCGAAGTGGCAGCGGATGAGCGGCCTCGTGCTGCTCCTCCCCCACGGCTACGAGGGCCAGGGGCCGGACCACTCCAGCGCGCGGCTCGAGCGGTTCCTGCAGCTCTGCGCCGAGCGCAACCTGCAAGTGATCGTGCCCAGCACCCCGGCCCAGCTCTTCCACGCGCTCCGACGGCAGATCCACCGTCCGTTCCGCAAGCCGCTCGTCGTCATGTCGCCGAAGAGCCTGCTCCGCCACGCGCCGAGCTTCTCGCCGCTGGCCGAGCTGGTCGACGGGACGTTCCGGCTCGTCCTCGACGACCCGCGCGCGTCTACGCCGGAGACGGTGCGCCGCGTGATTCTGTGCTCGGGCAAGATCTTCCACGCCCTCGACGCCGCCCGCGCGGACTCCGACCGCGCGGACGTGGCGCTCGTGCGGATCGAGCAGCTCTATCCCTTCCCGAGCGAGGACGTCGCCGCCGTGCTCGCGCGCTATCCCCGGGCGGAGGAAGTCTGCTGGGTACAGGAAGAACCGGCCAACCAGGGCGCCTGGACCTTCATCCGGCCCCTCGTGTCGCCCCTCCTCCGGCCGGAGATCCGTTACAGCTACATCGGCCGGGTCGAGGCCGCGAGCCCGGCGACCGGACTCTACCCGGTCCACCAGGCCGAGGAGCGAGCGATCCTGCAGCAGGCGCTGGAGGGCTGAGCCGTGCCGGTGGACGTCAGGATCCCCCAGCTCGGCGAATCGGTGAGCGAGGCCGTCATCGTGCGGTGGCTCAAGGCCGACGGCGATCTCGTCCGCGCCGACGAGCCGCTGCTGGAGATCGAGACCGAGAAGGCCGCGATGGAGGTCGTCGCGGAAGCCGCCGGCCGGCTCGAGATCGGTCAGCCGGAGGGCGCGCACGTGGCGGCGGGCGCCGTGGTCGGCCGCCTCACCGAGGCCGCGCCGGCCACCGGCGACGGCGCTCCCCCGGCCGCGCCACGGCCCGAGCCGACCACCGTCGAGACCTCGCCGCCGCGCGAGACACCACCGGCGCCCCGGCGTGACGCGGAGCCGCCGGCACTGCCGCGGCGGGTCGAGCCGCGTCCGCCGCCCGCGGAGTCACGGGCTCCGGCGAGTCAGGAGCGCGAGGAGCAGCCGGCCGCCGCGACCGCCTCCTCGGGTGACGGCCGCCGTCCGGTGGCCGAGGCGCGCAGCGACGACGGCGCCCCGCCGGCTCCAGCGGCGGAGGCCGACGTCGAGCGGGTGCCGATGTCCCAGCTGCGCCGGGTCATCGCAGCGCGTCTGGTCGCGGCGCAGCGCACGGCCGCCATCCTCACCACCTTCAACGAGGTGGACCTCACGGAGCTCCTGGCCCTCCGCGCGCGTCACCGCGAGCGCTTCCGCGCCCGGCACGACGTCGATCTCGGGCTCGTGACGCTCTTCGCCCGCGCGGTCGTGCACGCGCTGCGCGCCGTGCCGATCCTCAACGCGCGGATCGACGGCGACGACATCGTCCATCACCGCCGCGTGCACCTGGGCATCGCGGTCAGCACGTCGCGCGGTCTCGTCGTGCCCGTCGTCCGTGACGCCGACACGCGGTCGCTGGCGCAGATCGAGCGCGCCCTCCGCGAGCTCACCGAACGGGCGCGGGAGGGTCACCTCGCGCCGCAGGACCTGCGGGACGGCACGTTCACGATCACGAATGGCGGCGTGTTCGGCTCGCTCCTGTCCACGCCGATCCTCAACCCGCCCCAGTCCGGCATCCTCGGCATGCACAAGATCGAGCAGCGCCCGGTGGCCGTGGACGGTCAGGTGGTGATCCGGCCCATGATGTACGTGGCGCTGTCGTACGATCACCGCCTCGTGGACGGCGAGCAGGCCGTGACCTTCCTCGTCCGCGTCAAGGAGGCCCTGGAGGACCCTGCGAGAATCCTGCTCGACGTCTAAGAGGTCGGTGCCGCCGCCACGCGACAGCGGTACACGTCCGCAACGAACCTCTCGGGGTTGAGGACGGGGATGGTGCTCGGCTCGGAGCCGGTGAGCAGAACGGTATCGCCGCCCGCCTCCGCGGCCTTCTTCCGGAGGTCGTTCATGTCCTCGTCCTTCAGGATGGTGAGGAGCCGGCACCCGTCGACGTCGGCGCGATCCCGCACGAGGCGCACCTCGCGCCAGTCGGGAGTAGCCGATGCGCAGCCCGCCGCCACGAGCAGACCCGCGACCGCCAGGAATCGTACGCGTAACTTGTTCATCACTCGCCTGCTTTCCAGATCACACTGTGGCAATCGCGATGCCAGTCTCTCGGAATCGCGGCAGTGAGGAAAGGAGTCGTATGGCTGACAACGGATCGATCCTCGTGACCGGGGCGGCCGGTCAGCTCGGCGGGGTCGGGCGAACGGTGACCGGCCTGCTCCTCGATCGCAGGCTCCCGGTTCGCGCCATGGTCCGCCGTGAGGACGATCGAGCGGCGGCCTTGCGGGCCGCCGGTGCCGAGGTGGTGATCGGCGACCTCCTCGAACCGGCCGACGTCTATCGGGTCGTCAGCGGCTGTCGGCGGGTCTACTTCGGCATGTCCGTGGCCGCCGGGTACCTGGAGGCGAGCCTCACCATGGCGGCGGTCGCCCGCGAAGCCGGGGTGAACGCCCTCGTCAACATGTCCCAGATGACCGTGTCCCAGATGAGCATCCAGAACACGACCCCGAGCCATCAGCAGCGGCAGCACTGGCTCAGCGAGCAGGCGCTCGCGTGGTCCGGCCTGCCGGTCGTCACCATCCGGCCGACGATGTTCCTGGAGACGTTGGTCACCCTCGCCGGTGCGACCGTCCGCGACCGAGGCCGCATCGAGTTACCGTTCGGGCGGGGCAAGACGTCTCCGGTTGCCGCAGCCGATGTCGCTCGGGTCGTCGCCGCCGTCCTCGCCGACCCCGGGCCGCACCTGGGCCGGATCTACGAGCTCACCGGTCCGCGGTCGCAGGACATGGACGCGATCGCGCGGGAGTACTCGGACGCGCTGAACCGCGAGGTCACCTACGCCGACATTCCCCCCGAGGACTGGGAACGTGCGCTGAGGATGGCGGGGTTGCCGGAGCACCTGACGTCGCACCTGCTGACGATGGGCGAGCTGCACCGGGCGGGTCGGTACGACCGGCTGGCGGACGGCGTGGAGCGGGTGACCGGCCGGCCGGCGATGAGCGTCCGGGAGTTCGTGTCGCTACACGCGGATGAGTTCGGCGGTCGTCGAGCCGCTTGAGCGACGGCTCAGAACGTGACGCGCAGGCGTTTGAGCCCGCGCAGCACGGACGACTCGCGCCACTCGGGCGAGGTCTCCGCCAGCGCCAGCCCGGGCGCGCGGCGCAGGAGGGTCCCGAGCGCGATCTGGCCCTCCACCCGGGCGAGCGGCGCGCCCAGGCAGAAGTGGATGCCGTAGCCGAACGAGATGTGTCGGACGTCGCGGCGGGTGACGTCGAGGCGATCGGGGTCGGCGAACTGGGCGGGATCGCGGTTGGCGGCGCCGAGCGCCGTGACCACCATCGACCCCTTGCCGATCGCGTGGCCGGCGATGTCCACGTCGGCCGTCGTGATCCGGGCCGTGCGCTGCACCGGGCTGTCGTAGCGCAGGAGCTCCTCGATCGCGTTGGGCACGAGCGCCGGGTCGGCCTGCACCTGGGCGAGCTGATCCGGGTGGCGTAGCAGCGCGAGCGTGCCGTTGCCGATCAGGTTCACCGTGGTCTCGTGGCCCGCGATGAACAGCAGCAGGCACATCGCGATGACCTCGGGCTCCGTCAGCTTGTCCCCCTGCTCCTCGGCGGCCAGGAGACCGGACAGCAGGTCGGCCTGGGGCTTGGCCCGGCGCTCCGGGACCAGCGCCCGGAAGTAGTCGGCGAGCGCGCGGCGGGCGGTGCGGCCGCGGTCGACGATCGACTGGTCGGACGGCAGGCCGATCGCGTCCAGGCTGCGCGCGATGTCGGCCGACCAGCCCCGGATCGAGGTGTGGTCGTCGACCGGCACGCCGAGCATCTCGCAGATGACCGTGACCGGCAGCGGATAGGCCAGATCCTCGATGACGTCCATCCCGCCCTGGGTCAGCGCGCGGTCGAGCAGCCGGTCGACGATCCCCTGGATGTGCCCGCGCATGACCTCGATCGTCCGCGGCGTGAAGGCCTTGCTGACGAGCCCGCGCAGGCGCGTGTGATCGGGCGGGTCGCGGAAGAGCATCGACCGGGGCAGGACCGTCTTCTCCGTGTCGTCCCCGTAGACCGCCGTCAGCAGCTGCTGGAATTCCTCGCGGCCGAACCGGGGATCGCGCAGGGCGGCGACGCAGTCGTCGTAGCGCGTGAGCACCCAGAACCCCATCGGCGTCTGGTGCACCGGCTCCTTCTCGCGCAGGCGCCGATAGAACGGGTACGGGTCCGCGTGGAATTCCGGCAGCAGCGGGTTGAAGAGGACTTCTCCGGTAGCCATCAGCGGACACTGTAGGCCCGATCGCGTCGCCCGGCAAGCTGCCCACCGTGACGAAGACTTCGCAGGTCCGTCACACCAGGGTCACCTCGCGCTTATAGCGTCCCCGCCGAACGCCAGCACACTCCGCGCTCCACGAGAGGACGCCAGCCATGACAGACGACGACAGCGTGAGCAATCCGTCGAGCAACGAGCACTTCGAGCAGGTGGTCGCCGCCCGGATGTCGCGCCGAGGCTTCCTCGGGGGTGGCCTCGCCGTCGCCACGTCGACGACGCTCGGCGGCGTGGGCTCGTTGATCGCCGCGGTGCCGGCCCAGGCCCACGGTCGCTCCCGCTCGCTCCTCGGCTTCAAAGGCATCCCGGTGTCGGACGCCGACACCGTCGTCGTGCCCGACGGGTACACGGCCCGGGTGCTGATCGCCTGGGGCGACCCCGTCTCCAGCGGGCCGGCCTTCCGGCCGGATGCCGGCAACACCGCCGCCGACCAGGCGCGCCAGTGGGGCATGCACAACGACGGCGTCGTCTACTTCCCCATCAAGGGCTCGAGCCACGGCTTGCTCGTGCAGAACCACGAGTACACCGACGACGGCCTGCTCTTCACCGACGGGGTCAACAGCTGGACGGCCGAGAAGACGAACAAGTCGCTCAACGCGCACGGCGTCGGCATCATCGAGATCAAGAAGGACAAGCGTCGGGGGCACGCGGGCGAGTGGCAGGTGGTGCGCCCGTCGAAGTACGCGCGGCGCATCACCGGGCAGACGCCGATCACGATCGGCGGCCCGGCCGCCGGTGACCCGCGGCTGCAGACGACCGACGACCCCAGCGGCACGCGGGTCCTCGGCACGCTGAACAACTGCGCCATGGGCTTCACGCCGTGGGGGACTTACCTGGCCTGCGAGGAGAACTTCAACGGCTTCTTCCAGAAGACGCTGGCCAACCGGAACGCGCTCGAGCTCCGCTACGGGATCTCGGCCTTCAGCTCCGGCACCCGGTTCTTCACCACCCATCCGCGCTTCAACGCCGACCTCGAGCCCAACGAGCCCAACCGATTCGGCTGGGTCGTGGAGATCGACCCGTTCCGCCCCTGGACGACGCCCGTCAAGCGCACCGCGCTCGGCCGGCTCAAGCACGAGGGGGCGTGGGTGCAGGAGACCCGCGACGGCAAGGTCGTCGTGTACATGGGCGACGACGAGCGGAACGAGTACATCTACCGCTACGTGTCGAACCTGCCGTGGCGGCGGGCGCTGAAGCGGGGCATCCACCCGCTCGACGACGGCATCCTCTACGTGGCCCGGTTCAACGCCGACGGCACCGGTGAGTGGCTCCCGCTGACCCCCGACAACCCGGCGCTCCAGGGATGGTCGATCGCCGACATCCTCATCAACACGCGCGGCGCGGCTGACGCGGTCGGCGCCACGATGATGGACCGGCCGGAGTGGATCGACACCTTCCCCGAGTCGCTCACGGTCGTCGGCACGCTCACGAACAACAACCGGCGCGGCACGACGCCGGTCTCGGTCAACAACCCCGACGGCTCCACCGCGGCCGGCTCGGCGCGGCCTCCCGTGGACGAGCCCAACCCCCGGATCAACAACGTGTACGGGCACATCATCGCGTGGAGCTACGACGAGGACTTCTCCGAGCCGGACTTCGACTGGGAGATCTTCGCCCTCGCCGGCGACCCGAGCGTGCCGGCGCACGGCTCGACCGTCGTCGGCGACAAGTACGGCTCACCGGACGGCCTCTACGTGGCGCCCAGCGGCCGGCTGTGGATCCAGACCGACGTGTCGACCTCGACCATCAACGCCGGGGACTACGCGGGGTTCGGCAACAACCAGATGCTGTGCGCCGACCCGACCACCGGCGAGACGCGTCGCTTCCTGGTCGGGCCCAAGCAGTGCGAGGTGACCGGCGTCTTCACGACGCCCGACGAGACCGCGATGTTCGTCGGTATCCAGCACCCGGGCGAGACTCCGAACGAGGCCCCCAACGACCCGGCCAACCCGAAGGCCTTCAGCTCCTGGCCCGACGGCGCCGCCGGCGGCCGCCCCCGCTCCGCCTGTCTCGTCATCACCCGCGACGACGGCGGCCCGATCGGCGGCCCCACCAGCGACCGCCGGAACCTCCTGGAAAAGCTCTTCGCCAGACTCCTCGACCGGGACGACCCCTAGCGCATCACGCGAAGCTCGGTGACGCCGGGGCCGGCCGCGGTGGCCCCGGCGTCGCTGGCGACGAAGCCTGCCGTGGTCGCTAGGCCGGGCGGGGGGCGACCGCGGGCCCGCCGCGCTCGACGCCGGCGAATGAGCTCAGCGCGAGCCAGGTCGGGAAGGCGCGGACGAGCGCCGGCGGCCCATCGAGCCGGATCAGGCCGGCACGGACGGTCTCGGCCAGCCGCACGTCACCCATCCAGACACGCGTCAGAGTCCGGAGGTCGGCGCTGACGACGATGTCGACCTGAAAGCCGGGGTCCTTGAGGCAGAGGTCGACCTCCCGGCGGTCGAGCACGAGCCACCACGTTCTCGGGCAATGCATGATCGCCGGCACCCCGCGGAAGTCGAAGCGCACGACGACCCGCTCCGGGGGCAGCGCGTCCAGGTTCACCCGCCGATGGATGTCCCACATGAGCAGGCCCGGGTCCAGGTCACCGCGGTCGATTTGTGCACGGGCCCACCGCTGGCCCCACTCGCCGAGACACTCGATGAGCGGCCGCAACTCCTCACCCGCCGCGGTGAGGTGGTATTCGCGCCCGCGGCCACGCGGCCTGGCCACGCTCCGCACGATGCCGGCGTCCTCGAGCTGCTCGAGACGTCCGGCGAGGAGCGTGGGGGACATCAGGGGCACACCCCGGTGGAGGTCGCTGAAGCGACGGCTCCCGCAGAGCAGCTCGCGCAGGACGAGCGGGGTCCACCGTTCGGCGACGATCTCGGCCGCCTTGGCGACGGGGCAAAACTGGCCGTACCCCCTCATCCTTCCCCGAGGGTAGTGAAGGGCGGAGGGCGTCGCAACTCCAATTCTTGGAGTTTACCTTCCGGCCGGCCGGAGCCATCCTGCCGGTCACCAAGGAGGTGCCCTATGGTTGCTCGATCAGCTCTCGAGACCGAGCGTCGCGACGCCACCGCTCTCGACGATGCAGCCCTCGCCGACCTGGCGCCACACTTCCGTGGAGAGCTCATCCGTCCCGGCGACCCGCCGTACGACGCCGCCCGCGCGATCTGGAACGGAGCGATCGACCGACATCCCGCGCTCGTCGCGCGCTGCACCGGCGCCGCCGACGTCCGGGCCGCCGTGCGCTTCGCGCGCGAGCGCGATCTGCTCGTCGCCGTGCGAGGCGGCGGCCACAACGTCGCCGGCACCGCGGTGTGTGACGGCGGGCTCGTGATCGATCTGACACCGATGAAGGGCCTGTGGGTCGATCCGGCGGGGCGAACGGTGCGAGCGCAGCCGGGACTCCTCTGGGGAGAGTTCGACCGCGAGACCCAGGCCTTCGGACTCGCCGCGCCCGGCGGGATCATCACCCACACCGGCATCGCGGGTCTCACGCTCGGCGGGGGGCTCGGCTGGCTGATGCGCCGACACGGCCTGGCCGCCGACAACCTCCTGTCGGCCGATGTGATCACCGCCGACGGCGACGTCCTGCGCGCCAGCGCTGAGGAGCACCCCGACCTCTTCTGGGGGCTCCGCGGTGGCGGCGGCAACTTCGGGGTGGTCACGTCCTTCGACTATCGTCTGCACCCCGTCGGACCGATCGTCCTGGCCGGCGTGATGCTCCACCCGGCCGCGAGGGCGCGCGAGGTCCTGGGCTTCTACCGCGACTTCATCGGGACCGCGCCCGACGAGCTGACGACCATCGTGGTCCTCCGGATGGCGCCGCCGGCGCCCTTCCTTCCTCCGTCTGTGCACGGGCAACCGGTCGTGGTCATCGGCGCGTGCTACGCGGGCCCGGTGGAGGAGGGCGAGCGCGTCGTCGCCCCGCTTCGGCGGTTCGGCGAGCCACTGGTGGACCTGATCCGGCCGACGCCGTACGTCGCACACCAGGCAATGTTCGATCCCACCGCGCCCCACGGGCTCGGCTACTACTGGAAATCGGAGTACGTGCCATCGCTCAGCGACGCCCTCATCGACACGCTCGCCGAGCGGGCCTGGGGGGTCGTGACGCCGGAGTCGTACACGATCATCTTCCACCTGGGCGGCGCGGTCGGTCGACAGGATCCCGAGGGATCGGCCTTCGAGGACCGGCGGGCGGCCCACGCGGTGAACATCGACGCCGTCTGGTCCGAGCCCATTCGCGCACCCGCGTGCATGGCGTGGACCCGGGAGCTGTGGGAGGCGGTGCGTCCGTATTCCACGGGCCGTGTCTACGTGAACTTCCTCGGGGAGGAGGGGCCGGACCGAGTGCGGGCGGCCTACGGCGAAGCCAAGTACGAGCGGCTCCGGGCGCTCAAGCGGAAGTACGACCCGACGAACTTCTTCCGGCTGAACCAGAACATCCGGCCGTAGATAGGGCCGGACGCGGCCTAGCGGGCCAGCGCCTCCCAGAGCACCTCGGCCGGGTGTTTCGCGCGACGCCCGGCCAGGTGCTGGATCTGCTGACGGCAGGAGATCCCCGGCGCCACCACCTCGGTGGCGGCCGGGGCCGCCTTCACCGCCGGGGCCAGGCGGCGGTTGCCGAGCGCGACCGAAACGTCATAATGCTCACGCTCGAAGCCGAACGAGCCGGCCATGCCGCAGCAGCCGGAGTCGACCTCGCTCACCTTGTAGCCCGCCCACGTCAGCGCGTTGACTGTGGGCGCCGTGCCGACGATGGCCTTCTGGTGGCAGTGGCCGTGCAGCAGCGCCTCGCGCCCGTGGGAGGTCCACCGCAGCTCCAGGCCGCGCTCCTTCTCGCGCAGGAGGAACTGCTCGAGCAGCGCGCTCTGCTTCGCGACGGCCCGTGCCTGATCGGTCCGGAGCAGGTCCACCCACTCGTCGCGCAGCGTGAGGATGCACGAGGGCTCGAGCCCGACGATGGCCACGCCGCGGCTGGCGTACGGGTACAGCCGCTCGACGTTGTAGGCCGCGTGCTCGCGCGCCTCGGTGAGCATGCCCTTCGAGATGAGCGGCCGCCCGCAGCACTTGCGGTCCACCAGCACCACCCGGTAGCCGGCCGCCTCCAGGAGCTGCACGGCGGCCTGGCCGATCTCCGGCGTGTTGTAGGTGACGAACGTGTCGTGGAACAGGACGACCTCGCCGCGCGGCGCCGCGGCCGGCGGGGTGCGACGGGCGAACCAGTCGGTGAACGTCTGGCCGGCCAGCGCAGGCAGGGGGCGCCGCCGGTCGATGCCGGCGACCTTCTCCATCACCCACCGGTTGACCGCCAGCCCGCTGATCCAGTTGGCGAGGCCGGGCGCGCGCGAGAGCAGCCGGTTGAGCCGCTCGATGCGGCCGAAGAGCCGGTTGCGGAGCGGCAGGCCGTTGGCCTGGTAGTAGTGGTGCAGGAACTCGTACTTCATCTTGGCCATGTCGACGTTGGCCGGGCACTCGGACTTGCAGCCCTTGCACTCCAGGCACAGGTCCATGACCTCGTAGAGCCGCTTGCCGGTGAACTCCTTGGGCTCCAGGCGGCCCGACAGCACCGCGCGCAGCGCGTTGGCGCGGCCGCGCGTCGAGTGCTCCTCGTCGCGCGTGGCCATGTAGGAGGGGCACATGGTGCCCTCCAGCTTCTTGCGGCACTGCCCCACGCCGTTGCACATCTCCACCGCGGCGGCGAAGCCGCCCTCGTTGGAGAAGTCGAGCATGGTCACCGGCTCCCACGTCTTGTACTCGACGCCGTAGCGCAGGTTCTCGAGGATGCCGGGCGAGTCGACGATGTTGCCCGGGTTCATCCGGTTGTCGGGGTCGAAGGCGCGCTTGAGGCGGCGGAAGCCCTCCATGAGCTTCGGCCCGTACATGCGCTCGATGAACGGGCTGCGCGCGCGGCCGTCGCCGTGCTCGCTGGAGATCGTGCCGCCGAACTCGACCACCAGGGCGGTGATCTCGTCGGCGATAGCCCGCACCTGCTCCATGCCCCGGGGGACCTTGAGGTCGATGACCGGGCGGATGTGCAGGCACCCCACCGAGCAGTGGCCGTAGTAGGCGCCGACCGTGTCGTGCTTGGCGAAGATCTCCTTGAAGCGCGGCACGAAGGCGGCGAGGTGGCGCGGCTCCACGCAGGTGTCCTCGACGAAGGCGATCGGCTTCTTGTCGCCCTTCATGCCGAGCAGCAGGCCAAGGCCGGCCTTGCGGAGATTCCAGATGGAGCGCTGCTCGCCGGCGTCGTAGGCGACGTGGCCGAAGTACCCGAAGCGGTCGCGCGCCCGGCGCACCTCCAGCGCCTCGACCTTGCTCTTGGCCTCGGCGTCGTTTTCGCCGGTGTACTCGACGATCATGATGGCGGCCGGGTCGCCCTGGATCCACCCCATGCGGCGCGACTGCTCGATGTTGTTGCGGGCGAGGTCGAGGATGAGCTTGTCCGTCACCTCGACCGCGTAGGGCCCGGTCTCGAGGATGGCCTGCGAGGACTCGAGCGCCTCCTGCATGTCGTGGTAGTGGATGACGTCGACGGCCGTCGCCTTGGGCCGCTTCACCAGCCGGACCTTGGCCTCCAGGATGGTGAGCAGCGTGCCCTCGGAGCCGACGGCCAGGCGGGCCATGCTGAGCGGACGCGGGGTGCCGTTGCCACCGCCCGCGTAGGAGTGCGGGCGCACGCCGATGCCGAGCAGCTCGTTGAGGTTGTAGCCGGCCACCCGCCGCCAGTGCTTCGGGTACCGCGCCCGGATCTCGTCGGCGTAGGCGTCGCGGATGGCCGCCACCTCGCGGTAGATCTGGCCCTCCAGCCCGGCCGCGCGGGTCTTGGCCTCGAACTCGGCCGGGGTGAGCTCGCCGAAGACGACCTCGGAGCCGTCCACGAGCAGGGCGCGGATCTCGATGACGTGGTCGACGGTGAGCCCGTAGGCGAGCGAGTGGGAGCCGCCCGAGTTGTTCCCCATCATGCCGCCGAGCGTGGCGCGGTTGGACGTGGACGTGTCGGGCCCGAACAGCATCCCCAAGGGCCGGACGTGGTGGTTCAGCTCGTCCTGCACCAAGCCGGGCTGCACGCGTGCCCACAGCTCCTCGCGGTTCACCTCCAGCACCTGGTTCATGTGCTGGGTGAAGTCGATCACCAGCGCCCGGTTGACCGTCTGGCCGGTGAGCGACGTGCCGCCGCCGCGCGGCAGCAGCGCCACCTTCTGTTCGCGGGCCACCTGCACCGCGGCGCGGACGTCGTCCGCGTCGCGCGGGATGACCACGCCGATCGGCTCCACCTGATACATGGAGGCGTCGGTCGAGTAGAGCAGTTTCGAGCCCTGGTCGAAGCGGACGCTGCCACGGACGACGCGGCGGAGAGCGTTCTCGAGGTCGTTCACGCGCGCCATTATACGCGTCAGCGAATGGTCGACGGCGGTGCCTGGTGCGGGTTCAGGTACGGGCTGACGGGCCCCTCGTAAAGCCAGTAGCGCGCCAGGCCGGGCAGGTACGTCGACGGCGGCACGAAGCAGTAGCAGTAGCCACCCGCCGCTGCGACGGCCTGGAGGGGGCACCAGCCATAGTCGGTGCTGCAGATCGTCGCCGCCGGGGCCCCGGGCCGGACCACGGGCGGCGGGTGGGGCGCGAAGTTCTGGGCCGCCGCCGGGCCGACGGCGGCGAGCACGATGACCGTGACGAACAGCACCCGAGGCATGCTCTACTATAGACACATGCGCCGCGCTCTCCTCACGGTTGCCGTCCAGCTCTGCGTGGCGGCAGCGGCGTACGCGGCGCCAGCCGCCCCCGGCTTCCGGGTCACCACGCTCGACGGCACCAAGATCGACTCCAATGAGCTCATCGGCAGGAAGGTCGTCGTGCTGCGCTTCCAGGCCTCGTACTGCAAGCCGTGCGTGAAGGAGTCGGCGGCGTTCTCGAAGGTGGTCGAGCGCTACCGCGACCGGGATGTGCAGTTCATCGCCGTCCACGTGCAGGACACCGTCACCGACACCCAGCGCTTCGCCAAGCGCACGAACGCCACGTACCCGATCGCGATGGATCCGCGCCTCAACCTCGGCAACCGCTTCGGCTTCAAGGGCACGCCCTACACCGTGGTGATCGACAAGAAGGGCGAGATGGTCGTCCGATACCACGGCGAGAACGCGGCGACCCGGCTGCCGCGGACACTCGACGCCCTGCTCAAGCCCGACGCGTCGTAGACGGCGCCCGCCTCACGCAGCACCGTGCCCGGAGCGCTGGGCACCATTCGTCTCGTTTCTCGTTGAATCAGGGAGTTTCGGCGTGGCGCACGTCTTGCCCCGGACGAGTGCATGCTTCGCACACTCGCCCTGGCACTCATCACCACGTCCGTCACCGGCACCGCCATCGCGCCGCCCCGACCGATCGCCTCGCTCGCACCCGTCGAGATCCTCGCCGAGGGCTTTGCTCGCCTCCGCGGCATCGCCATCGACGCGGACGACACGGTGTACGTCTCCGACCGCGAGTCCGGCACCGTCACGCGCCTTTCGTCGGAGGGGCGGCGCGTCGTCGCGCGCCGCCTCGAGCGCCCGGTCGGCCTGGCGTTCGACCACGACGGCCGCATCCTGGTCGCCGAGGAGCGCGCCGGTCGTGTCGTGCGGCTCGACCCCGACGGACCCACACCGCTCGCCCGCGGAATCAAGCAACCTCGCTGGCTCGCCGTGAGCGAGGACGGGACGGTCTACGTCTCCGCACGGCGCCTGACTCGGGACGCCGACCCCGAACCGGACGATGAGACCCTCGAGCCCGAGGTGATCCTCGCGCTGATGCCCGACGGCGTGCTCTCGGTGTTCGCCGACGGCTTCGATCACCTGCAGGGTCTCGTCGTCCACGGCGACGCGGTCTACGCGGCCACCACGGGGCCACGGGGAGTCCCTCGGCAGGGCGGGGTCGTCTACCGGATCCCGATTCTGCCTGATGGGCGGGCTGGCAAGATCACACGGCTCGGTCCGCGCGACGTCTTCGAGCGGCCCGTCGGGCTGGCGGTCGATCGGCTCGGCGTGCTCTACGCGAGCGCAGCGTCAACCATTCTCGATGGGCCGCGATCGAGCCAGGCGATCGTGAAGCTGCGTCCCGACGGCGCGGCCAGCACCTTTGCCACCGGCCTCGAGGATCCGCGGGGTCTCGCCTTCGACAGCCTCGGCCACCTGTACGTGGCCGACGGCAACTCGGGACGCGTGCTGCGCTTCCTCGCGCCGCCCCCGCCCACCCTGGCGGCCGTCGCGCCGTTCACGCGGCTCGCCTCGATCGCACTGAGCGGCTCGACGGCTCCGCACGCCCGGGTCGACGCCCTCATCGAAGATGGAGGCGCGCCGATCACCACCACCGCCTCCGCAACCGGCGCCTTCCAGCTATCGATGACCCCGCGCCCCAACACCGCCAACCGTGTGGAGATCATGGCCACCGGCGTGCGGGGTCGGGGCCTGGTCTCGCCGCCCACCGAGGTGGCGTTCGTCCACGATACGATCGCGCCCGCGCTGGTCCTGGTCACGCCGCCTACCGGCGGCTTCGTGCGTGGCACGGTCGAGGTCCGGGCGGACTCCGCCGACACCGGCAGTCGTATCGGAACGATCAACCTTGGCGTGGCGGGCGCGACAGTGACTCCGGCGTTGCCGGCAGCTGCCGCCAGCGCCATTGCGAGCTGGCGCACGACCGAGGCCGTCGACGGCGCCCACACGCTGACCGCCACGGCAACCGACCGGGCCGGCAACGTCGCGAGCGTCAGCCGAGTCGCGATCGTCGACAACACGCCGCCGGAGACGGAACGCCGCGGCGGCCCCACCGAGCCAGTCACGCAGACGAACGCCACCTTTAGCTTCGCCGGCACCGACAACCTCACGCCCGCGGGCAGTCTGCAGTTCGCCTGGCGCCTGGACGGCGGTGCGTTCGGCGCCTTCGCCCAGGACACCTCCGTCACACTCAGCGATCTGGCCGCGGGTCCGCATGTGTTCGAGGTGGTGACGCGGGACCTCGCCGGCAACGTGGACCCCACTCCCGCCCGATGGGCGTTCAGCGTCCTCGACACGCCCGGCGTCACCGTTGCGATCACATCCCCCATATCCGGAGCCGCCGTCACGGGCGAGGGACTCATCGTGCGCGGCACGGTACAGGCCACGGGAGCCGAGGCCAGCGTCAGCGTCAACGGCTTCGCCGCACTCGTCCACGGGGCGGAGTGGGCGGTTCAGGTGCCCATAACATCCGGCGAGGCGGTGATCACGGCGATCGCCCGGACCCCCTCGGGTGCGGAGGCTCGGGCGAGCATCACGGTCGCGCCGAGCGGCCCGGCGCCGGTCGTGACCCTGCGTGCCGAGCCCGCCAGTGGCGTCGCGCCCCTGGCCGTCGGCTGGCGAATGACGACTCGAGCCTCCCGCCCGCTCGTCCGCTTCGAGCTGGACGAGAACGGAACCGGCGCATTCGGGCCCGCCATGACGACCCTGGACGGTCTGCAATCCCTCTACACCTCACCTGGCCTGCGCTTCCCCACGGTGCGCGCCATCGACGACCTGGGCACGGTCTACGTCGTCACCACACTCGTACAGGTCGACGACGCCAACACCGCCACGGCCCGGTTTCAGAATCTCTGGAGTGGTTTCAAGGCTCGTCTGCAGGCTGGCGACCAGACCGGCGCCCTGGCCCATCTTGCCCCGGCACTCCGGTCGCGCTTCGAACCGATCCTGCAGCAGCTGGGCCCTGCGCTCCCGGCCATCGCAACCGGCTTCGGTCCGATCGAGCTCATCGACCAGATCGAAGATCTCGCCGAGACCGCCATCCTCCAGACCGAGGACGGCGTCGCGCGCTTGTACTTCGTCTACTTCCGCCGCGACAATCGGGGCCAGTGGCTCATCCAGGAGATGTGATGCAAGGAGCCTCCTCCATGCGCACGCTCGCCCCGTTCCTCGCCCTGCTGCTGGCCCTCTCGGCTCCGACTCCCGCGCAGGCGAACGCGCTCTGCCGCTGGACGGGCCTCTGCGTCTACCTCTGCCCCGGCTTCACCCTCACGGTCGTCGACGCCGAGACTGGCAAACCCCTCCCCGACGTCTACGCCTGGGCCGAATGGGTCCAATACGGCGCGCATGGGAGAGGCGGTCCACTGATGGTGCAGGACGCGATCACCGATGCAGGTGGCCGCGTGGCCTTCCCAAGGTGGGGCCCGACGCTCGGTTCGTCCGGCGGGCTACTACTCGGACTCGATCCAGCCCTGATTCTCTTCAAGCCAGGCTACGAGACCCTGTTGATCGAGAATCCTGTACCCATCGGAGCAAGCCATCACGCGACGATCCGTGGGTTGTCGAGGGGTGGTGAGACGCTGAAACTTCGTCAGTTTAGAGGGTCGCCTGCAGACTGGATCGCGCATCTGCGCAAGTTCGCCCATCCCTCACTTTCATCTGTGTCCGATGACCAGCGTGATCGTTTTCGGGACCGTTACATCAGGCGGTTGGAGCGCATAGAGATCGAAGCACAGAAGCTACCTCCGGATGTCTTCGAGTCCGAGACTTTCCGATCGTCTCTTGAACTGGATCGAAGGTTCCTGACAGGAGGTCGTCGATGAGCTTGCGGCTCGTCACCGGCGTTCTGGCGTGCGCCACCGTCATAGCCTTGAACCCGTCATCCGGCCGGGCATACGAGGCTCGTACACACGGTCAACTCACTCAGCGCGCCTACGCCGACTCACCAGCCATTCGGAGCTATTTGCGCGCCGTGGGCATAAGGCCAGACGATGTACTGGATTCGTCGGCACGCACTTCGCCCTTTGGCCTTGCTGGTCTGGAAAACAGCGGCACGCCTCTCGGTTGGCTCGGCGAGGGCTCAGTCCGCGAGGATGACTACAAGCTCGACCTCTCGCTTGTTGGCTGCGAGCCTCCGCGCAATCCCTCGTCGGCACTCGATCGCATTCGACATCACTTCTACGACCCGACGGCGACTCAGGGGCTTCATGTCGGGCCGATCCGGCTTGGTCTTCCAGCGCCGGCCTGGGCCCTCGGCGAGCAAGGATGGGGAGCTGGTCAAGAACAGAATCAGTTCTCCCTGCTCGATGCGAGGCTTTATCAGATCCGCTCAC
>Ga0075420_100000323_pt1 | contig 36271 bp, 37 predicted proteins | sample SoiMetdeltSBSDD4_FD_75296 | JGI IMG/M metagenome (GOLD analysis project Ga0075420, IMG submission 75296) | Bulk soil microbial communities from a Populus tree surrounding site in Tennessee, USA - Soil MetaG P. deltoides SBSDD4 | ecosystem: Environmental > Terrestrial > Soil > Tree plantation...
GTCCCTGCCGCCCGGGCGCGCCGTCGAGGGGGCTCAGGGGGTCCCCCCCTTACACGCGCGCGCGCACGGGAGCTCCGTCATCAGCCCCGGGCCCGTGCCCAGGCACCACTCCTCACACTAGGGACACACGCATGAACTTCTACGGTCAAGCCGAATCCACCGCGCGCAGCATCCTCGCCGCGTTCCAGTCGGGCAACCTGCCCGCCGCGCTCGCGCCCATCTTCATCCGCCGTACAGACGATTGCCCCTGCCGCAAATGGTCCTGGGGAAATCAGTTGATCGCCGCGCTGCACGGCACGTCCGACGCCCGCGGTTTCGGCCAGTGGTTGAACGTACAGCGCGCGCCGCGCAAAGGTTCCAAAGCCTTCCACATCCTCGCGCCGGTCATGAAGAAAATCGAAACGACCGACGCGTCGGGCCGCAAAGTCGAACGCCTGTTCCCCGTAGCCTTCAAAACCACGCCCGTCTTCCGCGTCGAAGACACCGACGGCGAAGCCCTGCCGGTCGACACACACACGCGCGAATTCATCGACGCGCTGCCGTTTCTGTCTGTCGCGAAGGAATGGAAAATCGATGTCGCCAGCTACTCCGGCCGCGCCGGTTCGGCCCTGGGAAAGTACTGTGTCCGCAAACCGCTTCCCGGACTGAACCTTCCGACTGAACGCGCGATCGCCCTGGGCGTCGAAAACCTCGCCACCTGGGCGCACGAACTCATCCACGCCGCCGATGATCAGCTCGGGCACCTGGTTGAAAAAGGCCAGGCGCTCCACTCCGAAACCGTCGCCGAATTCGGAGCGTCCATCCTCCTCGAATGCGCCGGCCTCCAAGCCGACAGCGACCTGGGCGGAGCCTATCTCTACATCCAAAGCTACGCCCGGGCCGAAAACAAAGAACCCATCGCCGTCGCGCTCCAGGTCCTCAACCGCACCTGCGAAGCCGTCGCGCTCGTCCTCGACACCGCCGAAAAACTCAAAGCCGCCACGCCCGCCCAGCAGCTCCTCGAATTCGCCCAAGTCGCATAAGCCGAAACCGCCGAAAAGGCGGTCTGTGCGAACTCGCCTACGCACACTGAAGAGGCAGGCGAAACGGAGGAAAACAAATGTCTCGAAAACCGAAAGCGCAGAGCCGCACCTTACGCCAGCGCAACGAAGCACCGATCGACGATCGCACGCCCGAAGGCGTCCTGAAGATCCACGTCGGAAGCCCCGCATGGTTGACACTCGCCGGCATGCACTTGGGTGAAGAAGAAGCGCAGAGGATTCACAACGAATTCCGCAACGCGCACCCCGACCTGCAGGACGCCAGCGAAATCAAGCGCTAGGCCCTTCCCTTGCTTCTCAAAACCCCAGAACCGAAAGGAAAAAACCAAAATGGACCTCCTCACCGCAACCCTGAAAGCCCTCCCCCAACCCGTCGTCACGCTCCCCCCGCGCGTCACCTGCGCAGCCCTCGAACACGCCGAAATCCCCTCCGCCTACGACCTCGAAGTCCCCCGCGACCTCTACAACGAGCCCGACGTCCAAGCGCTCCGCGTTTTCAAAACCTTCGGCAAAGTCCGCATCGACATCACCCGCGCCCTGAGCCCCTACGAATTCGATTGCTTCGTGGAACTCGCCGAAACACAGCTCGCCGCTCACACGGAGGAACCCGCATGCTGATCCTCAAAGCCTACGCGCTCCTCGCCCTCTTCCTCGCCCTGGGCGCACTCTTCCACATAAAACCCAAGGCCATAAAAAGGCCATAAAATAGCTTTCAAAACTTTGAAACCCGCTCCGGCGGGTTTTTTTTATTATTTATTCCAATGAATTTGCAATCCCCCGCCGCGTCAGTGTAAGTTGAAAGAACCTATATCCCGCGCTCTCAACCCTAAGAACGGAAAGGCCGCCCATGAAAACACTCGCCACCCTCACCGCATTTTTCTCCCTCGCTTTGTCCGCACAGGAAAACATTCAGAACGTCACCGCTCAAGCCGATGGAACGCCCAGACTCATTCCGTGGGTTGATCTCGACGACAACGCCGGGGGCCCCGATTACAGGTTTGAACGCTATTGGGAAGGCGCGCTGGGCCAGGCTAACTTTCTATTTCGTATCAATCCACAGCAGGAAGTCGCCGGTCCGCTGCTCGCCAACTACGACCTGAACGAACGCACCGCTTTCGAAACTTACAACAACGCCCAGCCAACGCCCCTCCTGCTGCTCGATGTTACCCGCTCGCTCTCAACACCCCCTGCGCACGGCACCTTCACCTTCAGCAACAACGTCGATTGCTGCGCAACCAACAGCAGCGTCTACACCCCCGTCAAGGGCTACGTTGGCACCGATACCGTCATCATAGCTTTTACCAGCAACGGCAACGTCGTCGCCACAACCCGCGTCAACATCACCGTCCTCAACTCCAACCCCTCCGCCTCCCTCGCCGCCGCGCCCGGCGTCGGCGTCCCCGGCACACCCTTCACCCTCAGCCCCGCCGGCACCGACCCCGACGGCCACAGCCTCACCTTCAGCTACGACTATGGCGACGGCGACACCGGCACCTCCCCCCAGCACAGCTACGCCGCGCCCGGCGTCTACACCGTCACCGTCACCGCGTCCGACGGCTTCAACGGCTCGGCCACCGCCACCACCCAGCTCACCGTCTTCGGCACCGATCACGCCCCCGAAGCCCGCTTCTCCACCGACCACGTCGTCGCCGGCGCCGGCGTCGCCTTCGGCTTCGACGCCACGCGCTCCACCGATCCGCAGAACCAGCCCCTCACCTTCGTCTGGGATTTCGGCGACGGCTCGCCCCTGGCCAGCGGTTCCATCGTCGCGCGCAAATACAAAGACCCCGGCACCGTCACCGTCACCCTCACCGTCACCGACAGCGAAGGCCTCAGCAGCACCGTCTCGCGCGAACTCGATGTCCTCACCGAACCCGAACTCCTCGCCTTCGACGCCGAAATCTCCTTCAGCGTGAATTACAACCGCGGCCTCGCCAACAAAGACAAGATCGCCCTCTTCGCCCGCCTCAACCTCGGCAGCACCCTCGTCAAAGCCGGAGACACCGTCAGCGTCAGCATCGGCACCAAAACCTTCACCGGCACCCTCGACAAACGCTTCCGCGCCACCGCGTCATTTCCGGGCGGAGGGGGCCAGAAGTTCCAGGTCAAAGCCCGCACCAGCGGCCGCTACGAAGGCAGCGTCGAAATCAGGCTCACCGCCACCAAAGCCGCCGACCTCGGCGACGCCCTCAACCTCCTCGGCCTGGCCGGCTCGATCGACGAAGCCCAAACCCCCGTGACCCTCGGCATCAGCGGCAAAACCTACTCCGTCGACGTCCCCAGCGAATACGACAGCACCGGCTTGCTAAAAGGAAAAGGCAAAGGCGAATTCTGAGCCGCGCGTGTCGCGTGGCTCACTACGAGGGGGGGAAATATCATGGCCTACACTCAATCGAAGCAACCCGGCTTCATACTTTTAAGCACCGGCAAGGTAATCAACATCAACGCCATCGCCGCGATCTACAACAACTGCACCGTTAAACTCGCCGGTTCCGGGACTGCGGATGTGACCACCGAGGAACGCAACGAAATCTTTGACTACCTCGGCCTTCCCGTTCCCAAACAGTAAACCTCCTCTGTCGCTTCGGTGGCAGAGCGCGGCGCCCGCAAGGGCGCTGCTTTTTTTACGGTTACCCCCTATTTTTTCCCACCAACCCGCGCTAGCATTTTTCCTTCAGCAGAATTCCGGCGTGGCGCCCGTGAGGTGGAATCCCTGGAAACCCCTCCTCCACTAGCCCATCTGATGGTCACGCGCCGGAATTCGTTTTAGGAGGCGCAACGCCATGGCACAGAGCAAAGAACTGGAAGCGGCCACCAACGACCTGCGCACCCTCGTCGACAAGCGCGAAAAAAGCGGCGTCTACACCAACACTGAGCTCAACCAGCAAATCGAAGCCGCCGAAGCCCGCATCGCCGCCATCGTCCAGAAAGAAAAAGAAACGCAGCCCGCCGAATAGCATCGGTTCGTGAAGTGCAAAGGAATTGAGGAACTGGAAGCCATGCGAGCAGAAGTCAGTGTAAGGCCCCAGTACAAAGATCAGGTTTTGGGGACAGCCTGTTCTCCCAAAGAACAGCCGTTGGGCCTGGCCGTTAAAGAACTCGGCGCCGCGGTGGAAGACCTTGAAGCCAAAATCAATATGCTTCACGATCGCCTCGACCCGGTGCTCAGCAAGTGCCCGCAGACGTCACCTGAAAAACCGCAGACCAATCCACCGATCGGGAGCAGCGCTCTCGTGGTCAACCTGGTCAATCGCACGCAGCAGATTCGCGCACTGACCGAGCGTCTCGCTTCCCTGCGCCACGAACTCGAGGTCTAAACTTCATGGCGTACCTGGCGTGGGGCGTTGCGATCGCGAGCGGCTTTGCCGCCGCGTGCTACCTCGCGTCCCTCGAATGCTACGCCCTCGCCTTCTGCTGCATTTTGTGCGCCGGCTCTTACTGCATCAGCCCCAGCAGGAAGGGGACTAAAGCCGAATGAACGACCCGAAAAAGAACAAATTCGACCCGGGCAACAAAAGCTTGAGCCGCGGCTTTCTCGGACTCCTCGCCGGCGCTGCTGCTGGCCTCAAGCTGCTCTCCTCGCAGCCTGTTCCCGTTCCGTCCGCGCCGGCCTCCGAATACCGCACAGGCCTGGACGTCGGCGCAGTCTCCCTCACCGCCGGAGCCATCTTCAAAGTCCTGCGGACCGGTGAACTCATCCTGGTGCAGGAAACCATCGGCAAAACGCCCCAATTCGTGCGCGGCTTCGCCGGTACGGTCGAATACCCGTACAACCCTCAACAAGACGAAATCTACGTACTCGCCTTCTCGCACATGGAGGGCGCACGCGCATGAACCCCGGCAACTCCCTGAAACCCGGCCTCTACCTCGACCAGCTCGGCCCCACCGACGCCATGGCCCGCGCCCACGCCCTGCAGCAGCAGGCCAAAGCCAAAAAGCGCCCCGAACAAGACGACGACGGTTTCTACGTGCGCCTCATCGACGACTGCGGCGGCCGCCCGCGCGGCAGCATCTGCAAAGCCTACCCGCACCCCAACGGAATTAAGATCCCCGGTGACGACAAATTCGATTGGATGGTGCTGAGTAGCGATTGGTACGAACGCGCCGACGCACAGATCGAAAACCTGCGCTGCGCACTGCAGGCGTTCGATGGCGGATCCTCGCCCGCAACTGCCGAAGCCCTCGCCAGCGCCGCCCGTCCGTTCGTTCCGCCGGACTATTGGGTACAGACCAACGTCGCAGCGAAACCGCTCCAGCGCGACTTTGGAGAAGATCCACTCTCGCTGCTCCAGCTCGTTGATCGTCTTGGCCGCGACTTGCGTGTCCGCGAGCACCCCTTGACTGCCACGGAATGCACCGTCCGCGAAGATATGTACCGGCGCCGGCGCATTCATGAGGAACGATTCGCGCGCGAAATGTTTGGGCATCCGGATGAACTGCGACTGCGCGAAGACGAGGAAATGCGGCACTTGGCCAGCCGCCAGAACAGCGTGTATATCACCGGGCGCGACGTCGCTTCGAGGCTTGGCACCTTGAAAGTCATTGCGGCGCAGCGTAACGATGCGCGCCTCAATGCCTACGTAGATGCCCTGAAAGAAGGTCCCGTAAGCAGCGTTTTTGAATTCCTCTGCGTTGCGCTCTCGGATGCCTGTTTGGCCCTGCAAGAAACACAGGCTGAACTCGTCAAAGCCAAATTTAAGGCGCCAGCTCCATCGACCGCACCCGCTTCAACACCCGCTCGTTCGCCCGAGCCTCCTCCGCCGCCGTCTGCCGCGCCCGCGCCAGCTTGAGCTCCGCCGCGCGGATCGCTTCGGCGTAACGCTGCAACTGCTCCGGCGCGAACAAGCCCGAATCGGCCTGCGTCTGGTACTCCTGCTTCGCCCGCTCCACCAGGCGCTGCGCGCTGTTCACCCGGTTCTCACCGGTCTTCAAACTCTTCCGCGCCACGCCTTCCACGTCGTTCAGCTCGCGCGCGCTCAACGGCATCAGCGTCCGGTACGCAGCGCTTTCAGCCAGGCCCCGGTACACCCGCCCCGTCTTCGGATCCACCGTCCCGGCTTTCTGCACGTCGGCGAGAATGCTGTTGAACTTGCCCAGCAGGCTGTCCGCGTCCTTGAAATCGTTCCGGCTGTCCTCGTCGATCAGCCCCGCCGTCATCTGCGCGAAGGGCCCCAGCTGCTCCAGCAGCATCCGCTTCGGCTGCCGCGACAGTTCCACCAGGTCGTAGACCGGAATCACGCCGTTGGGCGTCACGTACGTCCAGTGCTCCTTCCCATTCTCGTCCTTCTCCTGGTTGACCACGATCGCGTATTTGTCGCGCATGTAGTCCGGCAACTGGTGCTCGGGAATCTGCTGCTTGTCCAGCAGCTCCGCCCCGCGCACCATCGCCATGAACGCCGCGGGGTTCTCCGCCAGAGCCTGCACCTGAGCCGGAATGTTTTTGCTCATCCACGACGCGAACGGAGCGATCCCCGTTTTGCGCAGCCAGTCCGCCGCCGGCGACAAACGCGAATAATTGAACAGCGCCTCTTCGACTTTCAGCGCCGCTTCCAACGGCGCATCGCCCGCCCGCCGCCGAGCCAGGTACGCCGCGACGCGGTTGGAATCCTCGCGCCAGCCCAGCACCGACTTGTATTTCGACCAGCCGTTCGCGCCCAGGTTCTTCACGCTTTGACCGACACCGGCGCCGGCCGCGTTCGCTTTCCAGCGCTTCGCCGCCGTCTCGCTCGCGTCCATCAGGATTTCATTGACGTACCCGTTCCCGATCACGCCCAGCTCCTGAGCCTCCCGCAACAAGGCGTCGCCGGCGATCTGCTTCCCGCCGCCCAGGTCGAACGCCTGCCCCGCCCAATGCTTCGGCTCGGTAAAGCCCTTCAATTCCTTCCCCGCGATCGCGCCGAACGGAGCCCACAGCTTGGCCATGTCGCCCGCCGTGCCCGCGTCCACCGCCCCCGTCTGCAGCATGCGGAACAAGTCCGACGCCTGGTTGCGGATGTGAAACACCGGCCACGCCCACGTCTGCGCCGGCTTCCAGACTTTCATGAACGCCAGCAGCGGCGCCGCCAGAGCCTGCGCTGTTTCGCCCAGGCCTTTCGTCGAATAATGCAGATACGCGTCGAACTTCTCCTTCGCCGCCGCCGGCAGGAACACATTCTTTCCCGGAGCCCAATCCGGCATCTTGGCAAACCCCGCCGGGCCGATCGCGTCCGCCGGATCCACGCCCCCCGCCAGGTCTTCGAACGCCGTCCCGTACTTGCCTTTGAATTCTTTCAACGCCGTTTCGTACGCCTCCTTCTCGCCGCTGGCCTTCGCCTCGCGCGCCAGAGACACCACGCGGTCCCAATCCGCTTCCTCGATCGCGCGGAACGTGTTCGCGAAACCCTGCTTCACGCTGCTGTTCTTCACCGCCTTCGCGTACGGGCCCATGATGTGCCGAGCCATCGCTTCCACCGGGTTCGAAATAAAGAATTCGGTCTGCTCGGCGGCCGCCTTCTTCACCCCTTCCAGCCCGCCCTTTGTGAAGTAATTCTTCGTCGCCTCCCACACGCTCAAGCCCTTCGCCGGCGTCTCGTTCAGCGTCGCGTGAGTCCCCGCGCGTTTAATGAACGCTTCCGCTTCCTGGCGCGTCATCGGCACGCCCGTCAGCTCCGGCCGTTCGCTGCCGAAGACGCCCAACTGCCGCCCCTTGTTCGGCGACGCCGACGCGTAGCTGCTCACGCCTTTGCGCGGCTTCGCCACCTCGACGTCCGGATCCGCGCGGAACGGCATCCACGACGGCACCTCCCGCGCCTTGCGCAGAGCGTCCGCCAACTCGGCTTCCTGTGATTTTAAAGTTTCGCGCAGCCCCGTTAAAGCGGCTGCGGGTCCGGCGGGAGATAACTCGGCCGCGCCGGGTAAGGGTAGTTCGGATCCTGCGCCGGCTTCTGCTGGTAGTTTTCCGCCGCCCACTGATGCGTCGCGTCCATGCCCGCCTGCGATGTCGGGACGCCCGGCGGAAGTGGCTCCTCCTCGTCCAGCACCTGCAGCGTCAGCGCCGCGTCCGACGCTTTCAGATAGTTCGGCCCCTGCGCGATCTGCTGCAGCGCGTCCCGCAGCTCCGCCGGCTTTTGCCGTAGATGTTCCAGCCCCAGCCGCTGAATCCGGTTTTCCTGCCCCATCGCCCTGTCCCCGTCCTTTCAGTTTCTCCGCCTCAAGCTGCTTGCTGGCCGCGGCGATATACTCGTCCGCCACGTCGCCCGGCTGCACCACTCGCGTGTGCGCGTGGATCCCGATGCCGCGCTTGTTCGGAGTATCAATCTTGTGCGCGTCGGCCAGACCATGCTTGGCCTCCAGCGCCTTCACCCGCTCCTTCGCGCGCAGCAACGCCGCGTCCACCGCGGCCTGGTCCACGCCCGAAATGAACCCGCTCATCTCGTCGCCGCCGTGGCGGAACAACTGCGCCTGGCCCCCGAGCCCCTCCAGCTCCTCCTTAAGCACCTGTGCTATTTCGGAATATACCTTGTTCGCCCCGGCATCGCCAAGTTTTGCGTTCATCCCGCCGAGATTTTTCAGATCCATCACCGCATAAATCGCCGGTTCGCCCGTCTGCGCAACGTGATCCGCCAGGCGCTTCGCCGTGTTGATCCGCACGCTGCCGGTGCGCCCTTCGTAAAAGCCCGTCACGTTGTCGCGCGCGAACAGCCGCCCCTTGGCCTTCTCGTACTGCGCCGGCGACAGCCCCAGCTCCGCGATCAGCGCGTCCCGCTCCGCTTCTTCCGGCGCCAGGAAACGCCGCGCATTCGCTTCGCGCGCCGCCCGCAGGCCTTCCTCCGCCTCCGCCCAGTCCACGCCCGCACGCTTCAGCGCGCGCAAGCCCTTGTCCGCCTGCACCGCCGCCTTCGAATCCCCAATCAATTCCGAAATAAGACGCCGAGCCTCTTCAACCGAAAGCCCGCTCAGCTCCTCGCCCCGCCCCAGCAGTTCCGGGAAACGCTCGAGCGCCGCGGACTGTTCGGGCAGCAGGTCCGGGGTGTTATGTTTAAAAATTGGAATATTTGACAGCGGTTTTGCCGCGTCCTCAGCCGCACCGGAAAAGTCCCGAATGCCGCGCTTATAATATTCGCGCACGCCGGCCAGCACCTCCGGCCCGTCGGGGAATTTGTACAGCAGCTTATTCCACAGCGTCATCGCCGCAGGATACGTGCCGGTGCCGCTGCGCCCCCACTGGATCGGACCGTTTCCTTCCAGCCCCAGCACTTTGAACACCTGCTTCACCGTGCGCTCGTCGGCGATGGTCTCTCCGCCTTCGCGCAGAAGATCGAAAATTTCGCGCGCGCTGCCCGCCGTCGCCACCGCCTGCGCCAGGTTCGTCACACGCTGAGCCTGAAATTGCAGCGCTTCGGCCCCCAGCTTCGCTTCTTCCTGCAGGCCGAATTCCGCAATCGTCTTCTCGCTCAGCTCGTTCAGCTCCGCCAGCCGCCGGCGCTCGACCGTGTATTTCCTGCGCACAATCTCCGGCTTCTGCGGCGCAGCCTCCACCGCCGCGTCCACGCGCGAACGCCATTCGCCTTCCGGTATCGCCGGAGTCGAAGGTCCTTTCGGTGTCACGGGCGTGGGCGCAGTCGGAGCCGCCTTCTCCGCCTCCGCCAGTTCCCGCTTCGTCTTCGCGATCGCGCTGCGCAGCTCGTCCGGGCGCTTCAACACTTGGGCCCCCAGCATCACCCCGTCCGCGCTGATCCCCAGATCCACCATCCGCTCGCGCAAATACTGCCCCGCACCGTGGAGCTGCTCCGCCGCCGAATACAGCGCCGCACGCTGCTCCGCCGGCAGCCCTGAAATCTGGTCGATCGCCTGCTTGTACTGCTGCTTCAACCGGTCGCTGCCGACAACACTGAACCCCGCCGAGCTCGCATCGTCCGCCGCCGCGAACGCCGCACCCTTCGCTCCATCCGCGTTGCGCGCCCCCGCCTTCACCAGCGGATCGATCGTTTCGACCAGGTCGCCCGCCAGTTTCCACTGGTCCGGATGCACGCCCGCTTTCGCCAGCGTCTCCATCGCCGGGTGCACGTACTGCTGCAGAGCCGTGTTCACTTCGTTCACGGCATCCTGCTCGCCCTGGCGAATGGCCGCGCCGCCGGCGTCGCGCACGCTCGGCTGGCTCACCCATTCCGCCGCGCGCCGGGCCCAGTCGATCGCCGCTTTGCCCGCGGTGGTCTCCGCCGCAATCCCCAGCCCCGCTTCAAATGGATTTGCCGCGATCGACAACGCCCGCCCAGCCGCGCTGTTCACCGGCGTCGCCGCCGTGCGCAGATTCGTGAACGGAATCCCCACCGACACGCCCGTCTCGCCCGCCTGCAAACGGTTCAGCCAGCCCCGCTCCTGCCCCGTCCAGCCCGGTTCCGGGATAAAATTCGAGCCCAGCGCTTTGCCTGTGTCCCGTTCGAAACGCTGCACCGCCGCGTTCCGCACCGCCGTCTGAGCCTCCGGGCCCAGCCGCTTCGCCTGGTTGGTCGCCTGTAGATAGCGCTGCCCCGCGCCCGCAACGTTCTTCCCCGCTTGCGTCGCGCCGAAACTCAGCAGCGAGAGCGGATCGGTGAACGTCGCCGCCAGCAGGTCCGCGCCCGTGTCCACCACATCCCCGGCGTCGAAATTCCCGTCCGCCTCGCCCACGTCGTCGAACAAATACTGCCGGCGCAGGTCGGTCGCGCTCACCGCCTTCTCCGGGTCCCACAGCGCATCCCACGCCTGCCCCAGATCCCCGCTGCTCAACGCCGTCCGCGCGAACCGCCCCGGCGTGTCCAGCACCGTCAGCCCCGCGCCCAGCGCCCGCAACGGAGCGTCGATCAGGTCGCCCCGGTCGAAACCGGGTTCGTTGCCCCAATAGTCCCCCGGCGGAGGGCCCTGCTCCGCTTCGTCCGCCGGGAACCGATCGACAAAATCGAACGCCACCGCTTACTCTCCCAGCATCGCGTTGCGCATCTTCGCCGCGCCATACACGGGCAGCGCCGGGAACGCGTACTTCTGCCAGCCCATCACCTCGTCCGGACGCTGCTGCAAGGCTTCGAACGCCGACGTCGGGCCTTTTACCGCCGGCACCCGCGCCTCCGCCTTCTGGATCGCAGCCTTCGCCCGGTCCAGCGTCTGCTGCAAAAACTGTTCGAATTCGCGCACGTTGATCCCTCGCTGCGCCAGGGCGTCGCGCTGCGGCTTGTTCTGCAGCGCCTGCAAACTCTCTGTCGCTTCCTTCAGGATCCCCACTGGGCCCATGCCCTGCATCTGGCGCTGCAACTGCACCAATTCACGCGCCGTCGGATTCGCCTCGATCGCGCGCTGGATCGCCGGGTCGTCCGGCTTCATGCCGCGCTTCTGCGCTTCGGATTTCACAAATGTCAGGAAACTCTGCGCCGTGCTGCCGGTGCTCTTCAGCGCCACGTCCTTTAAAAAATCGTCCTGGCGCTTCACTTCGCCCTCGCGCGCCTTCTCCGCTTTCTTCTCGCCCGCCTTGTTGGCGAAATCCTGAGCCAGCTCTTCGCGCACCGATCGCCGCGGAGCCGGCGCTTCCGACGGCACCCACGGCATTTCGCCTTCGTTCAGCATGTCCGCACGCAAGCCGCCCAGGCTCACCGGTTCGCCCTGCAGCGCCGCCGCTTTCTGTTCCTCCAGGTCCGCCAGTTCCGCATTCAAGCGCCCCACCAGGTCCTGCCGCCCGCTGCTGATCGCCAGTTGGAAATCCCGTTCCTTCGCCCGAATCTGAGCCTCGATCGCGCCGACGGTTGTGTTCAGGCGCCGGTCGCGGCTCATCTGCTCGCGGTCTTCGCTCCACGCCTGGTTCTTCTTCGCCGCGATCTCGCGCTCCGCCTTCTCGCGTTCGTCCCGCCGCAGATTTTCCTGCTCCAGGATGCGCCGCTGCTCGGCTTTATCGCCGGTAATCCGCTCTTCCTGAGCCTGCCAGCGCTGGTCGCCCACCGCGTCGCGCCCGCGCTGGTAGCCCTGGTTGTCGAGGAAATCCTGGCGGTTCTGCGAATCCAGCCCGCGCCGGTACTGCTGTTCGTCCATGCGCTCCCCGCGCGACAGATCCTGCGCGTTCAGCCGGTCCCCGCGCTCGAGCTCAAAGCGCCGCGCGTCTTCCTGCTGCCGTAAAAAATCGTTCCGCATCGCCTGCTGGATCTGCGCCACGCGGATCTGGTTCTGCTGGCCGGCCTGCTCCTGCTCGAAGCGCTGCGCGTTCTGCTGCAGCGTCAACCGCTGGTTCGCCTCCACCGCCTGCCGCTGTTGCTCCTCAGCCGCCAGAGCCTGCCGGATGCGCCGGTCGCGCTCCTCGTTGAAGCGCAAGCCGGCGTCGAAGTTCCCGCCCCCAATCATCAACCGCGCCATCCGCCACCGCCCTTCCCAGCCAAACACCTGAATTTTAGACTTTCACTGATAGTGTGAAAATCCGCTGCTTTACCAGCCGTACTGCCCGCCGATCATCGACCCCGGCGGAGCCAGAGGCATCCGCCGCACATTGCCTCCGCGCATGTCGTACATGCGCTCGCCGCTGCCCAGCGCTCCGAATCCGCCAGTGGCCAGCGGATCGACGCCCAGCGGACGCTCCATTGTCCCGTAAATGTTCCGCCCCTGGTCGTCCTGGCCCATGGCGATCGAGCTGCGGTCGGTCCAGTTGAACCCCGCCTGTGTACTCGGCCCTTTCGGCCCGCTGAAACCCTGCGGCGTCTGGAAACTCCCGAACCCCGCCGCGGCCATCGGATCCACGGGCGCACCGAACCCTCCGCCCATCCCGCCCAGCGCTCCGCCGTAACCTCCGCCCCCGCCCCCGCCAAAGGCCTCGTTCCCGAACGCGCCGATCCAGCCGCTCAAGTCGTCCGGCATTTCCTGCGGCAGCTCGCTCATGATCGTTTTGTTCACGTCCAGGTTCAGCCCCGCGTCCTGCCCCGACTGCGCCTGGCCCAGGCCTATCGCGCGAGCCATATCGCCCGTGCGCTGGTTCGCGCGCGTCACGTCCAGCTGCTGGTTGGCGTTCTGCATCTGCGCCGCCGCCTGCCGGTCGATCCCGCGCCGCGCCGCCAGCAAACTCCCCGTGTCCATCTGCCCGTCGGCCGCAAGAATCCCCTGCGCGCGGTTGAACTGGTTGTCCGCCTGGCCCCGAATCTGGTTCGTCTGCCGGTTGCGGATCGAATTCACCGTCGGGTCGTTCAAACTCTCCGGGTTGTTCAGGAAATCCTGCACCAGCCCGCGCGTGCCCTGCGTGATCGGGTTCGCGTTGTTCGCCGTCACCACGCCCTTTACCCCCGCTTCGGCGTTGTTCCAGCGCTGTGTGTTCGTCGCTCGAGCCGCGTCGTTCTGAACCTGCTGCTGCTGGAGCAGCCCCTGAATATTTCCCCCGCCCATGCCTCCGCCGCCACTGAACGCCCCCGCGCCCGCCCCGGCCGGGCCCAGCGGCACCCCGCCAAACGACGCCCCCGCCGCGAACTGCCCCGGCATCGCCGGACCGGTCCGCGCAGCCGCTCCCGTTCCCGGCCGCAGCGCCGCCGACTGCTGCATCGACCGGTTCATAAAATCCACTGCGCCCGCGTTCGCGCCCAGAGCCATCCCGCCGTTGGCCAGGCGCATCCCGCCGCCCATTCCCCCGAGGCCCATGCCGCCCTGGCCCTGCGACCACTGCGCCGCCCCGCGCAAAATGTTCCCCAGCGCGTCGGGTCCCGCGCCCGTCATGTTCGTGCTCGCCCCCGTGCGCCGGTCGATCACCCGCGCATTCATCGCCGCCGGCCCGCCAATCCCCACACCCATGATCATGTGTCACCGTCCTCTTCCAGCCTTGAATTAATCCAGATTCACTTCAATTTTCGCGGCCTTGCGCAATGCAATCTCAGAAGCTTTTTCAGCCAGTTCACGATCCAGAGCTTCGTTGTCCTGTGTGGCAAGCGCCCAGGCCTTGTGCAGTTCATCGTGCGCCGCGGCGAAGGCGCGCCCGATGCGTTCGTTTTTGGACAACTCCCGATTTCCTTCCATCGCCGGCGAAGGGACTTCGATCGTCAGCGTGAACGACTGCGAGCCCTTATTAAATTCAATCTCGACCATCATCCAGTCCTCCGCGCTCGAATTTTCCCAGCAAATTGCGGTGAACCGCCCGAGTACTGCGCCAGGCCTTTCAAGCGCACCGTTGTGGCTGCGGTGTAAGTGCGAGGCCAGCGCATGCAGATGCCGCCGTTATCCGACCGATCGTTGCCTACCGCTGTCACATTGTCGCCCGCTACATGATCAGTCGTCGTGTTGTCGTCGTTTTCGGACAGCGCACCGGCAAAATTACCCGTGAGCGTCCCGGTATTGATTTGGCAGAACAGCGTCCCGAAAATATCCCAGCGCCCTGCGGGGATGCTCAACGTCACAATGTTTTTGTATTGAGTCGAAGTACCGGCAGACACGTTCGATGGGGTTCCGGAATTGACTTCATCCGTCGCCCGCAACACCAGCCACGCCGAACCGGTGCAGAACAGCTCAACAAACGCATACTGCGCGTTAAGCACGTTGGTCAGGGCGCCGTTGATCGTTTCGCTGCTGTTCGGGTCGATCGTCACCGTGTTGGCACTGGAATCCGTCTTCATCACCAGCACGCGGTAACCCGCGCCAGCGGTGGCGACGGCCGCCAGCGGCAATGTGGTGTTTCCCGCAGTAGCGTCCACCTCTATAATGGCCATGTTTTCATCAATGGCCACCGCGGTGACGGTTCCGCCGCCCGAACGCGTTGCGCGCTGGTCGGGGTAGTACGCGCCCAGCACGCTCCCCCGATCGCCCAGGAACTTTCCCGCCGCCGAAGCAAACGAAATATCCGCCGGCACGCCGGACGAATTGACGCTGCGGCCTTTCACCGAGCGCGCGCCCATGTTCGCCAGCTTCGCGTCCGTCACGTTCGCATCGAGGATTTTGGCCGTGCTGATCGCGTTGTTGGCGATCGTCAGCGCACCCGAAGACGCAATCGTGGCATCGCCCGACATCGTCACCCAGTTCGGCGCGTTGCCGGCGTTGTTTACCATCGCGATCTGAGCCGGCGAGCCGATCGCCAGCGTTGCCAGAGGACTGGTGCCCTGGCCGTAAAGCAGTGCGCCTGTCGGCACCGTCGGCAGCCCCGTCCCCCCCGCGCTCACCGGAATCGGCACGCCCCGGAACGTCACGTACCACATCCCGTTCTGCAGCAGCAGCGTCTCCCCCGCCGGCACCACCTGCTTGCACAGAATGATCGTCGTCGCTCCCCGCACTTTCTGGATCGTCACCGTCTGCGCCGCCGCGTCGTTGTTCATCACGTTGCACAGGTCGAAACAATGGAAGAAGCCCTTCTTCGGGCTCGGCACCACGTCCTTCGCCACCGCGTCCGACGTCTGGCCGTTGTAGGTTTTCTGGCCGATCGTCCCCACGCCCGGAGCCCAGATTTTCACCGGAATTTCATAGTACGGGTCCGGGTTCGCCGAACCGCCCAGCACCATCTGCAGCTTCTCCCCATACGCCAGCGCATGCCCCGGCGGCGGCGCCGGATTTTCAATGAACGTGCGCAAGCCCCCGCCCGGCGCGATGCCGACCGGCACATACTGGCGCTGGCGCTTCGACAGCGTCCGCGCCGCCACCAGCACCATCTGCTGCGCTTCGGTTGTGTTGCTCCCGTTCCCCACAGGTCCGCGCCTTTACTGGTTCTTGGCCTTCGCCATCCCCATCACCGTCGCCGTCCGCAGCACCGCGCCTTCACGGCTGCTCAGCACCACCGCGTACGTGTCCGCGCTGTCCGCCACATCCCACGCTTCGGTCAGTTTTTTCAATTCCAGCTTCTCGTTGTTCGCCACCGCCGCGCCGTTCACGTATTTCTGCATCCGCACGTACGTGCTCGATCCCTTCGTCCGCACCCCCACCACCAGCCGCCGCACCTTCGTTTCGTGCCCGCTCTGCTCGAAATCCTTCGTCTTCCAGCTCCAGGGAATATTCCCGATCTCGTAGCGGTCGCCCGCCTGCAGCGCCAGAGTCCCCCCGCCGGCGCCGCTCGCGGCCCAGCTCACCGACGTGCCTGAATTGCTTGTGATCAACCGCGTTCCCAGCAGCGTTTCGACGCCGTTCGCCGCCGTGCGGTAAAACCGCGCCAGCACGTTTTCCAGCCCGCCCCCGCTGGTCGCAAAACTCGCGCCGCTGTTTGTCGCGCTCAGGCTCGTCGCGCCCGTCAGCACCCCGCTGTAGCCCGCCGGGCCGTCGATCGCGCCGTAATCCGGCTGCCACACGTCCCGCCCCACCACGTAAAACGCCTGTCCTTGAATTCCGCCGTCCCCGTCGTAGCGGAACCCGAATTTCGCGAACGGCCCTTCCTCCGGGTACCACTGGTCCAGCGTCCGCTCGTAGCGGAACGCTTTCGAATTCTGGCTGTTCCCGCTCTCCGGGTAATTCACCCACAGCTTTTTGCCGTTCGAATACAAACAGATCAGTTCCTGCTCCGACGCGTCCAGGCTGTCCAGCCAGTCCGTTCCCAGCCGCTCCCCCACCGGCTCCGGCCCGCGCCCCGGCCGCAAGACGTACAGCCCCTGCGTTGTGACGAAATACAGCTCCTCGCCCTCGGTCCAGACCGCATCCCCGCCCACCGCGCCGTAGCCCGCATACGCCGGGTCCGGCGTGATCCGCACGTCCGTCTCGCTGTTCGGACCCTTCCCGCTGATCGCGTAAATGTTCTGCGCCGTGAACACCATCTGCTGGCCGTTCCACGGAATCAGCCCGCGCAGCTCTTCCTTGCCCGGAATCTGGAGGATGTTGCGGCTCTGCTCGCCGTCGAAGCCCGCCGCGAACACGTCGCCGTACTCCGTGTAATAAATCTCCCACGGGTTGCGGAAGATGCGGAAGCTCGCCCCCGACAGCGTCCCACTGAACGGGCGGTCCAGCGCCAGCCCCGTCGTGCTGTTGTAGCCCAGGATGCGGTAGACCGTGCCCTCGCCCTGCTTCTGGAAAATCGCGCCCTGCACCCCGTCCGGCAGCGTCACGCCGCTGAAGCTGATCTTCTGCGCGATCCCGCCGGAACCCAGCGCCGCCACGTCCGCGCCTTCGCGGTGGTACGTGAACTGGTTTCCGTTCGGCACGCTGCGGATGTACACGCACCCGTCGAAGCGCAAATCCGGCGTGGTCAGGCCGATCGACACCCACTCGCCCGCGCTGTACCCGTGGCTCGACGCCGTCACCGTCACCACCTGGGCCGCTTTTGAAATATCGCTGATCGTTTTCTCCGCCTTCGACACCGTTCCCGTCTCGATCGGGTCGAATCCGCCCGTGAAAAATCGGTCCGCGAAGCACGACAGATACTTGCCGCAGGGCAGAATGTTGCAGTTCTCGCGCAGCCGCTCCGCGTCGTCCAATTCGTCGTCCGGCACGTTGTCGACGAACTGCGTCGTCCCCACTGCCACCCGCCCAACGTAAAAATAATCGAGGTCCGACGTGGTGGTGTCCGCGTCTTTCGTGTCCGCCTTGCAGCGGTAGATGAACCAGAAATCGACCTGGCTGTCGGGGTGCGTGGACGGGATCGCCGTCAGCGTCACGATCTGCCCCGCCGTGTCGACGTCCACGGGAATGCTCGGCAGCCCGCATTTCACCTGCCCCTGGCGGTTGCGCTGGCGCGAATTCACCGCCACGACGAAATACGAATACGCGCCCACCAGGTTCCCGGTGCTGCTCGGCGTCGCAATCGGCACGAACGGATAATCCTGGATCGACAGCTTGTACCAGGCCGAACGGTCGTAGACCCGCGGCAGGTTTTTGCCGTTCTGAAACGCGCAGACGTTCAGGTACTGCTCGAAGTAGTACCGCCGCGCGCCCGTGTCCATCCCCGAAAGGTTCATTACAGATCCAACGCCACGCTCTGCTTCACGCTCGCCTGCACCGCCGCCAACTTCACACTCCCGGCCATGGCGTGGAATCCCTGCACCACCGCCGGTAAAAACCGCTCGCCCGTCGCCTTCTGCCAGTTGTTCCAGGCCGGATCCAGCGCCGCCACCGCGCCCGGCATTTTCGCCGCCGCCAGGTCGAAGGCGTGTTCGTCCGCATGCAAATCCTTGAACGCCAGCCCCGCCGCTTTGAACTCCAAAACGGTTTCCAGAAATCTCAGCGCGCCGGGCCCGCACTCCCCGTACAGCCCTCCGCAGTTGTGCAGGATCCCCTTCACGCCCGCGCAGCGCACCGCCCCGACGCAGCACCCTTTCAAGTCCGGCGTCAGAGGCGTCTTACGCCGCAAGTGCACGGCGTCGTTGTCCAGGTACGCCCAGCGCGTGCCCGCCGGCTTCGTCCGGCACAGCTCCGCCACAATCTCGTAGCGCCGGAAATAGCCCTCTTCGCGTTCGACCTCCAGCTCCGGCTCCGCCACGCCCACGAACTCGCAGCCCGGCGCCGCCCCGTTGTGAGCCCACGAAATGGCCGATTCCGTCACCAGCCCAAAACTGTGCATCACCAGCACGTAGCTCATTTCTTCATTCCTCGGCGCACAAGCGCCGTCGAACGGTTGTTTCTTCGCACGCGTAGCTGGATCAGGCGAGCTTTCCCTAACTTCACCAGTTTGAAATCAACATCATGCACAAGCCCACAATCACAGCAGCCCAGGCGATACGCCTTACGCACGGGTTGAATCCAGCGCGACCAGCCGTTTTTCTGTGCTACCTCCTGCTTCATTCGAGGCATCAAGACACCGCTATTTCCGCGGCGTTCTCCTGGCGCTGGAACAGGAGCCGCGCCGAAAAATCCGCCTGGATGTCGCCCGATACGTCGCTCGTCGCCTGCAACCGCACCTGCGTCACGCTTCCCGTTGCCGGCAGGATCAGCAGTTGCGCCTCCACGATCCCGGTCGCCCCCATCGTCCAGCGCCACACGTCCGTCCAGACCGCATCGATCTCCGCCTGCAGCGTGATATTCCCCGTCGTGAAACCGTCCGCCTCCACCGTCGCCAGCGCGTCGTCGTACTCGCTCAAGTCCAGCGACAGCCGCGCGAAATCGCCCAGATCCAGCGCGCTCGCCAGAGCCTTCGCCGTGCCGTTCGTCGTCCCCGCTCCGACCTGCGACACCGTCAGGTCCGTGACCCGCACCGCGTCACCGCCCAGAGGCGGAATCGTTTGAGGGTCGGGCCAGTCCTGCACTTCCGGCCGCACACTCCCGTCGTCGAACGCGAAAAGCCGGAAGCGTTCCCCCGGCATCAGGAACGCGCCCACGCCCAGAATCCGGCCCACGCTCGAATTCGACACACGACGCCGGCCTTTTCGAGGCCCCAGCTCGCCGGCCTTGTCGTCCGCCGGGCCGCAATCCACGCAGTCCGGGCTCTCGCCTTCGGCCAGCATGTGCGCCGCCACGCGCCGGTTCACACCCTTGAAATTCGCCGCCAACCGCGCGTCCATGCCATCTCCAACGGTCTAAATTATTGATCCGACCGGAACGAAATCCCCGGAATCACGTCCCGCTGTTTCTGTCCGTTGCCGTCCAACTGCACAATGCGCGGCCCGTCCTGCGTCGCGTTCTCGTCGTCGTTGTCCCCGTCCTTCATTTCCTGCACCAGCTGCTGGAAAAGCTGAATACGGGGGGCCGCCTTCACCATTTCCTCGGTGCTCAGCTCGATCTCCGCCAGCGCCCCCTGCCAGAGCATTTCGTGGAAGTCTTCACTGATCTCCGGCACCTCGTCGGCGTAGATCAGCACACGCGGCCGCTTCGTGTAGCGGCAGTACAGCGTCTGCGTGATCGTCGGGCTCTGCAGCAGCTCGAACTTGAACTGGCCTTTGGGCGCCAGTTCCCAGCGCACCTGCGTGTAACCCTGCCCCGCGCCGTTCGTGTTTTCGTTGATCGACCCGTCCGACAACGGCGAGCGCAGCGCGCGGTCCAGCGTCCCGCTGTTCGCGCCCGCGTAGGTAAACACGTAGTCCACCCCGTCGCCGTTGAGGTGGATGATTTTCCCGGTGTCGCTCGTCGCCCAGGCCGTCCCGCCGCTCTTGGTGATCGCCGTCGCAGCTTCCGTCACCGTCACGCCGGCGGTGGCCCCTGCCGCGCCCGACTTTTCCGCGCTGCTCGTCCGCGGCAGCCGCACCAGTTCCCACGGCCCGTTTGCCGCGTACTGGATGTTCGAATTGCGCGAACCGTCCCACGTGCTCCGCGGCAGCGAAAGCACTTCGACTTTGTGCGCGGCGGAGTCCTGCGTCCAGAATTCGCGCGGAGCCACACAATACGGGTCGATCGCGTAGCTCGTCGTGCCTGGCACAATCGCGATCGTCGTCACGCGCTCCAGGTCGTGCAGCAGCGGCTTCATGCGCGCCAGCCGCCGCAGCACGTTGTTGAGCCCGTTGCGGATCTGCTGCCGGCGCCAGTTGTAGCGGTTGCCCGTCTGGTGATAGCCGAGCACCCCCCACATCGCCTCTTCCATCTGCTGCAGATTCATCGCGCCAGACTCCCAGCCCCAGCGTCCGGCAGTCGTTTACGCGCTGTAAACGACCCCCGTGCTCGCCTTCGACGTCTCGTGATGCACCGACTTCGCCGCTTCGATCTCCTTCAGCAGCTCCGCATCCTCCGCCATGCGCATCAGTTCTTTCAGCACCGTGAACTGCTTCAGGCCCACGCCCTTCGTCAGCTCGCTGCGCCGCACCATCTGGCCGATGAAGGCCTCCGCGCCCTTCGCGCTCATCTGCAGCGTGAAGCCGCGCTTCTGGTGCTTGTTGTCCAGCGCCGCCGCCAGCTCGATCGCCGGGACGAAATCGATGCCGTAAAACGGCTTCGACACCAGCTTTTCCAGCAGGTTGCGCGGCAGGTAGCATTTGTGCGCGCTGAATTGCAGCTTGATCCGGCGCTGCGTTTCGACGTCCACGATCTTCTTCTCGTCGTTCATCCCCTGCGTGAACTTCCGCGGGCGCAAAATCAGTTCGTAGGTCGGGTACGTCGACAGCACCAGCACGTGGTCCTTCTTCGGCTCCAGCCGCCATTCCGACGGCGCCGCCAGCGCAGCCACCGCGCGCTGCGTCGCTTCCTTCTCCGTCCGCTCTGGACGCTGCTGCTGTTTTGGAGGCTTCGGAGGCTTGCCCTCCGCCTTCGGTTTCTCGTCCTTCTTCGTTTCCGTCGCTTCGGCCATGGCCGCTTCTCCTCGTCTTCGCCACCCACTTCACAATCGTTGGCGGGCGGTTCACAGCGAACCGCCCGCCGGTCCCGTTTCGTTTCAGCTCAGCCCGTCACGCCCTTGTAGATCGCGTGGTGCTGCTCGCTCACCAGTTGCATGCCGATGTCTTCCAGCAGCCCGTCCTTCCGGCCGTCGGTGCCCGGCGTTTCGATGTCCTTCTGCTCCTTCAGGCCGCGGAACGTCACCTGGCCGCACTTGCCGTAGTTCGTTCCGAAGGCGTAACCCTGCCAGCCGTAATTGGCTGCCGTCACACTGCTGCCGATCGGCGAGAGCAGCGCGTGCTTCATGATCTTCACCACCGTGCCGTCGTCGCTGCGGTAGCTGCCGCAGCTCATGCCCAGCAACTGGTCGTCGGGTCCGTACTGGACGTTGTCCAGCCCGAAGCCCGCCAGCGCCGCCGTCACCAGCTCGCCCGCCATGACCACCAGCTGCTTCTGGCCCACGTTGCGGCGCAGCCACTGGCGCAGCCATTCGCGCCACGACCCTTCATCCAGGTCGCTGCCGCCGGCGTTCGTCACGTTGGTTGTGACCCAGTATTCGAAGCCGCCCGTCAGCGTCGGATCGCTCGAGGAAATACCGTTGCTGAACAGGTACGTCTGCTCCTTTTCGCGGCGCATGGCTTCCAGCGCATCCGTGCGGATGCGGGTCCACTCTTCCGGACCGTACACTTCCGTCGCCATGTTGCGGCCCGACGCTTCGTAGGCCCGGCGGAAGATCTGGGTGTAGTTCGTCTTCAGCGTCGGCTCGCTCGACACGCCGTTCGGAGCCGTGTTGCCGTCGGTGTCCGCGAATCCCAGGATCGCGATTTCTTCGCCGTCGCTGATCGCCGCGGCCGTCGTGCTGCCCGCGCCGCGCGTGATCGTCAGCGTGTCCGTGCTCCGGTTCGTCACGCGGATCATTTCACCCGTGCGCAGAACCTTCAGGATCGCGCCGATCGTGACGCGCGCGCCGTGGCCCGCCGACACGCCCATCGACGTGTCCGAATCGTTCAGCCCGCCCGCGTCGCTCACCGTGATGTAGAGCGGCAGCTTGTCGGTCTCGAGGTGGAAAAAGCTCTGCGCTTTCACCTTCCGGTTGATCCCGAACTTCTCCATCAGGGCGACCAGCGGGGACACGTCCGCGCTGATGTCCTGGAAGGTGTTCGTGTACTGCGGAACCTTGCGCGTCGAACCGATCGTTGCCGCCACGCGCGCGCCCTGGGTGTTGGTCCCCGAGCCTGCTCCAATCACACCCATGGTGTGACCTCCTTAGTTAATGGCGCCACTCTTTGCTCGCGCCGCCCCCGCAGGACACAAAGCAAAGGGCCGAAAACGAAAACGCCGTACAGGGAGTGCAGCCCTGCACGGCGCTCGTTTTCGGCCCCATCGTTCGCTCGAGCTGGCCGGCCCGAGGGAACGTTGCCTTGTTTATCTTGTCGTCCTGCTTGCTTCCCGCGCGAGCCACCCCGGCAAAAAACCGGGGCTCAAAGCCCGAGCGTTACTCTCATGCCTCCGTTGCGATCGGCACCCGCACCATCCCCGTCGCCGGCTTCCCCGTCCCGCCCTGTGGCCGCGGAGCCACCGGACCGCCTTTGCGCGGCGGAGGTGCATTCTTTTTCGCGGGAACGGCCGGCGCCGGAACCTTCGTCCGCGCCACAACCTTCCCATTCGCTCCGCCCGGAGGCGGAGCCTTCTTCCGCGCCTTGATCTCGCGGTGCCGGTCCAATCGCGCCAGGCCCATTTCCAGCAGCGTCGTCATGCTGCACGTCGTCAAATCCGTTTCCCCGATCTCGGCCGAAATCTGATCCATCGTCAGCTTCAAAGCCTTGTCGGTGATCCGCACCCCGTACTTCGCCTTCCCGTCCACCGCCGCCAGCTTGGGGTATGCCTTCTGCATATCCCCCACGCTGCTCTTGAAGCGCTCCACCTGCGCCCGCGCCGCGTTCTGCGCGCGTGTCTGGCGGTCCTTCGCCGCCTGGGCCGCCCGCTCGGCGTCCTGCTTCGCTTCGACCTTCTTTCGTTCGTGCTCCGCGATCAGCTTCGTCGCTTCGCTGTTCTTCCCCTGGTTGAAAAGCGCATCCGCCTCGGCCTTCACCGCCTCGTCCGACTTCAACGCCGTCGGCACAGCCGCCTGGTTCTTCACCAGGAACTCCTCGGCCTTGTCCGACAGCGCCTGCTCGTCCGCGCTCAACGCGCGGTCCTGCGCCAGGTCGCGGTAGTAATATGCCATCAGCAGCGGATTGCGCCCGATCACCCGATCGGCTTCGGTCGCCAGTTGCAGCGCCTGCTGCGCCTGCTCCACAAAGCGCGCCGGCAACTGCTCCACAGCCTTTTTCGGCGGCTCCGCCTCCGGTTCCGGGTCTTCCGCTTCGGGCTCTTCCGCGGGCGGTTCCTCCGCCGGCGTCTCCGGTGTTTCGCCCTCCGGTTCGGCTTCGGGTTCTTCTTCCGGCTCCGCCTCGGGTTCCGCCGGCGTCTCCGGTTCGGCCTCCGCCGTTTCAGGCGCTTCCGGCTCGGTTTCCGGTTCAGCCTCCGCAGGCTCTTCCGGCGTCTCGGTCTCCACCACTTCGGGCGGCGCTTCCGCCACCGCCTGGGCCCCCGAATTCGGGTCCGTGATCCCCGGATCCACCTGGATCGCCACCTTCACCTTTTCCACCGCCATCGTCGCATCCTCCCACTTCACAGGGTTTCAAAAGGACCGCACCCGGTCCCGCCGTTTACTCGTTTGGAATTGTGCTCGTGTTCTCTGGGCGCAGCGGAGTGATCGGCAATTCCGCCGGCACTGAAATCCCCAGCGCTGGGTCCGCAACAACGAACGGAACACCAACCACTGGAATCTTTTCCACAGCAGCCAATTCCGCTCCCGCGACCGGCTCTGTTTCCTCCTCCGGCGCCAGCTCGCAATCTCTTCCGCCAGGCTCGGCCGGTGGTCGCGCTGGTTCTTCTGCTGCGCTTTCAACGTCTGCAGCCGCGCCTTCAATCCGTCGATCACTTCCTTCGGAGTGCTCATGCGTCCTCCTCGCCTTCCGCCAGTTCGCGCAGCTTCTCGCGCGCGTCACGCCCGTCCTGAATCCCAGCCGGCACAATCCGCAGCACCGTCTCCAGCGCGTTCAGTTCCGCCTGGATGTTCCGCACCTCGTCGATCGTCTTCGCCACCCGCAGCGCCTGTGTCTTCTGCTCAAACGTCTCGATCAGCGTCTCCTGCACCTGCCGCCAGCCCTTGGTGGCCGCGAGCTGCTCCAGTTCCGCCCCGCGCTCGATCGACTGGTGCAGCGCTTCCACCAGCCGCGATTCGGCCGCCGACGCGTCGCCGTCCGCCTTCGGAGCCTCCATCAGCCCCAGCTTCGTCGCGAGCGCCGTCAGCATTAAACCGTCACCCCCTGCTGCGCCGCCCCCGCCGCCGCGTTATCGAACTGTTCTTCCGTCTGCGCGTTCGCCGCCGGCACTTCCGTCGGCCCCGGAGCATCCTGGCCCGCGCCCGCCTGCTGGCTGGCCTGAGCCGCCTGCGCGGCGGCCGCCTGCATCTGCTGCGCGATCGCCGCGTGAATCGCCACGTGGCTCTGGAACATCGCCGCCCACACCGGCTTGGTCAGCGCGATCTGCTGGAACTCCGGCGTCTGCATGAACATCTGGTGGATCTGCAAATGCTGCGCGTGGTCGTCGCCCGCCTTCGGTTCCGGCATGTACCCGAAGCGCGAAAGCATCTGGTTTTCTTTCAGCGCGTCCTGCTGCGCGCTCATGCTGCTCGCCAGCAGCCGCTCCGGCTTCTGCACGCCGTGCGCTTTCAACAGCTTCTTCATGAACTGCGTCTGGTCGATCAGCGGGTTGTTCAGGCAGAACGGCGCCAGCGTGCGCCAGTTGTTCGCCATTTCCGGCGTCGTCTCCATCACGTTTCCCAGCTCGACTTCGACGTCGATGTCCGAGTCGAACACATCCGGGCTGTACCGTTTGAAGGCCTGCTCCGCCGCATCCCCGCCCACCCGCACCGCGTAATCGCCTTCCAGGTACATCGCGTTCAGCATGTACAGCGCGCGGTAAATCACCTGCAGCTCCGGCATCCACTCCCGCACCTTGTCCTGCATGCGAATGCCCGCCGCTTCCTGCATCCGCACCACGCCGGTCGCCGTCCGCTGCGAACTGCCCGCGCCCGCCATTTCGTCGGTGATCCCCGTCGCCAGCTTCATGTTCCCTTTCAGGAACGGAGCCTGCGCCATCAGGTCCGGAGCCGTCGGGCGCATTTCGAGGTTCAAATTCTTGAGCTGGTCCAGTTCCGGCGGGCTGCCGACCACCACGCGCCCGCCCGGCTTCCACTCCGCCGTGCGCCAGGCCTTCGCCACGTTCTGCGTCATCGCCCACATCGGCGTGTAGCCCCAATGCACGCTCATCACGTACAGGGCCATGAAATCGTTCAGCAGCTTCTGGTCTTCCAGGATCAGCAGCGGCTCGGGAATCCCGTAGAACTGCTCGTCCTGCGGGTAGTTCCGCACCGCCGCCATCGGGATCTGCCCGTACGGGCACAACTGCCCGCGCAGCAGGTGCTCGCCGTCCAGGATCGCGTACTCCATCCCGTTCGACAGAAACGCCACCACCAGCGTGTGCCCTTCGTCCCCGCGCTCCGACAGCACGCCGTCCGTTTCGCACCACGCCGTTTCGTGCACGTCGCTGGAAAGCTGCGGCTCCTTCGGGCTGGCCGCGTCCGTCCCTTCCTTGCACGCCGCCTCGGTCCGCGCCGGGTCCAGCCAGCCCTCGCGCACCATCGTTTTTAAATCGCTCACCGACACCCGCAGCTCGACAAACACGGCCGGCTGCTGGCGGATGTTCTCCACGTTCGGATGCACGTACACGCAGCGCGGGTTCAGCGCCTTCAACGCCGGAGCCCCCTGCTCCACCTCGAGCTGCTCGCGGTCCCACGCTTCCGTTTCGTCCGATGAAATATCGCTGATCCGCATCACGAAATGGCGGTACTTGCGCCATTCCCAGCAGATGATCCCCGTCCCCATCCGGATCCCGGATTTGATGAACTTCCGCAGCTCCGGCACCGCGTCGAACCGGTTGATCTGGTCGTGCACGACTTCCGTGGCCGCCGTCGCCGCATCGTCGAACGCTTCATCCCGCGGCGCATAGCGGAAAAACTTCTCGCCCCCGAAAAACTGCGTCAGCATCTGCGGGTTCAGCGTTTCGATTTCGCGGAAAATTTCGCGGATCGTGTACGACACGCCCAGCGGCGCCGATTTCGGCGCGTAGCCCATGTACGCCGCTTCGCACGCGTCCCAGATCTTCTCCTGGCGCTTGCGCACCGCGTTCTCTTTGTACGACTGCAACAGCCCGTTCAGCCAGTCGACCGTCTGGGCCGACGTGACCGCGTTCTCAAGTTCCTCAACCAGAGGCTCCTGCTCGTACTCGTAAGCCGCGTCCTCCGACACCTCGGGCTCCAGCGTGGCCGTGGCCGCGCCGTCGTCGGAACCAAACAGGTCCGCGCCCGGCAGTCCGCCGCCCATCGCCCCCAAGAATTCGCGCCGCTCGCCCGCCATCGCGTCACTCAGCCCAGAAAATTGAAATCCACGCCGCCTTCAATCTCGTCCACACCCGCCAGCCGCTCCGCGCCGGCGTCCCCGTCCCCTTCCGGCTCCTCCTGCGCCCGCACCCGCGTGCCCTCGCCGCGCTTGTACGCGCCCGGAATCTTGCGCTGATAGTCGCTCTCCCGCGTCGGCGCTTCCGGCGTTTCGTTGAAACTCGGCAGCGGCGACAGATGCACGGCGATACCGCAGCCCGCCAGCAAATCGTCCGCGCCCGGCGCATCCCCCAGCCCCGGATAGCCCTCGTATTCGCGCATGAATTCTTTAATCAGGTCGTACGGCTCGCCTTTCCCGCTCACCGGCTTGCGCACCAGCGTCGTCGGGAAGAAAAAGCTCTTCTGCTCGAACACGCTGGCCAGAGCGCCGATGCGGTCCGGGTTGTCTTTGCCCGCAACGGTCGTGAACGAAAACGTGTCTTCCACCGTGCGCTCGCGCACTTCGCGGTCCAGGAGCACGCCCAGGTAGTTCGTGAACCCAATGTCTTCGAAGCCGGCCGTGAAACTATCGGCCTTGTTGTCGTACACGCGGTTGCGCCACTTCAGAGCCAGATTCACCATGGCCCGCGCGACCTGGTTGGCGCTCAGCCGTTCCTTGAAGCCGTCCAGCAGGTACAGCTCGCGCCGGTCGCGCGACTGCCCCAGCACGAACGCCGCGAAATAGTCCAGCTTGCCCTTCTGGATGCGCTTGCCGCTCGTCGTGTCGAAGCCGATGAAAACGTTCAGCTTCTTCTTCCGCGCCAGCTTTCCCGGCGTGTACTCCGTCCCGTCCTCCATCTTCGGGTAAGGCTGTATCCAGCTCCGGTCGAACGTCAGCAGCCCCGTCCCGCGAATCTGGTTGAAATACTGCCCGTAGTGGAAGCGGTCGTGCCGGTGGCGTTTCTGCAGCAGAATCTTATGCGTCCACTGCTCGCCCCAGATCGGCTTGCCGTATTCCAGAGGCGTCAAACGCGCCGGAGCCGGAACCGTTTTGTCCGCGTCCAGGCACGTCGCCACCATGAAGCTCGAATTGCTCGCGATCGTTTCGCAGAACTGTTCGTTGGTGAACATTTCATGCGGGTCGTTCAAATTCCACTTCGTGCCGATGTCCGTCATGCCCATGCCCGGATCCAGCACCGCCAGCATGTTCTCCACCCGGTCGCACGCCGTCTGTAATCGCTCGCCCTGGAAATTGCGCTCCGTCACCACGTCGTCCATGAACGAATCGTCGAAGTGCCCTCCGGTCGGGTCCGTCTCCATCCCCAGCGTCACCAGCGTCTTGTCCGCGCCGCGCAGCCGGTCCGGGTCCAGAATCCCGTCGTACCCGCGCAACTGGATCATGTCGTTGTTCCAGCAGCCCTCGCGCTTTTCAGGCGGGCCCAGTTGCCGGTACAGCCTGCGAAACCGCGCGCTGCCTTCGAAGTACAGCGACACGTACGCCAGGTTCGCTTTCGCCTTCGGGTCCGTCACGCTGCGCAGCATCCGCCGCCAGCTCGGTTCGCGCGTGATCTTCCACGTCGTCTGGAACTGCGTCCCGATCGTTGTTTTCAAATGCCCGCGCGGCAGCAGCGCGCATTTATAAAACCCCGCGCCTTTCACCCGGATCACGCAGCCCTGCCAGAATTCGCTGTTGAACATCCGCGCAATCGGCCCGTCCGGTCCGTCCTGAATCTCCGGCTTCGAATCCAGCGTCCGCCAGTACAGCCAGCGCTCCGGAAACTCCCCGCTCGCGTCGCGCTTCGGCAGATATTTATTGAGGTCCGAATACCGTTTCACCGGCACGTCCGAGTAATCTTCACGCGCCACGGCGGGACCACGCGGGACGGGCCCCTGTACGATTTTCGCCTTCGGCTTTTTGGCCTTCGCCTTCTTCTCTTCCGGCTCGTTCAGGTTCAAAAAGTCGATGAAATAATCGTGGATCCGCCCCCAGCTCTCGGCGCGCGTGAGCCCCGTCCGCTTGTCCTTCACCTTCGGCGCGATCAGTTCCTGGTACATCGCCTTGGGGTCGCCCGCGTACTTCAGCCGCAGCGCCTCCGCCTGGGCATCCGTCACCCGCTCCTCTTTCGCTTCCGGCACCCGTTTGGACCCACTGGCGGCGGCACCGCCGCATTGCTTGTAATCCCGTCCCCTGGCCTTCCCCGCGGAACGGTTGTCCATTCCGTGCAGGCCCTTCGTCCGGTTGCTCGCCATGGCGCCACCACCTTCACAAAAAACGAGGGTCCCCCAGGACAGGAGGACCATCGCCCAGATCGAAACCACCATCGTTCGCATCGCTTTCGACTCCTAAAAACCCAAGACTCCGCGCAGCGTTTACGCCGCCAGCCGGCCGCAGCGGAACGGCGGAAGCACCGTGATCGCCTTCGCCCCCGCCGTGGCCGTTTCCACGCCCACATACGGAATCAAATCGATGTTGTCGGTCAGCGCCGCCAGCGGCGTCCGGAACGCTTTCTGCCCGTTGATGTAGGCCATCACCCGCCGCGCCGCGTCCACTTCGATCGTCAGGCGGTAAATCGTGCTCGCCGTCACCGTGATCCGCGTGCTCGCGCCGTCCAGGCTGGTCGTGGTGTCCGTGCCCGCGCGCGACGAAATGAACTGCCAGCGCCCGTTGTTCACGCCCGCTTCGAAGCGGAAGTACACCTGGTCGTCGTCCGTCGCCACCGTGGCCACGTTGGTCAGCTTGAATCCCGCCCAGATCTTCAGCGCCGCGACACTCGCCGCCGTTTTGATCCACGCGTCCATCAGAATCTGTTTGCCCGTGTTCCACTTCGTGCCGGCCCAGGCCGTCTGCACCGTGTCCAGGTGCGGCGTCAGAATCATCTGGTCGCCGCTCGTTCCCGCCGTCGTCATCGTGATCCCGCCGCCGGTGGCGAACGTCGCGTTCGCGCTGGCCACGTTGGTGCCCACGATTTCGAAATCCCTGTTCGCCGCGGTGTAAGCCGCCAGCTTCGTCGCGTCGTCGGCGTCCGGATCGATCACCAGGTCGCCGTTGATCGCCGGCCGCTGCAGCAGCATTTCACTCAGCAGAATGTGAGTCGGAAACGTGCGGAACCCGCGGTCGCTCAAAATCGCCTGCAGCCGCGTCTTGCTTTTGAATTCGTGGATCCCCGTGTAACTCTTCAGTGTTCGGTCGCTCATGGCTCAAACGCCCCCAATTTTCCGCTCTTGCTCTTTTGAAAGGCCCGCCCGTCCGGTGCGCAGCGGAGTCGCCGGCGGCCTGTTTTTTCGCCCTCCCCGCCCACACGGGGAGGGACTTTCGATTCGTAATCCGGGAAGGCTTACGCGTTCACTTCTTCCCAGATGTAGCTGCAGAACATCCCGCTCGCGCCCGACGCGGTGCTGGTTTGCAGCGAAATCGCGCAGCCCGGAGTGACGATGATGCTGCCGTTGTACCAGCGCTCATACGGCATCATGCCGGGGATGGTCGTGATCGCGCCCGTCAGGCCCACGCCCAGGATGTCGATCGCGATGGGAGCCGCCGGCAGCGTCGCGGCCAGCAGCGGGATGATCGACGGATTGTTCCCGGACAGCTTGAGGTTGCGGTGCGTCGTCGTCTGCGTGCCCGTCACCGCCGCCGCCGCGGGGTTCGTGTTCGCCGCCAGGAAGAGCGCCGCGGCCGCCGCGAACGCCACGCTGAAGTTCGCCGCCGCATACCACAGGATCAGGTTCTTTCCCGACGCGGCCGGGTTGGCCAGCGTCAGCACCGGCGTGGTCGCCGACAAGCCCGCCTGGCTGGTCACGCCCGCGTTGTTGGCGACGCTGTACACGTTCCCGCGCTCGACCGCCGCCTGGAACAACGATTGATTCTGAGCCACGCGCAGCCCTAAGGTGCGCGTCAGGCTCAACGGCTGAACCTGCGCCTCGGGGCTCAGCCCCGTGCCCACCACGGCTTTTACGACAGTGTTGCTCATGATTACGTACTCCCCCGTATGCAAAGCCGCGCCGCTGCACCGGAGGCCACTCGTCTTCCGTCGGCGCGCCACCGCGCCGCCCGGTCCGTCACATCCGCACCATCTCCGCCCGAATCTCGTCTTTCTCCGCCTCGGGGTCCGGCCCCACCGGCTGACCCGTCTTCGGGTCCAGGAACCAGCCGAACCGCACGCGGTACCGGTCCAGTTCCTTCGCTTCGTTCTGCTGCCGGCGGTAAATGTGCGACGGCACCAGCACGAACTGCCCGCAATCCCGCCGCTCGAAATTCGTCTTCCCGCCGCTACCCACCGACGCCACGTCGATCGGCTTGTTCGTCACCACCTGCACCGCGCCCTCCACCGGCGCGTCCCCCACGAACACGTGGTTCACCTTCTCGTCTTTAGCGCACCCAATGCACGCCAGGCACACGCTGGCCAGGCAGAGCGCGCCTAAGCCCCGAAACAGGCAGCGCGCTGCGCCGCACCACCGGGTCCGACGCTGTATTTGTGATCGCATGTGTTCGCACTCCCGAGCCGAACAAACTCCGCAGCAACGGTATAAGCACCGGCAGCAGCACCGGCGCTAAAGTCAACAGCGCCGCGATCACGCCCGCGGCGGTTCCGTCCGCTGCGTCAACGCCGCCACTCCGCGCGGCTGTCCGGTGGCGGTGGCGGCAGACGGCAGTAGCTCCAATTGCCGCGCGTTCGCCGTCGTGTCGTCGTCGTAGGCCATGCGCGCGAGGTCCGCCTGCAGGTCGGCGCGATCGCGCTCACCCGGCGCATGCCCAAAGAGTTTGATGAAAACGCCGTCGAAGATGTCCATGCCGTACGCGAGCTTCTGTTTGTGGTCCCACTTATTCAGCGCGCCGCTTTTCTCGGCCGCGTTGTAAATTTGATGCACCAGCCCCGCCCAGCGGTCCGCATCCAGCACGCCCTTGTTGTGCAGGACTTTCAGGACGATCACCGTCCCCGCGAAAAACACGCACACGATCACCGTAATAACCAGGTCTTTATCAAACCCGCCGATTGTCTTACCGCCGCCGTCCGCCTTCTCTGGCGCGGCTGCCGGCACCGGCACATACACAATCTTGGGCTCGGCCGCGGCAGGCGCGGGCTCGAACAGAATCATCCGCTCGTTTTCGGCGCGCGCTTTCAGCTCCGTGACGGCGAACGGATCCGGCTCGTCGTGGATGACCGGCGCTTTACTCTCAGCCCACGCCAGAGGGCTGAACAGCATCAACGCCAGAAGCGCCGGACCGATGTAGAGGAAGTGCCGGCGCACAGCTCCGTCGCGCCCACGATGGGAACGGCGGAAGACGTGGTACCAGTGTTTCGACTGGTCGTCGTGCTTCTCCATCCGCCGCCCCTCGTAAATCATCGGTCCCTTGCGCATCGTCGTTCTCCTTCACAAAAACCGCGTCGCGCGGCGCTTTGCCGGACACCAGCACGCATTCCAGATCCTCGCGCCCGGCGATGAAATCGAGCGCCTCCAGCGGGTAGTCGAGGTAGGCCACCGGTTTCCCCGTCTCGATTTCACGAACCAGGAAGTACCAGGGCAATCGACTGAAATTCACTACGGCCTCCGCGCGATCTCCAGCGTTCGGAGCCGCGTTTCCTGGTCTTCGTCCTTCTTCTCCAGTTTCTCGATCGACGTGCGGACGTGCTTCATGTCGCTCTTCACTTCCGCCATGTCCCCGGCCACCGACCACATCCCGCCGATCAGCGCCACCGCGAACACCGCCAACACGCCCGCCACCGCCGTCAGAAGCCCCAGGCTCACGCCCGTCCGCTCATCCATCCGCCCCACGTTGCACCGGTCCTGCTGAAATCCCCACGCCGCCGCCTACGTCACTTTTCCTCTTCGAAGCGCTCGAAAAACTCCGGCACGCCGCCCACCCACGCCCGCGTGATGTCGCCCGAATTGATGATCCACAAACCTTCGACCACCGACTCCCACGGCCGCATCCGCGTGAATTCCACCACCGTGCCCTTCGGCAGAGGCCACACCTCCGGCAAGGCCCCCAGCACCACGCCTTTCGTGTCCAGGAACACGCTCGAGCACTCCACCACCTCGGCCATCGTCAGCCGGTCGATGTTCAGCGCCTTCGTGTCCCCCTTCGCGTTGTGCGCCGGGAGGTACAAATTTCCTTTCGTCTTCTCGATCAGATTCATCGGCCGGACTAAAAGCCGCCCCGGCATCATGAGTGCACACCCGGCTACGGCACCGCCGCATTCCTGTGCGTGAATCGCTTTCTCGCGTATGGCCACCTGTTCCGCGTTCTCCATCCCGTCCAGCTCCGGGCAGAAAGGCAAAGGCGCCGTTCGTTCCCGCGCCAGCAAATCCACCGGCGGACTCTTTTCCGAATGATCCCGCCAGCGCCGTCGCACAAAAAAAGCGGCCCGTCTCCGGTCCGCCCCCGCTACGCCTTCTTTTTCTTCGCTGGGTGCAGCTCGATCGTCTCGTTCGCACCCCCGGCCACGCCCACGCGCGCCGGCGTTGCGAGCCCTTCAAACTGCACCTGCCCGCGCCGCTCCTGCCGCGTCGTCCCCAGCAGGCGCTTCATCAGCTCCTGCGTGTTCGTCTTCAAACTCTCCAGCTTGTCGGCATCGAACAGCGGCTGCTTGTTGTTCATCCGCTCGCACAGTTCCTCGACGATCTGTTTGAACGTCTCGGGCCGCAACCGGTCCGCCAGCACGGCGATCAGCGTCCACTGATCAATTTTGTTCGGCTGGTTCGCGAACGACGCGACGCCCACGCGCAGGCTGCCTTTCAGGCGCAGCACGACGTCGACGTCGTGAGCCCCCGCTGCGACCTGGTCCTGAATCTTTTTGCCTTCGTCTTCGGAGAGCGCCGCATACAGCGCCAGAAGGTGGAGCGGAGATAATCCCTGCGAACTCAACATACCGACTGCCCTCGGTTTTTGCGCATCCAGAGGTCCGGCTCAACCGGCGGAGTGGCAGCTCCACCAGCCAAGCCGGACCCAATGGCTTGTCGCCCGAGTCTCAGTCAGCCACGCAATTCCCCGCGTTCAACCCCGCGTACACAACTGTCCACAACTGTATAAATAAAATAGGCAGGGATTAGGGGGTTGTGTGGCGAGAACGAATACGTTCGGCCTTGTAGCCGCCCAGCACTAATTTCTTAACGATGTACGCGCGGTAGCCCTTTTTTCGATCCCGCCGCACCAGAACAAGAACCTCCGTGAACCGCTTACTGCACATCCGCACGTACCACTTCGCCGCCGCCGCATGTGAAATAAAATCCTCGACCAAATTCGTGTCGTCGTTAATTTCCGGCGTGTAAACCCAATAATTCGGCATCGCGCACCTCGTACAAAAAACGGCCATGACCGGAATTGTCTCTGTGGTTAATTCTTCTCCGCCAGCGCCTGTTTCTCCGCCCGCACGCGCTCCAGAAAGACCGCGTCCCGCGCGGACTCGAACGCCTGGCGCGCAAAGCTTTCGTCTTTTTCGCCCGGAGCCCCGTTGCTCCGCTGCAGATACGCGCCGGGCTTTTCGATCCGCTGCGCCCGTCCGGGAATCAGCCCGTTGTTCACGCGCTGGATGTAGCGGCATTCGCCCAGCAGCTTGACCAGCCCCAGCTCGTTGCAGCGCCGCCGCCGCGCCACGCCCAGGATGTCCGCCACCTGCTCCGCGCCGTACCCCCACGTGGATCCCACCGGCCCCCAGCTCAAAAGCACCCGCTCCGCCGCGGCGTATTCGTCCGCCAGACTCTCCGGCACTGACTTTTCCGTCTCAGCCCCACCGGTACCGAGGTTCGGGAGTATATTTTTAATAACCGACCGTACCGGTACCGGTAGTAAAGCACCTGCTGTAGCACCGCTGCAGCGCTGCTCTGGCGGTGCTTGAGCTGCTCCAGTCTGACCCACGCGTTCACTGTGCGCGGTCCGCTCGGTGCCTCTTGCGATCTGGTTGTGTCCGGTTGCTCTCGGTTCTGACCCGTAAGGCGCCGCCTCTTCCGCCGCCTTCTGCCGTCGGCCTTCCGCCGACGCCTTCCCGCCCGCCCGCCCCGCCCGCCGCTTCTCCGCGCGCTTCGCCTCCGCCAGCGCGCACAAATGCTCGAGCAAAGGCTGGTGCCAGCGCCCATCCGCGCCCGCCACGAACCCCGCCGAGCGCAACACCTCGCCCGCCCCCGCATCCCCCGGCAGAGACCCCCCGTTGAACGGATGCGTCGCCTGCCGCCAGAGGTACAAAGCCGCCTTGAAAGCCCCGCCCTCCAGAGCCCCCAGATCCCGCAAAAAATCATCAATCGGAAAATCGGTCATCGCGCCGCGGCAGCCTCCTGCAGCGCTGGAAACTCGTCCCACGTCCGCCCATCCAGCACGCGCCCGGCGAGTTTCTTGCCGAATCGCCACACCTTGCACGGAGGATCGTCGAAGTAGTGAAAGTACTTCGGGTTGTCCATCGGCAGCGCGTCCGGTAATCCGCCGTCAGGCGACGGTGCCCACTCCCCCCACTGCTTAAAGAAGAACGGCACGCCAGCGGCCTGACACTGGTCCCGCAGCGACCGCGCCCACTGAGGATGCATCGGCCGCGCGTTCGGCCCGGATTCGCCGCCGCAGACGAGCCAGTCGATAGGCCAATTCGGGCAAACTTCGTTATCAGGCAACCGCAATACTCCTTCCGATCCAATGCCGTATCCGCGTAAATACTTCAGAATGTTCACCGCCCCCAGCAACGGCTCGCACGAAAGCCAGCGCACCGCCGCCGGCGTGCGCAGCAGATGCGGAATCCGTTCGTCCGCCCGCTGCTGGTCCTCCACCGACACGCCCAGCCAGACGTTGGGAAGGGGCCAGTGCCAGCCATTCGCAAGAACTTCACGCCCAAACATTGCGTCGTACGCCATGCGAACGTGAAAACCGCGTTCTTCGTGGAAATACTCCGGCAACCGATCTGATCGCTTTGTAAGAATCTGCAACGTGTGCTGCGGGCAGAGCGCGGCGACGGCCAGCACGCGGTCGATGGTCTCGTCTGTCACGTTCTTATGGAACAAATCGCTCATCGAATTCACGAAGATTTTGCGCGGGGCCTTCCAGCGCAGCGGCTGCAACAGCGCGTCTTCGACGACGTTGATTTTCCCCGTCCAGTTCAGCGCCTCCCCCGAAGGCGTCACGACGCCGGCGAAGCGCGCCTGCATGGCCGGATGCTTGTTGTACATCCGTACCCGCGCCACGCTCATCGCGTAACAGTTCTTACACCCAGGCGAAATTTTGCTGCACCCCACCAGCGGGTTCCACGTCGCGTCGGTCCACTCGATTTTGGATTTGTCCGCCATGTTCCACCCCCATCCAATTCCAGAGCCCCTGCGCCCCGCGCGCCTCGATCGGCTTCTCAAAGCGCTTCACCACTTCCAGCCGCGTGCAAAACCGCCCCGGGCGGTAATCCCCAAACGCCCGTTCGCGCGCGTCGATCAGCCCCCGCTTCAAAGCGTCTTCCGTGGGCAGGCACTCGCACACCGACACCACGCACACCACCGCGCCAAACGGCAGATCACCGATCTCTTTGAATCCGCCGAGAGTGTGCAGAACGTGGCGGAACGGCTCCTCCACGCACAGCATCAGCGAATCCTCGTCCTGCTTCTTCGCCGCATGGATCGCGAGCATGCCCTTGTGCCGCAGAGGCCAGGACCGCGTCTCCCACTTCTTCGCGCCGAT